>Ga0070734_10001463_pt1 | contig 34226 bp, 39 predicted proteins | sample Coa_R1_8_FD_66444 | JGI IMG/M metagenome (GOLD analysis project Ga0070734, IMG submission 66444) | Surface soil microbial communities from Centralia Pennsylvania, which are recovering from an underground coalmine fire - Coalmine... | ecosystem: Environmental > Terrestrial > Soil > Unclassified ...
GGGTCCAAGCAGCAGAGACTTCGCTCCAACCGCTGCAAAGATCTTTCCATATCCGCCGAGCTCAACCGGAATCACGACGATGGCCGCGATGACGGTTCCGTAGATCAGCAGGTCCTTGACCACGGCGATCATCGCCGGCGCCCGCAGGCCGCTCGAATAGGTGTAAGCGCCGAGCGCAACGAAAGCGACAATGAGTGGAAGGTGCGAAATCGACAGTCCCGCGAACGCGATCTTCGTCGGCAAGCCGACGCTCGCGATCACCACCTCCATGCCGACGAGTTGAAGGGCAATATAGGGCATGGTCGCAACGATTCCCGTGACAGCCACGGCCAGGGCCAGCGTGCCGCTGCCGAAGCGGCCACGCACGAAGTCCGCCGCCGTCACGTAATTGTGTGCGTGCGCAACGGACCACAATCGGGGGAAACAGGCATACACAAGCGGATAAACGAGAATGGTGTACGGCACGGCGAAGAATCCCGGCGCGCCGGCACCGAACATCAGGGCCGGCACCGCAATGAAGGTGTAAGCGGTGTAGAGATCGCCACCGAGAAGAAACCAGGTCAGCACGGTGCCGAAGCGCCGTCCGCCGAGGCCCCATTCCGAAAGCTGCGAAAGATCGCCTTGCCGCCAACGGGCCGCCACGAAACCCAGCACCGTCACGAGCGCGATCAACGCGACGAAGATCGTGGTCGCGACGGTGCTCACTCGGACCCGGCGCGCTTGTCGGAGAGGTAGACGGGAATAAGAACAGCGGCGCCAAGCACGATCCAGAGCATCTGGTACCAGTAGAAGTAGGGCACGCCGGCAATCTCGGGCTGTGCGCGGTTGTAAAACGGCGGCCAGAGCACGGCGAGATAGGGCACGAGAAGCAAGAGATGGACGGGTCGAAATCGCCGAACAGGTGTGCGCATGGATCTAACGAACCGCGAAGCCCCTCCACCTGATTAAGCCAAGAGATTTGCGCCGCCAAGCCGCACCGCAAAGCCATGCTATGCTTCGCTCGCGCGACAAATCGGGGAGGGCGCGATGCGCGTTTTGCTGGCCGGGATTCTGGGCGGAATTGCGATGTTCGTTTGGTCGAGCATCGCACATCTGGCGACGCCGCTCGCGAGCGAAGGCATTTCGGTTCTCCCGGACGAACAGGTGACGATCAATTCGTTCGCCGCCTCGCTGGGCGAGCGCCACGGGCTGTTTCTTTTTCCCACGATGGGGACCGCGACGGCCACGGGCGCCAAATCCGGGCCGACCGGATTTCTCGTTTATCACCCCCATGGCGCTTACGCGTTAAACCCGCGCACGTTGATCACCGAGTTTATCACCGAGGTGATCGAATCGCTGATCGCAGCTTTCCTGGTCTCGATGGCGGCAATCGCGAGCTACGGAACGCGCGTGGGCTTTGTCGCGCTCGTTGGTCTGGCGGCGGCAATCACCACCAACATTCCCTACTGGAACTGGTACGGTTTTCCCGGACGCTATACGGCGGGTTACGCGCTGACCGAGTTAATAGCCTATGTCGTCGCTGGCCTTGTCATTGCGTGGCTCGTGCCGAAGAAGGCCTAAGGCGGACGACCAGCAGCATTTTCCTTTCCTCAGCTGGCGGCCGCAACGCGCCGGTACGCGAGCGCCTCGGCGATGTGCACGCGGCCGACGCGTTCGGCCCCCGCGAGATCGGCGATGGTGCGCGCCACGCGCAACACGCGATGATAGCCGCGCGCCGACAGCTGCATCGCATCGGCCGCATCGGTCAGAAGCTTGAGGCCCGCCGGATCGGGTGAAGCGACGCGGTCGAGCAATTCGCCTTCGGCTTCCGCGTTTGTTCGAATCGCGTGTTCTTGGTAACGCTCGCGCTGGATCGCGCGCGCCGCGGCGATGCGTGTCGCGACCTCGGCGCTCGATTCGGATGGCGGCGGCAGAGAAAGATCACGCGCAGATACATTTGCCACGTCGACATGGATGTCGATGCGATCGAACAACGGTCCGGAGATGCGCGACTGGTAATCGGCGGCGCAGCGCGGCGCGCGGCCGCAGGCGCGGCCGGGCTCCGACAGATATCCGCACCTGCAAGGATTCATCGCCGCAACCAGCTGAAACCGCGCCGGGTAACGCACATGCGCATTGGCGCGCGCGATCATGACTTCACCGGTTTCGATCGGCTGCCGAAGGGAATCGAGAACGCCGCGCTGGAACTCAGGAAGTTCATCCAGGAATAGAACGCCCAGATGGGCGAGGCTCACTTCGCCTGGCTTCACCCGCAGGCCGCCACCGACGAGTGCGGGCATCGAGGCCGAATGATGCGGAGCACGGAACGGACGCCGGCGCGAAATCGCGCCATCGGCGAGTTCGCCCGCAAGCGACTGCACCATCGAGACTTCGAGGGCCTCACGCGCATCGAGCGGCGGAAGGATGCCGGGCAGGCGCTGCGCCAGCATCGACTTGCCGGAGCCCGGTGGACCAAGCATCAACATGTTGTGTCCGCCTGCCGCAGCGATTTCGAGCGCACGCTTGGCCGTCTCCTGACCCTTTACATCCTTGAGGTCGGGTGGCGCGCCCGTGTCGGCAGCGAGCTTGGGCGTGGGCGGTGCCAATACCTGTGCCCCCTTCATGTGATTGACGAGTGCGATCAGCGATGGCGCCGCGATGATCTCGAGCGATCCGGCCCACGCGGCTTCGGGGCCGCACGCTTCCGGGCAGACGAGGCCTCTCTGCTGCTCGAGTGCCGCGATGGCGGCCGGAAGCACGCCGGCGACAGGCTTGATCTGCGCATCCAGCGAGAGCTCGCCAAGCGCGAGATATCCCGCCATCTCGCTTGCGGGCAGAACGCCCATGGACGCGAGGAGGCCGAGCACGATGGGCAGATCGTAATGGCTTCCTTCCTTGGGAAGATCGGCCGGCGCGAGATTTACGATCAAGCGCTTGTAGGGAAGGGCGAGCCCGATGGCGGAAAGCGCGGCGCGCACGCGCTCGCGGCTTTCGCTGACCGCCTTGTCGCCGAGGCCGACGATATTGAAATAGCCCTGCCCGTTGTTTGTCTCGCCGATGTGCACCTGCACGTCCACTTCACGCGCTTCGATGCCCTCGAAGGCAACGGTATAGACATGGGCAACGGACATCTTTTGGAATCCCCTCGCGCATGAAGCGCGAGGCGAGCGCGCGCAGTCTTGTCAGCCCTGTCGCAAGAGAGAGGAAATTCCGCTCAGACTTTGTTGGCGCGATCCGGCGAGACGAACTGCGAAACCTTGGGCGCAAAAGAAGATGTCATGGCCCGCGCATCCGGGCCTCCCTGGTGCGTTTCGACGACCGGTCCTCGTTGCGCTGGGCGGTCCGGAACTCTCGCCGCCATGCCTGCGATAGACCCCGGGGAAACGGTTCGCCGGCCATGACAGCGATAGGGCACTGAAGGTCTCACCCTGCGTGGGCACCAAGGCGTACTCCGCGAATAGGATGTGCGGAGAGAGTAACCGCGACATCGGCAAAATGTCCCCGACCTTGCGCCCTTGGGCCTCGACCCCTACCCTTTCGGGATCGCTACCAAAACGAAAGCCCAAAACATGCCGACCCAGCGCTTCGAAGGCACTGACCGTTACGTCGCCACCGACGATCTCAGGATCGCGGTCAACGCCTCGATTACTCTCGAGCGCCCGCTTCTCATCAAGGGCGAGCCGGGCACCGGCAAGACCCAGCTCGCCTATGAAGTGGCGGACGCGCTGAAGGCGCCTCTCATCACCTGGCACGTCAAATCGACCACCAAGGCGATGCAGGGCCTTTACGAATATGACGCGGTCACGCGGCTCCGCGACAGCCAGCTCGGCGACGAGCGCGTCAAGGACGTCAAGAACTACATCAAGCAGGGAAAGCTCTGGGAAGCCTTCGAGATGAAGCACCGGCCGGTGCTGCTCATCGACGAGATCGACAAGGCCGATATCGAGTTCCCGAACGACCTCTTGCTCGAGCTCGATCGGATGGAGTTCTTCGTCTACGAGACCGGCGAGACGATCAAGGCCAAGGTGCGCCCGATCGTGATGATCACGTCGAACAACGAGAAGGAGCTACCCGACGCTTTCCTGCGCCGCTGCTTCTTCCACTACATCAAGTTTCCCGAGCGCGAGACGATGCAGAAGATCATCGACGTGCACTATCCCAACATCAAGCAGAAGCTCGTCTCGGAAGCACTCAACGTGTTCTACCAGATCCGCGACGTGCCGGGCCTCAAGAAGAAGCCGTCCACGAGCGAACTGCTCGACTGGCTGAAACTGCTCCTGAACGAGGATATTCCGCCCGAGGCGCTCAAGGAGAAGGATCCGACGAAGCTTATTCCGCCGCTCCATGGCGCATTGCTCAAGAACGAACAGGACGTGCACCTGTTTGAGCGGCTCGCCTTCCTCGCGCGCCGGGAAACGCGGAACTAGGATCGAGAGGTTCCCATGTTCTTCCAGTTCTTCGACGAACTCCGTTCCGCCAAGATTCCCGTCACGCTCAAGGAATATCTGGCGCTCATGGATGCGCTGTCGAAGGACGTCATCGACATGAAGATCGATGAGTTCTACTTCCTCTCGCGCACCGCGCTCGTGAAGGATGAGCGCAATCTCGACAAGTTCGACCGGGTCTTCGGCCACGTGTTCAAGGGCCTTGAAGGTCTCGATGCGTCATTGCTCGCGCAGATCCCGGAAGAATGGCTGAAAGCCCTGACCGAGAAATTCCTCTCCGAAGAGGAGAAGAAAATGATCGAGAAGATGGGCGGCTGGGACAAGCTGATGGAGACGTTGAAGCAGCGTCTCGAGGAGCAGAAGAAGCGCCACGAAAAGGGCAACAAGATGATCGGCACCGGAGGCACCTCGCCTTACGGCGCCAATGGCTACAATCCGGAAGGCGTGCGCATCGGCCAGGACAAGTCGCGTCACGGCAAGGCGGTCAAGGTCTGGGACAAGCGCGAATACAAGAATCTCGACGACACCGTCGAACTCGGCACGCGCAACATCAAGGTGGCGCTCAGGCGCTTGCGCAAATGGGCGCGCGAAGGCGCGGAAGTCGAGCTCGATCTCCCCGGCACCATCAAGGACACGGCGAACAAGGGCTATCTCGACCTGCGCCTGATTCCCGAGCGGCATAACACCGTCAAGGTGCTGCTCTTCTTCGATATCGGCGGCTCGATGGATGCGCACATCAAACTCTGCGAGGAGCTATTTTCGGCCGCGCGCACCGAATTCAAGCACATGGAATTCTTCTACTTCCACAATTGCCTTTACGAGAGTGTGTGGAAGGACAATCGCCGCCGCCACAACGAGAAGACGCCGACCTGGGACGTGCTCCACAAATTCCCGCACGACTACAAGGTGATCTTTGTCGGTGATGCGACCATGAGCCCTTACGAAGTCACCTATCCGGGTGGCAGCGTCGAGCACTGGAACGAGGAGGCGGGCGCGATCTGGCTCGACCGCGTGACCTCGATCTACGAACATTGCGTGTGGCTCAATCCCGTGGCCGAAAAGCACTGGGATTACACGCCGTCCATTGGCCTCATTGGACAGCTGATGAACGGGCGCATGTTCCCGCTCACGCTCGGCGGCCTCGACGGCGCGATGCGCGAACTCAATCGCTGAACATGTCGGCCGTGCCTTCCGCGCGCGCCGCGAACGTCACCGTTCGCGATGCGACCTGGGCCGATGCCCGGCCGATCTCGGAAATGCTCGCGCGCGCGTTTTCGGACGATCCCTTCATGCTCTATCTCATCCCGGACGAGCAGCGGCGCGCACGCGTGCTTCCGCGGGTCTTCCGCCTGCTGCTAAAGATGGGACTGCCGCACCACGGCTGCCACGTCACGAGCGGCTTCGAATCGGCGACCTATTGGCGGCCTCCCGGCGCCTGGCATGTGCCCTTTTGGCAATACATCGTGAACGGCCCGGAGATGCTCGGCATTTTCGGCAGCGGCGTCACGCGTGTCATGAATGCGATGGATATGGTCGAGAAGCGCCATCCGAAAGAGCGCCATTGGTATCTGCAGACCCTCGGCACCGATCCTGCGAAACAGGGTAAGGGCTACGCCGGGGCAATCATGCGCCACCAGCTCGCGGTCGCGGACGCCGCGCACCTGCCGTGCTATCTCGAATCCAGCAAATCGACCAACATCCCGATCTATCAGACCTTCGGCTTCAAGGTCACCGGCGAGATTTCGTTCCCGAAGGGGCCCACGATCTGGTCCATGTGGCGCGACGCGAGGGCCTGAGACTTGTTCTTCAGAAAGAAGGGGGCGCGTTCCATGCTGAAAGTCCATCATCTCAACAATTCGCGTTCGCAGCGCATTCTCTTCCTCCTTGAAGAGCTCGGCGCGCCCTATGAAATCGTCAAATACCAGCGCATGCAGCCGGTGCCGTTCGCGCCGCCGGAGCTCAAGAAGATACATCCGCTCGGCAAATCACCGGTCATCACCGACGGCAACCGGACGATCGCGGAGTCCGGCGCGATCATCGAGTACATCATCGACGTCTACGGCAAGGGCCGGATGAAACCGAAACACGGCACCGATGACTATTGGAAATATGTCGAATGGATGCACTACGCCGAAGGCTCGGCCATGCTGCCGCTCCTGATGGCGCTCTATACCGGCTTTCCCGGCGTCAACGCCGATCCCTTGAAACCGCGCATCGAGAGCGAAATCGAAAACAATCTTTCCTACATGGCCCAAGGCATCAAGGGTCGCGAGTTCTTCGTCGGCAAGGAGTTGACCGGGGCCGACGTCAATCTCCTGTTTGTGCTCGAGGCCGCGGGCACGCGCGTGAAGCCTTATCCCGATCTCGAGAAATACGTCGCGCGTCTCCATGCGCGGCCGGCCTACAAGCGCGCCATCGAAAAAGGCGGCGAATACGCGCTAATGAGCCGGTAGCAAACCGTACCTGTCTTGCCATCAGACGAGAGCATTACCCCCCAGGAAATCGCAAACGCATGCGGCCTGGCGGCCGAAGATCCTAAAGCTCGATGCCATCTCGCCAATCGGAAGCCCGAGGTTCGGCTTTTCGACGACTGGCAGGAAGGCGAGCAGCCACACGCCATGAACGCGGCGTGCGATGCGGGCGGCAGCTAGGCATTCGCGCGCGTTGAAGGGGATTATTCCCTCCGCTTATCATCTCTTCCGTTAGGGGGGCATCTCTATGCGCGCGGTGGCATTCCTTTGTTGCGCTTTTCTCCTTGCTGGGCACGCGGTTGCGGCCGCGCCTCCGTTGGAGGCTTACGGGCAGCTCCCCACCCTCTCCGATTTCGCACTTTCGCCGGATGGCAAGACCATCGCGTTCGCGAGGGGCGATGAAGCGAACCGCTTTGTCGTCGTCGAGGAGATCGGCGCGCCAAAGCCCCTGTCCGTCCTTGCGATTCATGATCAGAAACTGCGGGCCCTCGAATGGGCCGATGACAACAATCTCATCATCGTCGTCTCGACCACGACTCTTCCTGTGGGCCTCATCGGAAATCGCGGCGAACTCGCGACCGCGCAGTATCTCGACGTGCGGACCAATACGGTGCATCCGTTGCTCGCCCACATTCGCACCAACGATGCGCTGACGGCATTGAATGTGATCGAGGGCATGCCGCATCCGCGTATCATCGATGGCCATACGGTCGTCTTCGTTCGCGGCATCTATTTTCCGGAAAACTCGAGTCGTTATGCCCTCTTCAGCCAGGACATTACGGCCAACGAGCCGGCACGCATGGTGTCGCGCTTTGGCGACACGGTGGCCGAGAACTGGCTGGTCGACAGCGCAGGCAATATTGCTGCGGAGACCGATTACTACGAACCCGAAAAGCACTGGGTGCTCAAGATTTACCGCAACGGCGATTCGACAAAACCGATCGACGTCGATGCCCCTATTGAAGGTCCCGACCTCCAGGGCTTCACGGCAGACGGCTCGGGCATTGTCGTGAAGTTGCCGGACGTGAGCGACGTCCCGCAATACGAGCAGATTGCACTGAAAGACGGCAGCGTCTCGCCTTGGCAGTATGCCGATTTTCAGTTCACGAATGGCCTTTATTCCGATCCCAGAAACGATCGCGTGATCGGCGCTCCGGCTTATTCGGATCAAAGCGACTACGTTTACTTCAACAAGCGCGCGGAAGATGTCTGGTTGAGTGTGAAGGCTGCGTTCCGCAATGCGACCGACGTCAAGCTGATCTCGCGTTCGGAAGACTGGAGCCGCGTCGTTGTGCTCGTCTTCGGCCCCGGCTATGGCGCGGGATATTTTCTCGTCGACATGTCCGCGCACAAGGCTGATCCGATCGGCAATCTCTATGACGGCATCGAAGAGATCTCGCCGCAAAGCTGGATCACCTACCGGGCCGCCGATGGCCGCCCGATCCATGCCTATCTGACCCTGCCGCTCGGTCGCGACCCAAGAAATCTTCCGCTCGTGGTATTGCCGCACGGCGGTCCGCATTCGCGCGATGAGCCCGGTTTCGATTGGATCTCACAAGCGATCGCCTCGCGTGGCTATGCGGTCCTCCAGCCGCAGTTTCGAGGCTCGGATGGCTTTGGAAAGGACCTGCTTTGGGCCGGGTTCGGCGAGTTTGGCCGCAAGATGCAGACCGATCTTTCCGATGGGGTGCGCGCGCTCGCCGGCCAGGGCCTGATCGATCCCAAACGGGTGTGCATTGTGGGCGCAAGCTATGGCGGGTACGCCGCCCTCGCGGGCGCCACTCTCGACACGGGCGTTTACCGTTGTGCCGTCGCAGACGCGGGCATATCGGATTTGCATGCGCTACTTGCGCGGTTCACCTGGCCGCTCAACCCGCTCGACGCACGCAATACCCGTTTCTGGGACCGCTTTCTCGCGGTCTCAAGTCCGAACGATCCGAAACTCGACGCCATCTCGCCCATAAAGCATGTCGACAAGGTCTCGATTCCGATTCTCCTGATCCACGGGCGCGACGACACTGTGGTCCCGTTTGCGCAAAGCGAGGACATGGCGGAGGCCCTCCGGACCGCAGGAAAGAAAGTCGAATTCGTGGAGCTCGCGGGCGAAGATCACTGGCTGTCCAGGAGCGCTACGCGCATTCAGATGCTTGCGGCCACCATCAAATTCCTCGAGGAAAACAATCCTCCCGATGGCGGTGGTATCGCTCTCGGTCGCCCGACTGAGAAAAACTGAACTGAAGGATAAACCTCAGGCCTTCCGCGCGCTGCCCCAGTAATTGAATCCGGCAAACCGCGGCGTGCCGGGAAGGTACATCGTGTCCATGTCGGCGATGGAAAAGCCTCCGTCTTGAATCAGCCTCGGGATCGCCCGCCCGACATGGCACCCGCCGCCGATCCGCTTCCAGACAGGCGTAATGCGACGCTGCCAGCGCCGAACACTCTCGTCGGGCGCTTCGCCATGCTCGCAGAAAATCAGCTGGCCGGAATCCTTGAGCACCCGGCGCATGCCTGCCAGGGCTTTCCGCACATCGGGGATCGTGCACAGCGTGTAGGTAACCAGAACCGTGTCGGCCGATTTGTCCTCCAGCGGAATCTCTTCGCCGGGAAGATCGATGAATTCGATCTCGAGGGGCGATTGTGCGATCCGCTCCTTCGCCCTGGCGCGCATTTCGAGCGAGGGTTCGAGCGCCCAGAGATGCGTCACTCTTGTCGCGTCGTAATGCGGAAGATTGTGGCCCGCGCCGAAACCGATCTCGAGCACGCGGCCCTCCGCGCGCGGCACGACTTTCCGCCGTTGATAAGTGATCGGTTTTGCGCTCATGGCGCCGTTCAGCAGGAACGGCAGAATGTGGCGGTCGTAAAATCCCATCCGGGACCCCCTTCAGCTGACAAAATTCAACTATGGACGAGTGCGTCCGTCCGCTAGTGCAGCGATCAAAGCGTTCAACACCAGCCGCCCACGCGGCGTTGCCACGAGGATTCCTCCGGAATAGGTCACAAGGTCATCAGACGCGAGCGCGGCGATTCGCGCACGGTCAATCGTGATTCCCCACCGTTTCTCGTAGGCGGCGACATCGATTCCTTCGCGCAGGCGGAAATTCATGAGCAGATGCTCGCGCGCCGCTTCTGCAGGTTCCAGAAGGATTTCTTCCACGCGCCCGCTCCCGCTCTCACGCACCTTTTCGGCCCAGCGTTCCGGAAGCTTCTCGTTCATCGTCGCGAGCACCCGGCCGGCGCGCGTGAGCCGGCCATGCGCTCCCGGTCCGATGCCCGCGTAGGATCCATAGCGCCAGTAGAGAAGATTGTGACGGGCCTCATGGCCCGGGCGTGCGTGATTGGAGATCTCGTAGGCGGGAAGTCCTTCCGCCTCGCAGAGTTCCTGCGTGGTCTCGTAGAGCGCCGCCGACAGTTCGTCGTCGGGTGTTTTCAGATCACCGCGGCGATGAAGCGCCGCGAATGGCGTGGCTGGTTCTATGGTGAGCTGATAAAGCGAAAGATGCCGGGTTCCGAACGAGAGCGCGTCCTTGAGTTCGCGCCGCCATGCGTCCGTGCTCTGGCCTGGTCTCGCGTAGATCAGATCAATCGAGACGCGGGGAAATGTTCGTTGAGCGGCCGATAGCGCGGCAGTGGCTTCTGCTGCGGAATGCAGACGCCCGAGAAACTTCAGCGCGTCATCGTCGAGCGATTGGATTCCCAGGGACAGGCGATTGACACCGGCCGTGCGATAGCCGCGGAAGCGATCCGCTTCCACGCTGGCAGGATTGGCCTCAAGCGTGATTTCCACGTCCTCGGCGACAGGCCAGAGACGCGCTATGCCGTCGATGATCTCGCTAACCGCGCCGGCCTGCATCAAGGAAGGCGTGCCGCCGCCAAAGAAGATGGTCGATACGACGGGCCGCTCGCCACCCTGCCATGCGGCGAGCGCGGTCAGTTCGGCCAGGGCCGCTCCGAGCCACCCCGATTCATCCACCGCGGCACGGACGTGCGAATTGAAATCGCAATAGGGGCATTTCCGTTCGCAAAACGGCCAATGCACATAGATGCCGAACGGGACGTCCTTCATTGTTTGAAAATGCGGCTTGCCAGCAACTTTTCGAACGCTCGCGCGCGATGGCTCATGCCGTGTTTGATCGCAGGCTCGATCTCGCCAAAGGTCTTGTCCATTCCTTCGGGCACGAAGATCGGATCATATCCGAAGCCGCGATCGCCGCGCGGCGGAAAGCTGAGCGTGCCCTCGATCTCGCCGACAAACGTCTGTGTTTTGCCCTTCGGTTCTGCTAGCGCCAGCGCGCAGACGAATTTCGCGCGCTTGTTGGCAGTATTCAGCGCCAGAAGTTCGCGTTCGATGCGCGCCATGCCAATGCGAAAATCCTTGTCAGGTCCCGCCCATCGGGCTGAGTAAATTCCCGGCGCGCCGCCAAGCGCTGCCACCACCAACCCCGAATCGTCGGCGAGCGCGACGAGGCCGGTCCGGTCGGCTGCCGCGCGCGCCTTCAGAACGGCATTGGCCTCGAACGTGTCGCCGGTTTCCTCTGGCTCCGGAAGCCCAAGTTCCGCAGCGCCACGCACCGTGATGGCGAAGGGAGCAAGGAGTTCGCGAATTTCGCGGACCTTGCCTTGATTATGACTGGCGATCACGAGTTGGCCGCCGGCGGCGATCCTCATCTGGCGGATCGTCGTGTTGCGCAGAGCATGCTCACGCGCCGATTGCCTCCCTCTGCAGCTGGACCAGTTGACCGATTCCCTTGCGCGCGAGCTTGAGCAGGCTGGCGAACTCCTCATCCGAGAACGGCGCGCCCTCGGCGGTACCCTGGATCTCCACCAGTCCGCCGGATCCTGTCAGCACGAAATTCGCATCGGTTTCTGCCGTCGAGTCTTCGGCGTAATCGAGGTCGAGAATGGGCGTCTTTTTCCAGATGCCGCAGGAAATGGCGGCGACATGATCCTTGATCGCCGGCTTCGTCACCATGCCCGTCTTCTTCATGAACGCGATGCATTGATGGAGCGCAACGAAGCCGCCCGTCACCGAAGCTGTGCGCGTGCCGCCATCGGCCTGGAGAACATCGCAGTCGATCACAATCTGGCGTTCGCCGAGAGCGGAGAGATCGACGATGGCGCGCAGGCTGCGTCCGACCAGACGCTGGATCTCCTGTGTCCGGCCCGACTGCTTGCCTTGTGCGGCTTCGCGCCGCGACCGCTCATGCGTGGAGCGCGGCAACATTCCGTACTCGGCCGTGACCCAGCCCCGACCGGACCCGCGCAGAAAAGGCGGCGCCGTTTCCTCGAGACTCGCGGTGACAAGCACATGGGTGTCGCCGAATTTGACCAGGCAGGAGCCCTCGGCGTGCTTGGCCACTCCGGCCACAAGGCTTACTGGGCGAAGTTCGTCGGCGGCGCGCTTGGATGGGCGCATGGGGCGATCTCTTGAAGTTTTCGGCGTTGGCCGCTACCTAGCGGCATTGCGCCGGTCTCTGCAATGAGCGGCGAGACACAAAAGAACGAGTTCCTTTTTCAAAGGCTTAGTCGTGGATACGCCTTCCCGGACCGCGGCGGGCGCGCTTGGTGATCGTCCGCGCGAAGTCTTCCGACACCTGGTCGAGGCTTACCTCGCGTCGGGCGAGCCCGTCGGCTCGCGCACGCTGAGCCAGCGTCTGCCGATCGCGCTTTCCCCGGCGTCGATTCGAAACGTCATGGCTGATCTGGAGTCGCTCGGTCTCCTCTATGCGCCGCACACGAGCGCCGGGCGCGTTCCAACGGAGCGCGGGCTTCGCCTCTTTGTCGATGGGCTGCTCGAGATCGGCGAGCTTGCTCCCGACGAACGCGCGGCCATCGAGGCACGAATCTCCGATATTGGTCGCGGCCTCGAAGAAGTTCTCACCCAGGCAACGACCATGCTTTCCGGCCTTTCGCGTTGTGCCGGCCTTCTCGTTGCTGCCAAGCAGGACGCCGCCCTCAAGCATATCGAATACGTCAACGTGGCTCCTGGAAAGGCGCTGGTGGTCATCGTCAGCGAAGATGGCCAGGTGGAGAATCGGCTGATCGACGTCCCGGCAGGGCTAACAGCTTCTGCCCTGACGGATGCCTCGAATTATGTGAATGCGAGACTGAGAGGCCGCACACTCGAAGCCGCCCGCACCGAGATTCTCCAGGAACTCGAGAGCGAGCGCGCCGAGCTGGACGCATTGACCGCGCGATTCGTCGCCGAAGGACTCGCGACTCTCTCGGCTCCTGCCGGGACGGGGTATTCCGACGAAAAGGTGTTGATCGTCCGCGGTACGTCGCATCTTCTCGACAGCGTCGAGGCTCAGGTCGATCTCGAGCGGGTGCGCACCTTGTTCGACGACATCGAGCGCAAGAACGACCTCATTCGCCTGCTCGAACTCGCCCGGGAAGGCGCGGGCGTGCGCATCTTCATTGGTTCCGAGAACAGGCTGTTCAGCCTCTCGGGATCCTCGATCGTTGCGGCACCCTATGCCAATGCCCAGGGCAAGATCGTGGGCGTCATCGGCGTGCTTGGGCCTACACGCCTGAACTACGGACGCATCATTCCAATGGTCGATCACACCGCCAAGGTGATTGGGCGGCTGCTCGCCTGATGCGTTGATATCCAGGGAAAGCCATGGCTGAAGACGAAAACACCGCGCCGAACGGCGAAGCCAACGACAACGCGACGGACCAGCACGGCGAAATCGCGCGCCTCAAGGAAGAAGTCGCCGAACTCAAGGACCGGATGTTGCGTGCGCTCGCCGACACCGAGAATACGCGGCGCCGTGCCGAGCGCGACCGGCTCGACGCCTCGCAATACGCGATAACCCGCTTTGCGCGCGACATGCTCATGATCGCCGACAATTTCGGACGCGCACTCGCCGCCTGTCCTCCACAATTGCGCGAAGCGGCCGATCCGCAGGTGAAAGCCGTGATCGATGGCGTCGAAGCGACAGAGCGCCAGCTGCTCTCGACGCTCGAATCTTATGGCGTCAAACAGATCGATACGTCGGACGGTAAATTCGATCCCAATCTTCACCAGGCAATCGCGGAGGTACCCGCCCCGGGCAAACCGAAGGGATCGATCGTGGACGTGGTGCAGACAGGCTACAGGATTGGCGACCGACTGCTCCGCCCCGCCATGGTCACCGTCGCCCGGGCCGACGGCGCGGAGCAGGCGAAGAGCGACGCCAACGCAGGTTGAGTCTCGACAGGTTGGTGCTCCCGGCGCAAAGCTTCGGCATGACGGACGCCGCCATTCCAGCGACCCTCGATTCGGAAAAGGAGCGCGATCGCCACTCCTATCTGGAACACCGGATATTCGCCTATTCGCCGTTCGGCACGCTCGCAACGTCGCTCCTGATTTTCGTGGGTTTCGCGGTCGCCTTCGTGGCGGCAATGTCGATCGATGGGCGCGCGATCTACGCCGTCGTACGCGGAGAGTTCAGCCTTTCCGATGAGTCCCGCGGCGCCCTTACCTTGTCGCTGCTCATCGCGGTGTCTCTTGGCCTTCAGAGATTTGCGCGTCTCAAGGACCTGGAGGATTGCCTGAGATATGCGAGCTCTCTCAAACACAACACCGAGAGCGCGATGGCGCATCGACGCTTGGCCCCGGCTAACGGGCTTTCCGTTGCGACCGGCCTTGGATTTCTGTTTGCCATTGTCGCCATGTTCACCTTCATCCCCCATCCGCCTTTCAAGACGCTGAGCTTCGCCTGGTTTCTGGTGACGACAGTGGCAGTCTCGGTGCTCTTCGCGCGCGGCGTGGTTCAAACACGAGCCGGAGCGAAGGCGCTGCGCCAATTCATTGACGCCGAACTGGTGATCGATCTTCTGCGGCCGGACCGGCTCACCATCGTCGGCCGCTCGGCTGCAAGGGCGGCACTGATCTGGTTTGGCGTCAGCGCCGTTTTGTGCCTCTTTTTTACAAGCGACGGCATCACGCTTTTCACCGTGCTTCTCGTTCTCATGAGCGTGCTCCTTGGCATGGCGATCTTCGTCACGACGATGGGTTACATGCACAAACGCATCCGCGACGCAAAAGCCGTCGAGCTGGAGCACGTCCGTACACGGATGGAGCGGCTACGCCACGAAGCCCATGAAAGCGGTGATGCCGCGCAACGCTTGAGCGGGCTGATTGCCTATGAGGGCCGGATCGCCGCCGCGCCGGAATGGCCGTTCGATCAGACGATCGCGATGCGATTGGGTGCATCCGCACTGATCCTCACCGTGCCGTGGTTTGGCCAAGCCGTCGCCGGTACGCTCGTCGAGCGGCTCGGCCAACTGCTCCACTAGGCGGAAAAACATGCCGATCCAGACAATTGTTGCCGGAGCGTCGGGCCGCATGGGGCAGGTGGTGATCCGTCAGCTCGCGGGCGAGCCTGATTTCACGCTCATCGGCGCGCTGGAATCCGGAACCTCATCCAGTCTGGGTGCCGATTCCGGCGAACGCGCCGGAATCGGAATGAACGGAATTGGCGTCAGCAACGATCCCTTGCCGCTCGTCGCAAAGGCGGATGCGATCATCGATTTCTCGACACCGGAAGCATCGGTTGCGCTCGCCGCGCTCGCCGCACAGGCACGCATCGTGCACATCATCGGCACGACGGGTTTCTCGGGAAGCGACGAGGAGAGGATTCGCGCCGCTGCGCGTCATGCGACAATCGTAAAATCCGGCAATATGAGCCTCGGCGTCACTCTGCTGGCGGCACTGGTGAAAGAGGCCGCGAAGGCACTTCCCGATTTCGACGTCGAAATCGTCGAAATGCACCACAGGATGAAAAAGGACGCGCCATCGGGAACGGCCCTGCTGCTGGGAGCAGCTGCCGCAGAAGGGCGAAACACTTCACCAGCCAACGCTGCCGCGCGCCACGACAGCAAGTCTGGCCCGCGCAAAGAGGGCACGATCGGTTTTGCCTCGCTGCGCGGCGGCACGGTCGTGGGCGATCACAGCGTCATCCTCGCCGGAGCATCCGAACGTCTCGTGCTTTCCCACATAGCCGAGGACCGCGCGATCTTTGCGCGCGGCGCTATCGCGGCCGCACGCTGGGGCCAGGGAAAGAAGCCCGGCCTTTATGCCATGGCCGATGTGCTCGGCCTGTTGCGCTGATCGGCACGCGCGGCCTCGACGGCCAGCATCGCGCGTTTCCTGGCTTCTCCCCAATGATAGCCGGTCAGCCGGCCCGTGCTGCCCAGGACGCGATGGCAGGGGATGAGAAGCGAGATGGGATTGCGGCCGACCGCGGCGCCAACTGCGCGACTGCCATTCGGGCAGTCGAGTGCCGACGCCACTGCGCCATAAGTTGCGAACTTGCCTTCGGGAATGGCGAGGAGCGCCCGCCAGACCTGCACCTGCCAAGGGGTGCCCATGAGGTGGAGCGGCAAAATCGTTTTCGGCGCGTCGGTATCGAAGATCCGCTCCGCATAAGCTTTGATCCGCGAGTCATCATGGATAAAGGCGGCGCGTGGCCAACGTGCCCGCATATCGGCGAGCACCTCATCCTCCTCGCCGTCATTTCCGAAGGCGAGACCACAAATTCCCTTGTCGCTCGCCATAATGAGCGCGGAGCCGAAGGGAGAATCATGGAAGCCATACCCGATCGTGAGTCCTGCGCCTCCGCGTGCGTATTCGCCCGGCGTCATCGCCTCGAGCTTGAGGCAGAGATCGTGAAGCCGCGACGGGCCGGAAAGGCCTGACTCGAGTGCCGCGTCGAGCACGCTGGCGCCGCGCGCAAGTTCGGCCTTTGCGTGATCGAGGGTGAGAAAGCCCACGAAGGCTTTCGGGCTGATCCCCACATGACGCCGGAACAGGCGCTGAAAATGGAAGGGTGAGAGGCCGACGGCATTTGCGGCTTCGTCAAGACCCGGCTGTTCCGAATAATGTTCGGAAAGGAATCGAATCGCCCGCGCCATGCGGCGGTAATCCGGTCCGTGTTCGGCAAAATTGACGGGAATGATCGTGCTCATACCGGCACTATGGATGGGCGCGCAGTCGCGTTCGACCCGTTTCTTGCTTCAATCCCGCATGGCCCGCGCCCTTGCGAGTGCGGCCCTGAGGCGGCGCGCGGCCTCGACCTTTTCAAAGGGAGGCAAGAAACTGCCGATCCGGACCCCTCTGCCATGGCTCCACAATGTCAGCTGGCTTCCGGCTTTCGGCGGATCGTCCATTTCGACCCGAACCCAATAAGGATTGAGCGCAATCTCCCGGTGCCCATCGGGCGCCGGTCTTCTGGCCACCAACAGCTGCGACCGCGTCAGGGTCACATGCTCCTCGCGAGCGGCCGCGATCCGGCTTTGCCGGAAAGCCCAGGCAAGAATTGCCACATCCGCCCCCATGAACGGCGCGATCGGCCAGGCGCCGTTCAATGCAAAGCTGATCATGAAGGCAAGATTGATCGCCGCAACGGCTCCGAGGATCGCGAGCAGAATCTTCGGCGGCAATGTGGGCGCCGGTCGCAGGATGTCGGCAAAAAGAACGTCATGACCGGGCTGCAAGTTGAACTCCGATTGCACGTTCATCCTGTAGATGATGCGGAAGCGGCCAAAAGGTTGCAAGAACCGGCGCGGGCGGGCTAAGCGCGGTTCGCTATGCCGAAAGGTTTCACCAGGAAAAAGGCCGGGGAGTTCTTTGCGCGGCTGGCCCGCAAAAATCCCGCACCCGAAACCGAGCTCGAATATAAAAACCCGTACACGCTTCTGGTTGCGGTCGTGCTTTCGGCTCAAGCGACCGACAAGGGCGTGAATCGCGCGACCCGATCACTTTTTGCGCAGGTGGATTCGCCTGCGAAAATGGTTGCCCTCGGAGAGAAGGCACTCATCGAGCACATCAAGACCATTGGGCTCTTCCGCAACAAGGCAAGGAACGTGATCGCGTTGTCGAAGGATCTCGTCGACCGCCATGGAGGTGAAGTGCCACGCAATCGCGAAGCGCTCGAAGCCCTGGCGGGCGTTGGACGAAAAACGGCAAATGTGGTTCTCAACGTGGCGTTCGGCGAGAAGACGATTGCGGTCGACACCCACATTTTCCGTGTCGCCAATCGCACAGGGCTTGCTCCAGGCAAGACGCCGCGCGAAGTCGAGGATCGCCTGCTCAGGGTCGTGCCGGATCCTTATCTTCAGCACGCGCACCACTGGCTCATCCTGCACGGACGCTACACGTGCGTGGCGAGAAAACCGGTGTGCCCGGTATGCGTCGTTCGCGATCTTTGCCGATTCACGGAAAAAACGCGCGAAGGTCCTTCGCTCAGGAAACCCGTGAGCGCGCGCGCAAAGCGTCGAGGCAGGTAGTGTCCGCGGCCATTTGCGTGCCGCGCGGAATCGTCTCAACGTGGCGGACGACCTCGTTTCCATCCTGCGGGTAGAAGAAGAAGAACGCGCGGCAGGTCTGTCCGTCGTAGCGCCAGATTTCGGTCTGGCCATCCTTGCGTACGAAATTGGGCTCGCCATACGCAGTCTTGATCTGCGCTGAAACGAGTCCGGTGATCCCTGCTGGCTCGCCCGGCGGAGGTCCCGGCGGCAGGAGAGCTGTCTGCTGCTGGCGCGGCTGCCCCGCGCAGGCCGACAGCGCGGAGAGGATGAAGAGGAGAGGAAATCCACGCTTCATTGCGTATCCTTCGCATTCGATCGCATGAACAGATGCACCATCATGGCGACGCCGAAAAGCGGTGCAATCAGATCAAGCACCGGAACAGAAGAAAGCAGCGAAATGATGGTACCAGCGGCGAAAATCGCCGCCCCGTTCCGTTGCCGTAGCCGCGCCGCCAGGCCGCGCGACATATGGCGGAGCGCCACCAGCTCGAAGTATTCGCGCCCGAGCAGCCAGCCATTTGCGAGAATTCCCACGATCTCGGGAAGCGGAGGCAGCAATTCCGCATCGAGAGCGAGCAGCGCAAGATTGAGCAGAACAGCGAGACCGGTGAACCGCGCGCCCGCTCCCAGTGACGCCACGGCGCGCCCCTTTCGAATTTCCGCAACTCCCGGATAGGCGCGTCGCTCGATCGTTCCCGCGACACGGTCCAGATACAATGACCCGAAGATGGCTGCCATCGGCGGGCCGAAGACGAACAGGAAGAAGACAAAAATAACGGGCGCGAGAAGCTCGAGGGCGCGGTTGATCCAGGGAGCGCCAAGCTCGGGGAGATGAAAGATCGCGATTTCAAAGGCTGCAAACAGCAGGGCGAAGAGAACGAGCGTGATCCCGACGGATTTCAGTGCGACGCCTCTGAGCGTCCCGTCGAAGAAGTTGCCGATGGCTCTTGCGAGACTTGCGAACAACAGGGAGGCTCCTCTGACGGCTCGCCCTGACCGGAGACACAATGTCGAAGCCATTTGATGTAACGGCCATCGGAAGCGCAATCGTGGACGTGATCGCCACGGTGGATGACCGGTTCCTGCTCGAACACGGTATCGCCAAGGGTGTCATGACGTTGATCGACGAGTATCGTGCGCAAACCCTGCACAAAGCGCTCTCAGGCGCGCGCGAAATCGCTGGCGGCTCGGCCGCGAACACGATGGCCGGTCTCGCGTCGCTCGGCGGCAAGGGCGCGTTCATGGGCAAGGTCAGGCGGGACCGGCTCGGGCAAACCTTCGCCGCAGGCATGGCCGAACTCGGGCTGCGCTACACGACGCGAATGGCCGAGGATGGCCCTTCCACGGCTTGCTGCCTGATCGCTGTCACGCCGGAGGGTGAGCGCAGCATGAACACCTATCTCGGCGCCAACCTCGAATTTTCGCGCAAAGATCTTACGGACGCGGAAATCAGCGACGCACAGGTGCTTTACATCGAGGGCTATCTATGGGACGCGCCGCTCGCTCGCGAGGCCTGCCTGAAGGCGATCGAGGTCGCTCGAAAGGTAGGCACCAAGGTCGCCATCACCATGTCGGATCCTTTTCTCGCCGCCCGTTACCGCGAAGAATTCACAGCGATGCTCGACGCCGGAGCATTCGATATTCTTTTCGCGAACGAGGACGAGGTGAAGTCGCTTTTTGAATCCGAGAGCTTCGATCACGTGCTCCAGCGGGTTCGCGGCTGGGGGCGGATCGCCGCCCTCACGCGGTCTGAAAAGGGTTGCGTGATCGTCAGTGCCGATGAAGTCCATATCATCGAAGCCGCGCCTGTGGTTCGCGTGGTCGATACCACCGGCGCCGGCGATCAGTTCGCTGCGGGATTTCTGTACGGGCTTACGCGCAAACAGCCGCTTGATCGCTGCGGACGTCTTGGCGCGCTCGCCGCGGCCGAGGTGATTTCGCATCTCGGCGCGAGGCCTGAAACGTCACTCCGGAAACTCGCCGCGGCGTCGGGATTGGCCTAGAGCGCGATCCGGAAAACTGTGCAGCGTTTTCCGTCAGTTCGCACGACAATCAACTTGAAGAATCGCAAATCCAGGAGAAGTGACTTCGCACTAGTCGCCAATGACGTGCACCAGGACTTCGCGCCGATGGCCCGCGTCGCGATGTTCGAAGACGTAGATCGCCTGCCAGGTGCCGAGCGCAAGCTTGCCATGGCTGACAGGAAACGAAACGCTCGTCTGCGTCAGTGCCGATCGGATATGCGAAGGCATGTCGTCCGGGCCTTCCGTCGTGTGACGATAGAGTCCCGGCTCGCGCGAAACGAGGCGGCGCATGAACGCCTCGAGGTCGGCCAGCACGTCGCGATCGGCATTCTCCTGGATCACCAGGGAGGCGGAAGTGTGCCGGATGAAGCAGGTGGCCAATCCCTCCTTGACCACGGAATTCTTCACCACCTGCGCTGCCTTTGCGGTGATGTCGTAAAGGCCCGGGCCGAAGGTAGCGATCCCCAGCATCTCCGAATGCTGTCTCATCCGCGGGGCTTTCTGAGATACACGTAAAGGGCGCCGTCACCACCATGGCGCCGGTGCGCAGCCGAGATCGCAGCGACCTGCCCCGCAAATTCCGGTTCTGCGAGCCAGCGTGGCACCAGGGTTCGCAGAATTCCCCGGCCAGTCATTTCGCCTTCAGAGTCTTTGCGTTTTCCGCGCCCCGTCACGATGAGAAGCAGCCGGTCGCCGCGAAGTCGCGCCGAACGCAGAAGCCTTCTCAGCGCGGCGTGTGCCGACTCCTCGGTAAATCCGTGGAGATCGAGCCGGCTATCGGGTTCAATCAATCCCCGTCTCAGGCGCTCGCTCGTGCGGCCATCTAGACCGCCGGACGTCGAAGCGATTGCGGTCCGTTTCGCAGGCGCAGTTTTTGTCCGGGATGCCAGAGGCCGGGTTTCAGCGAAGGCCGCCGCAAACTCCTCCCGTTCTTCAGGGGTAGTGGCCCGGCGGCTCACGATGTCATAGCCCCCACGCGCCTTGCCAAGGCGCGTGGCAACAGCACGTACAGGAAGCCGCGCGACTTCATGCGTCCGGCCAACGACTCCGCAAGCTTGCCGTAACCGAAGAAGACATCTGCGCGAACGCCACCTCTGATCGCGCCACCGATGTCCTGCGCAACCACGAGCTGGTCGAGTGCTCGATCAGGCCGGGCAGGATCGGCATCGGGAACCTTCGCGACGATGTAGTAAGGAGCACCAAGTACATTTAGCCGCTCGTCGACCGCGATGCTGGCGTCCGGCGTCAGCGGCACGCCTTCGGCACCGGGACTGCCAAGCGCTGCATTGCCGAGCGGCAGTTCCTTGAAAAACACAAAGGAGCGATCTTTTTCCATCACGTTCGCGGATTTGAACGGGTGGCTGTCGATCCAGGACTTGATGGCCTGCATCGACATCTTGGCGCGTGCGATCTGACCGCTCTCGAGGAGAATGCGACCAATCGGTGTGTAAGGCAGGCCGTTCTGCCCATCATAGGCGACGCGTTCAACGAGCCCGTCCGCAAAATGGACGCGCCCGGAGCCCTGAATTTGCAGAAAAAAGACGCTCGCTGGATCCTCGGCAAAGAAAAGTGTGGGGGCATGCGGCAGGCCAAAATGATCGATCTCGGCGCGCGTGAAGTAAGGAACGAGCTTGCGATCCACCACCCTTCCGGAAATCCGCTCTCCCCTGAGCGTCTCGCGGAACGCGCCGAGGTCCGCATCGACGAGATCATCCGGGCGGCCATAAACGGGGATCCGGAACGGCCCGGCCATTTTTCGGCTGCCCTCCAATTCTGGTTCGTAGTAACCCGTGAACAAACCTTCGCGCTCACCCTGGCTGCTGATCGCGACAGGAACGAAATTGTCTTCGAACCAGCGACGGACCAGCGCAGCGTTTCCTGAAAGGGGGATGTGCCGGCAGGACTCGATCCAGTCCCCTGCGGTGCCGCCATGTCCGGCTCCCGTCATGGCCTCGCCAACAGGCAATCCGGAGAGGCGCGTGCATGAACGCGCGAACGCATCGCGCGCCAACCGGGGATCCGTCGCTGCCCATCCTTCAAGCTCCGAATAGCTGACAGGACGAAGCGCGATGCTCGCGGTAGATACGGTTGCCGGTGGATTCAGGAGCCAGAACAGAAGGGCCCCGCTCGCAGCGAGGAAGAGCAGCACAAGAACAGCGACAGCGCGGACACCCTGCCGCCGGGTCATGGCGCTTAGGGCAGCTCGCCTGACGTCGCGACAAGAGTCCAATTCGGATCGCGCGCGCGAAGATTGCGCGAGAATGTCCAAATGTCGTTGACGTCGCGCACCATTTTCGAATCTCCCTCGATCACCTCTCCGGCTGCATTTGAAGTCGCTGAGATGAACTGAGCCGCATAGGCGACTGTGATTTCGGCGTCGAGGCCTTTCAATTCGGCATGCGCAAGTTTCACGTCCTTGAAGCCGACGAAGGTGAAGGAGACCTTCTCCTTCCTTTGCTCGCGCTCGCGAACGGCGGCGTCGAAGGCCGAGAAAACCTCTTCGCTCACGAGGGGCCTCAGGACGGAGCGGTCGCCATTTGCAAAGCTGGAGACGATCATTTCATAGGCGGCTTTCGCACCAGTGACGAATTTTTCGGTTTCGAAACCGCGATCGACGAGCTTTATGGCGGCGAGAGTCTGCCCGAGTGAATCGGTTTGTTGTCCGCGCGCCTCCGGTGATGCGGTTGCGCTCGCGTCAGGCAACGCGGCGATCTTGTCGTTCGCTTGCGGCGTCGTCTGGGTCCGCCCAAGGCGAAAGTCGCGTTGGCGTTCGTTGCCCGTGCGCCGTCCGAGCACCGTGTAAAGCCTGAAAAGCAGTACGCCGGTAACAGCGATCAGGATGATATCGAGGAGCTGCGAGCCCTGCATGATTTGGTAACCGGAGGCTTGCGCGGTTGTTCCGCACCTTGGACGAAACTAGACCTGCAATCGGCCAGTGGTCCAGCGCATTTCCGGAATCCCGCGGTCCTGTGGCTGAAATGCCGCTTGCCTTGTCACAATCGCGTGTTCCGTGCTAGCCCGCGCGGCATTTTTGAGCGGCAGAACCGATGAGCAGCGCAGGAAACGGCAACGAGGGCGCAAACGCGGGGGTGCAACCGCGCATCCAGATCATCGGCCAATATGTCAAAGACCTTTCCTTCGAGAACCCGGGATCACCTGGGTCGATTTCGCAGCGGCCGGCGATTGATCTCGGCGTCGATCTTCAGGCGAGCCGGCGCGACCAGGAAAATTTCGAAGTCGAACTGAAGCTCCGCGTCACAGCGAAGTCCGAGGACAAGCCTGTCTTCCTGCTCGAATTGCTCTACGCGGGGCTGTTCCGAATCCAGAATATCCCGGAAGATGTCTTGCAGCAGGTCCTCCTGATCGAGGGGCCGCACATGCTGTTTCCCTTTGCGCGGCGAATCGTAGCCGATGTTGTGCGCGACGGCGGCATGCCGCCCCTGATGATCGAGCCAATCGATTTTGCGGCTCTCTATCGCGCGAGAACCACGCAGATGCAGCAAATGCGCAGCGGAAGCGAAGGCGTCGGCGTTGCCTGAGGCGTAAAGCCGCTTCTCCGTCAGCTCCAGTTCCACACGGCCTGCGAGCCCAGTTCACGCGCCACAAACGCCGCATGCGCTGCCAGCTCGGCTTCCGTGATCAGGGGCGCGAGCGGAACAGGTCGCGGCCGGATGAGCAGCCGCTCAACTGTCGAGGAGAGCTCGGTATCGGCAGGTGCGAGCTCGAGTGTTCTTTGGCGCCCGCCGACCAGTTCGAGATAGACCTTGGCTGTGAGCTGCGCATCCTTGAGAGCGCCGTGAAGCTCGCGCTCCTTAAGGTCAATGGCGAAACGCCGGCACAATTCGTCGAGCGAATACCGCGCACCGGGAATCTTGGTTTTGGCGATCTCGATCGTGTCGACCGCGCGCGCATACGGGATCGGAGGCCGCCCAATCCGGTGGAGTTCGGAATTCAGGAATTTAAGATCGAATGCCGCGTTGTGCATCACCAGTGGAGCGTCGCCGAGAAACTCAAAGAGGTCGTCGACCACCGCCGCAAAGAAGGGCTTGTCTCTCAGAAATTCATCCTTGATGCCAGTTATTCTGAGCGTATCCGCGCTGACCGGACGTTCCGGATTGAGATAGGTGCGATAGGTGTTTTCGGTCGGGAGATGATCGATCAGTTCCACGCATCCGATCTCGACAATCCGGTGCCCATCCATCGGATCGAGACCGGTCGTTTCCGTATCGAGAACCACCTCACGCATTCTTGTCACGCCTCGCGTGCCGCGCCTTGAGTTCGGCCACAATCATTTTTACTTGCTCGAAAGCGTGCTCGATCCCCTTATCGGTCACAACGACAAAATGGGCTTTTGCACGCTTTTCTTCGTCGGGGGTCTGTCGCAAAAGCAGATATGCGAATTTCTCCTCGGTCATGCCTGGCCGGGAGAGGACGCGTTCGCGCTGAACGTGCCCGGGCGCACTGCAGACGACGACCGCGTCCATATTCACATGCCCGCCGGTCTCAAACAGAAGGGGAATGTCGAAAACAACAACTTCGGCACCCTGTGCCCGGGCCTCTTCCATGAAGCGGCGCCGTTCATCGCTCATCAGCGGATATACGATCGACTGCAGGCGCTCGGTTTCTTGTGCGTTACCGACAACGCGCTTTGAAAGTTCGTCGCGGTCGACACGGCCATCCCGAACCACCCCGGGAAATGCCGCTTCCAGTGGCGGGACGGCCTTGCCGCCTTTTTCGTAGAGCACTGCCACGGCGGCATCCGCGTCGTAGACGGGTATGCCCAGCCGGCGGAAAAGCTTCGCGGTCTCGCTCTTGCCCATGCCGATCGATCCCGTGAGCCCGACCATGAGAGGATCACGAGAACTCATGGAGCGCCTTTTCCAGATATCTTCTTATCGCCGGCGTTACCTTTGGCGCTCCGCCGAAGAGGGCTTTGAACGAAGGGGCCGCCTGGTGGATCAACATCGAGAGGCCATTGATTGCCTTCAACCCCCGGCGACGAGCCTGCCGCAGCAAAGCCGTCTCCAACGGATTGTAGACGAGGTCGCAAACCAAGGCAGTTCTCGGGAGCCGGGAGAGCGAAAGGTTCAGCGTGCCAGCGCCCTTCATTCCTGCGCTCGTCGCGTTGACGAGGAGCGATGTTGCGGCCCCCATGGTTCCCCATTCGGAGAATGAATGGGCTGACAGGCGCGCCCGCGTTGATGGACCGAGAGCGCTTGCCAGTGCCGCGGCCCGGCCCGGGGAGCGGTTGAGAATCGCGATTGTGCCGACACCGATCGCGTCCAGCGCCAGAACCGCAGCGCGCGCCGCGCCGCCGGCACCCAGGAGGACTGCGGCGCGGCCCTTGATGGAGGTTTCACCCAAAGCCTCCCTGAGGCTTGCCTTGAGCCCGGCAACATCGGTGTTGCGAGCCTCCATGCAATCTTTGCCGAAGAGAAGAAGATTGGACGCACCGGCCAGCGTGCTTGTCCGGTCGCAGCGATCGGCGATCGCAAAAGCCGCCTCCTTGTGAGGCACCGTCACGTTCACACCGACAAAGCCGGAATGCCGCAGCGCCTGGATGACCTCTGAAAAATCCTCCCGTCTGACGGCGAGCGGTACGTAAAATCCTGAGATCTTGCCCTGTTGCAGCCAATTGTTGTGCAAAAGGGGAGACAGCGAGTGCGCAATCGGCCAGCCAACGATGCCGGCGAGAACTGGCGGCTTCGTACTCACGTGGGAAGCGCGCTGCGCGCGCGCAAAGCAGCAAGGAGCGGCAAGAGATCGAGCCCCAGAACTGAGAAATAACTTCCTTCGAATCGCTCGACGAGCTGGGCTCCTCTTCCCTCCAATCGGTATGCGCCCACCGACGCCAACACTTGCGGTCCCTCCTCCGCCAGGTACTGGTCGAGGAATTCCGTGCTGAAGCTGCGAAAGGTCATTCTCACGCGGCTGGCATGCCGCCACACGATTTGACCTTTCATGGCAATCGCCAGTCCGCCGATCAACTCATGAACCTTTCCGCGCAGGCGCAGGAGGAGACTCCTGGCTTCCTCGAGATCGGCGCACTTGCTGATGAGGCTGTTCTCGAACCAGAGAATCTGATCGCCACCGATGACAAGGTCCTTGGGACGCAATGTGGATATTGCTACGGCCTTTTTCTCGGCGAGCGTGAGTGCCAATTCCTCGGGTGGCGCGGTCTTGAATTGGGCTTTGACCGCGTCTTCGTCGAGATCGGACGGAATGACCTCGACCGCCACGCCTGCGGCGGCAAGCAAAGCCGCGCGGCTTTGGCTGGAGGAGGCCAGAACGATCCTCATACCGGCGTTTCTTCTCTTTCAGCCAGGAGATTGAGGACAGAAGCTGCGGTCTCCTCGATGGAGCGCCGCGAAACGTCGATTGCAGGCCATTCATGCTGATCGAAGATCTTGCGGGTCTGTGCGATCTCCGCGCGCACGGCATCCAGATCGACATAATCGGTTTCACGAGCTTCGCCCAAGGTGGATAGCCGGTTCCTGCGCACTTGGATCAGACGATCAGGTGACGCCCAAAGCCCGACAATCAACGGCTTCTTCACGGACAGCAGGGCTGCTGGCAAAGGGACACCGGGGACCAGCGGAACGTTCGCTGCGCGAATTCCACGGATCGCGAGGTAAACGCAGGTCGGCGTTTTCGACGTTCGGCTGGCGCCGACAAGCACGATTTCCGCATCGTTGAGCGTTTCGAGCGCCTGGCCATCATCGTGCTGGATGGTGAAGTTCAGGGCTTCGATGCGCTGAAGATACCGCTGATCCACTTCATGCTGGCCACCCGGCTTGTGCGTTTCCGCCGCTCCCAGAAACTGACGCATGATCGTCATCGGGCCTTCCAAGACATCAAGGCTCGGGACTCCGATCGCAGAACATTGAGCCAACAATTCACGCCGGAGCTCCGGATTGACCAAGGTAAAGAATACGAGGCCGGGATCACTTCTGATGTGCTCGATCGCGCGTTGCAATTGCCGTTGGCTGCGCACGAGCGCATATGAATGCTCATGCACGACCACGCCCTCGAATTGGGCGAGCGCAGCCTTCGCGATCGCGTTCAGGGTTTCTCCTGTCGCATCCGAGACAAGATGAATGTGAAAACGATCCACGTTACCGTCCGCAATCTGTCGACAGGCCGCTGTTCTTTGCGCACAATCGACTTGTCAATCAACGTCTCGTATTCACCCGTCCCCTGTTTTCAGACTTCATCCCAGCGGCCGCCCACAACATGTCATCCTGTCTGCGACTCACCTTGCTGAAGCCAACCCCTTGAGTCTCAAGCAGAGCAAGCTTAGAGCACGCGTCGGGTCACCGCTTCATTCACACTTCACAGGGCCAACATCATCTTCATCAATCTATTTCTTTAGGAATTCTATTGAAGAAGTTACTTGCTGTAGTGGACGGACAAAACGTTTGGCCACCGCCTCTCTGGCTGATGAGACAAGCCGGCCGCTACTTGCCCGAATATCGGAGCTTGCGAGAGAAGGCTGGCTCCTTCTGGTCACTCTGCATGAACCCGGAGCTGGCGGCGGAAGTTACGCTGCAACCGATCCGGCGTTTTGGATTCGATGGGGCCATCATATTTTCCGACATCCTGGTGATTCCGCGCGCATTCGGGATCGATGTGCGGATCGAGGAGGGGTTGGGGCCGCGTTTGGAGCCGATCGAGAATGCGAATGTGTTGTCAGACAAGCGGGAGCTCTGGGACGATGCTTTGGCTCCTTGTTACGCAGCTCTGCGGCGTGTGCGCGAACAGCTTTCCGGGGCAGAGGCATTGATCGGTTTTGCTGGAGCACCGTGGACGCTCGCAACCTATCTCGCGGCTGGCCAGGGAAGCCCTGATCAGAGAGCGGCCAAGCTTTGGAGTTATCGCAATCCGCAGGGCTTTGAGCTGTTGGTGGATAAGCTCGCGGAAGGGATCGCCCGGCACCTGGTGGCACAGATCGACGCCGGCGCCGATCTTGTTCAGATCTTCGATAGTTGGGCAGGAGGACTGCCAGCCGCTGCTTTCCGCCGTTGGGTCATTGCGCCGACGAAGCGAATCGTCGAGGCCGTTCGGAAGGAGCGCAAGAACGCTCGGATCATTGGTTTCCCACGCAGCGCCACGTTGGATGGTTATCGGGCCTATGCTGAGGAAACCGGCGTCGATGCAATATCGCTGGACACGTCCGTACCGATGGAATGGGCTGCGAGGAGCTTGCCTCCGCGCACGATTTTGCAAGGAAACCTGGACCCGATTGGCCTCCTCGCCGGCGGGGACGCGCTCGATGAAGCGATCGATTCTATTTTGGCGGCGATGCGGTCCCGGGGATTTGTCTTCAACCTCGGACACGGCGTTCTCCCGGAAACCCCGATTGCTCATGTCGAGCAGCTTGTCCGGCGCGTAAAGGCTGGCTGAGTGCGGGTTGCTGTCGTTCTGTTCAATCTTGGCGGGCCAGATAGCCTGGCATCGGTCGAGCCGTTCTTGCGCAATCTGTTTTCCGATCCGGCCGTGATCGGCTTGCCAACGCCATTCCGCCAGATCGCTGCTGCACTTGCCGCGAAACGACGGGCACCTGTGGCCCGTGAGATTTATGCGAAGCTTGGCGGAGCGTCTCCGATAGTCGCCGAGACCATCAAGCAGGGCGAGGCTCTTGACGCGGTACTGATATCCCGAGGCCTCGATGCACGGAGCTTCGTTGCAATGCGCTGTTGGCATCCCTTCATCGCCGAGGCCATGCTGCACGCCGGGGCGTGGTCACCTGACAGGATCGTGTTGTTGCCTCTCTACCCGCAATATTCGATGACGACAGCGGGGTCGTCCCTCGCAGAATGGGACCGGTTGGCCGGAAAACTGTTGCCCGGTGTTTCTGAGTGCCGGATCTGCTGTTTTCCGCAGCAACGGGGCTTCATTGATGCCCTGGCGCAATTGATTCAAAAAACACTCACAAGACGGAAATCCGGTGTGGATTACCGCCTGCTTCTCTCCGCTCACGGGTTGCCCGAACGGACGATTGCCACGGGCGACCCCTACCGATGGCAGGTCGGTGCGACCGCGAAGGCCCTTGTGGAAGAATTGGGGGTAATAGGCCTTGACTGGAAATTGACGTTTCAAAGCCGCGTCGGACCGCTGAAGTGGATCGGGCCCGCAACCGATGCCGAAATCGTTTGCGCCGGACGAGAAGGTAGGGGTGTGATCGTCGCTCCGATCGCATTTGTGTCGGAGCACTCGGAGACTCTCGTCGAACTCGATCTGGAATACGCCAAACTCGCGAAGGAGAACGCCGTGCCGGATTATCTGCGTGTTCCAACGGTCGGCACGCATCCTGCTTTCATTGGCGGGCTTGCTGACCTGGTGGTGGACGCCCTTGAAGGACGCCGTGCCAATCGGTGTTGCCCGGATTCCATTTCACGCTGCTACAGGAAGAACTGAACGATGGCTGTTTCGACGAGCGTGTATTTGTGGCTGAAAGCGTTTCACGTAATCGCGGTCATCGCGTGGATGGCGGGGATGCTCTACCTGCCCCGCCTTTTCGTTTACCACTGGGAAACGGCGATCGGATCCGCAGAATCGGACCGTTTCAAAGTCATGGAACGGCGACTGCTGCGGATCATCATTAATCCTTCGATGATCGTCGTCTGGATTCTTGGTCTGACACTGGCGGTGGTTACCAAGGAATATCCATTCGGCTGGCTGCAAACGAAAGTTGTTCTTGTCCTGGTACTGAGTGGCGTCCATGGATTCTTTGCGACCACCGTGAAACGCTTTGCGCGTGACGAGCGGCGCTATTCGCAGCGATTTTATCGAATTCTGAACGAGGTCCCGACCCTGTTCATGGTCGCAATCGTCATCCTTGCTGTCGTCAAACCCTTTTGAGGGCGGATAGCCGGAAGCCATTTGCAACGGCAGGAAATCACGCTATATAGGCGTCAGTTCCCCATTGACGCACAGCCTCTCGGAACCGCGCCCGGCGCGGTTGGGAACCGGCCAAAGGGTCGGCGGCGTGCGGCCAAAAATCTCTCCACAAACTCGCGGGTGTTATTTCGACAGCATCCGGGGGCAACGGGTTCATCCTCTCGAGCGTACCGGGTAAACGGACAATGACTCTTCAAGCCGGCCTGCAGGCGATGAAGCTGCAGGATCTCAAATCCAAATCTCCCACTGACCTTCTCGCCTTTGCCGAAGATCTCGAGATCGAGAACGCCTCGTCTATGCGCAAGCAGGACATGCTGTTCGCGATCCTGAAAGAACTCGCCGATCGGAATGTCGAGATCACGGGCGGCGGAGTGCTCGAGACCTTGCAGGATGGTTTCGGCTTCCTGCGCTCTCCGGAATCGAATTATCTGGCGGGTCCCGACGACATCTATGTCAGCCCCTCCCAGATACGCCGTTTCGGTCTTCGCACGGGCGATACGGTCGACGGCCCGATACGAAGCCCGAAAGATGGCGAGCGCTACTTCGCTCTCCTGAAGGTCTCCTCGATAAATTTCGAAGATCCCGAGAAGATCAAGCACAAGGTGCATTTCGACAATCTCACGCCGCTCTATCCGACGAAGTGGCTGAAGATGGAGCTGCCGGACGCGACGATTAAGGACAAGACCGGGCGCGTGATCGACATCGTGGCGCCCCAGGGCATGGGCCAGCGCGCGCTCATCACCGCACAGCCTCGCACCGGCAAAACCGTCATTCTGCAGAACATCGCCAAGGCGATCTCAATCAATCATCCCGAATGCTACCTGATCGTTCTTTTGATCGACGAGCGGCCGGAAGAAGTGACCGACATGCAGCGCAGCGTGAAGGGCGAGGTGATCTCCTCGACCTTCGACGAACCCGCGTCACGGCATGTCCAGGTGACGGAGATGGTCCTCGAGAAAGCCAAGCGATTGGTCGAGCACAAGCGCGACGTCGTCATTCTGCTCGATTCGATCACGCGGCTCGGCCGCGCCTACAACACTGTCGTGCCGAGCTCCGGCAAAGTGCTGACAGGCGGCGTCGATGCCAATGCGCTTCAGCGTCCGAAGCGGTTCTTCGGCGCAGCGCGCAATATCGAGGAAGGCGGGTCGCTGACCATCATTGCGACGGCGCTCATCGATACAGGCAGCCGTATGGACGAAGTGATCTTCGAAGAGTTCAAGGGTACGGGCAATTCTGAAATCATTCTCGATCGCAAGGTGGCGGACAAGCGCGTTTATCCGGCCATCGACATCCTGAGATCCGGCACGCGCAAGGACGAGCTCCTCGTGGACAAGGCGACCCTGGCGAAGATGTACGTGCTGCGGCGTATTCTGGCACCGATGGGCACAATCGATGCGATCGAATTCCTCCTCGACAAGCTCAGGACGTCGAAGAACAACGCCGATTTCTTTGATAGCATGAATACCTGAGTGGAGTTCACGGCCGGTGCCGGACAGAAGGAGCAGCCCATGAGCGAACACACTGAGCGCGCCGCGTTCCGCGCGATGAGCGAGGGCACCCGGGAAGACTGGATGAAGATCGGGGCTGCGTCAGTCGAATTTCGTCGCGACCTGCCCAATCGGGTGATTGCGCATCTGAAAATGCTGGAAGGCGATTGCGGCGGCTTCGCGGTAGACCGGCTCGAGCACTCCCTGCAATCGGCGACGCTCGCCCATCGCGACGGTATGGACGAGGAATATGTCGTGTGCGCGCTTCTCCACGACATGGGTGACATTCTCTGCACGGCGAACCATGCCGAGCTCGCGGCGACCGTTCTGAAGCCGTTTGTCTCCGAAGAGAACCACTGGATGCTCGACCACCACGGCATTTTCCAGGGGTATTACTTCTTTCAGCACGTCGGGCTCGACCGGAACATGTGCGAGCAGTTCCGCGGCCATCCCTGTTTCGAGCGGACGGCGATGTTCTGTGCGCGTCACGACCAGAACGCGTTCGATCCCGCATTCGACACGATGCCGCTCGAAGCCTTTGTGCCCATGGTTCAGCGCGTCATGGCTACGCCAAAGCGCTCGATCTATCTGCGGAACGATAAGATTGCGGCGGAATAGCTCCGCAAACATCTTCAGGGCGTGAGGATCGTGGCTCCCGTGGTCGCGCGGGAATGAAGTGCCTCATGTGCTTTGCGCGCGTCTTCCAGCCGGAAGCGCTGGTGAACAGCGATCTTGACCGCGCCTGAGGCTATGACGGCAAAAAGGTCGTCGGCCGTTTCCTGCAACTCTTGCGGCGTCGCGGTGTAGTGCATCAGCGTGGGCCGCGTGAGGTAGAGCGAGCCCTTTGCGCTCAAAATCCCGGGCTCAAACGGAGGCACGGCTCCTGAGGCGTTGCCGAAGCTCACGAGGAGGCCGCGCACGGCCAGACTGTTGAGCGAGCCTTCGAATGTGTCCTTGCCGACGGAGTCATAGACAACGGGAACACCCTTCCCGCCGGTGATATCCCGGACGCGCGCGACCCAGTCCTCGTTGCGGGTATTGAGGACATGGGCGTAGCCGTTTGAGAGGGCGAGGCTGCGCTTGTCGTCCGAACCAATCGTGCCGATGACATTGGCGCCCAGATGTTTCGCCCATTGGCCGGCGATGAGGCCGACGCCGCCGGCCGCGGCGTGAAAAAGAATCGTCTCTCCCTTTTGCACCTTGTAGGTGCGCTTCAGGAGGTATTGCGCGGTCATGCCTTTGAGCATCGCGGCCGCCGCGGTCTCGTCGCTGATGCCGTCCGGCAATTTGACGAGTCTGGAAGCCGAAACGTTGTTGGCTTCCGCATAGGCGCCCATCGGACCCGAGCAATAGGCGACGCGGTCTCCGGGCTTGACGGCAGTCACGTCGGAGGCCACCGCCTCGACAACGCCCGCGGCTTCGAGGCCGAGTCCCGAAGGAAGCGGCACCGGGTAGAGGCCGGAGCGGTGGTAGGTGTCGATGAAGTTCACGCCGATCGCCGTGTGACGAACGCGCACCTGCCCAGGACCGGGCGAAGCGAGTGTGACATCCTCGAGAGCGAGGACCTCGGGACCGCCGGTCTTTTGGAAGCGGATCGCCTTCATCGGAGTTTCTCCTGTTCAGGCCAGATGCTGGCGGAAGAAGGTGGCCGTGCGGCCGTTTGCGAGATCGGCATTCGCCTTGTCGTAGTGTGCGCCTCCGGGGCGAGCGAACGCGTGATCCATTTCCGGGTAAACGTGAATGGTCACATGGGAATTGCCCTTGAGGCCTTCGACCATCCTCTTCTGCGCCTCGGGCGGCACGAACTGGTCTTTGCCGGCGACATGCAGCATCAACGGCTTTCTGATGTTCTTCGCCTCGCCAAGCTTGTCCTGAATTGAAACGCCGTAATATCCGACCGACGCATCGCTGTCGGTGCGGGCCGCGCTCAGATAAGCGAGCAGGCCGCCGAGGCAATAGCCGACGGCACCGACCTTTCCGGTGCAGCCGGCCGTGTTCCTCAGATGCGAGATCGACGCCTGGATATCAGCCACACCCCTGTCCTGGTCGAAGCGGCCCATGAGATCGAAGGCGCGTTTCCATTCGGCGTCGGTCTTGTCAGTGAGCTGCACGCCGGGTTCGAGGCGCCAGAAGAGATCCGGGGCGAGGGCAAAGTAGCCTCGCGCTGCAAAATCATCGGCAATGGACCGCATCACCTGGTTGACGCCGAATATCTCCTGGATGACGACGACACCCGGGCCGCGATCTGCGCCGGGCAGCGCGAGATAGCCGCCGAATTCCCCGTCGCTGCCTTTGATGCGGATGTCTTTTCCAGCCATCGATCTCTCCATCTCCCGCCAATTCAGGGATCAGTTGCCGCTGGAAATCAATCGCGACCTGGGGACGGCTATTGCACGCGCTGTCCGGCAATCGGCCGCGCCGGAAGCTGCAGCATCTGGCTCAACGCGACGGGATTGGCCACAGGCGGGGAACACGTCCCACGCTGGCAAACGTAGGCAGCGGGTTGCCCGTTCTGCATGGTCTTGCCGTAGGCCGGGTGCGTTTCGGGCAGTTTTTCGTCCGGCGAAATCACCATCAGGAGCCGGTTCGGAAGACTTCGGCCGAGAACAGCTGTCACCAGCTCATGCG
>Ga0070734_10001465_pt1 | contig 34165 bp, 24 predicted proteins | sample Coa_R1_8_FD_66444 | JGI IMG/M metagenome (GOLD analysis project Ga0070734, IMG submission 66444) | Surface soil microbial communities from Centralia Pennsylvania, which are recovering from an underground coalmine fire - Coalmine... | ecosystem: Environmental > Terrestrial > Soil > Unclassified ...
TGCCCTTTTCGGACACGCTAGCCGCAAAATCCTCGCCAGAATTCTTCCATTCGACCACGCGAAAAGGCCGTTTTCGGACACGCCGCCGGCAACGCCTCCCTGGGATAATCTGCGTGATCCAACAGGCTCCTTGTCTGCTCTGCGCCGCCGGTCCGGGAAGACCAGGCGGCGCCGGATCTCCTGAGGGGATTACCCCTCAGGCATATGGGATGCAGCCGAGCGTCTCCACACAGATACTGCACATGGCTCGCGCTACGCACGTTCAGGATAGGAGGAAATAGACCATGTTGTCGCATCGTTTCACGCGCATCTCGCTCCGCAGTTCGGCCTGGGGACTCTTTATCGTCCTATTGGTCGTGGCCTGCACCCTCGGCTCCTGGACGTCGCGCCGACACCCCCAGGCGCAGGCTGACGCCTCCGTTAAGACGCATACTCCTGCCGAAGTCATCCAGCAGCGCGCGCTCACACTCTGCCTCGCCTTCGGCGACTCGTCTCGCATGATGGCCCTGCCCGAATGTGATGCGTATGTTTTCATCGCCAATCGGGACGGTCAATACCAAAGCGGATGGCGTAATGTCTGGACGGTGTATTGCGAGGTGGATGGCAAGGGCTACTACCTGGAATTCAACGACGCGACCGGTAACCTCATCGGGATTCGGTCACGCTACCTGGAACCCAACAAAGCCGCGCAGCAGATCCGTACCCCGACAGAGGCTGCGTCCATCGCCTTGATGCGATTACAGACGATGCGACTGGTTCCTGCCGACGCCCGGATCCAACAGAAGGAAACCCCGGTATACCAGGATCAGTACCGCGCCTGGAAGACGACATGGACTGTGGATACCCCCTCCTCAAAAGAGCCGTACCTGATCCGATACATTCTCGGCGATGTGGATGGCAAACCCATCCGATTGATGAACGAGAGGGAGGCTGGGACGTTGCGAGAGGGCCGGCTCACGAGTCACCTGTGGGGTATTGATGGATGAACGTGGCCTTGAAAAACCGATCTGGAGCCGTCTGCCTGCTTGCAATACAGTGGGTAGAGCAGCTCACGCTCTCAAAAGAAAGCACAACTGCAATGAAGACATCGGTGACATACCTTTCCGCCGGGCTGATCGGCCTGATCCTATTCGGAGCGAACCAACCCTCCGCGACCGCGCAGAGCAAATCCGGCAAAACCGGCACCTCCGCTTCCGGCAAAAACGCCTCGAAAAGCAAGACGAAGATCCCGGATAACGTCATCAAGACCGACCATATCGGGTCCGGATATGGCGGGAGCGGAGCCTTCGACAATCATACGACCGACGACGCAGTCAAACACTTCAGCGTGCGCTGGGACGGCGACAAGGTCCGGGGAATCAAGTGGACCTACTTTAACGGAACGTCGCAGCAAGTCGGCGGCTATGGCGATGCGGGCTATACGCTGAACTCCTACACCTTTAAGAAGGACGAGACGCTGACCTCGTTCACCATCCGAGATTCCGGTTATGGTTACGGCAGCCTGCGCTCTCTGGAGTTTACGACCTCTACCGGCGGCCATTTTGCGGTTGGTCCGAGCGGTTTTGACAATCAGAAGAACCTGGATGTGCAGGGCTCGGTGTTGAAGGGCTTTTATGGGATCAGGAATCCGGACAACTTTATCAACTGTCTGGGCCTCTGGGTCTCCGCACCGGCCAAAGAGGTGGATGTCAGCAATGTGCGCTATGACAAGAGCGGTGTCAAGCGATCCAAACCCACCAACATCCTGCTGGATAGCGGCACGCTCGACAACTCCCGTGGGTCCAATGCCAATTACATGAGCATGACCAAGACCCTGAGTTATACGCAGGAGAACGATTGGACCAGCAGTTGGGGCATGTCCGCTTCGGTCACGGTTTCCGTTGAGGCCGGAGTGCCCGGTATCGCCAGCGGCTCCCTCAGTGTAACCGCCGAGGCGCATCAGAATACCGGAACAGGAGGCTCTTCCACGCAAACGGTCACCACGTCGTTTACCACTTCCCAGAACGTGCCCGCGCATCAGAAAGTGCGCGTAGACTTTTTCTCTACCCAGGAGACCATCTCGGTCCCGTTTACATGCGATCTGGTGGTGAAGTATGCAAACGGTTCCACCCGCAAGCTGACCCAGTTCCAGGGCACCTACGTGGGCAGCACCAGCACCGACATCACTGCCACCCCTTCCGATGGCAAGTCGTCCGCAAGCAAACCATCGAACTCAAAAGCCAGGAATGGCAAAAACAGAAACAAGAAACAGGAGAACGGATCATGAAAACGACTTTCCCCCCGGCGCAGCCGAAGACAAATCGCTGCCTGCGTTTGCTCGTCCTGTTGACGCTCTGTGTCGGCATCGCGCTCGGCACGACGACAGCCTGGTCCGATCCAACGGGGAGCCACGCGACCGGATCGCACAAGACTTCCAGCAAGCACACGACATCGCATAAGCACAGCAGCCATAGCAGCAGCGCGAGTAAGCACCATGCCAAATCCACTGCAGCCTCTCGCGCCAAGCAGCGCACCTCTACGGCGGCGCAGAAGAATTATCTGAAAAAAGGAGACGGCGGAGGCTCCAACCATAACGCAAACCACGCCTCCACGGGAGCCGGCGCGCCCGGCGGGCCGGGCCGGGCCGGAATCCCCGGCGCCGTCGGCGGTCCAAAGCGCTGATCCCGATTTCGATCGCATCGCGGCGTTGCTTTCAAAAGAGCGCACACGCCTTTTCTCAAACCATGAAAGGAGATATGCATCATGTTCAAACCGATGCCCGTCTGCCGTTTCGGCTTCTGGGCGGCTGCCATCGCCCTGGTGTTTGCACTGGCCCTGGGTACAACCGATGCGGCCGCGTCGCCGAAGGCCGACCGACCGGAACCTGCGAAGACCTGGGTGTTCGCGGTCTCTTCCCTGGTATGGAAATACGACCATGGGCTGAATATGCCCAAAAAAGGACGCGAGGACATCGACTTTGTCCGTGTATTTCAAAACTATGGCGTGCCTGCCGATCACATTGTCTTTTTGAAAGACCGGCAGGGGACCCTCAAGCAGATCAACGCACGCTTCACCGAACTGCTGGAGAAGACGCAGTCAGGCGGCACCCTCCTCTTCTATTTCCAGAGGCCATGGGGGACGTGATATCAAGGGCAATACCAGCAAATACTATTTCGTCAACTTCGACGCCAATCCGAAGGTAGATGCGACGTTCTGGTATGTCACTGACATCTTCGACCAGATCCAGCAGCATTTCAAGGGGAATCGCGCGTTGATGATGGCGGACTGCTGCACTTCCGGCAGCCTGGCGCTGGAAGCGGCCAAACGTCCCACGAACATCGCCTATGCCTGCCTGACCTCCGTGTACGCCCATAGCACCTCCACCGGCAACTGGACCTATACCGATGCCCTGGTACGCGGCTTTCAGGGCGACCCGGTCATGGACACCAATGGAGATGGCGTCATCAGTCTGGACGAGCTTGCCCGCTATATTCAGCGCCAGATGGCCTTTGTTGAGGAGCAAAAAGCTATTTTCGCCGTCACGGGTGGTTTCCCCACCGATTTGACGCTCACCGATGCGACCGGGAAACGAGGCAAGGGCGCGGGGCAATCGGTTACGGCGCAGGGTTCGGACGGTGCCTGGGAGAAGGCGGAAGTGCGGGATAAAAAGCCGGGTCAGGTGCAGGTCCGCTTTGCGGAGAGCCATGCCACCGAGTGGGTGCCTGCCGATCATATTCGCGCCTTTGAGCCCAAGGACATCGCAGTAGGCGCCAGGGTGCAGGCAAAAGATGACGATGGCAAATGGTATCCCGCCACCGTCAAAACGGTCTGGTATGGTCTCGTCTATGTCCATTATGATCGATACAACGCGGAGTACGACAACTGGGTCGGTCCCGATAACCTCCAGCTCAAACCCTGAGATCCTCCCAGTGTGTCCTTCACCCGGCAGGAAGTAGATCGGAGGGAATAGAAACTCTGATCTACTTCCTGCCACTTTAACGCGTCACCTTCCTGGATGTGGGGCTGGGAGACAGCGAAGTGATAAAATCGCCATCCGGTAAAAGAGGCTTCACGGTTCGTTGAATGAACCGTGAAGCCTCGCTGCATAAGGAACTTCAGAGAATATCGAAGAGCGCCTTTGCATTCGCTAGGCCGGGGTTGCGCGCCGCTAAGTGGTCTATTGAATCGCCCAGGTTGATCAGTTCGACCTGCGCCCCCAGGGCCGTCATGCGGTTATAGGCCACTTGCGCGTTTTGATAGGTTACCAGCGTATCGCCTTTGCTGTGGAGGAGGCGGACCCGAGCCGCTGGCTTCCAGTCAAAGACGTTATTCTGCTGCAACGCCAGGTTGGGGGGGAAGTTGGGGTTGGTCTTCAGGCCGGTCACAAAGGCGGATTGCAACAGGGTCGTGGGCGCGATGGCAAGCCCTTTGAATACCTCCTGATTGGTATGAGAGCCATCTATCAGCGCCGGAGCCTGGGTATCGTAAGGCGGTGCAAAGACGTTCGACGGCATGGTGTAGAGGTGGTAGATCGGATTGTAGCCGATCAGCAGATAGGCCATCACGCCGGAACTCTCCACGCTGTCTCCCGTGTTGGCCTGCGAGTTGAGCAGAAATGGGACTTGCGTTCCTGACAGGTCGTAGGCCCCGGCGATGGGCGCGGAGGCGGTGACGGCGAACTCGGAGTTGTACTGCTGTTCGATGGCGCGATGCAGCGCCAGGGTCGCATGCCCGCCCTCCGCATGGCCGGTCAGGAACAGCTTTTTGTTGAAGGTGAAATTGAGATTTTTCAGCACGGTCTTGGCGGCGCGCAGCATATCCACGCAGGCGGTCGCTTCCGAATCGGCATGCAGGAAGGGATGCGGGCCAGGCGAATCACCCATGCCGAGATAGTCGGCCATCACTACGATATAGCCCGCCGGAGCAAAGGTGAGCGCGACATACTGCGTCTCCTTGGTCGTGTTGCGGGATGGTACGTCCGCTTTTGCAAACTGCGCGCCATGCTGATAACTCACCGCAGGCAGCGCCCCCGGCGCGCCATTGGGCACAACCACCAGCCCCGAGGCGGTCGTGAGGTTGCCGTTGGTATCCACCGTGTTGTAGTCCACCTTATAGAAGGTGATGCCATAGGTGGCCGGTGTGTTGATACCAAGCGCCTGGGCCTGCGCGGTTGCCTGCCCCGGAGTGAGCGTGGAGATCTGGGTAGCGCTGATAACGCTGCCACGGGTCGCCGGTGTGGGAGTCCCGCCGCCTCCCCCTCCGCCATGATGCCCCCCTCCTCCGCCTCCACCCCCGCCGCTGCCGCAAGCTGCAAGCCCGACACCGGCTCCCAGTGCCGATAGGATCAGCAGGATCAGGCGCAGGCAGGGCCGTACCCGATGAGATGGGATAACGTGTCGTGATAACATGGTCCTATTCTCCTTGATAAGGGTTGTGCGTTTCGCGACGCCTGCGCGTGGAGGCATCGCGATGGAAAACGTCGAACTGGCGGCATTGTACGGCCCGAGCGTGACACAAACGCGACAGGCATCGTGACATGCTTTTGGGTCCACCGTGCAAAGAGGCACAAAAAGAGGGCGGGGATTTTCCCCGCCCTCTTCGAACCTCTATCGCTTTCCGTACTTCCTCTCAGGGTTGCATCGCCCTCTCCGGAGCCTCCGTCAGATCCATCGCCGCGATGATATTCTGCTCCAGAGAGCCGACATACCCACGGTCCCAACAGGAGGTATAAGCCTCTTCTCCGAGTTGACGGTGCGCCTCCGCCAGGGTCCGCTCTTGCTGCATCTTGGATGCCTCGGTCAATGGACTTGCAATCGCTTCCCGCAATGAGGTAGCGGCTCCATAGAGCCAGACCGCCCGTTCCGTCCTCCGCTGCGCCGTAGCCAACTGCGCCAATCCTTCCAGCACATGCGCGATCCCCAGCTTGTGTCCCATCTCACGCCATAAAGCCAGGCTCTCCCGGTGCTGCCGGAGCGCCGCGTCGTATTGCCCCTGCGCACAGAACACATTGCCGAGGTTGACCAGCGCAATGGCGATGCCGACCTGGTCACCGACCTCTCGCTTGAGCGCCAGCCCCTCCTCCAGGTATGCCTGCGCCTGCCGGTAGTCGCCAAGGCAGTAGGACACATCGCCCAGATTGGTGAGGATGGTCGCGCTTCCGGCCACGTCGCCCAGGGTGCGCTTGAGCGCCAGGCCCTCCTCGAAGCAGCGCCGCGCTGCAGTATAGTCCTCCTGCCGGACCGCGACGTTGCCCAGATTGTTGAGCGTATTGCTCAGTCGCACCCGGTTATCAGTTGTGCGCGCCAGCGCCAGCGCCTCTTCCTGCAGGGCGCGCGCCTCCGTCAGGTCGCCCCGGTTCAACGCCAGGATCCCCAGGTTGCCCAGGGTGGCGATGATCCCATCGGTATGTCCGATCTTCCGGCGGATCTCCAGGGCCTGAAGATGCAGCGCCAGCGCCCCCGCGACGTCGCTCTGTGCATACGCCAGATTGGCGGCGCCGGTCAGGACCTTGGCGTGCAGCGACGTCTTCTCCTCGGAAGCGGCGCGCGCCAGAAGGCTCTCCATCCACATTCTCCCCTCGGAAATGTGGATGCGCACATACCAGAACCGCCATAACGCCCCGGCCAGGCGCAGCCCTAATTCCAGGGCGGGTAAACGGGCCTCGGGTTCGGATGTCAGGATCCGCGCCCCGGCACCCTCACCCTCCCGGTCGCCTCCCCAGCGTGCAGCGCCGGCCTGCCCGTCTATCTGCGCCAGGGACCGCTGGAGCGCCGCGCGCAGGTTGTCATGGTCCTGTTCTAGCCGGTCCAGGCAGGCTTTGACGTCCGGTCCCGTCTGATGTTGTTCGCTCTCCTCCGCCATCTGCAGAAAGTATGCGGCATGGCGCTCCGTCCCATATGCCCACTCTGTGGCGCTCAACTGCTCCTGAGCATAGTCCCGCAGGGTCTCCAACATCCGGAAGCGCATCGCGGTTTCCGAGATCTCTGTGGTTTCGCCAATCACCAGGGAGCGCTCCTGGAGTTGGGTCAGAGCATCCAGCGCCTGGGGCTGTTCGCAGACCTGCTCCGCCGCTTCGAGGGTCCAGCCGCCGGCAAAGACGGCGAGGTGGGCGAAGAAGCGCTGCAATTCCGGAGAGAGCAGCCGGCAACTCCACTCGATGGCGGCGCGGAGCGTCTGGTGACGCGGGATGTAGTCCCTGCGCCGCGTGACCAGCAGGTCGAAGCGGCTCTCCAGGCGGGATAGGATCTGCGCCGGAGTGAGGGTCCGCGCCCAGGCTGCCGCCAGCTCCAGCGCCAGTGGGATCCCCTCCAGCCGGTGGCACAGGGCGGCCACGGCGCTTGCGTTGCGTGGGGTCACCTGAAAGTCCGGTTTGACTGCCTGCGCGCGGTCCACAAAGAGCTGCACACTGGGAAACTCCATCAGGCGCTCCGGCATGCCGCGTGTACCCGGCGTGGGTAGGGGCGATAGGGGCAGTTCGCGCTCCCCCTCGATGCCCAGCGGCTGGCGAGAGGTTGCCAGGCAGGCCAGTTGTGGCAGGCGCTGCAGCAGTGCCTTTACCCGGAGCGTGCCCTCTGCCGGAGCATTCGGCTCCGGGGCGTGGTCCGGATCGGCGTCTGCCGTGTCTTCCGCTTCTGCCGCCAGGAGGTGTTCGAAATTATCCAGTACCAGCAGGGCGGGCTGCCCATCCAGGGCCTCCACGATCTGTTCCAGGTCCGTCCTGGAGGGCGTACGCGGCAACAGTAGCGTGTCGGCAATCACGTCTCCGAGCCGGCACGGGTCGGTAAGATCGGCCAGCAGGACAAACCAGACACGACCGCCATACGCTCCCCGGAGGCGCTGCGCCGCTTCGAGCGCCAACCGTGTCTTCCCGGTGCCTCCTATTCCGGTGAGCGTGAACAGGCGTGTTGTGCCCTGCTGCCCGGCAGAACCTATTCCATCGCTCGCAGCTTCGGAGGTTCGAGGATAGTGTGTCTCTCCCTTCTCTTCGGAACCCGATGGCAACCGGAGGTCAGGGGGCTGTAGTTGCGCGAGGACCCACTCTATCTCCTGTTCTCTTCCAAAAAAGCGGGTCAACGGCAGCGGCAGATGGGGTGCGGGCAGCACGGCGTCGGGAGTAACGAGGGAGACGGAGGGCGGCTCCGGCGAAGCGGGCCGCGCGGAAGGAGAGCGCGGGCGCTCCTTTGTGGGAAGCACAGGCGGAAGGTGGTGCGTGGACGGAGGGGAAGTGCCGCCGGTAAGCTCCGTAAGTAGTTTCCGGGTCGCTGCATCCGGCGCGGTATCCAGCACCTCGCGCAGCAGGCGCTCCAACTCCTGATATTGGCGCTGGACCGCCGGGAGGTTTCCCTCCGCCGCGTAGAGACGCATCAGGTGGCCGTGGATCTCCTCGCGGAGCGGGTCCATGGTGAGGGCGCGGTGGGTGATCTCCAGGGCATACGCCCGGTCCCCGTGCTGTTCGGCTGCGAGCGCGAGTTGATGGAGCGCGCGGAAGGCGCTCTCCGCCAGACGCTCCCGCTCGAGGATGGCCCAATCCTCATAGTGGCCGGGCAGCAGTTCGCCCCGGTAGAGAACGATAGCCTGGGTCAGTTTGCCGATCCGCGCTTCCGGATCGGTCGCCTGCGCCGCCTCCTTCAGCATGCTCTCAAAATCGGCGACATCGGTCGTGATCGCATGGGGATTGAGCTGAAGGTGGACGCGGTCGGCGATCAGGACGCTATTGGCCTGGGCGCCGGGCGGTTCCAGTTGCGCCCGTAGCGAGGCCAGCGCCGTGCGCAGGCTCACCCGGCCCGCCTCCAGGGTTGTGTCCGGCCAGAGCAGCTCGATCAACTCTTCGCGGGGGTGCATGCGGTTGCGATAGTAGGCCAGGTAGGCCAACAACGCTGCGGTCTTATGGGTTCGGAAGCGGGTGATCGTTCGGCGGCCCTGTTCCGCTTTCAGGCCGCCGAAGAGTTCGATCCGCCACGGTTGTTCGAGCATCAATGCTTGCAAGCCTCGTTCAAGCTGCGGTGGTGAGGCCGATAGGCGTTAGAGTTCGGTCTTGCCGATGGGATCGCCGTCGGAATCGCAATCGTAGACGATGGGAACGCCGTTGGGAATGTTCAGCTCGACCACCTGCTGCTCATCCAGGTTGTCCAGCTTCATCACGATGGCGCGCAGGCTGTTACCATGCGCAGAGACGATGACATTCTTTCCGGCCTTGAGCGCGGGCACGATCTGGTCGTGGAAGTAGGGCAGGGTGCGCGCCGCTGTATCTTTGAGGCTCTCGCCGCCGGGCGGGTTGACATCGTAGCTGCGCCGCCAGATCTTGACCTGCGCCTCCCCGAACTTCTCCGCCGTCTCGGCCTTGTTCAGCCCCTGCAGGTCGCCGTAGTGCCGCTCGTTCAGGGCCTGGTCATAGTGGGTGGGAATATTCGCCTGCCCTGCCGCCCGCAGGCAGATGGTCAGGGTGTCGATGGCGCGCTTGAGCACGGAGGTGAACGCCTCATCCAGGTGAATGCCCGCCAGTGCGATCTTTCTGCCTGCGTCCTCCGCCTCTTTCTTGCCATCCTCGGTCAGTTCGATGTCGATCCACCCGGTGAAGCGATTCTCCAGGTTCCAGAGAGACTGCCCATGTCGCAGCAGTATCAGTTTTGCCAAGTTCCTTCTCCTCGTAAAAAATAGTTAGCCCAGGTTTTCCAGCGCGCCGGTGAAGTCCGCCATGGTCAGGACGCGGGGAGTGTTTTTGTCGGTGTTGTCGGCGATGCGGATGAGGGCCTGCAACCCGGCCTCATTCACCAGCGCCCGAATGTCCGCGCCAGCGTAGCCCTGGGTCAGCTTCGCCAGTTCGTCCAGGCTCACGTCCTGAGCCAGATTGGCATGGCGGGTACAGACCGCAAAGAGCTGCTTGCGGGCCTCCAGGTCGGGCAGCGGCACTTCGATCTCGCGGGAGAGGCGTCCGCCGCGCCGCAGGGCCGGGTCCAGCATATCCGGGCGGTTGGTCGCCCCGACCACAAAGATCCGGCTGTTGGGGGTCAATCCGTCCATCTCCTGCAGGAACTGGTTGACGACCTTGTCCGAATGGATGGCGACGCCGCCCTGCCGGTTGGGTAGGAGCGCATCGATCTCGTCCACAAAGATGATGGCGGGCGGGTTGGCGCGGGCGCGGGCAAAGAGCTCGTGGACCCGCTTCTCGCTCTCGCCGACATACATCTGGTTGATGTCCGCCGGGGTGATCGCGTAGAAGTTGCACCGCGCCTCATGCGCCAGGATACGGGCGATGGTCGTCTTACCGGTGCCGGGAGGGCCTTTGAGAAGGATGCCGGTAGGAGCCTGGACCCCCAGCTCCTTCGCCAGGTCCGGTTTCTCCAGCATGAGCTGCATCTGGCGCAGTTCGCGCTTGGTCTTCGGATTGAGAACCAGGTCGTCCCAGGTCATGCCGGGCGAGGGCGCGAGGTCCTTCGGGCCGTTGACAGGCGGTGTCCGGGGCGCCTCCTGACCATGCGACAGCGAGCGCGCCAGGTCGGCGTAGGTGGCGTTGCCGGGATCGAGTTGCCGCGCTTTCCGCGCCGCCTCCTCCGCCTCCGTCTTGCGGTCGAGCGCCTGGTACGCGCGCGCCAGATAGTGGTAGGCGCGGGCGTGGTTCGGATCGCGCTCCAATACGGAGGTCAGGTAGTGAATACAGTCGTTGAGCGACTGGCGGTAGACCTGGAATTTGCGGCGCGCGTCCCGCGCCGTCTGCTCGAAGCCGAGCGCCTGCGCGCCCATGACGACTGCGACGTTGGCCAGCGATGGCTTGCCCAGGTCGGCCAGGTTCCACAAAGCCCAGCCCAGCCGAAAGCGGGCCTCCACACTCTCCGGGTCGAGCGCGATGGCTTTGCGAAACGCCTCGACCGCCGGTTCCCAATCGTAGGCGCGGGCGCGCTGCATTCCCCGATGCAGGGCGTCCACCGCCGTTTCCGTTGCTTTGTCTGGCATAGTAAAAGAACCTACTCTACAAACTCCACCGGACCGACGGCGGGGATCAGGCCACGCTCCACACCGCGATCCAGAAAGAGCTGGATGCTGCGCTTGCCTGCCTCGCCCATGTCCACCGTCCAGTTATTGACATACATCCCAACAAACGTATCCGCTGTCGAAGCATCCATGTCCCCGGCGTAGGTCATCGCGTGGTGCAGCGCCTTATGGCGATGATGGAGGCTATACTCGATGCTGGCCTTGAGGGCGCGGCTGGCCTTCTGCTGTACCTCCAGCGGCAGGTCTTTTCGGATGGCATTGACGCCGAGCGGCAGCGGCAGTCCCGTCTCGTCCTTCCACCAATGGCCCAGGTCGAGGATATTGTAGAGGGCCAGCGACTCATGGGTCAGTTGCCCCTCATGGATGATCAAGCCCGCCGTTACCTCGCCCGCCGCCACCGCCTGCATGATCTTATCGAACGGCATGACCACGTAGTCGAATGTCCCGCCCAGATAGAGCGACAGCGCCAAAAACGCGCTGGTCATCAGGCCCGGCACGGCGATCTTCACGTTCGGCAGGTCGGAGGGAAGGATCGGATCGCGCACCACGACCATCGGGCCGTAGCCATCGCCCATGCTCGCGCCGTGGGTCAGGATCGCGTACTTATCATGCACATAGGCGTAGGCGTGGACCGAGATGGCAGTACACTCCAGTTTGCCCTCTTTCGCCCACTCATTGAGCGTCTGAATATCGCGCAGGATATGTTCGAACTCCAGCCCTTCCGAATCCACCAGGTGGGCTGCCAGGCCGTAAAACATGAAGGCGTCGTCCGAATCGGGGCTGTGGCCGAGCTGCATCGGAATGGCCTCCGATTGGGAAACTGTCTCTGCTGACATAGGGGTTCTCTCTTTCCGAGCCGTCCGTATTCTCTTGTTGGGGCGCCCGCGCGTCCCATGCTTCGCTCACTATTGTACCGCAAAACCCCGCCCCTTCCGGCGGCGCTCCCGATTCCCAGTATCACTACGAGAGTCTCCCCGTCTACGGTTGCAAGGAAAATTTCACGGGGAATTCACGATTACTTTGCGCTGGCTTCATGGTCGGTTGGTACAATAATGGCACGGTAGACACAGGGCATTCAAAGGAGACGAAAATACGGTTGCGAGCGACTTGGCGGCCATTGCGGTAGAATGGTTCTAGCGACAATTATTAATACGAATGAATATCACCTTTCATCTCGGGCGAGAACATTATGACACTACCCTGGCGTATCGAACTCTTCGGCAGGCTGCAGGCGCGACGCGGCGAGCGGAGCCTCACGCATTTTGGAACGCGCAAGGCGGCGGCGCTGCTGGCCTATCTCGCACTCTTTCCGGATTGTGCGCATCCGCGCGAAGTGCTGGCGGAACTCCTCTGGCCCGAGGAGGACGCCGAGGCGACCCGCGACCGGTTCCGGCAGGCGCTCTCCACGGTACGCCGCCTGTTAGAGCCGGAGGGAACCCCGCCAGGGAGCGTACTGGCGGCGGATCGGACGGAGGTGCATCTCCTAACGGGAGCCATCACGACCGACGTGGGGGAGTTCGAGGCGCTGCTGGGGGTGGCCTCACACGAAGAAGAGCAAGGCTCACGCAAAGTCGCAAAGACGCAAAGAGAAAAGCAAGGGGACACCGATGGGGAAACGTTGACGCGTCGGGTGGCGTTGGAGCGGGCCGTCGCGCTCTATCGGGGTGAGTTGCTGCCTGGTTATTATGAGGAGTGGATTGTGCCGGAGCGGGAGCGGCTGGCGGAGGCGTATCGGAATGCGCTGTACCAGCTTGCCGCCGAATGGGAGCGGGAGGGGGATCTGCCGCAGGCGCTGGAGGTCGCTCGCCGCGCCGTCGCCGCCGACCCGCTGCGGGAGGACGCGCATGGCAACCTGATGCGGCTCTATGCGGCTTCCGGGCGGCTCTCTGATGCGGTCCGGCAGTACCGCGAACTGGAGCGGGTCCTGAAGGAGCAGTTGGGCAGCGTGCCGTCGCCCACGACGCAAGCCCTGTTCGCGCAGTTGCGGGCGCATGTGCCGCAGGCGGATGCGTCGAACCCAACGCCTGCGCCGCCGGTCGCTCTGGTCGCACTCGAACCGGAAGGAGGAGCCGTTCCCTTGGACTCATCATTCTATCTGCTGCGCTCGACCGATGAGGAGTTCGAGTCCGCCATTGCCCGCCGAGACAGCATTGTGCTGGTGAAGGGAGCGCGGCAGATGGGCAAAACATCGCTGCTGGCGCGGGGCCTGCAGCAGGCGCGCCAGGCCGGAGCGAAGATCGTGCTGACGGACCTGCAGAAGTTGACCTCCGCGCAGATGGCGACAGCGGACACCCTGTTTTTCCATCTGGCCGAGGCGATGGCCGAGCAGTTGGAACTGGAGGTCGCTCTGGAAGCGGTCTGGAACCCGCAGCGGGGCTGGAATGTGAACTTCGAGCGGTTTCTACGGCGGGAGGTGCTGGGCAAGGTGGAGACTCATGTCGTCTGGGGATTGGATGAGGTGGATCGGCTGTTCGGCCATCCCTTCAGCACGGAGGTCTTCGGGCTGTTCCGCTCCTGGCACAACGAGCGCTCGCTGAACCCCGGCGGTCCCTGGTCGCGCCTCACCCTGGCGATTGCCTACGCAACGGAGGCGCACCTCTTTATCACGGACCTGAACCAGTCGCCCTTCAATGTGGGCACGCGCCTGGCGCTGGAGGAGTTTTCGCTCGCGGAGGTCGCCGAGGTGAACCGCCGCTATGCCTCGCCGCTCAAGGACACGGCGGAAGTGGCGCGCTACTATGCGCTGGTCGGGGGCAACCCCTACCTGGTGCGGCGCGGGCTGCATGCCATGGCCACGCAGGGGCAGGACATCGCGGCGTTTGAATTGGAGGCGGAGCAGGAGAGCGGGGTCTTCGGAGACCACCTGCGCCGGATGGTGAGCGCGTTGGGGCAGGATGCGGCGCTCTGCGAGGCGGTGCGCACGCTCTTGAAGGGCGAACTGTTGTCGAACCCGGACAGCTTCTACCGGCTGCGGAGCGCGGGCATCGTCGTGGGCAGATCCACGGAGGAGGCCCAACTCCGCTGTAGGCTATATCGCAATACGCTCCGGAGGTACTTGTTATGAGCACCGATGTTTCCGACTTCTATGTGCTGGGCGGTACGATCCCCCGCGATTCCCCGGCCTACGTGGCGCGGAGGGCCGATGTGGACTTGATGGAGGGTCTGCGGCGAGGGCAGTTCTGCTATGTGCTCACCTCGCGCCAGATGGGCAAGTCCTCCCTGATGGTCCGCACGGCAATGCGCCTGCGGGAAGAACATATCACCTGTGTGGTGCTGGATTTGACCTCCGTGGGCCAGAACCTGACGGAGGAGCAGTGGTACGACGGCCTACTCAGCCGTATCGCCGCGCAACTCGATCTGGAGGACGCCCTCGATGACTTCTGGATGGACCACAAACGCCTCGGCCCCCTGCAGCGCTGGATGGAGGCATTGAAGGCGGTGGTGCTGAAGCAGGTTTCGGGGCCGGTGGTGCTGTTTGTGGATGAGATAGACGCCGTGCGCTCGCTGCCCTTCTCCGCCGATGAGTTCTTTGCCGCCATTCGCGAATGCTACAATCGCCGGACAGAAGACCCCGACTACGCCCGCCTGACTTTCTGCCTGATCGGCGTCGCCACCCCCTCTGACCTGATCCGCGACACCCGCACCACGCCCTTCAACATAGGCAGGCGCATCGAACTGACGGATTTCACCCTGGAAGAGGCCGCGCCGTTGGAACCCCCTAACCTCCCCAGCGGGGGGTTAGGTCGCATCCTCTACTGGACCGGCGGGCATCCCTACCTCACCCAGCGGCTCTGTCAGGCGGTCGGCGCAAATCACGCCAAGCTAGGCTACGAGGCAGTAGACCATCAGTGTGAGGAGCTGTTTTTGGCATCCGGGGCGCGGGAACGCGACGCCAACCTGCTTTTTGTACGGGATCGTATCCTGCGTAGCGAGGTGGATCGGGTCGGGTTATTGGAGACCTATGGGCAGATCTGGGCCGGCAAGCGCGTTCGAGACGACGAGGCGAACCCGCTGCTGAGTGTCCTGCGGCTTTCGGGCATCGTGCGTGCGGAAGGCAGCTACTTGCGTGTGCGCAATCGGATTTATGCGCGTGTCTTTGATCGGGCCTGGATCCGCACCAACATGCCCGACGCGGAGTTAAGGAGACAAAAAATGGCTTACCGAAGAGGATTTATCCGGGCCGCGGTGATCTCCGCAGTCATCATCATGGTTACCAGCGGGTTGGCCGTGATTGCCGTCCGGAACGCCAATCTTGCGGCGACCAGTGCACGGATTGCCAGGGAAGAGACCAAGAAAACTCAGACGGAAAAGTCCCATGCGGAGCGCGAGGCGGAGGCTGCGCGGCGTAACCTCTATGCGGCCAACATGAGTCTGGCCCAGCAGGCATGGAACAATCAGGATTACGGGCACGTGTACCAACTGTTGGAGGAGTTGAAGCCGGAGCCGGGACAGACCGATCTGCGTGGTTTCGAGTGGGGATTTCTGTGGCGACGCGGCCATTTCGACCTGCCGTTCCTGCCGCTTCAAGACAGTTATGTCTATACCGCCGTGACATTCTCACCGGATGGCAAGAGCCTCGCCGTAGGCGATGGACATGGCAGCATCACCCTATGGGATCGTGCGACAGGAACACCGATCCGCTCGATAGGGCCGAAGGCATTCAGCGGCAAGGAGCCGATGTTCACCGGGGATGAACTGGCTTTTTCCCCGGACGGCAAGACTCTGGCTGTTTCCACTAAGCCGATGGATGAGAAGGATAATTTAGTCAATCTGTACGATACCGCGACGGGAGAGTTGGTTAAGACCTTTCGAGGAGCGCACGCGCCGGTTGCCTTCGCGCCGGATGGAAAGACTCTGGCGGCAGGAGATGGCTACTCGGCGCTGGTATGGGATGCAGCGAGTGGCGAGAAGCGGTTTGAGTTCCGAGGCTCGACGACGCTGAGGTCGCTGGCGTATGCTCCGGATGGCACTCTGCTGGCGACGGGAGACTACCAGGATACCATCACGCTCTGGGATATGAAGAGTGGAAAGGCCGTTCGTACCATCAAGCCGGATTTTCATATGCCGTTCGTAGACCTTGCAGATGGGATTACGCTGGCTTTCTCTCCGGATGGCAAACGCCTGGCGGCAGGGCGTATCCTCGGTGAGGAGGACCCGGCTACCCTTCGAGGCAGCGTGAAAATCTGGGAGGTGGCGACAGGCCGGTTGGTACAAACCATTCCGAATGCCAACGGGCCGGTAGCGTATTCGCCCGATGGGGCCTTCCTGGCAACCGGAGAGAGGGCGCATACCATCGTGTTGCGTGAGGCAGCGACCGGGAAACAATATACGGCATTTCCTTCCGCAAGCGCTCCTATCGCCTTCGCACCCGACAGCAAAACACTGGCGACACGCACCAACGCCTATGGCTGGGGCATCAAACTCTGGGATACCGCCAGGCGAGAACCACAAACGGTCCGTGGCTCTTGGGATAAGGCGGGACTCTCTAAAGACGGGAAGTTATTGGCGACGTCGGACTGGGAAGAGAAAACAATAACACTTCGAGATGCGGTGACGCTTCAGCCTTTGGGAACGCTCAATGTATGGCGAACGCCCCAGGACAAAACCCCTCTTCCCCAGGCTCTATTGCCTGACGGGAAAACCCTGGTGAGAGAGGGTGACCAAGGAGAATTAATTTTATTCGACGCCAGGACGAACACGGAGAGAGAGCGTTGGGTATTCGGGGACATGAAGATGCTTGGTATTCTCTTCTCGTCGGATGGGAGGCTCATGGTACATGGCGGAAACGGCGGAGAAGTTCAATTATGGGATGTTGCCACGAAACGCCTATTGCATACCTTCCCGAAAGCGGCGCTCTTGCCCGCCTTTTCGCCGGATGGAAAACTGCTGGCATTTTGGGAGCAGGGGAAAGGGGTGGAACTCTATGAGGTCGCGACAGGTAACCGGATCGGCGGCCTGGCCGGCGCGCAGGCTCCGATTGCTTTCTCGCCGGATGGAGCCATGATTGCGACGGGCGGAGAGAAGAACACGGTGCTGCTCTGGGATGCTGTGTCCAAGCAGAAACTCTTGACGTTCAAGGGCTATCGGTATAGCATGCATGCGCTCGCCTTTTCTCCGGACGGAAAGCGTCTGGCGGCAGGAGATGGCGGGGAGTATACGGTCCGTATCTGGGATACGACGAGCGGGAGGGAGGTCTTTACGATACCCGGCATCACTGACAGAACGGATGTCCCCTCCTACTCGCTCTTCTTCTCGCCGGATGGAAAGCGGCTCTATAGCGGCAATCAGAACAATACGCTCAAGGTCTGGGAGGCAGCAAGCCCCTAGCTTCCCTGGGCAAAGTAACGCTTGCGCCCTTGCTCCCCTCTCCCTTGAAGGGAGAGGGGCGGGGGGTGAGGGTAGAACCTTCCAATCCCCACCAGATTTTGATAGGAACTTTTACGTTTTAAAGGGTGACGAGTTGGGCGGTCTCCATACCGGGGAGGGCGCACAACTGCTGCATGATCTCCGGGGAGATGGGATCGTCCACGAGCAGCACCATGATGGCCCGCCCGCCGGTCTCGGCCCGTCCGACGTGCATGCCGGCGATATTGACGCCCTGTTCGCCCAGCAGCGTGCCCACCCTGCCGATCACGCCGGGGCGGTCGGTGTGCTGGGTGACGATCATGTTGCCGGTGGGCAGGATGTCCACATGGTAGCCATCGATATGCACGATATGCGCCGCGCCGCCGTAGACGGTACCGCAGATGGTGTGCTCTCCGCTGGGAGACTGAGCGCGGACGACCAGTTGGCAGGTGTGCGCCGTGGAGGCGGGCGCGTGCGATTCGACGACCTTGATCCCGCGTGCCTCCGCCAGTGAGGGCGCATTCACCTCGTTGACCGGGTCGGCCAGCAGAGGGGTCATCAGGCCCTTGAGGACGGCGCGCGTGATGGGGCCGGTAGGCAGCCCGCCCAGGTCGCCCTGGAAGATCACTTCCACGGCATTGATGGCGCGCCCGGCCCCGGTGGTGGCGCGCCCCATCTGCATCTGGAGGCTGCCGATCTTGGCCGCCAGCTCCTGGTAAGGCACGAGGCGAGCCATGTCCTCGGCGGAGGTGGAGGGCAGGTTGACCGGCGTGCGCGCGGGACGGCCCTGCAGCACATCCGCGATCTGCTCGCAGACGTCCACGGCGACCTTGATCTGCGCCTCCTCGGTGGAAGCGCCCAGGTGGGGCGTGAGGACGCTCTGGTTGCCCGGCAGGGAGAGCAGCGGGTTCTCCGGGGGCGGGGGCTCCTTGCTGAAGACGTCGAAGGCGATGCCCCCGACCTTGCCGCTTCGGACGGCGTCCGCCAGCGCCGCCTCATTGACGATGCCGCCCCGCGCGCAGTTGATGATGCGCACGCCGTCCTTCATAAGGGCGAACTGCGGCGCATCGATCAGGTTGCGGGTCTCGTCGCTGAGCGGGGTGTGGATGGTGATGAAGTCGCTGCGGCGGAGCAGGTCGTCCAGGGAGACGGGCTCCGCGCCCATGCGCCGGGTCGCCTCCTCGGTGACGAAGGGGTTGTAGGCGATCAGTTCGACCTCGAAGCCTTTGAGCCGCTGCGCCACCGCGCACCCGATGCGGCCCAGACCGATGACGCCGACCGTCTTGCCGTAGATCTCGGTGCCCACAAACTTCTTGCGCTCCCACTTGCCCCCATGCAGGCTGGCATCCGCTAGGGGGATCTGCCGGGCCAGGGCCAGCAGCAATCCGACCGTCAACTCGGCGGCGGCGAGCGTGTTCCCATCCGGCGAGTTGACCACCACCACGCCCTTCTGCGTGGCAGCAGCCACATCGATATTGTCTACACCGACCCCCGCCCGCCCGATGATCTTGAGTTTGTCGGCGGCAGCCAGGATGTCGGCGGTCACTTTTGTCTCACTGCGCACGCCGAGCGCCTCATACTCCCCGATGATGCTCTTCAGCTCTTCGGGGGCCAGTCCCAGCCGCACATCCACCTCCACGCCGGGAATGGCGCGCAATTTGGCGATCCCCGCCTCGGCAAGCGGATCGCTGACCAACACTTTCGGCATAGTGCCTCCCTTTCTGTCCTCTCTGTCCTTGAAGACCTCCGTGTCTCTGCAAAGATGCTGTTCAGCATACCGAAAGTTGCCGCCGCCTGTCAACCGAAACATACGTCATCCCGCATTTTGAGAGGGCCGCTGGGTCAGCATTAAGAATTCGATCAGGTTCTCCTGGGTGAGCATGCCGATCAGGCGGGGATTGTCCTGTGCATCGGGCTCCATGACCAGGATCGGGAGGTCCGTAGAGATTTGCGGCAAGACGCTCTGCAGGTCGGCCTCCGGTCGGACCCAGGTGAAATCGCGCTCCATAAAGCTAGTCACGTAGTTGTCCGTATCCTCGGTCGTGAAGCCGCGAATGAGCGCCGACCGGGATAAGATCCCGATCACTTCGTCGCCGTTCATGATGGGAAAGTCGTGCTGGCTGCCGGCGATCAGGGTCTCCGCCGCCTCTTTCAGGGTCGTTCCGGAGGGCAGAGTGTGGAATTCCCGCATCATCGCCTCTCGGGCCTTATGTCCCCGCACCAGCGCCTGTGTCTGGTACCGGGCCGCCTCCTGCCCGGCGGCGAAGTACACCAGGCCCGCGATAAAGATCAGCAGCAGTTGCTGGTTGAAGAGGGCGAACAGGCCAAACAGCGCCGCCAGAAACTGTCCGATCCGCGCCGCAATCACGGTCGCCTGCGTCTCATCCAGAAAGAGCGCCAGCATCGCCCGCAGCACGCGCCCTCCGTCCATGGGGAAGGCGGGGATCATATTGAAGACGGCCAGCGCCACATTGATCCAGAGCAGATTGGTCAGCACAAATTGCGCCGCCGATGCGCCCGGCTTGATCCCATTTATCGGGATACCGAGGATCGGCAATCCGGCGACCTGCAATCCCACGAAGAGCAGCGCGGCGATCAGCACGTTCACAGCCGGCCCGGCCAGCGCGATCCAGATCTCCTGACGTGGGCGCGGCTGGCCCGTCAGGCTGGCGATCCCCCCGATGGGATACAGCACGATGTCTCGCGTGCCGATGCCGAAGCGCTGCGCCACCAGCGCATGCCCCAATTCGTGCAGCACTACGCAGGCGAACGTGCCGATGACCATGAGCAGGCTGGCCCAGACGGCGACCTGCCCCTGGGAGACGTTGCTGACCGCCACCCACACCAGCAGGATCAAAAACGTGAAGTGCAGTCGGATAGGAATGCCCGCGACCGTCAGGATCCTCAAGGCGCTCCAGTCGGCGTGGGTGTGTGGCTCCGGGGGGCGAGGGCTTCCCTCTATGGGGCCTTCCGGAAGGGGCGGCGTTTCGCGCGTCGGTATCTCTGTAGGCATCCTGGACCTGTCCTTTCGCCTGATCGGAGGATTCGATACACTCCGTTATAGAATACGAATCGCGCGGCCCCGATGTGCCAAGGGAGAGGGGCGTCAGCGCTGATCGCGGACCGGGGCGACTTCGGCGCGGGCGTAGAGGTCGCGCCAGGCCTTGGAGCCGTCGTCGGCCAGGACCTCCATGCGAACGCCCCGCTCCTGCACCGGCTGGTTGCCCTGCCAGCAATCGTCCCAACACGCGCGCATTCCCGCGTAGTGGACCACCCGCCCGCCCGGCCAGACGACCGAGAGCAGCAGACGTGGCCTGGGCAACTCGAAGGGCGGCTCCATTCGGTAGTTGGTCAGGGCCTCCTCGTCCACGGTGACGCCCAAGCCCGGCGCTTCCGGGACGCGTACATAGCCGCCCTTGATGGTCAGCGGCTCGGCCAGCAGATCGTCGGCGTAGTTGTTCAGGCAGTTGACGGAGGGCCACTGTGCAAACGGCAGGACCGCGCCCAGGTGCGCCGAGAGGGTGGTGGTTAGCCCCGTCCCGACGAGCTGCAGCCAGAACGGCTTCTCGAAGGCCGCCGCCAGCGCCCCCTGGCGCAGCACGCTCGCCACGCCTCCGCCGACCACAAAGCCGTCGCACACCTCATCGCGCACCACGGTGGGGAAGGGAGGGTCGCCGAAGTGGAGCGCAATCGGGCGCGTGGTCTTCTGCCGTAGCTGCCGATGCCCCTCCACATCCCGCTGCATGATGGGCGATTCGTAGATGGCGACCCGCTCCCGCTTGTCCAGCTCCGTCAGCACCGGAGCGGCATTGCCCGCGTTGAGCAGCATATTGTTCCAGTCCAGATCCAGGCGGAAGTGGGCAGGCGTCACCTCCCCGATGGCATCGGCCTGGGCATAGACGTCCCACCAGGGCCGCGCCTTGATCTTGTAGGAGGTGTAGCCCTTTGCGACCGCCTCCTTCGCCTCCTCCGCGAACGCCTCCGGGGGCATGTCGATGTTCCACCAGGAGATCGGGCACCACTCGCGCACTCTGGGCAGGTTGAACAGCCGATAGGCCGGAACGCCGAGCGCCTTGCCCACCACATCGTAGATCGCCATCTGCAGGCCGGCGCCCAGCGAATCGTCCCCCAGGAAGTCCGCCGGGTTCTTCCCTTTGACCTTTTCGATGGCGGCGTCCGAGACCCGGCTCCAGGTGTAGTGCAGGATCGTCTCGCCATAGCCCACGATGTCGGGTGCATCTGTGGTCACTCGGAGCACTTCGCTGACGCGCCACTGCCAGACCTCGCGGGCGTTCCACTGCTGGCAGCGCTCGGTAAACGGCACATCCACGACGATGCGTTCGACATCGGTAATTCGCAGGTTTCCAGGCATGAAGCCCTCCTCTTCTTTGTGGAATAGCAGGCAGTGGGCGAGGTCACCCGCCCGTAGCAAAGCGGTGGATCATCTGCCAGTAGCCTCCGCCGCCGGCGCCATAACGGACAAATCCGCACTTCTCGTAGAGAAACCGCGCATGGTTTTCAGGATGGACGCTCAACGTTACGGCCTGATAGCGACGGGAAGCCGCCTCCACATAGTGCGAGAGCAGCGCGGTCCCTACCCCACGGTTGTGATACTCCGGCAGGACCGCGATGCCGACCTGCGGCGTCTCGGCATCCACATACGATCCCCCTTCGTCCGGCTGCAACAGGCGGCTCCAGACCGCGCCGATGGGTGTGCCATCCGGCAGTACGGCTCCTTCCACCCGCGCCATTATAGCAAGGGGCGGGAGGCGTGTCAATGGAAGAGACCTCAGGCAGAATCGGGGCTGACGATCACACCCTGGATGGCGGGCCGGCACACGTTGACGCCCCATTTCGCGATATGCTATACTTTTGTGCGTTGCCACCCGAAATGCCGACGGTAGCCTGACGATGAGAGAAGCGCCGTCCTACCAGGGGCAACGCTTTCCTGTGTTTCCACCCTGTCCGGATTGGAGGCTCTTGCGTGAGCAGAACGAAGCGCAATACTCAACCCAACATCGCACTGCCCGACCCATCCGACACCAGCCCCCCCACCACGACGCCCGCTGTAGATGTGATCGCCGAGCCGCCGGTGCGTCGCACCGCTTTACCCGAAACTCTGGAACCTCTCTCGCCAGTAAGAGAAGAGATAGATGAAGTTGTAGATCGCCTGTTGGCGACACAACCGAAGGAGCAAACCGAAATGGCCCCCACGGGAGAGTTTGACGCCGACATTGTGGTCGTCGGCTCCGGTCCCGGCGGCTACGTCGCCGCCATTCGCGCCGCGCAACTCGGCGCACGGACCGTCTGTATTGAACGCGAAGCCACCGAATGGGGTGGCACCTGCCTGAACTGGGGCTGTATCCCCACCAAGGCCATGATCGCCAGCGTCGAGCGCCTGAACCATGTCAAAGAGGCCGACGTGATGGGCGTTACCATATCGGGCGAGATCGGGTTCGATTTCGCCAAGATGATGACCCGCAAGACCAAGGTCGTCACCACATTGCGCGGCGGCGTCAGCGCCCTGCTCAAGAGCAACCATGTGCGCAGCATCGTGGGCACGGGCAAGATGGTGGACCCTCATACCATCGAGATCACTGCGCCGGACGGCAAGACCGAGCGTGTGACCAGCAAGGCGTTTATCCTGGCGACCGGCTCTGTGCCCGTCTTCCCGCCCGTTCCCGGACTGCAGCGGGATCCCAAGGACAAGCGGGGGGAGAGCAGCAACGGCATCTGGACCAGCGATGAGGCCGTCTCCGCCAAGGCGTGCCCCAAAACCATGGTCGTGATCGGCGCGGGCGCGGTCGGCCTGGAGTTCGGCTACACGTTCCGCAACCTGGGCGCGGAGGTAGACATCGTCGAGATCGCCCCTGAAATTCTGCCCACCGGCGACCGGGAGATCGCGGCGGAGCTTCGCAAGGCGCTGAAGAAGCAGGGCATCCGCATCCACGTCGCATCGAAGGTGGCGAAGGTCGAGCAGAAGAATGGCCTGCGCGTGGTTACCGTGGAGACGCCCGAAGGCGTGAAGACCCTGGAAGTGGAAGTGGTGCTGGTCGGCGCGGGGCGCAGAGCCTACTACGACAGCCTGGGCCTGGAAGCCCTCGGCGTCCAAACCACCAAGCGCGGCGTCGAGGTGAACGAGTACCTGCAGACCAATGTGCCCAGCATCTACGCCATCGGGGATGTCACCGGCAAAATGCTGCTGGCGCACCTCGCCTCGCACCAGGGCATCGTGGCGGCGGAGAACATCATGGGCCATACCAAAAAGATGGACTATCGCGCTGTGCCCGCGCCCATCTACACCGTGCCGGAAGTCGCCTCCGTCGGTATGTCGGAGGAGGAGGCCCGCGAGAAGAACTACGATGTGATCACGGGCCGCTTTCCGTTCCGTCCGCTGGGCCGCGCCATGGCCCTGGATGTGACCGAGGGGATGGTCAAAGTGGTCGCAGAGCGCAAGTACGGCGAGCTGTTGGGGGTCCATATCATCGGCCCCTACGCCACCGAGATGATCCATGAGGGCGTCATGGCGATCAAACTGGAATCGACTGTCGAGGAGTTGATGGACGCCATCCACGCCCATCCGACGCTGGCCGAGGCGGTCGGCGAGGCCGCCCTGGACGTGAAGGGCGAGGCGATCCATAAATTAAAACGTTAATCGGTCGAAGAGGATGGACATGCGCATGAGAACCATCACAAGGAGAACGCTGCTGGGTCTGGGGGCGGCGCTGGCGGCAGTCGGATTGGCGGGCTGCCCCGGACCGCCGGAGGAGAACAAGGGCGCGGAGACGCCCGGCTCCAGCGGCGCGCCCGCAACGCCGGGAACGAATGGCGGCGCGGCGACGACGGATAAGAGCGGCAAGAAGATCAAGGTCGCCCTGGTGTTCGACCTGGGCGGCCCGGACGACAAGTCGTTCAATGCCTCGGCAAACAACGGCCTGATGAAGGCCAAGGCGGACCTGGGGCTGAGCGACGCCGACGTAAAGACCGTCGAATCGAAGAATGCTGCCGACTATAAGATCAACATGACCAACTTCGCCACGCAGAATTTCGACCTCATCATCGCGGTCGGGTTCAACATGGCGAACGCAATGAAGGAGGTCGCCCCGCAGTTCCCCAATGTGAAGTTTGCGATTGTGGATGCGGACGCTCCCGAGGGCGCTGCCAACTGCGTCGGACTGAAGTTCCAGGAGGAGCAGGGGTCTTTTCTTGCCGGGTTCCTCGCCGCCTCCATGAGCAAGACGAAGAAGATCGGGTTTGTCGGGGGGATGGAGGGACCGCTGATCGGGAAGTTCGAGGCGGGCTACCGGGCGGGCGCCAAGACCGCCGGGTTCGATCCGGATAAGCAAGTCTCCGTCACCTACACGGGCACCTGGGACGACCTGTCGAAAGGCAAAGACCAGGCCAATCAGCAGTTCGGCAACGGCGCGGACATCATCTACCAGGCGGCGGGCAAGGCCGGGTTGGGCGTGATCCAGGCGGCGCAAGACAAAGGGAAAGGCTTCTACGCCATCGGGGTGGACCAGGATCAGGACTACATCGCGCCGGGCCGGGTTCTGACCAGCATGGTCAAGCACGTGGATCTGGCTGTTGCCGATACCATTGAACGCGTTCAGAAAGGCACTTTCGTCTCCGGTACCAAGGTCTACTCGCTCAAGGATGGAGCCATCGGGCTGTCGGAGATGAAGTACACCAAGCAGGACATTCCCGCCGATGTGCTGGCGAAGCTGGACAAGCTGACGAAGATGGTCGCGGATGGCGAGGTCGTTCCGCCCACGAAACCCGCCGATGTAGCCGCGTTCACCCCGCCGAAGCTGTGAATGCAGGGCAAGGAAGCCTTCAGGAGACGATGCGATGACCGAAAAGGGAGCGCGACGGCTCGCGTTCTCAAGGCAGCGTCACAATAATTTCGACCCCACTGCCGGGAGCGCTTTCAAAAGAGAGAGACCCGCCAAGCGCTTCCGCTCGGTCACGCATGGCCTGCAGTCCGAATCCACCTCGCCGCTCTTCGGGAACGAAACCGACTCCATTGTCCCGGACGGTACAGACGACCCCACTCCGGAGCGGGAAGGCGAGTAGCACCTCGATGGAGGTCGCCTCCGCGTGCTTGGCAGCGTTGGTAAGCGCCTCTTGTACGATGCGGGTCAGCCCGAAGGTCTCCGCAGGCCCAAGTTTCCGTTCGCTCCCCGTCACCTTGAAATCCACGCGTAACCCCGTCCGCTCCGCAAAGCGCCCGATATGCCGTCGCAGCATCTCCGTCAGTGATTCATCGCCTGCGCCGCTCTCCCAGGGGCGCAGGTGAAACGCCAGATCCCGCCCCTCGTTCCAGGCCGAGCGCAGAGCCGGGATCTCCTCCTTCAAGATCGCCTCGGCCTCCTCCGGCGCTTTGCGGATCAGGCGCATGCTCAGCTCCAGCCGTAGGATGATGCTCACCAGCGCGTGGCCCAGCCCGTCATGCACCTCGCGAGCGATGCGTCCCCGCTCCTCCGCCGTCGCCATCTGTTCCCGCAGCAGGGAGAGCTCCCGATCCCGCTCCTGCACATTCCGGCTGATCCGCCGCGCCAACGAACTGGTGAGGATAAGGAAGAAGAGGCGAGAGAGGAAGATGCGGGCGAACGCCGGCCAGGGCAGAGGCGCTTCAAAGTACTGGGTCGGCAGGGCGGCGGCGAGATAGGCCAGGGTGATGGCGATATTGAGCAGCCGCTTCTGCAGGGGGGTGGCATAGAGCGATTCAAAGATCAGGACCACGAAATAGACCAGCCAGAGGTCGCTCTGCAGGCCGCCGGTGAAGTGAACGGCGCAGGAGAGGAGGAGGATGTCGAGACCGGTAAAACACCAGGCCCAGAGGTCGGGGAGGAAGCCGCCGCGCCGGTAGGCCAGATAACTGCGGGTGCCGCCATCCAGCAGCGCCAATGCGAACAGTCCCGCCGCCTGCCAGCCGGAGAGCTTTAAGATGCCCTGCCAGCGGGCTATCGGCAGATAGACCAGGAGAAAGGCCAGGGTCATCCAGAGGTACTTGTTGATCTGCCAGAGCGCCTGCAGGTCTCTGCGAGGCACATCCGGGCGACGCAGGAACCGCGAGGGCTGGGTCATTTTGCCTCAGCCTTCGGCAGGGGCGGGCCGACGATAGGCAGGGCATTCTCGCCCTCATAGTGGCAGATGAAGGCGCGGCGGAAGCGGTCTTTGGTAGTATTGGGCATAGAGCCATGCACCGTCAGCCCCCCGAAAAAGACCACATCGCCTGGCGCGAGGGCGATCAGGTCATGCGGCAGGCCGGAGGGCACGACCGTTTCGCTGTCGGTGAAGGAGAGATCGGTGTCGGCGAGGCGGCAGGGCAGCAGGCCGAGCAGGTGGCTGCCGCGTACCATCTCCATCGCGCCGTTCTCACGGTCGGCGGCATCGAGGGCGACCCAGGCGGCCATCAACGGCGTGGTGCGGAGATAGAGGTTGTCCTGGTGGAAGCTCTGGCCCCGGCTGCCCGGCGGTTTGAAGTAGAGCATGGTCTGCAGCAGGCACGGCGTCTGCCCGGTCAGCGCCGCGATGACGGAGGTGAGGCGCGGGTCTTCCATCCACTGGCGGGTCTGCGGGTCCCAGAGGTGCATCTGGATCTGGCGTGGATAGCGGGCCAGGGGGTCGGGTGCGGCGGAGGCGGTCTTCGTCGGAACGCCGGCGAAGTCGCCGGGATGTCCGCCCTCCGCGTTGAGCGCCATGTAGTGCGCAATCATCGCCGCGACCTCTTCGGGCGTGAATGCGTTGCGCTCGATATGGTAGCCGTTGGCGGTGTAGCGCAGGTAGGTTTGTGCGTCCATGTTCAGATTTCGGAGCGACGCCAGGCGGCAGGCTCTCCGGCGCGGGTCCAGAGCATTCCGGAGGCGGGCAGGAATTCGATCTCAGGTTCCGATGCCTTCGTCTCGCTCTCTACGACGCGCCGAATAGCGACGTAGCCCGTCTCCATATCCTCCCGGAAGCGCTGTGCCTGGCGAATACGGAATGTGAGGAGCGTGGCGAAGAAGAGCACCCCGATGCCGAGCAGCGCCACCCGCGAGAATTGATCGCTCTGGAGCGTGTGGTTCTGCTGGAGATAGCGTACCAATTCGTAGCAGAGCAGGATGAAGATGGGCAGGGAGGCGCTGAGCGGGCGCGTCCACATGCGCCGGATATGGCGCCTCAGTTCGATCCGCTCGCTCGAAGAGAGCTCCCGCTGCCCGCCATAGACGACGCCTTCTTCGTTGCGGCCCAGCGGTTCGAGCCACTGAGCGGCGATGGCGGCGAATTCGGGCGTCAGCGCGACTTCCGAGGCGCTGGCCCGCAGCCAGGCGCGCGGTGCGATGCCATTGACGCGCCACACGCGCCGGGAGATCGGCAGCAGTTCGATCCACTGGATCTCCTCGCCGTCCAGATGGAGCAGTTGCGCGGCCAGGAGCGCCTTCTGCGTCGCGTCCATGGGAAATACCTCGTCCAGACGCCCCTTGAACAGCCAGATGCTCCCTTCCCGAATGTCGGCCCACAGGCTCTGGCTGCGCCCCATCCAGCGCATTGCCAGCAGGATCTCCACCGGAATGCCGGCGAGGATCAGGAACAGCGAGACGGAGAGCAGGGTGACGCCGACCGGGATTACCTCATTCCGCGCCTGCGCCTCACGCAGTAGCGCAATGATCAGCAACAACGAGATCGGAACCACACAACACATGGCGATGCCGCGCACCCGCAACTGTTGCGCCTCGCGGTCGAGCGCTTCCATCTCCTCTTTCGTCAGCGGGCGATCTCCGGTGCGCTGTAGACCAGCGCACCAGAACGTCATTCTATTCTCCAGGGCGAGGGTTTCGTCGAACATAGTTACCTGGCTTCGTCAAGGGCGCTTCCAACAAAGCGCTCAGTCGTCGGTTTCGGCCCGTGTGATGACATAGGCGCCATCCATCTTCTTCAGGAAATAGCGCAGCGTGACCGTCTGCTCGTCCCCCTTCAGGTCGCTGGTCGTCCGACGGGCGGTCAGCTTATAAAGGGTTCGCGTAACCGGGCTCAGGCTCTCTATCTGGAACTGGACCGTTTTGGTATCGAAAGCATACCGCATATCGTTGAGAAAGTCGCTGGCGTCGCGCGTCTTCTCCAACTGATGGCCCACATAGATATCGATCCGGACATCGCGGCGAATGTGCTTGGAGATCAGATCCATGTCGTTATTCAGCCATGCGGTGCGAATATCCTGCGCAGCCTGTTCGGCCAGGGGGTCTATCGGCCCACCATGTTCGCCAATGCGGTAGTCGTCCGGGTTTCCCCCATCGTCCGGCGTCGGTTCGGGGCCGGGCATGGGAGGATACGGGTACGGTTCGGGCGGAGAGCCGGGATAATACCCGCCATAGGGGTTAAAAAAGGGATCATAGTACGGGTAATAGAAGTGCCCATGCCTCGGAGGGGGTATCAGGCGGGTCCTTCCTTCCAGTGTCCGCTGGAAGCGATCCAGGGCGACGCCGTTCTGAGCGCCGGAAGCCGATGTGCCCGAAGAGGCGGTGGGTCGCGTGCGGGCAATTCGGTCTCCCTCATATGTGACGCCGGCTCTGTTGAGCGAGTGCGTCGCATCCCGGTTCGATCCGCGCAGGACGCTGCTCTCTGAGGAGGTCGGCGTCCATTTGAAGAGCGCGTCGAAATTCACTCCTTTATCGGAACCGCCGTCATGTGCAGAAGGCAGAATGGAGACATGGCCCAATAACGCCCCGGCATCGGAACCATCGCTGCGTGTATGGGACGCGGTGGACGCATGGCCTGAGCCTCCTCTGGAATAGGTCCGCGAGGAGGAAGAGGACGAAGAAGAAGAGGAGTGAGACGGACTGGATTGCGAGGAGTGTGACGAACTTGATGACGAAGAGCTTGATGACGACGAACTGGAGTGGTCGTTATGCTGGGCCTGTACCGCCAGCGTCAGGCAGAGGCACGAGGACAGCGCCAGGGGGAGCCAGTAGCCGACGGAATTTCGGTTGCGAGTGTGTCGCTCTAAACGAGACATCGGGTCATCTCCTTCCGAAACACACAGATAGGTTGAATAAGCACACAATTAAGTACACGCTAAATACTCACGCTTATTCAACGTATCCGCCGGCTCGCTGTGACCCCACGCCCGGCACAGCAAGCCAGGAGATTATTCTATTATAGATCGGGACCCTCCCGGTGTCAAGAGAAATCTGGTTGACGCTTCCGGGAGGGGCTCGACAGCTCACATCGGCTTCTGTGTGAACTCCACGCCATCGTGGGTAAGCAGGGTCTCTACATTCTCAATGACGGTGGCGATGTGGACGGGACGCTTCCAGAGGAAATGAATATTCTTCAGCGTCCGCGCCGTGTAGTCCATGTCGAGCGCCTTGCCGTCGTAGGCATGCCTGAGCAGCAGTTCGCCATGCCGGTTGTAGTCGGCATCTTCGACCAGGATGATCGGGATGCCGAAGTTGGTCATGGTGTCCAGCAGCGTGTCGCGTACCCGTCGCCAGTCGGTATCCTGTACCACCCACATCTGCTCTCCATTGACCTCTTCCAGCTTGTAGGTGTACATATCCAGCTTATTGACCAGCCCCTGCGTCAGGTACTTGCGGAGGAACGTCACGTCGTTCTCATCCCGGCGCACCTCGAACAGCTTCTTCATGCCCTCGCCCTGCGGGCGCTTCAGCTTCTCGCCGCGCCAGTCCTCTTCGGGGAAGTCCTCATCCGCTTCGCCGTTCCAGCGCCGCTCGATGTCGCGCAGGATGTTGTATCCGACGTAGTAGGGGTTGATGGACATCCGCGAACCGGGCGAGAGCACGGAGGAGTGCAGCTTGCGGAACTCCAGATGCTCCTCCGGCGTCAGCGGCAACTCCGTCATGATCCGCTCATGCCAGAAGGAGTTGTGATTGACGAAGCCGTTGGCGACATAGGCGTGGGCTACATCCACGGTGATGTCATACACGTCCGCCTGCCCGGCCTCGATGGCGACGATCTCGTCGGTGGTCTCTTCGCGCTTGAACCAGCGGCGATTTTCTACGTAGGCGTTCAGGGCCTCCTGCTTGCGCGCTAGTTTGAACCCGATGGCCTCGCGGAACTTCGCCACGGAAGCCCCACGAATTTCGAGATTGATGATCTCTTTTGCCTGGAGACGCTGCGAAGAGAGAATACCATAGTTCAGCAGGAGGATCTGTACGGTCCGTGCCAGCTCTTTGCTGGCCGTCGAGAGAATGACGCCGCCCGGTCCAGCATAGCCGTCCGCATCGAAGTAACCGCGCAGGAACGCCGACATGACAGCTCTTGGCGAGCGCAAAATGGCTTCGGGGATCTGTTTGTCACGCGCCCGCGCCGAAAGGTTTACTCCCAGGCATTCCAGGAGGCAAAGCAGTTCGCGGGAGTGGACTTCTACACGCCAGCGTGGACCGGTTGCCGTGCGGTCGTCACGTACGGTGGCCGGGATGCCCAAAGTCGCCTCGACCATACAGTCCAGATAGCGTGCGTGGGCCTCGTCGCCGCAGGTCAGACAGATCCCGGATTTGGTGATGTTGCCATCGCCGACAAAGTAGCCCAGCAGGTAGGCTAACGCCTCATTCACCGTGTCAGGCAGGCAGAGACGCTGCCGGGTGGAGATGGTTTTTCCTGTGCGCCCTACTTGATATGCACTCGCATCCAGCGCCCGGTCGATCTCGGCAGCACGGAGCGTGCGTTTCCCTGCGCGATGGCGCAGTACCGTCCAGAGCGACACACCTGCCTCTTCCGCTACATCTGTGAGGGAAGCATCCCGCGCTTTCGGCGCATAGGCTATCGGAACCTGCTGTTCCGGCCAGATCTCCGTGCCGCAGGCCAGAGCGATGCGGTCGCCCTGTTTTACATCTTTGAGGTATGCCCAGGAGCCATCCGCTAACTGAACCCGGTGCTTCAAGGCCCCTTCGATGCTCAGGCCGCGCCGCGTCGTGATCCGCAGCGTTGGGACGTTTGCCTCTTTGTGGAAATCGGTAATGGGATGTTTTGCCCCAACAGCACCACTACCGACGGAGATCTTCTCACCTTTTTCCACGAGATGATCGAAACGAGAGATTCCCTGTGATGTTAACAGTAAGGAATTCTTTGTCGCACACGCCCAGCCTTCATTAGCGATCTTAGTACGCATCTGTGGGATGAAGTAGATCATCTCTTCGCGGATCATATTGAGGATGTCGCGCTGCCACTTTTCGAGTTCTGGGGCGTGTTCGCGCAGGAAGCCGAGCAGGTCTTTGTCCGGCTCCGGGGGGAACTTCCGTGGCTTCGGCGCTGTCGGCGCGGTTGACCCCGTGATGTCCCACAGGTCGTCGTACTCCGTGGTAGGTTTCTGCGGGTGGAGACGTTCGGCCTCATGCTGCTCCGGGCTTTTCCGGCGAAAGGAGGTGGTCAGGCCGGTATCGAAGTTCAATTCGATGGAGAGGACCGCATCCAGGAACTCCTCGACCACCAGCGGCCCGAACTCCTCTTCGTACTTGCGGATCCGGTTGCCGTGGAGGCGCACCTTCTCGATCATCCGCCGGTCGGTATGCTCGAAGTAGACGTTGTTCTTAAAGAAGTCGTTATGGCCCAGGACGTGCGCGACGACGAACTTGTGGGAGAGCATGGAGTTGCTGTCCATGAGGAACGCCTGGCAGGGGTCGGTATTGAAGACGATCTCATAGATTTTGGACATGCCATACTCGTAGCTCGTCTTCTGGCGATGGTAGTCGCGCCCGAACGTCCAGTGCGAAAACCGCGCCGGGAGGCTATAGCTGCCCAGTTCATAGATGACATAGTCCGGCACGACCTCAAAGTGGGTGGGATAGAAGTCCAGCCCATACTCGAGGGCCTTCTCCGTAATGATGTCAATCCATTTTTCCAGCTCTTCACGTTCCTGATGATTCATTCCAATACTCCCCAATCCTCCTGCCGTCAGCTCTGCATGGTCTCCAGTTCCGGGTACAGAACGTACCCGTCTTGAGGGCCTTCGGCCAAGCGTCCTCCGGACGCCAATCCCGATTTCGGGGCGGGTACTTAGCTCTGCATGGTCTCCAACTCCGGGTGTTTGCTGAAGAATTTCTTCAGGGCGGGCCAGACGTCTTCTTTCGAGTTGATCTTGACCAGGCAGACCCGTTTCTCGCTGGCAAAGGCTTCCTGATACGCCTGCCCCAACGGGGCGAAATGCGGCGACTGACTCCAGACGTCGTTGGCGATCTCCCCATAGCCGACCAGGTTGCAAATCTCGACCATCTTCTTGACCAGATCCACGCACTCCGCGTCTCCCCAGTTGTAGCCGTCGGAGAAGAGGAACGGGTAGATATTCCACTCGCGCGGATTGTAACGCTTGTCAATGATCCGCATGGCGAGCTTGTAGGCTTCGCTCATCTTGGTGCCGCCGGAATCGCCAAGTCCGAAGAAGTCGTGCTCGTCCACCTCTTTCGCCTCGGTGTGACAGGTGATGAAGACGATCTCCGCGCTGGAGTACTTCTTCCTCAAGAAGCGCAGCATCCAGAAGTAGAATGAGCGGCAGATGTAGGCCTCGAATTCGCCCATCGAGCCGGACACATCGCGCATCGCAACGACAACCGCATTGCGCTGGGGCTCCTGCACCATCTCCCAGGTCTTATAACGCCGGTCCTCGTTGCGCACTTCCCAGCCGGGTTTGCCCTGGCGGGCGTTGCGCTTGTATGCTTCCAGCAGGGTACGTTTGCGGTCCAGGTTGCTGGCAATGCCACGCTTGCTGATGCTGTTGAAGTCGGCGTGTTCGGTCATGATCTGCTTGACGCCGCGATCCTCCAGGTTCGGCAGGTGCAGGTCTTCAAAGACGAGCGCCGTGAGCTCCTCGATGGTCAATTCCGCATCATAGAAATCTACGCCCGGCTCCTGGCCGGCCTGCTTCCCGGCGCTCTGCCCCTCCTGCTGGGGGCCGCGCGCGATCACATCGCCGGGCTTCGAGCCGCCCGCGCCCTGTCCGACCCGTTCCCGGTCGTCGTTGTCGTAGCGGATATGCGGCAGTTCCAGACCACGAATGGGGATCTTGACGATCTTTCCATTCTCGGCGGTTATGATGTCCTGCTGGCTGATGATGTCGCCGAGGTTTTTCTTGATGACCTCTTTGACCTTCTCATTGTGCCTCTGCCGGTCGCGTTCGGCGCGGCGGTGCAGGTCCCAACTATCGGTACTGAGCGAAAATTGCGGCATGGAAACTTACCTCATTCGGTGCAGAGAAATCTCACTCTGGCACAAGCACTACTATTAATTATCATGACGTGTTCTGAAGCGAGAAGTTCCGTATGTGGTTTTCTTCTCACCGGAACACGTTTCGATACCTAACTTCTGGCCTATCAGGCGCCACCACAACATCCCTGTGCGAACAGTAAGTCAATGGCCTGGATATAACCGGGCATTTCGTTTCCCTGTCTTTATGAGAGCCTTCCTGATTTGAGTTCTCTTCCGCTGACCTCCAAGGTCAGCGGAAGAGAACGATGCATCTCTGCTCCAGAAATCACACCGGGCGCAAGTAGGCTTCCAGTTCGCGCTCTGCGGCCAGTTCCTCTGGAGTGCGCGGACGCGGCACGGTCGGGGTATCGGTAGGCGCGGGCTTCATCCTCTGCGCCTTCAGAAGCGCCAGACTGCCCGCCGTCACCAGCCCATACGAGGCCACCCAGATATAGAAGCCGATCAATCCTTCGCCTCGTAACAGTGAGAACACATCCAGCGTCGCGATTGTCAACAGGGCAGGCACAAGCCAGGACAACTTGCCACCTTTAAGCGCCCGACGGAGCAGTAGAGGGGATGCCAGCAGCAACAGGTTCGTCAATGCGAAACTGCACATTTGAAGATTATTGCCATCCCAGTTGCCCGGCCACAGCATGCTCAGCACGATCCA
>Ga0070734_10001466_pt1 | contig 34164 bp, 29 predicted proteins | sample Coa_R1_8_FD_66444 | JGI IMG/M metagenome (GOLD analysis project Ga0070734, IMG submission 66444) | Surface soil microbial communities from Centralia Pennsylvania, which are recovering from an underground coalmine fire - Coalmine... | ecosystem: Environmental > Terrestrial > Soil > Unclassified ...
GCACCGCAGAAACTCGGCATCCTTCGCGAGCGGATTGCCGCTGCCGTCGGGCACGAGATTCTCCGGCAATCGCACCGGCAGGTCGGCGTCGGGCACCGGCACCGTGCCGCAGCGCTCGCAATGAATCATCGGGATCGGGCAGCCCCAGTAGCGCTGCCGGGAGATACCCCAGTCGCGCAATCGCCACGTCACCTGCTTCTCGCCGAGGTGACGCCGCTCGAGGTCGGCGGCAATCGCGGCGACCGCCGCCTCGAACTCAAGACCGTCGTAGGGCCCCGAATTGATGCAGCGGCCGTGCTCGGCGTACCAGGGCTGCCACACCTCGTAGTCGTACGGGCGCCCGTCGACGTCGATCACCTGCTTGATCGGCAGGCCATGCTTCTTCGCGAAGGCGAAGTCGCGCTCATCGTGCGCGGGCACGCCCATCACCGCGCCCTCGCCGTAACTCATGAGCACGTAGTTGCCGATCCATATCGGAATGCGCGTACCGGTGAGCGGATGCAGCACGTGAAGGCCCGTGGCGACGCCCTTCTTCTCCTGCGTCGCGATCTGCGCCTCGATGGCGGGACCGCGCTTGCACTCCTCGATGAAGGCGGCGATGTCGGGACGATCGCGCGCGGCGTGGCTCGCGAGTGGATGCTCGGCGGCGACCGCGCAGAAGGTGACGCCCATGAGCGTATCGGCGCGCGTCGTGAAGGCATGCATCACGCCGGGAAAGCCGGCGATGTCGTGCGGAAAACCGATGCGCACGCCCTCGCTCTTGCCGATCCAGTTGGCCTGCATGGTGCGCACGCGCTCCGGCCAGCCCGGCATCTGCCCGAGGGCGTCGAGCAGATCCTGCGCATAGTCGGTGATCTTCAGGTAGTACATCGGGATCTCGCGGCGCTCGACCGGCGCACCGGTGCGCCAGCCGCGACCTTCGATAACCTGCTCGTTGGCGAGCACGGTCCTGTCGACCGGATCCCAGTTGACGATGCCCGTCTTCTGATAGGCGATGCCGCGCTCGAGCATGCGCAGGAACAGCCACTGGTTCCAGCGGTAGTACTCGGGGTCGCAGGTCGCCAGCTCGCGCCGCCAGTCGATCGCGAAACCGAGAGCCTTGAGCTGCGCTTTCATGTGAGCGATGTTCTCGCGCGTCCAGCGTGCGGGCGGCACGCGATTGGCTATGGCGGCGTTCTCCGCCGGCAGCCCGAACGCATCCCAGCCCATGGGCTGCAGCACGTTGCGTCCCATCATGCGCATGAAGCGTGCGAGCACGTCGCCGATCGTGTAGTTGCGCACGTGGCCCATGTGCAGCCGGCCGCTCGGGTAGGGAAACATGCACAGGCAGTAGTACTTCTCGCGAGCCGGATCCTCGGTCACCTCGAAGCAGCGATGCTCGCTCCAATAGCGTTGTGCAGCCGCCTCGATCGCGGCGGGATCGTATCTTTCGTGCATGATTGGGCCGCAGAATACCTTAAGATGCGCTTGGGCCGCGAACCGCCCGAAGAACTTGAGAGAGCTGCCCGGCCCATCATGCGAGCATCGACGTTTCCGAAAGGCTTCGCGCTCGCGACCTTGAGCGGCTGCCTGTGGTTCCTCGCCTGCACACCCTTCGATCTCGCACCCCTCGCGTGGATCGCGTCGGTCCCGATGCTCCTCGCCGTGGAGCAGGCACCGACGGTGCGGCGGGCACTGCTCCTCGGCTGGTGGGCGGGCGTCATCGAGACGGGCGGCGGCTTCTACTGGATCATCGATCTCGCGGAGCGTTTCGCGAGCTTCCCGTGGATCGCCGGAGCGGGTGTGCTGGTGCTGTTCTGCGCGCTGCGCGCTCTCATCTTCCTGCTCTTCACCGCCGTCGTGCTCGCCGTGCGGCGCCGGCGAGCGGTGCCGATGGTGCTGCTCGCGCCGCTTGCGATGGCCGCGAGCGAATATTGCGTGCCGCAGATCTTTCCCTGCGGGCAGTGGATCACCCAGGCCTGGGCTCCGCTCGTCATCCAGATCACGGATATCACCGGGCCTTACGGCGTCACCGCCCTGCTCATGATGGTGAACGGCGCGCTCTACGACGCTCTTACGGCCTGGCGCGAGGAGCGGCCGCGCGCCGGGCGCGTGCCCCTTGCGGCCGCCGCGCTCGTGCTCGGCGCGGCTCTGCTGTACGGCGCGGTACGCATGCATGCGGTCGATGCGCTGCGCGCGCAGGCGCCGACTCTCAAGATCGGGCTCGTGCAGCCGAACATCCCCAACTCGAGCACCGGCGAGTTCTCGGCCGAGGAGGCGATCCGTGAGCTCACCGGCCTGCAGAACGAGTCGCAGAAGCTCGAGCGCGAAGGGGCCGAGCTCACCGTCTGGAGCGAGGGCGCGTACCCGGTCGCGCTGCCGCGTGCGATCGGCATCGACTTTCCCCCGGATTCGCCGGCCCGCATCCGGCGCGGCCTGCAGGCGCCGCTCCTCGCCGGTGTGGCGATGTACGATGAGGCGCGCGATCAGTACTTCAACTCCGCGCTGCTGCTCGAGGGCCATGGCGCGGTCGTCGGGCACTATGACAAGGTCGAGCTCCTCGCCTTCGGTGAATACATTCCCGGGTTGAGCCTGTTCCCCTGGCTGCGCAACATTCTGCCGGCGGGCGTGGGGGGCTACACGCCGGGTGCGGGCCCGGCGGTGCTGCCGCTTTCGGTCGCCCGCGGACCGAGCTGGTCGTTGGGACCCCTCATTTGCTACGAGGACATCCTGCCCGGCTACGTGCACCGGGTCGGGCGGCTGCACCCCAACCTGCTCGTCAATCTCACGGTCGACTCCTGGTACGGCGCGCACGCCGAGCCGTGGGAGCACCTCGCGCTCAGCGTGTTCGCCTCGGTGGCGGTGCGCACGGACCTGGTGCGTGCCGTGAATTCCGGCGTGTCGGCCCTGATCGATGCGAACGGTCGGGTGCTGAGCGAGACCTACGCCGACGATCCTTACCGCCACCCGCTGCCGCCCGACGGCATCGTCGTGACGGCAGCACGCATGCCGGGCGGCAACACGCTCTATGTGCGCTTCGGGGACTGGTTCGCAACGCTCGCGGCGCTCGGCTGCGCCGGGCTCATCCTCCTCGCGTGGCGCAGGCCCCGCGAAGCGGCGCGCTGACCGGGCGCGGAGATGCCGGACGGGCGGGGCCTCGGGCGCTGATGGCTCAGCGCGCCTCGGGTTCCTCGAGCAGCGCCGCCTCGTCAGGGGTCGCATGCCGACCGAGGATGGCGTTGCGATGCGGAAAGCGGCCAAAGCGATCGATGATCTGCTGGTGCGCGATCGCATCGCGGGTCCACGCCTCATCCCCTAATCGCGCGATCAGCTCGACGGCCAGGGCCTGATCTTCGCGATTCTCGCTGTGCTCGAAGGGCATGTAGAGAAACAGCCGCTCCTGCGCCTGCATCGACAGATCGAACCCCCGGCTGATCGCGCATCGGGACAGACGGCGCGCGATGGCATCGCTCGCGAACGCCCGCGGCGTGCCACGAAACAGATTACGGGAGAATTGATCGAGAACGATGACGGTGGCGAGCAGCGTGCGTGGCATCGCCACGAGGCCCCCGTAGCGCTCGGCCAGTTCGTGATGCAGCGTGAGGAACCGATCGCGGATCTGGGCGTCGATGTCCGTGCTCTTCGCAAACCAGTGCGGCGCGCCCAGTTCGTTGAACCAGAAACACAAGACCTCGGTCACCCAGACCGGCTCGATGGGGCCGTCGCCGACGCTCATTCGGGCAGCCCGGCAAGGCGCAGGGAAGAAGCAATCTCCTCGGCGTGGGCCGCGATCTTGAAAGGCTCCTTCCTCATGAATTGCGCAATCGAGAAATCGGGCCTCATGGACAGGCAGTCGAGCACGCCGGCCCGGGCACGCTCCATATCGCCCAGTCGAGCGTGACATGCGGCGGTCAACGTGACGTTCCTGTACAGATGACCGCGCGCCTGGCCGAGCCTGAACAGCGCATCGGCGTAGCGGCGCAGGTTCATACAGGCCAGAGCCGCCTCGCGCCAGTACCAGGGAACATCGAAATACGGGTCTATCTCCCGGGCCTTCGAGAACCAAGCCAGCGCTTCCTCGGGCTCGCCGGTGTAGACCAGGCAGGATCCAAAATCAGCCGCGTTCCATTGATTGTTCGGATTGATCTCGACGGCTCGCCGCATGTACTGCTCCGCCAGGTCGTGGCGCCGCTGTGACAGGCACACATGACCGAGGACTGCCTGACACGTGCTCTCGCTGTCATCGAGCTCGACGGCCCGTTTCGCGTGCATATACGCCTTCTCCAGCTCACTGTCCGGGCTGTGCAGGTCGTTGTGCCATTGCCTTCGAACCATCACGGCGAGCAGCGCGTGTGCGTAGGCATAGCCCGGATCGAGCTCGATGGCCTTCTCGAACAGCCGCAGGGCCTCGGCTGCACCGAGCGGATCGTCCCAGGACAACGCGTTGCCCTTCAGCACGCATTCGTACGCGGCCAGGCTCGTTGGAGGCTGGCGTTGCGCCCGGTCGGCAGCCGAGACCTCGACCCGACCGGCGAGTGTGCTGACGATTTTCTGCACGACGCGGTCCTGGGCCGCGAAGATGCCGTCGATTCCGTGATCGAATTTTTCGACCCAGATGTCGCTTCCGGTCTCGGCGTCGACCAACCGCACATTGATGCGCACGCGCTCAGCCATCCGCCGCACGCTGCCTTCGACGACGAAGCGGACGGCCAGCTCGCGGGCGATCTGCTTGATGTCGACCAGAGCGTCTCGATAGCGAAAAGAAGCCGAGCGCGAACGCACCGCCAGCAGTCGCCAGCGCGACAGCTCGGTGATGATGTCCTCCGTGATGCCGTCGCTGAAATACCTCTGCGCGGGATCATCGCTCAGGTTGAGAAACGGCATGACCACGATCGACGGTTTGCCGGGGGGTGCTGCAGCGGCATCCCCGCTCGGATGCGCAGGCGGCCTGTCCCATGCCGAGACGGGTGCAATGAGGCGATAGCCCCGACGCACGACGTTGACGATGTACCTGGGGTTTTTCGGATCGTCGCCGAGCGCACGACGCAGAGCGGCCACCGCCGCGTACACCGAATCCTGACTGACGACGACATCTTTCCAGACCACATCGAGCATCTCATCGACGCTGACGACCTGGCCGGCGCGCTCCGCGAGGCACATGAGCAGCTGCATCGCCCGGGGCTCGAGCTTGATCGTGCGGCCGTCGACGGAAATCTCGCCCAGCGACGGGTCGACCGCCAGATCCGCGATCCGCACCCAGGAACGACCTTCTGAACCGAGCGTTGGCATCGTAACTCGCCGCTCCGCTGGAGTCCTCCCCTCGCAGAGGTCGCGTGTCGCCGCGATGGGCGATTCTACACAGCATCGGCCGCGGGCGCGGTTGCGCCCCGGCTCTCTGCGAACGAATTCAGACAATCCCTAGCTCATCCCTAGGTCTCTTTCAGGCCGCCCTCAGGACTTCCGGGCGCACCCCACGGCATTGTCTTCCTCGAGACAGCGGCCAGAAATTTCTGGCCGAAACGTGCAACGAATCGTTCAACACTTAGGAGACTCTCATGAAGACCGTCATTGCCTCCACCTATCTGGCCATGGCCGCGACCCTCACCCTGCTCGCCTTCAGTTGCGGCGCGGTTTGCCTCGCGGGCGACAAGGGCGACGTGCCTCAGGCCGTCGTGAAGTTTGCCGATCTCAAGCTATCGAGCCCTGAGCAGATGGCGGTGCTCTACGCCCGGATCGCCGGCGCCGCCGACGAGGTTTGCAAATCCGTCGACACGGACAGCCGCCTCCAGCCCGATCTCAGCAGAATGATCGAGTGCGTTCACGCCACGGTCAGGGATGCCGTGGCCAAGATCAATCGACCCGCGTTGTCGGCGATCTACAATGCGAGGAACCGCGACCCTCTGCCGATCACGCTGATGGCAGCGCAGCGCTAGCAGCTCTTTGGGCGGTGGCTTCGCCACCGCCCGCTGATGGAAGCGGCTAGGAGGATCCCTCGAAGTGCGCCAAGCCGGGCTGCACCGGCTGCCATTCGAGTCGATGGGAGAGCCACACTTCGCGGCTCGGCGCGAAGCGATTCGGCTCATCGAGCGAGGCGGTGGTGACGTCGATCGAATCCTCACGCACGAGCTCGTAGGTGAGCGGACTGCCGCAGCGGCCGCAGAACTGGCGCAGCACGCCGGGCGATGACTCGAAGCGCTCCGGAGCGCCGGCAACGATCTCGAACTCAGAGCGGGCGAAGGTGACCCAGGCGACGGTCGGTGCGCCGCTCGCCCGCCGGCAGCTGCGGCAATGGCAGAGCGCGGATGACCGAGGCTCGCCTCGCACACGATAGCGCACGGCACCGCACAGGCATCCGCCCTCGTCCGGGCGCGGATCGCTTCTCACCCTAGACCCCGGGACCCGCTCCCGTCCGGTGCTCGACGTTGTCGGCGCGGATCTGCATGGCGCCCGCCACGGTATCCACCGTGAACGACACGTTGCCGAGGAACGTCTGGGCAGCGCGCCGCCCGTGCACGCTCTCGCTCGAGCGCGAGCGGATCGAGGTGCCCGCGGGGTGCGGCAGCTCGAGCGGGGCCGGCGTGCTCTTCTCATTGGCCGTGAGCTCCAGCAGCACGTTGTCGGCGGTGATGGTGATGGGCTGGCGCTGCCCGATGACCTGGATGCGAACGTCGCCCGAGAGGCGCATGGACTCGACCTGCGGGTCGGAGCCCACCAGCGCCTCCGCCGCGTTGGCGGAAAAGTTCGACACCGCACCCACCGGGATCATGACCGTGGCGACGTGGCCGCTCCGGCCGTTGTGAATGATGAAGGTCTCCGGCTCCGGTTGGGCGGCGCTGGCCCAGCATGACGCGGCGCACAACAGCGCGCCGGCGAAGAAGTGGTTCATTGTGTTCCCCATGTCTTTGAAGATCGATCATCCCCGGGGGTATGCGTGGGTGCAACGGCGTTGGAGGCAAAGTTGTGTAAAGCCGCTGCTGCTAGGTTCCCGCACGGCTCCGCCTCCCGGTGTCGGCCGCGCGCGCGTTGTCACGTGGGAGAAGCGGGCGCGTCGGGCGCGCCCCTGACCCTGGGCGCGCGGCGGAGGGTATATTGCAAAGCAGCACTTTGCTGGAGCGCCCCGCCCCTTGCACGGGTTCGCGCCTCAGCGAGCCCGTGACAGGCGCTCGCGCAGGTGCCCGAGAAGCTCGCGCAGCTCCGCGATGCGCAGCGCCGCGCCGCACGCCAGAAAGACGACGCCCGCCCCGGCGATGGTGATGAGGAGCCTCGCCGTCTTGGCGATCGAGGGCGCGCTGGCCCAGTCGGCGAGCCAGGTTTGCATGGCCCAGGCGCACACCGCCGCCATCGCCGCCCCGGCGAGCGACACCTTGATCAAGGTCTTGAAGAGACGCTTTGACTCAAGGCCTCGCAGGTGATGGCGCATGAGCGCGTAGAGCAGCAGGAAGTTGCAGGTCGCCACCAGACCCGTCGAGAAGGCGAGGCCGCGATGCCCCCACCCCCAGCGAAACGTGAACAGCCAGTTGAAGAGCAGATTCAACCCGACCGCGAGGAAGCTCACCAGCATCGGCGTCTTGCGCCGATCGAGCGCATAGAAGGCATTCACGAGCACCTTGAGGGAGGCATAGCCCGCAAGTCCGATCGCATAGAACCGCAGCGCACCGGCCGCCTCCGCAGCCTCGAGCGCATTGAATCGCCCATGCTGGTACAGCACCGAGATGATGGGCTCGGCCAGCATCATCAGGCCGATCGTCGATGGGATCGTGAGCAGGAACATGAGACGCAGGGCGTGCGCCAGCTCCTCGCGAAAGACCTGCATCTCACCCGCGACCACCAGGCGTGAGAGCAGCGGCAACGTCACGGTCCCGAGCGCCACGCCGAACAGCCCGAGCGGCAGTTGCATGAGCCGAAAGGCGATCGCGAGCCAGAAGATCGCCCCGTCCCCCAGGGTGGAGGCGAACATGGAGTTCACCAGCACGTTGAACTGGGTGGTGCTCGCTGCGATCACCGAAGGGCCCATCAAGCGGAGGATCGCGTGCACGCCTGCGTCGCGCCAGCGAAAGTCGGGCCGGTAGCGATAGCCGAGCTCCAGGAGCGGCGGGACCTGCACGAGCAGCTGCAACGCCCCGCCGATGAGCGTGCCGATGGCAAGACCGATGAGCGACTTCCAGCCGAAGGTGGGATCGATCAACCACCCGAGCCCCACCCCGCCGACGATCGAGCCGATGTTGAAGAAGCTCGAGGCCATCGCCGGTCGGCCGAACACGCTCTTCGCGTTCAGCATCCCCATCACCAGCGCGGCGAGCGACACGAGGAGGATGAAGGGAAACATGATGCGCGTGAGCAGCGCGGTGAGCTCGGCTTTCGAGGTGTCGAAACCGGGCGCAATCAGCGCGACCAGCTGGGCGCTGAACACCATGCCGAGCACGCACAGCGCACCGAGGACGAGGAGCGTGAGCGTCGCGACCTTGTTGGCGAGCCGCCAGGCAGCCGCATCGCCCTCGCGCGCAATCGTCTTCGAGAAGGTGGTGACGAAGGCGGTCGAGAGCGCACCCTCGGCAAACAGATCGCGCAGCAGATTGGGGATGCGGAAGGCCGCGGTGAAAGCATCCATCATGCCGCCGCCGCCGAACAGCGCAGCGCACACCTGCTCGCGCACCAAGCCGAGGATGCGGCTGCACATCACCGCCAAGCCGATGATGCCGGCCGCCTTGGTATTGAGCCGCTCGGTCTTTTTGTCGGGGGCCAGCGCTTCGCTGGCGGTCGAGTCCGGGTCCGTGGTTGAAGGCGCGGTGTCCGGCGGGGAAGTCGGGCTCATGAGCGGCGGGTAGTCTACCGCGTCGCCGTGGCGCGCGACGCGGCCGCTCGCCCGAAGGCTTTGGGGTCGGCCGACGCCCGGGCCCCCGCTCGACAGTGAGAGCGCCGCGCTAGGCCGCCTGCTTCAGCCCGGGCTTGAGCACGACCTTGGTGCAGTCGTTCTGCTGCTCCTTGAACATTTTGTAGCCCGTCGGCGCGCGCTCGAGCGGCAACCGGTGACTGATGAGGAAGGTCGGCTCGAGCTTGCCCTCGAGAATCATCGCGAGGAGCTTCTCCGAGTAGCGCTGCACGTGAGTCTGGCCGGTCTTGACGGTCAGGCCTTTTTCCATGAGCGCCCCGATCGGGAACTTGTCCGCCATGCCGCCATAGACCCCGGGAATGGAGACTCGGCCCGCCTTGCGGCAGGCCAGGATGACCTGGCGCAGAGCGTGCGGGCGATCGGTCCCGAGCTTGACCGCGGTCTTTATCTCATCGACGACGTTATCGAGGGTGAAGCCGTGGCTCTCCAGGCCGACCGCATCGATGCAAGCATCGGGGCCGATGCCTCCGGTCATCTCCACCAGTGCCTCGCGAACCCGCACCTCCTCGAAATTGATCACCTCCGCGCCCTGCGACTTGGCGAGCTCGAGGCGGTGCGGATAGTGGTCGATGGCGATGACGCGCTCGGCCCCGAGCACGAACGCGCTTTGAATCGCCAGCAGCCCCACGGGTCCCGCACCCCACACCGCCACGGTGTCGCCCGGCTCGATGTCGCAGTTCTCCGCGGCCATCCAGCCGGTGGGCAGGATGTCGGAGAGAAAAAGCACCTTGTCGTCGTCGACGCCGGGCGGGATGACGATGGGACCCACGTCCGAGTACGGCACCCGCACATACTCGGCCTGTCCTCCGGCATAGCCGCCGGTGAGATGCGAGTAGCCGAAGGCGCCGGTCATCGCATATCCATAGAGCATCTCGGACATGTCCGCGGTCTCGGCCGGATTCGAGTTGTCGCATGCGGAATAGAGCTGCTTCTGACAGAAGAAGCAATTGCCGCAGGCGATGACGAACGGCACGACCACGCGATCTCCCACCTTGAGCTTCTTGTTGGCCGGGCCCACCTCGACCACTTCGCCCATGAACTCGTGTCCGAGCACATCGCCCGACTTGAGGGTCGGAATGTAGTGGTCGTAGAGGTGCAGATCGGAGCCGCAGATCGCGGTCGAGGTCACGCGCACGATCGCATCGCGCGGATTGACGATCTGCGGATCGGGAACGGTCTCGACGCGAACGTCGTGTCGGCCTTGCCAGGTGAGTGCTCGCATGGAACTTGCCTCGATGTCTGAAGTGGAGCTGATCGGCGCCTCAGGCGGCGCGAGGCGCGGCCTCGGGCGGCTGCGCCGTCGCCACCTCGCCGGTCTCCATCAGCTGCTTGAAGCGGCGCAGATCCTGGCGGGTCTGAATCTTCGGCTCGCGCGCGAACAGCTTCGCCACCAGCTTGCCGAGCGCCCCCAGGGGCGGATCGTAGACGATGGTCGCCGTGACCTCGGTACCGCGGCCGACCGGGGAGTCGCGAAATTCCACGCGGCCGCTGTTGCGCACGCTGGCATCCCCGGTGGAGCACCATGCGATCAGCTCGCCCGGTACGTCCGCGGTGATGGTCGAGTCCCACTCGACGGTCTTGTGCCCGGGCGCGAGCACCACCCAGTGCGATCGCCGCGAATCGATCCGGTCGATGCGCTCGATGTTCTGCATGAAGCGCGGCAGATTGCTGAGCTCGCGCCAGAAGCGGTAGAGCTCCTCGCGCGGTCGATTGATCGTCACCGTGCGGCTCACCACCTCGTCGTCGCGGCGCGGCGTGGCCGAGCCCTCGGCCCGGGTGGCGTCGGGGTGTTTCGCGCTCGACAGGGGTGCATCGTCGTAGCTTGTGCGCTTGAGGAATTCGGTCACGACACTCTCCGGCTGCGTTCAATGGAGTCTTTCGAGGCGAGCGCGGGCGCTCGCCAGCCGTCACGCTACTCAAGCGCACGCGCGCATCGCTGTCGCTGCGCGCCGAGCATCCTGCGTCAGACTCGAGCGAGACCTCGCTCGGGCACGATCCGACTGCTGTAGGCGCCGTCCGTCATCCGAAGCCCCGATCAAGGAGCGCACAGCCACGCCTCCGGACGCTGGGGAGGGCGACGCGCCTTCTCGTAGTGTCGACGACTGCTCGAAGCCGCGAGCGCCTCGAGTGGCTCGAATTCACTTCAGCATGCCGCCGCCGACGGAGCATCTCGACTATCTGCGCAGAGCGCACGCGTACCGCCTGCTCGACCTGCGCTTGTGCGCACGCACGCGCTTCTTCGCGGCGGCCGCCGTGATCTGCGAGGCGCTCGCGCATCTTTCGGTCTCGCCGGCCCGCTGGGGTCTGGGTGGGGCTGCGTGGCGATTTCTCGCCGTGCTGAGCACGGAGCTCGAGCAGGTCAACCGCGGCATCGCCGAGCACATCGAGGGGCATGCGGTCTTGCGCCCCCCTCTCGATGCCTGCATCGTGCGGATCGAGCAGCTGCATGTGCAGCGCGAGCTCGATCGCTTGCAGCAGCATTGTCGCGCCGACAGCGAGCGGCTGCTCCTCGACTGCAATCGCCTGCTCAACTGCGCGCACTGGCCGGGACTTCCGGGCCTCAGGCGGCTGCGCGTCGAGCCGCGCGCGCCCGCGCTGTTACGCTGCGTGCTGCAGGACCTGCGGCATCACCGGACGCGGACGCTCGACTTCGCGAGGCAACGCGACCGCGAGGACATCGGGCTCGGGCTCATCGCCCGGGTGCGCGCTGAGCTCGAGTGATCTTCTGGATGGCTGCCTTGAGCGAAGCCGCGCCGGCGTCGTAATCACCCCACGCCTTGCTGCGCGCGACGAGCGCGGCGGCGCTGCGGACGGTGTACTTCTGCGGGTCGAGACCGCTCTTCACCTCGCGCCAGGAGATCGGCATCGACACCGGCGCGCCGCTGCGCGCGCGCGGTGACAGCGGCGCGACCGCGGTGGAGGTGCGATCGTTGCGCAGGTAGTCGAGGAAGATCTTGCCGACGCGCTCGCTCTTCGACATCGTGTCGAGGTATTTGCCCGGGCTGTCGTGCATCATCTGTGCACACACGACGTGCGCGAAGTTCTTCGCCACGGGCCACTCGACGGCGTATCGCGAGCCGGCTTTGAGCGGTGTCACCACATGCAACCCCTTTCCGCCCGTGGTCTTGCAGAAGGACTCGAGCCCGAGCGCCTTGAGCCGTGCGCGCATCTCGAGCGCCGCGGCGATCACCGCGTCGAACGGGACGTCCGGCGCAGGATCGAGATCGAACACCAGCCGCCCGGCGATCTCCGGCTCATCCGGCGCGCAGTTCCAGGGATGCAGCTCGAGCGCGCCGATCTGCGCGACCGCGGCCAGCGCCTCGATGCGGTCGATCTGTACATAGGGTGCGCGATCGCCCTTCACCTTCACCATCGACAAGAGCTTCGACATGCCGGGCATCGCATGGCGTTGGAAGAACTGCTGACCGCCGAGCCCGTCGGGGGCGCGCACCAGGGAGCAGGGGCGCCCTTTCAGATGGGGCAGCATCCACTCACCGACGCTCTCGAAGTAGCGCGCAAGCTCGAGCTTGGTGATCGGAGTGCCCCCGCCGCCGTCCGGCCAGAGCGGCTTGTCGGGATGCGAGATCGTCACCCCGAGCACCACCGGATTGCCGGTGCGCGGCGCAGCCCCGCTCGCCACCGGCGGATCGCTGCGCGCACCGCGGCGATTGACCGTGCCCGCACGGCCGCTCGCACCCGCGCTTCGGCTCGCGCCGCGGGAGGCGCCGCGGGACGCACCGCTCTTCGCGCGCGGCTGCGCTTTCACGGCCGCCCGATCGGCGCGTGCCGCGGCCAGCCGCGGCACGCTCTCGGCCGCCGTCGACTCGCTCTGCTCGAGATGCACCGGCCGCTCGGCCACGACCTCGCTCGCCTTCTTGTCCTGGCGCAAGCCCTTGAACGCGGCCTGCCGGACATTGCCCGCATCGGTCCAGCCGGCAAACTCGATCTCCGCGACCAGCGTGGGCTCGAGCCAGCGGATATTGCTCTTCGGGCGCGGCGCCTCGGGCCCGGTGAAGGGGCTGCGCTCGGTGGTATGTTCCTTGAGCGCAGGGAGCAGCTCGCGCACCGCCTCGTGGCCGAACCCGGTGCCGACCTTGCCCACATAAACGAGCTGGCCGTCGCGGTACACGCCGGCGAGCAAGGAGCGCACCGTGCCCTGCTCCGTGGTCCAGCCGCCGAGCACGACCTCGTGTCCGGCGCGGCACTTCTCCTTGCGCCACGCATCGCCGCGTCCCGAGCTGTAGGGGGCGTCGAGGCGCTTCGACATGATGCCCTCGAGTCCCATCTCGCAGGCCGAGCGCAGCATGTCGACGCCGCTCGACTCGAAGTGCTCGACGTAGCGGATCTGCTCGCTCGGATGCGCCTCGAGCAGCGCCTCCAGATGCGCCTTGCGCTCGATGAGCGGCAAGGCGCGCAGATCCCGCCGGCCCTCGAACAGCAAATCAAACGCGAAGAAGACCAGGTTCTGCGATTGATCGGCCGAGAGCGCCGCCTGCAACGCCGCGAAGCTCGGGCGTCGGGCGCGGTCGAAGGCGACCACTTCCCCGTCGATGAGACAATCGGGCAGCGCGCGCGCCGCGGTGGCGATCGCCGCGAATCGCTCCGTCCAGTCGAGCGCATTGCGCGTACGCAGCCGAGCTTCCCCCTCCACCACCCGCAGCTGCAGGCGGTAGCCGTCGAATTTAACCTCGTGGGCCCAGCCACTGCCGGCGGGCGGCGCATCGACCAGACGCGCGAGCTGCGGCTCGACGAAATCCGGGATGCGTCGCGCGGGCGTCCCGGCATCGCGCTTGAGGGGGAGCGGTGTCGAGCGCGGTGCGAGCGCCGCCCCGGGCGATGTGCGCAGCGACCCGGCGGCTGCGCTGCTGCGCTCGGCCGCCGCTCCGGCGGAATGCCACACGGCATCCGCGCGCGCCGCCTCGCCGCCCAGCATGAAGGGTCGCGGGGAGCGGCCCTGACCGGCCGCGATCTGCTCGAGCGTACGCCCGGAAGCGACGGACGTGTCGTTCGCAAGCAGCGCAGGGCCCCCGTCTTCGCGTGCCTCGGCGTCGCGGTGCTTGATCAGCAGCCAGTTGACGCGCTTGCCGCCGCTGCGATCAGTGCGCAGTCTCACCAGCACCCAGCTGCCTTTGAGCCGCTTGCCCTCCAGTGTGAACTTCAGATCCCCACCCCGCAGGGCCTCCTCGGGCGTCTTCGCGCCTTCGGGTCGCCAGTAGCCGCGGTCCCAGAGCTGCACCGTTCCTCCGCCGTACTCGCCCGCGGGAATCGTCCCCTCGAAATCGCCGTACTCGAGGGGGTGGTCCTCGACCTCGACGGCGAGGCGTTTGTCCTTCGGATCATTGGAAGGCCCACGGGTCACCGCCCAGGACTTGAAGACGCCGTCGAGCTCGAGCCTCAAGTCGTAGTGCAGCCGGCGCGCGGCATGCTTTTGCACGACGAAGCGCAGCCGGTCGGAGGGTCGTACACCCTGCTCGCCGGCGGGCTCGGCAGTCTTGGTGAAATCGCGCTTCTGCCGATAGCGCGTGAGCGCCGCCTGGGCTTTTTTTACACCGGCGCCGCCGCTGCGCGCCCGCCCGCCCGCGGCTGCGCGCCGCCGTGCTGCAGGTCGCGATGCCGCCTTCGAGGCGGACTCGCGCTTCCTGGAGAGGGGCTTTTTCCGGCCGGCCACGCCTGAAGGCTAACGCACCCAGGCGTCGAGACGAAACTCTCCATCGCGAGTGCCGTCCCGCCAGTGCAGCGGCAGGTGCTCGAGCAGCAGATGGTGCACGGCATCGCCATACAGTGCCCGCCGCCCCCCGCCGTCACGCGTGCCGGCGGCGCAGCCGAGCGCGTGCACCGCGACGAGCTCGCCCCCCGGAGCAAGCGTACTCACGAGAGCGCCCGCCGCCCGCACCAGATCCGCCGGGTTCCGGTACGTGTCGAAACCGCTGACGATGATGAGATCGAAGGCACTTTGCGCGGCCGGAGCGGCGCCGCTCAAATCGATCGAGACGTTCGGCAGCTGCGCACAACGCAATACGATCCGCGTCACCGCCTCGGAAGAGGCGGGCGTCACCGCGACCCACAGATGCGTTGCAAGCCGCGCGAGCTGAGCGGCGAGCTCATCGTCCCCGCAATGGGGCACCCACACTCGCCCGTAACTGCGCCGTCCAAGAAAGGCGTGCAATGCCAGCCAGCGCCGGCGCGCGAGCTCACTGCGACGCGAGCGCTCCTCGATGGGCGGCAGCAACGCGGCGAGCGCCGGCCCCGCGAGATCCGGGTTACGAGAGCTCCAGGGAGAGGTGGCGACGTTCATCGGGGACCCCGTTCACAAATGTTCCATCAAGTCTCGCCTGCAAGCGTCTCGATACACAGTCAGCGGATGCGCCATCCCCGTGTAGGATGCAAAAAAAGCGGGGCACTCGTGCACCGCGGGATGATCCGGCTCGCGCGCTGTTACCCCGGTGAAACCCGACCGGCCTACACTCCACGGTCCCCCATCGCGAGGAGACTTCCATGGCACGCAGCAGAGCAGCACAGATCACCAAGGCCGGCGGTCGGTTCGAGATCATCGAGCGCGACATCCCCGAGCCCGGAGCGAGACAGGTACGCGTGAGGGTGCAGGCCTGCGGCATTTGCCACAGCGATTCGTTCACCCAGATGGGCGCCTTTCCGGGCATCACCTTTCCGCGCGTCCCCGGCCACGAGATCATCGGCCTCATCGATGCGCTCGGCGCCGAGGTGCCCGAATGGAAGGTCGGCGCTCGCGTCGGCATCGGCTGGCACGGCGGTCATTGCGGATACTGCGTCCCTTGCCGTCACGGTGATTTCATCTCGTGCATCCGCGGTCAGGTGCCGGGCATTCATTACGACGGGGGTTACGCAGACCACGTCATCGTGCCCTTCGAGACGCTCGCCGCGGTGCCCGCGGAGCTCGAGGGCGCCGAGGCCGCGCCGCTCATGTGCGCCGGCATCACGACCTACAATGCGCTGCGCCACTCCGGTGCGGTCGCCGGCGATACGGTCGCCATTCTTGGCATCGGCGGCCTCGGTCACCTCGGCGTGCAGTTTGCGGCTCACATGGGCTTCAGGACCGTCGCCATCGCCCGCGGCCAGGACAAGGCGCCGCTCGCGAAGAAGCTCGGCGCGCATGCCTATATCGACAGCACCCAGCAGAAGGTGGCGTCTGCGCTTGCCGAGCTCGGCGGCGCGCGCGTGATCCTCGCCACGGTAACCGATGCGCGATCGATGAGCGAGGCGGTCGGCGGTCTCGGCATCGACGGTCAGCTGCTCGTCGTCGGCGCCGCGATGCAGCCGGTCGAGGTGCCGCCCCTCGCAATCATCATGGGACGTCGCTCGATCCGCGGCTGGCCTTCGGGCACCGCGATGGACTCCGAGGACACATTGCGCTTCAGTGCGCTCTCGGGCGTGCGATCGATGATCGAGACCGTTCCTCTCGAGCGCGCCCAGGAAGGCTACGAGCGGATGATGAGCGGCAAGGCGCGCTTCCGGGTCGTATTGACGATGGAGTGAACCGGCGGCGAGCAGATCAGGACGAGGCGCGCGGCGGGCGCTCATCGCCCAGGTAGCGTTCCAGCTCCTCCTTGTAGCGGCGCGTGAGGCGTGATTCCTGCGAGGCCGGAACCTTGCGCTTCAGATCGAGCAGCCAGTTGCTTTCCTCCGCGTACACGTGGTGCTGGACCACGCCCTCCAGATGCTCGAGCTTATCGAGATAAGCGCGGCTCATCGGATCCAGCGTCTCGAGCAAGCCGAGCTGCACTTTCACCGTGGCCTGCTCGGAGTATCCCACCGTGGCATGCGATCTTTCCGAGATCGCGGTGAGCGCAGGATAGATCGCCGTCTCCTCCGCATTCGCATGACCGATGAGAATCGTCGCGAGCCACTTATGGGCCAGAACGCGTCGTGCGCGATCGGGTGCCGCCTTGACCGCGGCGAACGCGCGCTCCACCTGATCATGCTGATCAAGGATCATCGAGAGCCAATCGCCGTTGCCCGCCGCGGCGCGCGCCTGGCGCCGTGCGTCGGCCCGCGATTCCTCGCTTTCCGAGGGCGTGACGGCGGCAATCATTTTGTCAAGGAGAGACATCGGATCCTCCGCCCGATTGCGAGAAATGCAGGAGCCGATGCTCCCCGTCCGACGCGTAAGCGTCCGTAAGCGCGCAGCGCTTGCTCGAGTGAGCGCTGTCTTTCAGAATGAGGAATGATGCACCGCTCCATCGCCGCGCTCGTTGCCGGCGCCCTCGCCCTGGCCCTCGGCGCACATGCCGCGGAAGAGGTGCCACCGATGCCCCGCTCCCTCGCCGAGGCGATGCAGTGGGAAAAGGCCGATGCATTGCCGCGCACCGCGCTCTACGAGACGCCGGCCCTCAAGGGCACTCAGCCGGGCGCACTCCTCAAGCAGGAGCAGAGCTCTGCCTACTCGGTGCCGGCCGGTGTCGGCACGATTCGCATCCTCTACCACTCGCTCGATGCCGGGGGGCGCGACGTCGCCACCTCCGGCGTCGTGCTCATCCCGTCAGGCCATGCGCCGGCCGGCGGCTGGCCGATCATCGCCTGGGCACACGGCACCTCCGGGGTCGCACGCCGCTGTGCACCCTCGCTCGAGAAGGACATGGAGTACGGGGAAGAGGGGCTCTGGCCGATGGTGCGCGCCGGCTTTGCGATCGTGGCCACCGACTATCACGGCCTGGGGACCCAGGGCCCGCACCAGTACGTCAACAAGATCGCGCAGGGACATGACGTCATCTACTCGATTCCCGCCGCGCGCGCCGCCGTACCCTCGCTCGGACGCCGCTGGGTCGTCGTCGGCCACTCACAGGGAGGGCTCGCCGCCTGGAGCGTCGCCGAGATGCAGGCCTCGCTCCATGACCCCGACTATCTCGGCGCGGTCTCCGTCGCCGGCGCCGCCGATCTACGTCGCCTGCTCGGCGGCATGAGCACCGCGGGCAAGGATGCAGCCTACTATCTCGACTACATGGCGTATGCGATTCACGCCCTCGACCCGAGCTTCCGGCCCGCGGCCATGCTGCGAGGTCCGGCGCTCGAGCGCTATGCGGCGGTGACCACACAAGGCTGCTGGTACTACGCCTATGCGTCCTTCCTCGACATCCCCGAAGGGCCCGTGCTCAAGGCAGACTGGGATCAACAGCCGGCCGTACAAAGCCTCATGCGAACCGACGAGATCGGCGTGCAGCCGGTCGGCGGCCCGCTGCGGGTGGTCGCCGGTGAAGCCGACGCCACGGTTCCCTTTCCGATTCTCAAGGACACGGTGCAGAAGGCGTGCCGCAACAAGATCGCGCTCGAGTTCCGCAGCTATCCCGGGCTCGACCACGATCCCACGATGGCCAAGTCCACCCCGGACAATCTCACCTGGATTCGCGAGCGCTTTGCCGGCGCGCCGTTTCACTCAAACTGCGCGGGGTCCTGAGGTCGGCAGCGAGCCCGCCTGACCGCAGCGCCGCCCCGCGCGAGCGACCCTCAAGCAGCAATCTTGATCCGCTGCGGAACCGCCTGTGCGCGCTTCGGAATCGAGACCTTGAGCACACCGTGCTCGGTCTTCGCGTGCACCTGCTCCGCGTCAACGGCGTCCGGCAACACGAAGCGCCGTACGAACCGGCCGCGGCCGCGCTCGGCGCGCCACACACGGACATCCGCTTCCGACCCCTCATCCACCGCAGTCGCGCGCTCACCCTTGAGCGTCAGCACGCCCTCATCGAGCACCAGCTCGACGCTCGCCGGATCGACGCCCGGCAGATCCACGAACAACTCGAAATGATCGACGTACTCGGCGACGTCAACCGGTGGCAGCCAGCTCATCGTCATATCTCCTCTCGTTGAAGCCTGCAAATCTGACTGCACCCGTTTCTGTGGGCGGCCGTTGCGAGTTCAAGAGGAGAGAGACGCGATCAGGCTTTCGCGTCGATGAGAGCGCCGCGCGGCGCACCGCCCCCCGCGCCCGCCGCACCGCCCGCCGCCGAGGAGGACCCCGCCGCCACCGGCCGGCCGGCCGCTTCTGTCAAATGCGCGCCGGCCTTGAGCAGCGCGCTGACCGCCCCCACGGGCAGCTCCCCCGGTTGGGTTCCAGCAGCCGTACTCAATAGATCGGCGACCGTCGCCTTCTGCGTCCCACGGGCGTGTCCGTGGTGCGCCCCGTGCTTGTGAAAATCGGGCGCGGGCAGCGCGGGCGCGCCGGCGGCCGGAGCGTTCGAGATCGCGGGAAGACTGATGCTCATGGGAACTCCTGGTTGCTCATCGAGACTCCGGGTTGCCCGCCGGGTTGCCCACCGGGACTTCGATGGGTCGGTTGACGGCCGGCGGCGAGCCCTTGCCGCTTCTGCGCGCAGACCGGCAGCGGCGCGCCGCATGAGTGCCCCCGCACCGCCTGTCATGCAACGAAGCAGGATTCATGCCAGCACTTGTCGGTAAGATGCGCACCCATCCTCATGCGCTCCCTGCGACTGGAACAGACGCTGATCATCACCGTGCTCTTCGGCGGGTATGCGGCGCTTTACTTCTGTCGGGCTGATCTCTCCGCAGCAGGCCCGCTTCTCGAGGACTACCTGGGCACCCAGGGCATCGGCCACGACGCTGCGGTCCGGCACATCGGCACGATTGCTTCCTCGGGCGTGCTCGCCTATGCGATCGGCAAGCTCTTTCTCTGCGGACTCGGCGATCTGTGGGGCGGGCGCACGAGCTTTCTCATCGGCCTCGGCGGCGCGACGCTCTTCACCGCGATGTTCGCAACTTCGCATGCGCTGCCGCTCTTCATGATCGCCTGGATCGGCAATCGCCTCACGCAGTCGATCGCCTGGGCCGGCCTCATCAAGGTGTCCTCGCGCTGGTTCAATTTCTCCTCCTACGGGCTCGTGATCGGCATCTTGAGCTTGAGCTATCTCGTCGGCGATGCCGCCGCGCGCCCGTTCATGGGGATGCTCATCCAGCACGGATATGGCTGGGCCTCGTGCTTCTGGCTTGCGAGCGCGGTCGCCGCGTTCTGGTGGCTCGCCAACTCGCTCCTGCTGCGCGAGTCGCGCGCCGAGCGCGGCCATGCGGAGGCGACGACCAACCCGCGCAATCTGTTCGCCGGCGAGAGCGCGCCTCGAAACCTCGGGGCGCTGCTCAAGCCCTTGCTGCTCAGCCGCTCGTTCCTGCTGGTGTGCGCGCTCTCGCTCGGCTGCACGATCATTCGCGAGACCTTCAACTTCTGGACGCCGATCTACCTGCGCGACTCGCTGCGCTACTCGAACAGCGACGCCGCGTGGTTCTCGGGTGTGTTTCCCGCCGTGGGCGCCGTGTCGGTGCTGCTCTCGGGCTGGCTGAGCGATCGGCTCGGCATCAACGGCCGGCCGCTGATCCTGTTCCTCGGGCTTGCGGCCACCGCGGGCGCGCTGCTCGTGCTGATGACGCTGCGCGTCGGCGTGACGGGCCCGTGGCTACCGCTCGGCGTGATCGGACTCATCGGGTTTTGCCTGCTGGGACCCTACTCCTACCTCGGCGGCGCCTTCGCCCTCGACTTCGGCGGCAAGTCCGCCTCGGCGCTCGCCTCCGGACTGATCGATGGCGTGGGATACTTGGGGGGTGCGCTCGCCGGATACCTGGTCGCCTGGCTCTCCGTACGCTTCGGCTGGCAGGGCGTGTTCGTGGTGCTCGCCACCGTGAGCGCGCTCGCCGCGATCGGCGCAGCGCTCCTCTACCGCACGACCGCGCGGACGCGCGCGGCGCATCTGGCCGCCGCGGGAGTCACATGAGCCCCGCCCGTCCCTCGACCGGCAGCGCCGGCCCCGGCCCCCGCGCCACCGCCGCGCCCCTCGCCAGCGCCGCGCCACTCGCCGCCGCCGCGCCCCCCGCTGCCGCCGCATCCCGCGCCGCCCCCCGCCCCACGCGCCTCAGCTCAACTCCGACCACCCTCACCCTCGAGTGGCCCGGCGGCGAGCGCCAGACCCTCACCGCCGCGTGGCTGATCGACAATGACCCCGAGCACCGCGATCCCCACAGCGGCCAGCGGCTGATCGATGTCGCGGACCTCCCCGCGCAGCCGCGCATCCGCGCAGCGCAGCTCGAGGAAGAGGAAGGCGTGGTCCGTATCGAGTGGGACGGGCCCACGCCGCCCAGCCGCCTGCACACCGACTGGCTGCAGCAGCACTTTCGCAGCTCCCGCTCCCCCCGCCGCGACGCGCCGCGCCACTGGCCCGGCGGCGCCGCACTCGAGCTCCGGCGCGACTTCGCGCTGGCAACGCTCGACGCCCTGCGCGACGACGAGCGGCGCAGGCTCGCATGGCTCGACGGGCTGATTACGCAGGGTCTCGCGCTCATCGAGCACGTGCCCGCGGACGATACGGGCCTTCTCGAGGCCATGCGCTCGGTGGGCCAGGTGCAGCCGACCAATTACGGCGTCGTGTTCGAGGTGCGCGCCGTGCCGCAGCCGGAGAATCTCGCGTACTCCGATCTCGGGCTCGGCCTGCACACCGATAATCCCTATCGCGAGCCCGTACCGGGCTATCAGGCGCTGCATGCGCTCATCGTCCCGCCCGACGGCGGCGACAGCCTGTTTGCCGATGGCTTTGCGCTCGCCGAGCGGCTGCGCAGCGAGGATCCCGGGGCGTTTCGCGAGCTCACGCGCACCCAGGTGCCGTTTCACTATCGCTCGAAGGATGCGGATCTCGCGGCCGAGCGGCCGCTGATCGAGCTCGACTGCAGCGGCGAGGTCATCGCCGTGAATTACAACAGCCGCTCGATCGCCCCGTTGAGTCTCGGGCCCGAGGAGATGGAGCGCTTCTACGCCGCCTACCGCAGTCTCGCCGAGCGGCTGCGCGATCCGCACATCGCCCTGCGCTACCGGCTCGCTGCAGGAGAGATCGCCGTGTTCGACAACCGCCGCACCCTGCATGGCCGCACCGCGTTTCTCTCCGCGCGCCATCCGCGCCACCTGCGTGGCTGCTACCTGACGCGCGACAGCGTGCGCAGCAACGCAGCGCTCCTCGCGCGCCGGCTCGAGGCGCCCTCGGCGCCCTCCGCTCTCGAGGCGATCGAGGAGATCCGATGAGCGACGCGTCCACGATCGCCGATGAGGTGGAGGCGCTGTTCAGAGCGCGCGGCGCCGGCGCCTACTACGGCGAGCCCGTCACCATGACCGAGCACATGCTGCAGAGTGCGCAGGAAGCGGCGCTCTCGGGGGCCACCCCCGCCCTCGTACTCGCCGCGCTCCTGCATGATATCGGCCACCTCGTCGAGCCGGTGCCCGACGACCTCGCCGACTGGCTCGAGGATGCGCATCACGAAGAGATCGGTGCCCGCTGGCTCGCCGAGCGCTTCGGGCCCGAGATCGTCGAGCCGGTGCGCCTGCACGTGCCCGCCAAGCGCTACCTGTGTGCCGTCGATCCCGCGTACTTCGCCCAGCTCAGCGAAGCGTCGGTGTACACCCTGAAGCTGCAGGGCGGCCCGATGTCGGCCGAGGAAGTGCGCCGCTTCGAGTCCGCTCCCCATTACCGCGAGGCCGTGCGCGTGCGCCGCTGCGACGATGCGGGCAAGCGCAGCGCCGCGCCGACGCCGGGGCTCGCGCACTATCGGAGCTTGATCGAGGCTCACGCGCGCCCGCGCGCGCCGGCGCGATGAGGTGCCCGTGCGGGTGCACGAGTCCACCGCCGACGATTGCAGGATCGGCGTTTCCTTCCCGCTAGGGCTGCAGTCCGACCCTCTTCAGCATGCCCGTGAAGGTCGGGTGGTGGCGAAGCGGATCGAAAACCGGATCCACTTTCAGACTCACCAGGCAAGGCTCATGATCTCGGAACGCGTCCTCGAGCGATGCCAGCGCCCGCTCGTGCTCGTTCAATCCGATCCACACGATGGAAAGAAACCATGAAGGGATGTAGGCCCATGTGGTTCGCAGCCGATCGAACTCGACGCGCGCCTCCCTGCCCTCGCCCGCACGTCCCAGCACATACACGAGCAACGCGTGATTGAGCGGGTTATCCGGCCCAAGACGGACCGCCGTGCGAGCGGCCTCGATCGCTTCCTCACGGCGACCGCGCTCGACGAGCGCGAAGCCCAGTCCGAAGTACAGCTGATCCCATTGTGACTCGAGCTCGACGGCTTTCCTGAACTGATCGATGGATTCATCGAAGCGCCGCGCGTAGTACAGCGGCCACCCGACCTCCTGAATCGCGATCAGTGAGAAAGGGTCGAAGGACTCGGCCTGACGATGCGCGCGCACCGCCTCATCGGCACGGCCGGCATAGCGCAGATACACGCCCCGTTTCCAGTACACGTAGGAATCTCCGGGCGCCAGCTCGATGGCCAGGCGCGATTCTGCATCGGCTGCGCTCCAGTCCCAGTCGTTGAGCAAGCGCAGCAGGCTCAATACGGCGTGACCCTCGGCAAGGCTGTTGTCCAACTGGACGGATTTCAGCGCTGCGGGCGCGGCCTCGGCAAACGCCTTCCTCGGTTCCATGCCGAAAAAATATGCGAGCTTGACATAGCATTCCGCGAGACCTGCGTACGCGGCCGCGTAGTCCGCATCGGACTGGACGGCATCCTGGAAGTATTGCAACGCCCTGCGCTGGCCTTCTCCAGTCAGCTGGCGGGCAAAGAATCTGCCCTTGAGGTAAAGCGCATGCGCTTCGGGGCGAGCCCGTCGCTGGATCGTGAGGCGCGCTTGCTCATCGGGGCTCAATTCGCCGCGCACGATCGTCGCAACGTCGCGAGCGATCCTGTTTTGCAAAGTAAAGATATCCTCGATCGAGCCGTCGTACCCCGCGGCCCATAAGTGCTGATCCGTCGAGGCGTAGATCAACTGTGCCGTGATTCGCAGCTGATCACCCGAGCGCATCACCGATCCCTCGACGATCGCTTGCACGCGCAAGGCACGTGCGATCTGCGCGACCGTCTCCTGGGTTCCGCGGTAGCGGATGACCGAGGTGCGGGAGACCACCCGCAGGCCGCGCAGCTTCGCGAGCTCGGTGATCAGAGCCTCGGTCACCCCGTCGGCGAAATAGTCCTGCGCCGGATCCCGGCTCAGATTATCGAGCGGCAGGACCGCGATCGAGTCGATGCAGCGGGGCACCGCGGTCGCGCGCACGGCCGCCTTGAAGCGGTAGCCGCGCCGGGGCACGGTGTCGATGTAGTCCTCGCCGAGCGCACGGCGCAGGAGGAAGACCATCTGATTGAGGTTCCCTTCCTCGACGATGACCGCGGGCCATACCGCGGCCATCAGCTCTTCCTTGCTGGCCACGGCGCCGGGACGCTTCAAGAGCTCCGCCAGCACCTCCAACGCCTTGCGTGGCAAGGAGATGCTCTCGTCGAGGCGCTTGAGGTCGAGGCCCAGCGGATCGAGTCGGTACGGTCCGAATTCGTACACCGTCGCGCGAGCGAGCGACATGGCGTTTGCGCGTCCTTCGCAAAAAATTGAGTTTCTGTTGAGGACTCCCCCGGTGAGCGGCCCTAGAGTGCCGGAAGCAGAGGCAGTTTCTGCAGTCGCACTGGGCCGCGTCTCGAGGACTCTTATGCTTTCGCAAGTCACGATACAAAACTTCCGCGCCGCCTTACAAGGCCAGGCCTTCTGTCCCGGGGAGCCCGGCTATGAGGAGGCGCGCACCATACCGAACGCCATGATCGATCGTAGACCGGCGATTATTGCGCGCTGCATCAGCGCCGCCGACGTGATCGCCTGCGTGCGCCTCGCGCGCGATGAAGGGGTCACCGTCTCGGTGCGCGGGGGCGGCCATAGCGTTGCGGGAAAATCCGTGATCGACCAGGGGCTCATGGTCGATCTGTCGGCGATGAAGAGCATCCGGGTGGACCCTCGAAGGCGAACGGCGCGTGCGGAGCCGGGACTCACCCTCGGCGAGTTCGATCGCAATACCCAGGCGTTCGGCCTGGCAACGACCCTGGGGGTGGTGCCGAAAGTCGGAATCGCCGGCCTGACCCTGGGGGGCGGATTCGGTCATCTCATGGCAAAACATGGGCTTGCCCTCGACAACCTGATCAGCGTCGATGTCGTCACGGCGGACGGCCGACTGCTCACTGCCGACGCCGAGGAAAATTCCGACCTTTTTTGGGGCGTTCGTGGCAGCAGCGGGAATCTCGGGATCGTCACCTCCCTGAAATACCGCCTGCACGAGGTGGGAACGGTCCTCGGCGGCGTGGTGATGCACCCCGTGGAGCGAACTGCGGACGTGCTGCGCTTCTGCCGCGACTACGGACCCACTCTGCCGGACGAGGCACTGATTCAGGGAGGCGCATTGACGGGCCCGGACGGCTCGAAGCTGTTCGCGGTGGCTGCATTTTACTGCGGCGCTTCGCTCGCCGAGGGCGAGAGGGTGCTCGATCCGCTGCGCACGTTCGGTCCACCCGTCGCGGACATGATCACGCGCAGGAGCTACCTCGAGATGCAGCGGTTCTTCGAGCCGTTCTTTCCGCCCGGCCGCCACACCTATGTCAAATCCAACTTCCTGCGGGAGCTCTCGGATGAGGCGATCGACACCATGGCTCAATGGGCGGGCAAGAGCCCCTCGCCGACCAGCTTCGCGCCGTTCTTCGAGCACTGGCATGGCGCGGCCTGTCGAGTCGGAGCGTCGGATACGGCATTTCCCCACCGCAACCGCTCATGGAACGTTTTCGCCTGGTCGACGTGGACGAACGCGGCCGATTCGGAGACGAACGTGCGCTGGACGCGAGAACTGTGGTCCGCGATGCGCCCGCATCTGACCGAGGAGTCCTATGTCAACTACGTTTCCGACGAGGGCGAAGCGTCCGCCCGGGCATCGTACGGACCGAACTACGATCGGCTTCTCGCCCTGAAGGGCAAGTACGATCCGACCAATCTCTTTCGCATGAACCACAACATCACGCCGGGCGCCTTAGGACCCAAGACGCCGGTTTGAAGTCGGCGCACCGTTCGCGCCGAGCACGCACTTACGATCCCGACGGGGCGGGCGGCGGCGTGATCGGCGTCGGCGTGAACACGCGCAACAGGTCGATGCGGCGCCGGTCGGCGCGCAGGATGCGAAACTCGAGCCCGCCGACGCGCAACGTCTCGCCCCGGCGCGGCAGGCGGCCGAACTCCTGCATGATGAGGCCGCCGATCGTGTCGTACTCATCGTCCGCGAACGCGGTGCCGAAATACTCGTTGAAGGTTGCGATCGGCGTGAGCGCGCGCACCGTGAACTCGCGCTCGCCCTCGCGCCGGATCATCTGATCCTCCTCGACATCGTGCTCATCGTCGATCTCACCGACGATCTGCTCGATCACATCCTCGATGGTCACGAGACCGCTCACGCCGCCATACTCGTCGACCACCATCGCGATATGGTTGTGGGAGAGGCGGAACTCCTTGAGCAGTACGTTGAGACGCTTGCTCTCCGGTACGAACACGACGGGGCGCATGTATTCGCGGATCTCGAACTCCTCGCCCGCGCTCTGCAGCCGCAGCAGGTCCTTGGCGAGCAGGATTCCGAGGATCTGATCGCGGTCCTCGCCGATCACCGGGAAGCGCGAGTGCCCCGACTCGACCACCTGAGCGACGAGCTCATCGATCGGCTGGCCGCGCTCGACGAACACCATCTGCGAGCGCGGCACCATGATGTCGCGCACCTGCATGTCGCTGACGGCGAGCACACCTTCCAGCATGACGAGCGTGTCGCTGGAGAACAGGCCGCGCTCGCTCGCCGCACGCAAATCCTCGATGAGCTCGGCCAGATCGCGCGGCTCGCCGGATATCGACTGGGTGAAGCGCTTGAGCCAGCGACCCGTACTGCCTGGAGGCTGTTCGGACATGGAGGCGGCTAGGATACTCGATCAGCGGTACGGGTTTGAAAATCCAAGCGAACCAAGGATTTGAGCCTCCCGCCGCTGCATGCGCCGTGCCTCGGCGTCCGCCTCGTGATCGTGGCCCAGCAGGTGCAGGACGCCGTGCACGGTGATGTGCGCCCAGTGTGCCTTGGCGCCGATGCCGGCGCGAGCCGCCTCGCGCGCCATGAGCGGTGCGCAGATCACGAGCTCCCCGAGATCGTGCCGGCCGTCGGGCAGGGTGCCCGCGCCTGCAAATGACAGCACGTTCGTGGCGCGCGTCTTGCGCCGGTAGCGCTCGTTGAGGCGCCGGCTCCCCGCCTCACCGACGATGCGGATCGAGAGCAGCTGCGGGCGCGCCGCTGCGCCCGCGGCGAGCGCCGCGCGCGCCCAGCGCAGAAACGCCGCGCGCCCGGGCACCCAGGGACGGCGCGCCGCGTAGGTCAGATCGAGCTCGAGCGCCTCCCCCACCGCGCGAGGCTCAGGCGCCCTTGTCCGGCTCTCCGCCCGGGTCTGAGCCCTGGTCTGAGCCCTGGGGGCTGCGCGCCTCGTAGGCCTGCACGATGCGCTGCACGAGCGGATGGCGCACGACATCGCGCGAGCTGAAGGTCGAGAAGGCGATGCCGGGGACGCCGCGCAGGATGTCGATCACGGTGCGCAGTCCCGAGGGCTTCGAGTTCGGCAGATCGACCTGTGTGATGTCGCCGGTGACGACCGCCTTCGAGCCGAAGCCGATGCGCGTCAGGAACATCTTCATCTGCTCGTTCGTCGTGTTCTGCGCCTCGTCCAGAATCACGAATGAATCGTTGAGGGAGCGGCCGCGCATGAAGGCGAGCGGCGCCACCTCGATGACGTTGCGCTCGATCGACTTGGCGACGCGCTCGAAGCCGAGCATCTCGTAGAGCGCGTCGTACATCGGACGCAGGTACGGGTCCACCTTCTGCGACAGATCTCCGGGCAGGAACCCCAGGCGCTCGCCGGCCTCGACCGCGGGGCGCACCAGCACGATCCGCCGAACGCGATCGGCCTGCAGGGCCTCGACGGCGCAGGCGACCGCGAGATAGGTCTTGCCGGTGCCCGCCGGACCGATGCCGAAGGTGAGGTCGTGCGTACGGATGTTGTGAAGGTACTCGGTCTGGTTCGGGCCTCGAGCCCTGACCGCGCCGCGCGCCGTGCGCACCTGCAGCTCATCGCGCGTGCCCGCCTCCTCCGCCCGATCGGCATCCGCCATGCCGATCGCCTGCAGAGCGATATGAACGCGCTCGGAATCGACCGGCTCACGCTGCGCACGGCTGTACAAGTCGGTGAGCACGGCCTCGGCGCGCTCGATCGCCGCGGGCATGCCGATGATCTGGAATCGATTGCCCCGGCGCCGCACCTCCACCCCGAGGCGCTCCTCGATCTGATGCAAGTGCTCATCGAGCGGTCCGCACAGCTCGACCAGCCGCGCGTTGTCGGCCGGCGCGAGCGTCAGGTCTCGCGTCACGGGAACGGAGCTCACGCTCGGGGTTCTACCACAAGACGCCCGCGCAGTGAATTGGGCATTGCCTCGGTGATGACGAGGTTCACAAATTGGTTGAGAAGCGCAGCGCCCTCGCGCGGCGGCCCGTCGAAATTCACCCATCGATTATTGTCCGTTCGCCCGGCAAGCTGGCGTGGGTCGCGCTTGGCGGGGCGCTCGACCAGGACGCGCTGCTCGCTTCCCACCATGCGCCGCGAGATCGCGAGCGCCTGCGCATTCAAGAGCTGCTGCAGCCGCTCGAGCCGCGCCTGCTTCACCTCGTGCGCCACCTCATCGGGGAAGGCGGCGGCCGGCGTTCCGGGACGCGGGCTGTAGAGGAAGCTGAAGGATTGGTCGAAACCCACCTCCGCCACGAGATCGAGCGTCGCCTCGAAATCCGCCTCGCTTTCCCCGGGAAACCCGACGATCAAATCGGTCGTGATGCTGAGGTCGGGGCGCACCGCTCGCAGCTTGCGAATCTTCTGCTTGTACTCGAGCACCGTATGCCCGCGCTTCATCGCCGCAAGAATGCGGTCCGAGCCGCTCTGCACCGGCAGGTGCAGGTGGCTCGTCAGCTGCGGCACGTGCGCATAGGCCTCGATGAGGCTCGCGTTGAACTCGAGCGGATGCGAGGTCGTGAAGCGGATGCGCTCGATGCCCGGAATCGCGGCGACGAAGTGGATGAGGGTCGCGAGATCCGCGCTCGATCCCTGCTCGCGCGCCCCACGGTAGGCGTTGACGTTCTGCCCGAGAAGCGTGACCTCGCGCACGCCCTGCCGGGCCAGCGCGCCGATCTCGGCGAGGACCTGATCGAAGGGACGGCTGATCTCCTCGCCGCGGGTGTACGGGACGACACAGAACGTGCAGTACTTGCTGCAGCCCTCCATCACCGAGACGAATGCGGTGGCACCGCGGGCGCGCGGCTGGGGCAGGCAGTCGAACTTCTCGATCTCGGGAAAGCTCACATCGACCTGCGCGCGTCCCGAGCGCTTGAGCTCGCCGAGCATCTGCGGCAACCGGTGCAGGCTTTGCGGACCGAACACGAGATCGACGAACGGCGCCCGCGCACGGATGCCCTCGCCCTCCTGGCTTGCAACGCACCCGCCGACGCCGATCACGACGTGCGGCCGCTGCTGCTTGAGAAGGCGCCACTCACCGAGGAGCGAGAACACTTTCTCCTGGGCCTTCTCGCGCACCGAGCACGTGTTGACGAGCAGCACGTCCGCCTTCGCCGGATCCTCGGTCGGCGTGAGCCCATCGGCTGCCTCGAGCACGTCGCGCATCCGCAACGAGTCGTACTCGTTCATCTGACAGCCGTAGGTCTTTATGTAAACCAGTCCTGGCATGAAATTCCGTGGGCGCGTTGCACCGAAAGCCCGCTAAGATACCGCAGAACCATGGCGATACGTGAAGTGCTCCGGATGGGGGATCCGCGACTGCTCAAGGTCTGCGAGCCCGTGCGCGCCTTCGACACCCCGGAGCTTCGATCCCTGCTCGAGGACATGCAGGACACCATGCGCAGTCTCGACGGCGCCGGTCTTGCAGCGCCGCAAATCGGGGTCGGCCTGCGCGTGGTCATTTTCGGGGTCGAGCGCAATGCCCGTTATCCGGACGCGGAGGAAGTGCCCTACACGGTGCTCATCAATCCCGAGCTCAGCGCGTTGAGCGAGGAGATCGAGGAGGGCTGGGAAGGCTGTCTGTCGGTGCCGGGAATGCGCGGACTCGTGCCCCGCTACAAGCACGTGCGCTATACCGGTTTCGATGAGCGGGGCGAGCCCATCGATCGCAGCGTCGCGGACTTCCATGCGCGGGTCGTGCAGCACGAGGTCGACCATCTCGATGGCGTTCTCTATCCGCGCCGCATCCGCGACCTCAGGCAGTTCGGCTTCATCGAGGCGCTGTTCCCCGGGCAGGACATTCGCGAGGACTGAGCGTCTCGCGGCGCTCTGCTCGACGGGAAATCTTGCATTGACTCACGGACGGCCTCCCTCATCGCTGAGCATCGCGCACCGGGCGGCGGTGCGGGCCATCGAGGGCCGCCGGCTCGCCGACGCCCTCGCGGCGGTGCAACAGCTCGCGGCGCTGCGCGCCCAGGCCGGCGAGCCGGGCGGGGCCCGGGGCACGGCCGAGCTGGGTGACCTCTGGTCGCTGCTCGGCGAGTATGCCGCGGCTCACGCGTGCTATACGCGGGCCCTCGAGCTTGACCCGCGCGCCGCGCGCGTGCGTTTCAACCGCGCCGCCGTCGCGCGCTTCCTCGGTCGGATCGAGGAGGCCGAGGCCGACTATGACCAGGTGATCGCGCTCGATCCCGCCGATGCTCAGGCTCACCTCAACCGCTCGGAGCTCAGGTCCCAGTCGCCCGAGCACAACCACATCGAGGTGCTCGAGCGAGCGCTCGGCGCCGCGGGCGGCGTCTGGCAACGCGAGGTACCGCTGCGCTACGCGCTCGCCAAGGAGTACGAGGACCTGGGCGAGCACCCGCGCGCCTGGCAGCATCTGTCGGCCGGCGCGAGGCTGCGCCGGCGACACCTCGAGTACGACCTCGCGCGCGATCTCGCGACCGTCGAGTGGATTCGCGAGGCGTTCCCGGCGGGCTGGGTGAGCGCGGGGGGCGGCTTCCCGACCGAGGAGCCGATCTTCATCATCGGCATGCCGCGCACCGGCTCGACGCTCGTCGAGCGGATGCTCGCGGCTCATCGAGAAGTCTTCTCCGCCGGGGAGCTCAATGACTTTGGCGCGGCCGTGGTCGACGCCGCCCGCGCTCGAGGCGGCCGCGACCTGTCACGGCAGCGCCTCATCGCCGCCTCGGCCGAGATCGAGGTCGCCGCCCTCGGACGGGACTATCTCGAGCGCACCCGGCCACGAACGGGTCGCACGCCCCACTTCACCGACAAGTTGCCGCTCAACTACCTGTACGCCGGCCTGATCGCGCGCGCGCTGCCGGGGGCCCGCATCGTCCACGTCACCCGATCACCGATGGCGACCTGCTTCGGCATGTACAAGGTGCTGTTCGACCGAGGCTATCCCTTCTCCTACGATCTCGAGGAGCTCGCCGCCTATTACCTGGGGTACCGGCGGCTCATGGCGCATTGGCACGAGGTGATGCCGGGACGCATCGTCGAGATCGCCTACGAGTCGCTGGTGAGCGACCCCGCCGGGCAGGCACGGCGACTCCTCGAGACGCTCGGCTTGCGCTGGGAACCCGAGGTTCTCGCCTTCCATCAGAATCCGCAGCCGGTGGCGACGGCGAGCGCCGTCCAGGTCCGCCGTCCCATCTACTCGAGCGCGGTCTCGCTCTGGCGTCACTACGAGCGAGAGCTCGCCCCGCTCGCCGCGCGCCTTGAAGCCGGCGGCCTCGCGCCCGAGCGCTAGCCTAGCGCTCGCGCTCGCGCAGCGAGTAGCCGACGGTGAGTCCGATCGTGCGCGGCCGAGACACCAGGGCCTGGTAGTACTTGCCCCACTGAACGGGGTCCGTATAGGAGTTGACGCCGATCTGGTTGGTCAAGTTCTCGCCGTACAGCGTCACCACCCAATGGGACCAGGTGTAACTCGCACGCGCACCGACCATGGCGTACCCGGGCACCGTCGGAATGGTGCTCGACAGCGCCGGCAGCTCGCGGCTGCGATAGTAGATATCGCCGGCGAGTCGCAGCTCCCCCACGCCCAGCTTGAGGTGGCCGTATTCCAGGCCGGCGGCGGCGGTGTTCTTGGGCGTGCCGGGGAGTGAAGAACCCGGCGGGGGCGGTGCCACGGTGAGCCCCTCGAGGGCGAGCGCCGAGTAGCTCTTGAGCTTCGTCTCATCGTAGGTGTAATCGAGATGGGCCGCGAGATGCTCGGTGAGGAGCGCATAGAGCTCGCTCTCGAAACCGCGACTGTAGGCCTCACCGATATTGACCGCACCCGGCAGCGCGAGCGGGGTCAGGAAGGCCGACTGCTGCACGTTGTGCCACTGCATGTCGAACACCGCGACGGAGTAGCGCAGGCGGTTCCAGAGCGAGCCCTTGGCGCCGACCTCGTAGTTGTCGACCGTATCCGGTGTGACCTTGAAGAGCCCGGGCGGGGTCACGTAGCCCACGGCGGCCTCGGCGGGCGGGATCGCATTGATCGCCCCGCGGCGAAAGCCCTGCGACCAGGTCGCGTAGAGGAGGTTGGTCTCATCGAGGCGATAGGCGAGATTCACCTTCCAGAGCGCCTTGCGCCAGGTGTCGCTCTGCGTCTCGTTGGCGATGTAGCCCGGCCCGTCGAAGAGCAATCCGGTCTGCTGGGACTGCGTCACCGTCTGGCGGAATACGCGCGCGCCGCCCGTCAGGCTCAAGGCGGGCGTGATGTGCCAGGTGAGCTCGCCGAAGGCCGCAAGATCGGTGTACTTCGTGTGGAAGTCACCGATGTAGGCCTGATCCTTGATGATGGGAATGCCATCGATCACGGTGGGCGGAGAGCCCGGCGTGTACGCCGTCTCGCCGATCCCGCATTGCGAGGGGTTGATGCCGTCGCCCGCGCCGTAGAGCGGAACGCAGGCGTTGAAATAATCGAGATAACCGGGATAGAAGTCGTGCTCGCGGATGCTCGTTCTCTCGCTCTTGTAGAAGAGGCCTCCCACCCAGTCGTACACCGCGCCGGGTTTCGAGGCGAGGCGGATCTCCTGCGCCCAGGGCTCATCGTCGAAGCCCTGATGCCCGGTCACCAGGACGCGCGGGTTCATCCCGTAGAGCGCGCCATAGAATGGAAAGAAGTCGTAGAGCGAGGTGACGTCACCGATCGTGCTGTTCGAGTGGCTCGCGTAGGAGCTGTTCGAGGTCAAGGTCGCAAAGCCGAGGTCCGCCTCGACCGTGAGCGCACCCAGGTCGATGCGATCCTCGGTGGTTGCGGGAATGTAGTCCGAGGAGGAGAGCGCCTCGAGCCCGTAATACGGCGCCGCGTACGGATAGCCCGCGGCGCTCGAGGTCTGATGGTGGTAGGAGAGCTCGATGCGCAAGGCCTCGCTCGGCTTCCAGAGCGCGGCGGCGCGCAGCGTGCGATAGATGTACGAGTTCACGCCTTGCGCGGCATAGGTGCGCGGCGCGCTCAACGGGTTGCCCGGCTGCACAGGAACGGGCGCGCCGCTGGCATCGAGCACGTACAGGTTCGGTTGATCGATGAAGCCGGCCTCCCCGGTGTAACCGGCGTTGAGCCTGAGCGCGAAGCTCTCACCGAGCGGAACGTTGAGCATGGCCTTCACATCGTCGTTCGCGTGATGGGTGTGCGCCGTGTCGCTCACCCCGGCCTCGGCGGATGCGTCGAAGCCGCTCGGGTCGGGCGCCTTCTGCACGTAGCGGATCGTGCCGCCGAGCGAGCCGGAGCCGTAGAGCGTGCCTTGCGGTCCGCGCAGAATCTCGACGCGGTCGAGATCCTGCAATCGCAGATTGAAGAACAGCGGCGTGTCGTCCACGTAGGTCGCGACCGGCTGCACGATCGGCGAGGACTGGATGAATTCCCCCGAGGTCGAATCGCTGTTGAGACCCCGGATGATGAGGCTCGAGCCGTTGATCCCGCCAAAGGCCCCTTTGTCGGTGACATTGATGCCGGCGAGCGAGTGCCCAAGGTCCACCGTGTCGACGATGCCCGCCTCCGCGAGCGCCGCGCCCGAGATGGCAGTGATACTGATCGGCACGTTCTGCGCGGACTCGGCGCGCCGCGTCGCGGTCACCACGATCTCCTGAAGGGCGGCGCTTTCCGGGGGCGGAGTCGACTGATCGGCCCAGGCCGAGGTGCCGTAGAGCGCCGTCAACACGGCGAGGCTCGCGGGCCGAAGATCGACCGGCGCGCGCGTCATGCGCCCGCTCGGTCCGGCGGCGCGACGCCGCTCACCCAGGAAGCCCGCCATGTGCACCCCCCACAGTCATCGTGAGCATCGCCCCGGCGAGGCTCGGCAGCTTTTTTCGCTGTTCCGTGCGCCCGCTCTCCCCTCAGGCGGGCCTCATCGAAAGTAGCAAGGCGGCGAGAGAGGTGTCAAACGCGGGTCGAGCGCCTGGTG
>Ga0070734_10001467_pt1 | contig 34161 bp, 22 predicted proteins | sample Coa_R1_8_FD_66444 | JGI IMG/M metagenome (GOLD analysis project Ga0070734, IMG submission 66444) | Surface soil microbial communities from Centralia Pennsylvania, which are recovering from an underground coalmine fire - Coalmine... | ecosystem: Environmental > Terrestrial > Soil > Unclassified ...
CCCAAGGCGCCGGATGCGGACGGCTTCATTCAACGCTGGCTGCTGCTGGAACCGATCGAGAAGCCGAACCGCACCAATACGGTTTTTACCGACACCTACGTACGGACCACCCTGAATACCGAGTACTTCCCCAACCAGTTCACGATGATTCCGAACGATGGCGACAAAGTCAAAGTCGGCGACAAGGACCTGGCTTGGCATGCGCTCGATTCCACCGGCTTCAACGTCAAGCTCTTTCGCTTCGCCTATGGTCTGAACAAGACCGCCTACGGCGTTATTTTCTGGGCGGTGACCGTGGTCAACAGCCCGCGCGAGATTCAGAACGCCCGAATGGCCGTCGGCGTCAACGGGGCGTCTATCTGGTGGGTCAACGGCAAAGAAGCCGTCGACCTGTTCACCGACCGGCGCATGAAAATGGACGATTGCGTTTCCAAACGGCTCACGCTCAACAAGGGCAGAAACGTGATTCGAGGCGCGGTGATCAATGGACCCGGCATGAGCGATTTCTGCCTCCGTTTCATCGATGAAAACGGGGAGCCGATCAAGGATTTCACCGTCAGCCTGGAGAGCGCTGGAAAATGATGGGCCGCCCTGTCAGAGGTCTCAATTCAGTTGTTGGAGCGTCTATGAAATCCTATATTTCGGCAGCAGCGATTCTCCTGGCCGCGGCGGTTCCCGCTCTGTTTGCGCAGGCGCCGGCACTGAACGGCGAACCCTACATTCACGATCCTTCCACGATTGCGTTTAGTGACGGGAAGTATTTCACCTTCGGCACCGGCGGAGGGGGACTGATCTCCGAAGACGGCTGGACATGGCACAGCGGAGCCCAGCGCCCCGGAGGCGGAGTCGCCCCCGACGTCATCAAGATCGGGGACCGTTACTACATGTCGTATGCGAGGGGCGGCGGCGGGATGTCCGGCGGTCACGCGAGCAACGTCTACGTCATGTGGACGAAGTCGCTCGACCCGGCTTCCCCAGACTTCAAGTTCAACGACGAGACTCTCGTCGCCTCAAGCGACGGAGCTGAGGACTGCGATGCGATCGATCCCGCTTTTCTGCTGGATCCCGCCACGGGCCGCCTGTGGCTGAGTTACGGAACGTATTTCGGCTTCATTCGCATCGTTGAGCTCGATCCCAAGACGGGCAAACGCGTGGCCGGCAACAAGGCGGTGGACGTCGCGATCGACATGGAAGCCACCGATCTGGTTGCGCGCGACGGCTGGTATTACCTGCTGGGCACTCACGGCACCTGTTGCGACGGGGCCAACTCCACCTACAACATTCGGGTCGGGCGCTCGCGGAACGTCCTCGGTCCTTACGTGGATCACATGGGCATCCCGCTGCTCAAAGGCGGCGGCAAACTGGTGGTGGCGGCCAGCGGCCGCTTCGTCGGGCCCGGCCACTTCGGCAGACTGGTATTGGGCGATGGCGTAGAGAAATTCTCGATGCATTACGAAGCCGACCTGGACCGCAGCGGCCGCAGCGTTCTGGATATTCGCCCGCTGCTTTGGAAGGATGGATGGCCGGTGGGCGGCGACAATTTCTGGGGCGGGACTTTTGAAATACAGTCCGAACGGAGCGGCTTCGCGCTCGAACTGGCGGTGGATTTCGTGCGCATGGCCGGACGCGGCGGCGGCTTTGGAGGCTTCGGGGGTGGTGGACGCGGACGCGGTGGCGCTGCTCCTGGCGCGCCCGGCGCCCCTGGAACTCCCGGCGCCGCCCCTGCTCCCGCAGGCCCTCCCGCAGCGCCGGTTGCACCGGTAGTGCAGCCCGTTCAGGCGCAGCGGCTCTACGACGTATTGCACGACTGGCCGACGGGCAATATCGATTTGCGCATCGGCGACTATATGATGCGGCCCCACCAGAAGTGGACCATCACGCCGGTCCTCAATGCCGGCGGCTATCCGGGTTCGCCGTATTTCAAGATTCAAATCGCCGACACGGATCGCACGCTGGCGGCGGCGGAAGGCAACGAAGTGCTGACGCTTCCCACCTTTACGGGAGCCCCCGAACAACTCTGGCGGATCGACCAGTTGACTGACGGTACCTACCGCATCATGCCCAAGGCGGTGCCGAATTCCACGGAACCCGTCGCCCTCAACGCGGTAGGCGCCAGCACGCCGACGCTGGCGAAGTTCGACCCGAAGAGCGACAAGGGGCGCTGGATCTTCCGCAAGCCGTAAGGCCGCGGGATTCCAGCGTGAGATGAAGTAGCCCATCGAATGGGAGGCAGTCTTATGAAGCGATTTCTTTCTCTCGCGATATTGGCCGCCGGGCTTGCGGCCGCACAGACACCCGCGCGCGTGAAGGTCGATGGCGGGTTGCTGCAAGGCACTTCCGAAGACGGTCTGACGGTCTACCGTGGCATTCCGTTCGCGGCGCCACCGGTCGGCGAACTGCGCTGGCGGGCGCCGCAACCCGCGGCAAAATGGGAGGGCGTGAAGCAGGCGGATCACTTCGGGGCCCGCTGCTACCAGGGCGGCAGAGGGGCTCCGGGCATCGACACGAGCGAGGACTGCCTCTACTTGAACGTGTGGTCGCCTGCGAAATCGGCCAGCGACCACGTCCCGGTTCTGGTTTGGATCTACGGCGGCGGTTTCAGCGCAGGCGCGACTTCCGAGCCTACCTATAGCGGGGAGAAACTGGCGAAGCGAGGCGTTGTGCTGGTGAGCATCGCCTACCGCGTCGGACAGATGGGCTTCTTCGTGCACCCGGGGTTAAGCGCGGAGAATCAGCACCATGTCTCGGGCAACTACGGCCTGCTGGATATGATCTCGGGGCTGCAGTGGGTGCAGCGGAATATCGCGGCGTTCGGCGGCGATCCCCATCACGTGACGATCTTCGGCGAATCGGCAGGCGGCATCGCCGTTAGCATGCTGTGCGCGTCGCCGCTGGCGAAGGGACTGTTCCAGGCCGCGATATCGCAGAGCGGCGGATCGTTCGGTCCTCCACGGCCCGGCGCCACTCAACCCGGGGAGAACATGAAGAGATTGGCGGATGCGGAATCGTCGGGTGCGGCATACGCCAAGAGCGCTGGCGCCGAGTCCATTGCGGACCTGCGCAAGATCGCGGCAGACAAGCTTCCGGCGGGCGGGCGCGGCGGCGGAATGTCCTGGCCCATCATCGATGGCTACGTGATTCCGGACGACCAATACAAGCTCTACGCCGCCGGCAAGTTCAACGACACGCCGATTCTGGTGGGCTACAACTCGGACGAGGGCCAGACCTTCTCGCGGGTATCGACGCCGGAGGCTTATATCGCCTCGGTGAAGGAGCGGTACGGTCCGTTTGCCGACAAGCTCATCAAGGCTTATCCGCCAGGCGAAGGGAAGGTGTCGAAGACCGCGCGCGATCTGGCCCGCGACGCTACGTTCGGCTGGCACACCTGGATTTGGGCCCGGCTGCAATCGCAGAAAGGGAAGGGCAAGGCCTACCTGTATTGCTTCGATCAGCATCCCGACTATCCGGCCGATTCGCCGCGCGCCGGATTCGGGTCGCCGCACGGGCAGGATGTGGCCTACGTGTTCCAGCATCTGAACCCGTCGCAGGCCATGCCGAGTGACCAGACGATCTCGGACGCGATGGCGGCTTACTGGACGAACTTCGCCAAGTACCGCGATCCGAACGGGCAGGGCGTTCCACAGTGGCCGGTTTTCCGGGATGCGAATCCAGTGGCGATGTGGTTCCAGCAAACGCCGCACACAGGACCGGTACCGAGCGCGGACGCGCTGAAGGTGCTGGATGAATACTTCGCCTGGCGGCGCACGCCGGAGGGAGAAGCGTTCGTCAAACCGTAGTCCGGTTCAAAGCCAGGACTGCGTTACCACTCCACGACGGAACCGTCGGGCGCGAAGACGCGGGCCATGGGGCGCGTGCCGGCGAAGGGATACTTGGCGAGAGCGGCCTCAGAGAGATCGAAACCGAGTCCAGGTTTCTCGGGAAGCGGAAAGCGCCCGTTCACCATGCGCATGGCCGGAAATCCGAGCCACTCCTCCCAGATTTTGTCCGTCGCGGACGGGCGCACGCCTCCGCAAATCTCCTGGACCAGGAAGTTGGGCATGGCCGCGTCGACGTGGAGAGTAGCGGTGCCGCCTATAGGGCCCTCGCAGGCGTGCGGCGCCATGGAGATGCCCGCCGCTTCGGCCATGGCCGCGACCTTCCAGAGCGCCGACACGCCCCCAACATGGTTGATGTCGGTCTGCAAAATATCGACCACGCCCATTTCGACGATCTCGCGGACTCCGTAGGATGCTACCAGTCGTTCGCCAGTGGCGATTGGCACCGTGGAACGACGAGCAATGCGCGCCATTGCCTTGACGTTTTCCGGTGGGCAAGGCTCTTCGACCCAAAGCAGATTCAACGGCTCGAGTTCTTTGATGATGACCGAGGCGACACTCGGGCTGGTCTTGGCGTGGAAATCGACGGCGATATCGATGTCGGGTCCCAGGCCTTCCCGCAGCGCGGCAATCTGCTGCACCGTGCGGCTGATTCTCGCGTGCGTGTCGATCCACTCGTAGTAACCCGACGGGCCGGTTTTGAAGCAAGACACTCCCTGCTCGATGGCGGTTTCGCGCAGTTGCTTCAACTGATCCGGCGTGCGAACTCCATCGGCGTGGTAGTAGCCGCGGACTCCGCGGCTGTCGAAAGGACCGCCGAGCAATTTGTAGACCGGCATGCCGAGCGCTTTGCCGCGAATGTCCCACAGCGCCTGGTCTATGCCCGATATGGCGGACCCGATGACGGGACCAGCGCGGTAGAAGCTGTGGACGTACATGGACTGCCAGATGTGCTCCACTTGCATGGGGTCGGCGCCGATGACGAAATCGCGGAAGTCGTTCATGCAGGCGATCACAGCGCCGGCCTTGCCTTCGAGCGTGCCTTCGCCCCAGCCGATCAGTCCCTGGTTGGTTTCGAGCTTGACGAAGACGTAGGGGCGGTCCGACTGGGGGTTGAGCGAAACTCCAAAGACCTTCATGCCGGTGACGCGGAGGCGGGAGCCGACGCGTTCGAAGGCGGCGGCTCCGGCGGGAGAGGGAGTCAGGGCCTGGAATGCGCAGCCGCAATCGAGCGATGGACGTCGCACGGCTTGGGCGCCTCCTGCGAGGAGCGCCGTTGCCGCGCCCTGAAGAAGTTGACGACGGCGCATTACGCCACCTCCTTTCCGAGCAGCGATGCATCAATCTTGAGGCCTAACCCAGGTTCCGTTCGCAGGGCCAGGTAACCATCGGTTGCCGATTCGAGCGCGGCGCCGGCGAGGGCGGCACGGAAGCGGCGATCCTCGTCAGCTTCGGGCACGGGGATCTGCTGAGCGAAGAAATTGGGCAGCGAGGCCGCCAGATGCAGGGCGGCCGCCGTGCCGATGGGACCGCCGTCATGGTATGGCGCGACGGCGACGTAGTTGGCTTCAGCGAGGGCGGCAAACTTGCGGATCTGGGTGATGCCGTTACGGGCCAGGTCCGGCCGGAACACGTCGATCAAATCTTCGCGCAGCAGATCCTGAAATCCGGCGGAGGCAGTCAGGGAGCGCCCGAAGCCGAGCGGCGTGACGCGCTCGCCGGCAAGCTTGCCAATGGCGGACAGACTTGTGATCTCGCAGGGTTCGTCCAGCCAGAGAGGGTGGAGGTGCTCAAGCGCGTCGCTCAGGCTGGCGGCGTCGCCGGGTGTGAGAGCGGCAGCGCAATCGACCACGAAATCCGAATCTTCGCCGAGTGCTCCGCGCAAAGTCTCCACCCGCTTGCGGTTGGCAGCGACGAAAGGCCGGCCCGAATTTCTCGACGCAGGGGCAACCGCGGGGATCACGAAGGCGCGAAAGCCGGCTGCTCGCGCACGCTTGCAGGAGGCAAGCACGGCGTCGTCGTCCGCGGCGGCCACTACAGCGAGAGCGCGCACTTTGTGGCGTGTCGGGCCGCCAAGTACCTGATAGAGCGGAGCCTTGGCGGCCTGGCCGACGATATCCAGCAGCGCCATATTGGCCGCTGCCCGAAGGTCCGGCAGAGCTGCCAACCGGGCATGGAGCGACGCGTATTCTGTGGCTTGGCGGCCTCGCAGGATAGCCCCGGCCTGGGCGAGATCGGTGGCGGCAATCGCCCGGGTCTCGCCCCAGCCGACGATCCCGCCGCTGGTTTCCAACCTCAAGATTGCGTACTGGCGCTTGGAGACAGGCTCCCGCACTGCGTACGCTTTGCAGTTCGCGATAGACAGCGGTCCGGCGGCAGGTGCGGCCGCGGAAGCCTGCGCGGCGATGGAGGCCGACAGGCGAGCTCTTCGAACGGTAGCTTCTCTCATTTGGCTCCCTTCCTACATCCTGGCGGGATAAACGCAGACTACTTGAATAGAAGCTGAGCGAAAGTATAGAAGCTCCTTCGCCACGTCTGCCATTCGTGCGTGGTGCCGGGAGACAAATAAATGTAGCTGTTGGTGATGCCGGCAGCGGTCAGTTGTTCCTGGTGTTTTTTCAGCCCTTCGGGATTCTCCAGCGGGGGTTCGGTGCCGTAACTCATAAAGAGAACCTTGACCTTCCGGTTGAACTCCGCCGGATCGGCCATTGCGCCGCTGTACACGGTCTTGAGGTCGAGCGTGGCAGGCGCCGCCGCCTGCGAGGGCGGGGCTGCGGGAGCTGCGCCGGGCGCCGCCCCTCCACGGCCACGGCCGCCGAATCCGGCTGCGCTGCCGCCGCTGAATAACCCAATGTATGAGAACTTATCGAGGTTGACCATGGTGACGGCTGCGGTGATTCCACCGCCCATGGAGAGGCCGCCCATCGCTCGATGGTCCTTATCCGCTAGCGTACGGAAGTGGCTGTCGACCCACGGGATCAGTTCATTGGTCATGAGCTGCCCGTAAGCGCCGCCCCCAGGGCCGCCACCGAAGCCAGCTCCGCGGCCGCCTGGAGTGGGCGCCGCGCCAGGAGTGCCCGGCGCTGCTCCACGGCCTGCTCCCGCACCACGCCCGCCCGCGCCGGCGATGATGCTGGTTTCCGAAACCACGATCATGGGTTTGACTTTACCCGCAGCAAGCAGGTTGTCGAGAACCAGATTGGTGCGGCCCATTTCAAACCAGACGGTTTCGTCTTCGCCGCTGCCGTGCTGCAGATACACTACCGGATAGCGGGCCTTGAGGTTCGCTTTGTCGTCATATCCAGGCGGCGTATAGACGAAAATGTGACGCCATGCCTGGATCGACTTGGCAAAGTAGTTCGCGGCCTCCAGGTGACCGTGCGGTACGTCCTTGAGGTCGTACCAGTCCACGCCAGACTCGGGAATTTCAAAGCCATTGCACATGTGGCTGTAGCCCATGAAGGCTTTGGTAGCGGGGTCCAACACGATTGAGCCATCGACGAGCATCCAGTAGTTGTGATATCCGGGGCTCTGCGGAACGCTGGTGTAGGTCCACACACCATCGGTCCCTTTGACCATGTCGTACGGCAGAGGGTTCAGCGAACCCTGGCCGGAGGTGACCAGGGCAACCTGGACCTTCTGCGCGTTAGGAGCGGTGAAGTGGAACGTGACGCGATTGTCTTCTTCGATCCGCGGAAATTGCGCGCCATAGACATTGTACGGGTTAGGATGTGCCGGAACGGCCGGCGCACCCGGACTGGCCACAGGAGCAGGTGACAGCTCCTGGCGGACTGATGCCTTGGAATTGCCGGAAGCCTTCTTCGTCTGAGCGAAACATACTCCAGCGGACAGGACCGTCGAAAAGGTAGCAAGAAAAAGTGCTCGTCTCATGATTGCGATCTCCCCAGTTAGCTTTAGCGGAACAAAAGAGGCGCGAAGGCGTACAGACTCCTCCGCCACGTTTGCCATTCGTGTGCGGTGCCGGGGGAGATGTAGACGTAACTGTTGGTGATTCCGGCGGCGGCCAGTTGCTGCTGGTGCGCCCGCAAACCGTCGGCGTTCTCCACCGACCCGCAACTCATGAAGAGAACCTTGACTTTCTTGTTGAACTCCGCTGGTACCGCCATCTGGCCGTTGTAAATAGTCTTGAGGTCGAGCGGAGCCGGAGTTGCGGGCGGAGGCGCTGGAGTCCCCGGCGCACCGGCGCGGCCGCGGCCGGGCCCACCCGCCGCAGCGCCGCCGCTGAAGAAGCCGATGTAGGAGAACTTGTCGAGGTTGGCCATCGTGACGGCTGAAGTCTGCATGCCGCCCATCGAAAGACCCGCCATGGCACGATGGTCCTTGTCCGGAATCGTTCGGAAATTCTTGTCAATCCACGGAATCAGATCGCTGGTCATAAACTGACCGTAGGCCCCGCCTCCAGGACCTCCGATTCCGGGGAAACCCCGGCCCGGTGCGACCGCGCCGCCCCGTGTAGGCCCGGCTGGAGCGCCCGTTCCCGGAGCACCGCCAGGGCCACGACCCACGCCGCCCACTGGAGGAGCACCGTTAATTCCGGGCCTGCCGCCCGGAGCGTCCGGGGCGCCCGTCGCGCTCGTCTCCATCACGACAATCATGGGCTTTACTTTGCCCTGCGCGAGCAGGTTGTCGAGAATCACGTTTGTCCGGCCCATCTCGATCCAGACCCGCTCATCCTCGCCGCCGCCATGCTGCAAATAAAACACGGGGTAGCGCGTTTTCAGGTTGCCGTCATAGCCTGGCGGCGTATAGACGTAAATGTGACCCCAGGCATTAATCGACTTGGCGAAGAAGTTTTCAGCCGTCACATGACCGTGCGGCACATCCTTGAGATCGTACCAGTCCACGCCCGGCTCGGGGACTTCGAAGCCGTTGCACATGTGGCCGTAGCCAATAAATGCTTGTGTGCCCGGATCTAGAACAATCGCTCCGTCCACGATCATCCAGTAGTTGTGATACCCCGGGGGTTGCGGCGCGCTGGTGTAGGTCCATACGCCATCGGAGCCTTTCTCCATATCGAACGGAACATTGACAATGGAGACCTGCACCTTCTGTGCGTTGGGAGCGGTGAGGTGGAAGGTAACCCGGTTCTCGGCTTCAATCCGCGGATACTGAACGCCCGCGAAGTTATAAGGGGAAGGATGCGCTGGCATGGCGGGGGCGGGGGCGGGAGCCACCGGAGGATCGACAAGCTGCGGTCTGGCGCCGGCCTTCGACTCCTTCTTTGTGTCCGCGAAAGTGCCGACGACGGCAATCACCGCGAATGATGCAATGATCCATGTCCGTTTCATAAGCTGCGTTCTCCAGGGGATTCTGGTATGCGCCGAGGTCGTACGACACCTGAGGCCAAACCAAAAGCGGCCCGTACTGTACGCCCTTGCAGAATTGTCAAGAAGCAGTGTATCGCTGAGGGGAAGCGGGCGCAACCCTTCGGAAGGGCATCCTCTCTGGAAAGCGCTCGAAATGGCCGGTAAAATGAACTGGGACCGCGTCGCTCCTTGCACGCCTTGCTGCAAGCGATTACAATGCGGGAGCGTAAGGAGACCCGCATGAACCGCGTACGCTCTATTCTTCTGGCCGCTTCTATGGCAGCCCTGGCCGTATCGGCGTTCGCCGCCGACGGCCCAACCGTGGTTCTGCCGGCGGATTCCACCACCGCACTCAAGTTGAGCGGCGCAGCGGGCGAATCCGCAACCATCAGCAACACGCCCGTCAGCGGACAGCCGTTCAAAACCGTGCTCCGCGTCGACGTCACCAGGAAGCCCGAACGCCCCAATGACATCCAGATAGCGACCCCTATCGACGCCACAATGGCCGCGGGCGACGTCCTGATGGTCTCGTTCTACATGCGCTCCGCCGGCCGCGGCCAGGCCACGCTCGACGCTGGATTCCGCACCGCCCCCGGCGCCGCGCCGCAAGCACCAGCCTCGCGCGGCCAAGTGCCGCCTGGAGCGCCCGGCGCAGTTCCCGGCCGTGGCGGCCGCGGCGGGTTCCCCGGCCAGCCTCCCCTCGCCGCCGCCGCTGTGGCCGGCTCCACCTGGAAGAAGGTTACCTTTCCCTTCGCCCTGACCCGCGCCTATAACAAAGGCGAAGGCGAGCTTTTCTTCACTCTCGGACTCCAGCCGCAAACCGTCGAGCTTGGCGGCATCGAACTGGTCGACTACGGCACAACCAGGAAGGTCGCCGACCTTCCCTTCACGAAACTCGGCTACCAGGGCAGCGAGCCCAACGCCGCCTGGCGCAAAGCCGCCGAAGCCGGCATCGATAAGGTTCGCAAAGGCGACCTCACGGTCGTTGTCAAAAACGCCTCGGGCCGGCCCGTCGCCAACGCCGCAGTCGCCATTCATATGCGCAAGCACGCCTTCCTCTGGGGCACCGCCGTCAGTGGCATCGCCTTCACGGGCGGCCGAATGCCACAGGAAAACCTGGCCCGATACAAAGAGGAGATCAAGAAGAACTTCAACTTCGCCGTCATGGAAAACGAGACCAAGTGGCCGCAATGGGCGAACGAAGCTTCTCGCCCCGGCACGCTCGCCACTATCGACTGGCTCCGCGAAAACGGCCTCCAGGTGCGCGGCCACAACCTCGTCTGGCCCTCCTGGCGCAACACCAACGTCAAGGCCGCCACCGACGCCCGCGACAATCCCGCCGCGCTCGCCAAAGTCATCACCGATCACATAGCCGAGACCACCGCCGCCCTCCGCGGCCGCCTCGTCGATTGGGACGTCATCAACGAAACCTTCACCAATCACGACTTCATGGACATCCTCGGCCGCCACGCCATGGTCGATTGGTTCCAGGCCGCCCGCGCCGGCGACCCCGGGGCCAAGCTCTACATCAACGACTTCAACATCCTTGAAACCGACGACAAGCCGCATCAGGATGACTACGCGCAAACGATTCAATACCTGATCGATCAAGGCGCCCCCGTCGATGGCATCGGCCTGCAAAGCCACTTCCCCGCTCGCGTCACCGGCATTGACGACCTGCTGAAGCGATTCGATCGCTTCTCGGCATTCGGCAAAGAGCTCGAAATCACCGAGTTCGACATCAACACGCAGGACGAGGCCACTCAGGCCGATTACACGCGCGACTTCCTGACCGTCGCCTTCAGCCAGCCCGCCGTCAAGGCGTTCCTGATGTGGGGCTTCTGGGAAGGTGCGCACTGGCGGCCGACCGGCGCCATGCTGCGGCGGGACTGGTCCGCCAAACCCAACTACGATGTCTACCGCGACCTCGTCTTCAACAATTGGTGGACCAATGCCAGCGGCAAAACCAATCGCACGGGCACTTACACCACCCGCGGCTTTTTAGGGGAGTACGACATCGAAGTCAAGTCCGGAGGCAAGAGCAAAACTGCCCATACCATGCTCTCCAAAGATCGCTCGCATGTGGAGTGCGTTCTCGATTAATCGGACCGGAGCGGAGGAAGCGCGACTGACGTCCCGGCGCCTTGCCTTCGGAGGGGAAGGAGAGAAGCGATTTGGAACTGCCGGTTATCGGCGGTGATCGCCGCGGCGCGGTTCGCCTGCCCGCTGGGGACGCCAATGAAACCCATAAGCCGACGCGAACAGGTGAGAGCACCACACCCCTCCGCTAGACGGAAATACTTACTGAGCCGCGCAGGCGTATGAACTCGCCGATCCGGCCGGCCCACCAGAATGCTTCGGGTATTCCGGATAGGAGCACATTGGCATGCTGCGTTCGCCCGCTGAGACAGTAACCGATTTGCCGGGTGTTTTACCATTCTCAACCCAGTCCGTAATCAGGCTCAGGCGGTCGTAGCTGTTCGGGACCGGCTGCACAGCGACCGGCTTGCCGTCGCCGTCGGTGTTATACGTCGTTCCGCTCAGCCCGTGGCCCGTCTGCGGTAGCACGAAGAACCGGGCGAAGGAGTCGACTGCGGCGCGCCCCATCGTGTCGAGCACCGACTGGTAGTAGGCTAACTGGGCTCCCGGCGATGCCAGGGTGTCGTTGGTACCGATCACCACGATCAGTTTGCCGCCACGTTTCTGGAACGTACTCAGATCCGGATTGGCGGAATCGATGATCGCCGAGAGTTCCACGCGGCGCTTGTTTAGCGGACCGCCTTCGACGTAGTCCAGAGGATTCGCCGTCAGGTTCCGCATGAGAAAACCGGTCACTCCGAGCACGCCAAGGTGACCATGTGTCGGTGCATTGTCTGCCGCGCCCTCCTGGCCGCGATAGCGCATGTTGGCGATCAAGCCGCTGCCGGAGGGATCCGTGTTCGGAACCCACATGCCGAAACTGCGGACGCCGTTGGCCAGCGGCGAGGCGAACACGTAAGGTGAGTAGACCATCTCCAAGGTGGCGATCTGGCCGTCGGTGAGGCAGGCCGAGGCGCTGGTGTCTTGCGGATTTGGGTCTACGTTATTCGGGCAGCGCCTGGCAATCCAGGGGTTCCGCTTCGGATCGCCCTGCTTTACGTCGAAGATTACGCGGCAGGCCATGTAGTTGTTGATCACGCCGTCCGTAAGGCCGTCAAGTTTGTCGCACTGGCGCATGAACTCGCCGCGGATAGCGTTGACCTTGGCAGGCGTCACCCAATTGACCAGCGGCTTCTCCTGAATGCGGATCAGTTCCGGCGCGAGCATCAAAGTGGAGAAGCTGAGGATCGGGACCTCAGCGGCGATGCCGTCGTAGTCGGCGGGGTAGCGTTGCGCCACAGTCAGAGCTTCGCGGCCGCCCTGCGAGCTGCCGAAGAAATAGTTGTACCGCGGGCGCTCGCCGTAGGCGCGCTGGACCAGAACGATGGCGGCGTCGTGCGTCTTCTTGAGCTGCATGTAGCCGAGATTGGCGATGGCCTCGTCATTGACTGCCCATTCGTCGGCGGCCGGATTAGGGGCGCCAAAACCGGGTGCGCCGGGCATGCCCATCCCCCGGCCGGGCATTCCGAAGCCGCTCATCTGGTGGCCCGAATCGCTACCGTATGTGGCGAAACCCTGCGAAAGCAGCGAAGGCCGGCCGCGACCGACGCCGCCGGCCAGCATCGGAATCGAGCCGTTCATGCCGCCGCCGCCCAGTTGCGCCCCCCGGCGCAACCATGTTGCGGGAAGGGCCACACCGAAACGAATAGGCCGCGCCGTGGCACTCTTGTCAACCGGCGCCATGCTGCCCTCAATGCTGCAATAACCCGCAGCGTTCGCCGTTTCCGCGTGCCACTGCGGCGGGCTCAAGGTAACAGCGGAAACCGGCTCGCCAATAGCCTTGGCCGGAATCTCCGAACCCAACTTCGCCGCCGTGCAATCGGCCTCGGTTATGGTTTTCGCCGCCGGCGCTGAGGCCGGCCCGTTCCCTGTCTGCTGACTATGCAGCGCGACCATGGAGGCCAGCGCTGCCGCCACGAAGGCGAATCTGGCTATCGGGCGGTATCGCGTCATGCGAATGGCTCCTCTTTTCTGATGATTCTCTCCCACAAATACAGAACCAGAAAGCGGACGCGGACGCTTGTATCGGAGCGCGCCCCGCCTTCGCCGCGCGATCTGGTTGATCTGGTGACCCCGCAAAACCAAATCTCATAATATGGTAGGACACTTCGTCTGCGTGGACGGCTTCGGGTCGCCGAGTAAGCAGGAGGCCGCGGCCGGCCTCGCGATGCACGGCGAAGCGTACCTACAGCCCTGGAATCTCGTGAGCTCGGAAAAACAGGCCGGTGTCGCAACCGTAAAGTTCGCACTGGACCTACCCAAATTTCAGAAGACCTTCGCGCGCTCCCTTCAGATAGTGGATGGCGAGAACGTCCTTTACATCGATAGTGAACTCACCAGTGAAACCGCGTTCGATCGCACCGCCAACTGGGGCGAGCACCCCTTTCTGTTTCCACCCTTCGTGGAACGCGGGAATACCGTCGTAGATGTCTCCGGCGCGCGTTCCAGGACGCGTACCTATCCCGCGAATACGCGTCCGGGCACGCTCTTGCAACAATCGCAGGATTTCACCTGGCCTAGCGCGCCGGGCGCCGGAAGAGCTGTCTTCGACATGCGGGAAACGCCCGGAGGGGTGAACGGAACAGGGCGCACGGCTACCCTGATGGATCCGGCCCGCGCCCTAGCGTGGGTGACGGTCTTGAACAAGGCACGCCATTACCTGCTCGGATACGTGTTTCGCCGCGAGGAGTATTTGTGGGTGCAGAATTATATGCAATACGGGCGGCTGGATCGGGCGCGGGGTGGAATTCGCCACGCAACCGTTCGATTTGCCGCACCGTGACATGGTGGAACTGAACCGCATGTTCGATTCCCCAGTCTATCGTTGGCTGCCCACGAAATCCAAAATCGCCACGCGCTTTCTCCTGTTTTATGCGAAGAGCCCGGAAGGTATGACGCGGGTGGACGACGTCCGCCTGGAAACGGCATGTTGATTGTAGAAGACCGGGGCTCGGGAAAGACGATGACTCTAGCGGCTTCGCGGCCTTTGTGAGACCGGGGCACTTCCCGTGCCACGCCCCGAAATCGCCCACCATGAGTTCGGCATGCGTGCCGAAGATGGCTATCTCCACGGCGCCAGGTTTGGGCCCAGATCTACCTACCCTCCGGTAGCCGCCGATTTGCGGAGCGAACGCCAGCGCCAAAACAGCCGGAAAGCTAGCGCTTCGCGGTTTCACCAAAGACCGTGAACTCAGCCACGCCCGGTGTGATCCCTTTCGGAGCGCCCAGGACAACCAACCGCGCAGCTTTGCCCGGCATCGGGCGGCACTCGCGGTAATCGACCAGGAAATCCTCGGCGCTATTGCTGCGATCGAGTGCCGTGACCCACGAACCGGACGCGTTCTGCACCTCCACTTTATAGCGGAAGGGGCCAGGCGCAATTCCCTTCGATGTATTGAGGCCGATATCGCGCCAGACGATGCGGATCGCGCGCACCGTGGCGTTACTCACCAGCGCACTAGTGAGCGCTGGAACCGCATCTCCGGCCTGCGGTTGCCACCAGGTCCGTAGATCGTTATCGACAGCAAGACGGCTGGAGAGATTGCCGGCGGCCGTTGTGGCGCTTGTCCAACGGTTCGCGTTAAGCGGGACCCAGCCGGCCGCGACGGCACCCTCGCTCGTGCCTGTGAGTCGCTGCGGCGTCGATGAGGCGGGCTTGACGTGCAGTTCTCGATCTTCGCCGATATATGCCGGGTCCATGCCCAGGCGACGCTCGAAACCATGCACCACGCCTGCGCGCACCGTGTAGAAAGCCCAGAGAGAGTGGTTGGGTCCTTCGGCGAAACTGCCGTGGGCAGTGCCGGTGATCAGTCCTTCCGTGGAGCGCATGATGGGGTTGTTCTTCTGCGGCGTGAACGGCCCCATCGGCGATTTCGAAATGAGCGCCCCCACCGCGTACGTACGGTTCTCAGTCCCGCCTGCGCTGTAGGTAAGGTAATACGTTCCGTCACGCTTGAGCATCCACGAGCCTTCAACCCACCCCTGGTTCGCGTCTTCATTCCAGTCGCCGGTGCGTTGCCAGGGAAAGCGCTCTGGTTCGAAGCCCATGAGCTTCACGGGTTTGCCGAGCGGGCGCGTGGGATTGTCGGGATCGAGTTCCACAACATAAATACCGTCGCTGGGGGTGCAGCCCCAGTAATAATACAGGCGACCGTCGTCGTCAGAGAAGAGCATGGGGTCGATCTGGGAGGGGAGGCCGGGCGGCAACGGAATCATGCCGATGGGCTTGAACGGTCCGAGCGGCGAATCGGAAGTGTAGACCTCCGATTCAGACGCCATCAGAAGGAACCGGCCCTTGTGACGCACGATGGTCGGGGCGTATCCGATATCGCGTATGTTGAGCGGATGGTGCTGCCATGAAATACCGCCGTCGCTGCTGACCCACGCCATGTCCACCGATGGATACATGTACCATTTGCCCTCGTGCCAGAGGACCGTGACATCAGCGAGTTCGCGGAACTGCTCCATATGGTCCTGCAACCAGAGGTCGGTCGAGCCCACCGGCGTGCCGGGTATGATGTCACGAACGCGTTTGCCGATGGGATAGTTGGGAATTGCCAGCGGATTGCAGTACGTCGTGGCTGGGTGAACCGGGGTGCCGGGCGGCGAGGATTGTTCCGCGCACAATAAGATTGCTACCGCGGAGCAGAACGCTACGAGGGCGAGGACGGAATGGACAGCACGCTGCATAAGCACCGATGTTCTCATGGTGCGCCACGCTTCTCAACCCGAGGCGATTTTGCGAATCCATCTTCAGTGGGTGATCTTCGGCGTCCGGAGGAGCGATCACGATAGAACCCCCGCCGCGGAGCTTACGGCTTGTGGTTGTCATTTGATGTAAGGATCCACGTTCTCTGAGCAACAGGGTTTCTGGACGGGTTTGCGCACCATGATTTCGGTCCGCGTGCCGTTTTTGTCGTAAAGCTGCAACAGCCATCGCCCGTCGCGGGCGTTGATGCCCGGCTGCTTCGGAGGCGTATACCCGCGGTCCATTCCCGTTTTATAGACCGCCTGAATATCGAGCGTGCCGAGGCAGACGTGATGCCACACGCCGAGTTGCTGCGGAGTGGGTGGGCCCTCGTGCTGCACCATGTGCTCGACCCAATTATCGCCATCCGGCGTCAGGTACGAAATCCAGTCGAGGCGATCGTCTCGAGGCCCGCCCTGCCAAAGAAAGCGGAAGCCCAGAATATCTTTGTAGAATTTATCCTGATCCGGAGGGCTCTTCACATGTACGCCGACATCCAGGATGTGATCGGAAATGCGGCGATCCGAGATTCCTTTACCGCTGTATCTCGACTGAAGCGAACCCTCGAGGTACTGAACAAACTCGATGGTGTGGCCCTCAGGGTCTTTGGCGATAAAGCTGTAGTTGCCGTCTGAGTCCTCCGTAACTCGCGCAGGCACAGCCACGCCATGAGACACGAGATAATCGCGGAGTTTGCGTGCGTCCGCGGTCGGGTACCCGATCTGAAGCAGCTTGTCGTCCGATGGATTTTGAAGCGTGGGAGAGACTTCGATGTATTGATGCTCATTCACCTTAAAAACAGACAGCTCAGCCGGACCGGAGATCGCCCGTTTGTGGCGGAATACCTCCTCGTAACCCAGAACGCCCGTGTAGAACTTGCGAGCCTCGTCGAGGTTATCCGTCTTCACGACGAAATTCGCGATATTGGAGATCGGCGGCCTCGCGGCGGAGGCAGCCATCAACGGCATGATTCCGGAAGCCGTGGGATACAAAAGGAAGAGCGCGCGCATCGGATCAACCCTCCTCAAACGAACTCAACTATCGTGTATCGGGAATCGGCGCCGAGTGCAACGCGAACCCCGATATTCGAGACTCAAAAGTTCTATAGTTGATTCCAGCATGACCTTGCGAACGTCTGCGTTTCTTCTCCTGCCTGCTTTGGTCATCGGCCCCACCCTGCGCGCACAACCCGTCTTCCACGACAGCCAGGCGCCGCAGGTCTCCTTCGCCTCCGCCGAAATTGCTCGCGCCCTTGGGCCGAAACGCGCGACGGCGGACCACGGCCTCCGCGACCTCAACTCGTTCGCCGGATCCCTGCGTTTCGCCATCGCCGGCGACGCCGCCGAATCGAAGGCGCTTGCCCAAATGCTGCACGTCGACCCGCTGCATAGCACAGCCCCGCAGTCGTACGCCATCCGCCGCGCGGAACAGCGTGGCCGGGTCTCCATCGCCGTGCTGGGCGCCGACGCCAATGGCGCAATGTACGGCGGCCTCGATGTCGCCGAAGCCATCCGCACCGGCACGATCGGCAAGACCGGCGATTCCGACCACGCTCCACACATCGCGCAGCGCGGCATCAAATTCAACATTCCGCTCGACCGCCGAACCCCCACCTATTCCGATAGCAGCGATTCGGCGCAATCGAATATTGCCGAAATGTGGAGCATGGATTTCTGGCGCGAATTATTTGACGAGATGGCGCGGCAGCGCTTCAACGCGCTCTCTCTCTGGAACCTGCATCCTTTTCCGTCCATCGTCAAGGTACCCGAATATTCCGACGTCGCGCTCAACGACGTGTGGGGCAATCGCGAACCCTTCGACCTGACGTTCAACATGAACGCCAAGGTCATGTCTCAGCCGTTCAAACTCGGCCAGGTTGCCATTGTCAAACGCCTGACGATCGACGACAAAATCCGCTTCTGGCGAAACGTGATGCAGTACGCCAAGGATCGCGGCGTCGACATGTATTGGTACACCTGGAATATCTTCGTGTGGGGCACGGAAGGCAAACACGGCATCACCGAAGACGGCAACAATCCCGAGACCATCGCTTACTTCCGCGCGTGTGTCCGTGAAACCGTCAAGACCTACCCGCTGTTGGCAGGGATCGGCATCACCGCGGGCGAGAACATGAACAGCGCGCGGGGACCGTTCGATCACGAAGCGTGGCTATGGAAGACCTATGGCGAAGGTGCCCGCGACGCGCTCAAGGACGAACCGAACCGCCCGTTCCGCCTGATTCACAGGTATCACCAGACGTCGCAATCGGAATCGATCGACGCTTTCAAACAGTACCCCGGCCCCTTCGACTTCAGCTTCAAGTACTCTGTGGCGCATATGTATTCCGAGCCGAATCCGCCGTTCATCGCGCCCGTGCTGGCGGAAATGCCGAAGAGTCTCCGCACCTGGCTCGAGGTCAGAAACGACGATATTTACAGCTTCCGCTGGGGCGACCCCGACTTTGCGCGAGCTTACATCAAGAACATGCCCGGACCGGATCGCGCGGCAGGTTTCAATATGGGACCCGATGGCTACACTTGGGGCCGCGAATTCATCGACAAGGAGCCCGAAAATCCGCGCCAGCTCGTGATGCAGAAGCAATGGTACAGTTTTGCCCTGTGGGGGCGCCTGAGCTATGAGCCCGATTTGCCGAACACGCTTTTCGAGAGGATGCTGGCGGCCCGCTTTCCTGGCGGGCCTGCCGGCAAAATATATGAGGCGATAGCCGCCGCCTCGAAAACCATGCCGCAGATCACCCGCTTTTTCTGGCGCGACCTGGATTTCAAATGGTTCCCCGAAGCCAACATCCAAAGCGGACACGGCACCGGTTTCTTCACCGTCGCCGATTTCATCCAGGGCCAGACGATGCCCGGAAGCGGCATTCTGAACGTGCGCCAGTGGCGAACCCGGTTGCTCAAAGGTGAAAAGATGAACGGTATCACCCCGCTTGCAGTGGCCGCGGAACTGCAAAAGAACGCCGCCTCGGCGCACCGGCTGGTGGAAGAAGTAAGGCCGGCAGCGGGAAGCAGCAAGGAACTGCGCCTCACCCTGGGCGACGCAGATGCGATGGCCAATCTGGCCGAATACTATGCCGAGAAGATACTCGCTGCCGCCGACCTCGCCCTCTTCGACAGCGACGCCAAAACGGAGCGCCGCGACTCCGCTGTGCGCCATCTGGAGACCGCGCTGGCGCATTGGAAGGCGTATGCCGGCATCGCAACCGGTCAGTACAAACCGCAGTACCTCGGCCGGCTGAACCGGCTTGTCGATCTCAACGCGCTGACTGCCTCTGCCGTCGCTGATATCGATGTTGCCCGCCAGTGGCATCCCGGAACCGTCACGGATAACGGCGAGGGTCCCGTGGTCGGCGATACGAATTTCCGCAAGTGATCGGAGGCTGGATGATATATGGAAAGAATCCCGAGACGCAATTTTCTGAAACATGCCGCGGCGGCCGGCTGTCTCTCAGGCCGTCTGGCGGCCGCCTCCGGCCGGATTGCCATCATTACCGGCGTCCCAAACGGGATCACGACTGCAGAGCCCGTCCGCTGGGCGGCCGGCGAACTGCGGCGCGCGGTGGAAGAGAAGGGCGACTCATGCGGCATCGGGTCTTCGCCTGGCGAAGCCGGAGATTTTCAGGCGGCTGTAATCGTCTCGGTCACAACTGGTTCACCCGCGGAAAGCTTCCGCTTCGCACCTGAAAAGATCGGCGGCAAGCCGGCGGTACGCGCCTCCGCCTCCGATAACCGCGGCCTGGTGTACGCCCTCACCGAGCTTGCCGACCGCGTACGTCACGGGACCAATCCCGTGGCCGCACTCACGCTCGCCGCACCTCTCGAGGAACAGCCCGCGAACCGCGTCCGAAGCATCAACCGCGCTTTTGTCAGCGATATCGAAGATAAGAGCTGGTTCTACGACCGCGACTATTGGCGCGATTACCTTTCGCACCTGGTCACGAACCGCTTTAATCGCTTCAGCCTCGCCCTTGGCTGGGGCTACGACTTTCCGCGAGGCGTCACCGGCGATTATCTGCACTTCCCGTACCCATATCTAGTCGATGTTCCCGGGTACAAGGTCCGCGCCGTGCCTCTGGACGACGCCGAACGGGAGCGTAACCTGGAGGCTCTCCGCTTCATTGTTGAGCAGACGGCGGCGCGCGGCCTGGATTTCCAGCTTGCTCTCTGGACCCATGCTTACCAGTGGACCGACAGCCCGGGTGCGCAGCACCACATCGAAGGACTGACGCCTGAAACGCATGCGCCGTATTGTCGCGATGCTCTCGCGCTGCTCTTGAAGACCTGTCCCGGCATACGCGGCCTCACCCTACGGGTACACGGCGAGAGCGGCGTTCCCGAAGGCAGCTACGATTTCTGGCGGACGCTGTTTAAAGGGATCAGCGGCGCGGGTCGTCCTATCGAGATCGACATGCACGCCAAGGGGATCGATCAGAAGATGATCGATGTCGCCATGGAAACCGGCATGCCGGTCAAGATCTCGCCGAAATATTGGGCGGAACATCAGGGATTGGGTTACCACCAGGCGGCGATCCGCGAGCTCGAAATGCCGCGTGAGAGCGACAGGATCGATCCCGTTTTCAGCCTTTCGAACGGGTCCCGCCGCTTTCTGCGTTATGGTTACGGCGATCTTTATCAGCAGGGGCGCCGTTACGGCTTGCTCTACCGCATGTGGGCCGGGACTCAGCGCATGCTGCTCTGGGGCGATCCCGCGTCCGCCGCCGCATTCGGCGAGGCGTCGCACTTTCTCGGCGCGGACGGCGTGGAACTCTGCGAGCCTCTCTTCTTCAAGGGCCGCCAGGGCACCGGCCGCCCCGGAGGACGTTGCGGTTACGCGGACGCTTCGTTGAATCCAGCAGGCGGCGACTGGCGCAAATACGAATACACCTATCGCGTTTGGGGACGCTTGCTCTACAATCCCAAGGCCGAGCCCGATCAGTGGCGGCGCTATTTGCGCTCCACCTTCGGCCCCGCAGCCCCGCACGCCGAGACCGCGCTCTCCAATGCGAGCCGCGTGCTGCCTCTGCTGACAACGGCGCATCAGCCGTCCGCATCGAATCTGGAGTACTGGGTGGAGGTTTCACCCAACATGCCGATGGCGGATGGCGGACGGGTGCCTTACAACGATACTCCCTCGCCCAAGCGGTTCGGCACCGTGAGCCCTCTCGATCCCGAGATGTTCTCCTCGGTTGAGGAGCACGCAGCCGAACTGCTGGCCGGAAATGCGAGCGGAAAGTATTCGCCCGTCGAGGTAGCGCAGTTCTTCGAAGATTCGTGTGCAAACTCCGCGCGTGCTCTTGAAGCGGCCGCGGTAGCCGTGCCGTCGCGCGCCGATCCGGCGTTCCGCAGATGGGAGGAAGACGTTCTGATTCAGGTGGAGTTAGGGCGCTTCTATGCGGCCAAATTGCGCGCCGGCGTATTGTTCGATCTTTACCGCCGTACAGGCGACCCCGTTGCGCACGAACGTGCGGTGGCCGCATACCGCGACGCTCGCGCGACCTGGGCGGCCATGGCGGAACGCGCGGCACGCGTCTATGTCGCGGACCTGACTTACGGCGACACACCCGGCCGCCGCGGCCACTGGTTGGACCGGCTACCGGGAATCGACCGCGACCTCGCTGCAGTCGAGAGCGCTAAGTTCGATCCCAAACCGGAAATGCAGAGCCGCCTCAAAGACGCGATGGCGCGCGTTTCGGGACGCCCCGCGCGTCCGAAGTTCTCTTGCACGCACACCGCGCCGCGCGTCTTCCAACCAGGTGAGGCCGTTACCGTAACGATGAAGGTAAGCGGCGCCGCTTCGCCGGCGGTGACTCTCCGGTACCGGCATGTGAATCAGGCGGAGCGCTGGCAATTCGCTGCGATGCACAAGGAGGGGCAGACTTATCGCGCGGCAATACCAGCGGCTTACACGCAGTCGCCGTTCGCGCTTCAATATTACTTCCATCTCGCGCAGGACGGCGCGGCGGCGCTACACCCGGGATTCAACGAGGTCTTTGCCAACCAGCCGTACTTTGTCGTAACGCGGGGATGAGAAACCCGCACCACTATCGAGCCGGTCTGTAATCGAGCCAGACGTACTCGAGTGCCTGCGGGAGAGTATTGTCGATCACCTTACGCTGCGTGTGACCCGCACCCTTGGAATAGACGAACTGGTAAGGGTAGCCTTTGTCCTTGAGGACTTTCGCCAGCCGGGAGTTGGCGATCACCCAATTGCGGCGGTTTTCGGAAGGCGTCCTGGAGCCGTTATCGTTCTCGGAAACCTGAATCCACAATCGAAACGGCTTCTTCTCGCTGGAGGGGAAGAGGTGCTCGATGTATTCATAGGCGCCGAGCGGGGCTTCGGGGCCGTTGCGAAGGTTCACGAACGTCCCGGAGTAGGTGAGGATGCGGTGATAGAGGTCAGGCCGGAACCAGGCCATTGTCAGCGCGACCGCTCCGCCCGAACTGCCACCCAGCGTCATCCGCGCGTCGGGATTCCTGGACAGCTTGATATTCGCCTCCTTCTCCGCGCGCGGCAGGACTTCGGCTTCCACGAATTCCACGTACTTGGAGGAAACAGTGTCGTATTCCAGGCTCCGTTCGGCGCCGCCGTTATCGATCATGACGGCAGCCATGGCGGGCAGGCGCTGGTCATAGATCATATTGTCGAGAATGGTGGGCAGGTTGTAGCGCATACCGTAGGCATCGGCGGAAACGATCACGGGAAGTTCGGCGCCCGCATATCCCGCCGGAACATAGACACAGACATGACGCTGAAAGCCGCCGTTGGAGCCCGGGTAGAACTTGCTTTCAGAGGAGTTCATGACGAACTCGATCACTTTGCCCTCGGGGACGCCGACCCGTTTCGCGAGTTCGGGCGCTGTCGGATAGGCCGGTCCATTGGAATAATCGCCATCCGCGAGGTTCGGTCCCAATGCGGGGAGGGTCATCAGCCTGGAGATTTCGGCCACATCCGCGGCGGATTGCGGTGGGGGAGTTCGAGGCGTCGCTGGTGCCCGCCCTTGGCCCGCGGCGTTTGCAGGGGGCGCAGGCGCCGGCGGCGGCAGGCAGGGAACGCTGGCCATCTGGGCGAATGCAGGGGGAATCAGCAGAAGAGCTATGGTGAAGAATTTCATTATAAAAAGGTCGCCTCCAAGCTTTAAGAATTTTATAGCACTTTCGTTTTCCACTGAACTCCGAGACACGTGCGGTACGGAACCGGGCGAATGCCCCGCTGCGGCCGCGCGAGCCAGAACGGGATTACCATAGCGATTCAGGAGCGAAACCGAATGCCGGACGGAAGACGATTCACTTCAGTTTCAGTCGCGCTGGCTCTGGCTCTGGCGCTCGCCTCGATGCAGCCGGCGAGCACCGCGCCAAAACAACCGCTGATCGACGCGCGGGTCGCCCCCTTGCTGAAGGTCGGCAATCTCTCGTTCAAGGACCTGAATCGCAACGGCGTACTCGACCCCTACGAGGACTGGAGACTCCCGGTCGATAAACGTGTGGCGGACCTGCTCTCCAGGATGACCCTGGAGGAGAAGGCGGGCTTGATGCAAATCACTTCGTTCAATGCCGGTTCTCTGGACGAGTACCTCAATCAGCGCCACATCCACTACCTCATCCTCCGCGATAACATCTCGGCGCGGGAACTGGCGGCCCGCGCGAACACGGCGCAGGAGCTCGCCGAAAAGTCGCGCTTGGGCATTCCCATTGTCTTTGCCTCGAATCCCCGAAACCACGTTCGCGACAACCTGGTGTATGAAGAAGCCGAGGCGGCCGGCGAATTCTCCAGTTGGCCCGGGACACTCGGCTTGGCGGCGACGAATGACATCACGCTCATTCGCTCGTTCGCCGAAATCGCGCGCGCGGAGTGGCGCGCTTCGGGCATCCAGAAATGTTACGGATATCAGGTGGACGTCGCCACCGAGCCGCGCTGGTACCGCATCCAGACGACCTTCGGGGAAAGCCCGAAATGGAACGCGGAGATCGCCAGGGAGATCGTGCTGGGCTTCCAGGGGCCGGCCCTCGGACCTCAATCGGTAGCGCAATCGATCAAACACTTCCCGGGTGATGGCGCCGTCGACAAGGGCCTGGATCCTCACAACAACTGGGGGCAGTGGGCCGTGTATCCAACACCCGGCAGCTTATTCAAGTACCAGTTGCCTCCGTTCCAGGCCGCCATCGATGCCGGAGCGAGCTCGATCATGAGCTACTACAACAACCCCTCCAACGAACGGAGCGCGGAACAATTGCCCAAGCAATGGTGGCAGTCAGACAAGCGGCAGTTCGAGGAAGTCGCCGGAGCTTACAACATGACACTGCTCACTCGGCTGCTTCGCGGACGGATGGGGTTTAAAGGATACGTCAATACCGACACCGGAGTCCTCACCAACAATGCTTTCGGGGTTGAAAAACTCACTACACCGCAGCGATTCGCCAAAGCGGTGAAGGCCGGCGTGAGTCTCTTTTCCGACAGCAACAATCCCCAGGGGCTGCTGGATGCGGTCCACCAGCACCTGCTGGAGGAATCGGACCTCACTCCGCCGGTAGCGCTTCTGCTGAAGGAGATCTTCCAGCTGGGGCTGTTCGAGAATCCTTACACGGATCCCGAATCGGCTCAGAAGATCGCCAGTTCGCCCGAGTCCGCGGCGCGGGCCGACGAAGCCCACCGCAAGTCCATCGTGCTTTTGCGCAACGATCGGAAACTGCTGCCGCTCGCTAGTGCCCGGAAGCTGTACGTCGAGGTCATGGCCGGTCAGCCCACAGGCTTCGCTGGTCGTGGTGGCGCGGGGGGCCGCGGCCAAGCCGATGGGAGGGGAGGCGGCGCTGGTTCGGGTGCGGCAGAGGGCCAGCCTGGGGCGAATCCACAGGGGGCCGGTAGAAGGGGCGGTCGGGGCGAGTTCGCCGGGCGAGGAGGCGCCGCTGCGGTCAACGGCACCGCCGCGCTTAAGGCCTTGCTCGCGAAGGACCCGTCGGTCCAGATCGTGGACTCGATCGACCAGGCGGACGTGGCCCTGGTATGGTTGCGCCCCGCTGTTTACCAGCGGCCCGAGCACGATTATGCCGACATCGCGCTGAGCCCGCTCACGGGTGTTGACGTCGCCAAGGTGAAACAGATTGAGACGGCTAAGCCGACCGTGCTGGTGATCAATTTCATCAATCCCTGGATCATCAACGAGGTGGAACCCGGCGCCGCCGCTGTCCTCGGAACGTTCGACGTGAAGGCCGAGGCACTGCTGGACGTGGTGAAGGGGCGGTTCAAGCCGGCCGGCAAACTCCCGCTCACCATACCGGCGGATCAAGCGGCCGTGGACAGGAAGGCTCCGGACGTGCCAGGTTACGCGGAGGCGTTCGACTACGCCTATAAGAACAGCGTGGGCGACAAGTATGTTTTCGGTTTCGGCCTGACCTACAAATAGCTGGCCCGGATGGCAATTGCGGTCGAAGGGCGCTAGCCTGTCAGCAGGCCACGAGCCATGAAAAAACTGCAAGCTACGTTGGTTTGTCTGGTTGCTCTCTCAGGCATTCCTCTCTCGGCGCAGTCTGTGCCTTACCCGTTCAATAATCCTGATCTTCCGGTCGAGAAGCGAATCGACAATCTCCTCTCGCTGATGACAATGGACGAGAAGGTTGCCTGCCTGGGCACCAGCACCAGGGTGCAACGGTTGGGCGTTCCCAACATCGGCAGTTCGGAAGGTATTCATGGCGTGGTACAGCGCAACCCCCGAGGCTCGCAACAGCCGATCACGACCACGCAGTTCCCCCAGCCGCCCGGCATGGGCGAAAGTTGGGACCCCGATCTGGTCCGTCAGGCCGCGTCCGTTGAGGGATACGAAGCCCGTTTCATCAGTCAGACCCCCAAATACGGCCGGCAACTCCTGGTCCTCTGGGGACCGCAGGCCGACCTCGCTCGCGACCCGCGCTGGGGCCGCAGCGAAGAGGTGTATGGCGAAGATCCGTTCTTCAACGGGACCATGGCAACCGCGTTCGTCAAAGGACTTCAGGGCGACGATCCGAAGTACTGGCAGACGGCCGCGCTTCTGAAGCACTTCCTCGCCAATAGCAATGAAGACAACCGCGCCGGCTCCTCCTCCGATTTCGACGAGAGGTTGTTCTGGGAATATTACTCCGTGCCATTCCGTATGGGCTTCCTGGAAGGCGGCGCGAAAGCGCTGATGGCTTCCTACAACGCCTGGAACGGCACGGCAATGGCCGTGAATCCCGTTGTCCGCAGCGTTGTGTTGAAGCAGTGGGGAGCCGACATCGTCTCCGGCGACGGCAGCGCCATCGCGCGCCTCGTCAATCCGCGTCACGCGTTCCCCAATCTGGAAGCTGCCATCGTGGCGAGTCTGAAAGCCGGTATCAACCAGTTCCTGGAGCGGTATGCTGACGAAGTAAATGCCGGCCTGAAAGATGGCTCGCTGACCCCGGCGGATATCGACCAGGCGCTGCGCCCCAAATTCCGAACCGTGATTCGGTTGGGAGTGCTGGATCCGCCCGAGTTGGTCCCCTACTCCAGGATCAAAGATTCCCCCGATCCCTGGAACACGGACAAGCATCGCGCCATCTCGCGTCAGATGGCCCTTGAGTCGGTAGTCCTTCTGAAGAACGAGGGAAATCTTCTGCCGCTGAATAAGAACGCCATCAAATCCATTGCCGTGATCGGGCCGCTTGCGGACTCGGTGCACTGGGATTGGTACGGGGGCACGCCTCCCTACGCGATTACTCCTCTCCAGGGCATTAAGCAGGAAGCCGGTTCAGCCATCACGGTGAATTACGCCGAAAGCGAACTGGGAGCCGCCGCTCTCGCCGCGGCGCGCAAGTCGGACGTGGCGATTGTAGTTGTCGGAAACGATCCGACATGCGGTCCCGATATGGGCCGCGAGTGGATCAATGCCGGAGACACGTTGCCATGCACGTCGCCGAGCGACGGCCGGGAAGGCCGTGACCGCGAGAGCATCGATTTGTACCAGGAGCAACTCGTCAAACAGGTTCGCCTGGTGAACCCGAAAACAATCGTGGTACTCGTCTCGAGCTTTCCGTTCGCGATCAACTGGAGCCAGGCCAACGTTCCGGCGATCCTCCATATGGCGCATTCTTCGCAGGACGAAGGAACGGCGCTCGCGCAGGTTCTATTCGGCGACTATAATCCCGGCGGCCGGCTGGTGGAGACCTGGCCGAAGTCGCTCGACCAGTTGCCGCCAATGATGGATTACGACATCCGGCACGGCCGTACCTACATGTACTTCAAGGGCGAGCCGCTGTATCCGTTCGGATTCGGCCTCAGCTACTCCAAGTTTCAACTCGCCAATTTGAGAACCGGCCAGCCGCAGGTCAGCAGGAATGGCGAGATCGCCGTGAAGGTGGATGTGACCAACACGGGCAGCCGCGGCGGAGACGAAGTGGTCCAGATCTATGCCAGGCATCTCGGTTCGAAAGTAACGCGCCCGAGGCAGCAGCTTGTGGGCTTCCGGCGCGTCACGCTTCAGCCGAACGAAACCAAGACAGTGGAGATCTCTGTTCCGGCGTCGCGGTTGGCCTATTGGGACACGAAGCTTCAAGTTTTCCAGGTGGAAACGGAAGCCGTCAGCCTGATGGCCGGCGACTCCTCCGCGAACCTGCCGCTGAACGCTACCGTTAATATCCGGCAGTGATTGCTGCGGGCAGCCGGCGGAATTCAGTTGATCTGAATCGGAAACTCGATCCTGTTAATCGCCGTCGCGCTGAAGCCGCGACCTGGAGAGACCTGGAACGTCTGGCGGACACCTGGGGGCCTGAATCAGATTCTAACGGTATTGCCACTCCCCCGAAGCGGTGCTGCACTTGAGGCTGGCCCATGTGCAAGTGCGATAAACTATCGAGTTGTCCCCTCATCTCGCTCGCGCCGGCGAATGGTTTCTTCGCTCCGGCATTCAAGAAACGAACGGCGGCGTTGCCCGTTATTACCACGCTGGCCTGGACCGGAATCAACCTGTATCCACCGAGATCACCGGATATGCCGCGAGCGCATTCGTGTATCTCTATTCCGTGACCAAAGATTCGCGTTATCTGGAGCGCGCCTTACACGCGGCCCGATTCCTCGCATGCACGGCCTGGAACCAGTCGTTCGCCACAATCCCTTTCGAACTCGATCCACCATCCCTCGCTTATTTCTTCGATTGCGGCATCATCGTTCGCGGTCTGCTGTCTGTGTGGCGTGCCTCAGGGGAGGAGTTTCTGGACGTCGCCGCGGCCATTGGCAGGTTCATGGCGCGCGACTTCACTTCCGCGGATAGCTCCGAACTCCACCCTATAATTGCGTTGCCAGGCAAGCAGCCACTGCCCAAAGATCCGCAACGGTGGTCGCGATCCCCTGGCTGCTATCAGCTAAAATCCGCGATGGCGTGGTGGGACCTCGCCGAGGCCACGGGCGACGTTCAGTTCCGCGAACCTTACGACCGCATGCTGTCGTGTGCGCTCCAGACGTGGTCCCGTTTTCTGCCGGGCCATCCCGAGAATCCCAAGGTCGTGGACCGGCTACACGCCTTCCTGTACTTTCTGGAAGGATTGCTCCCCCGCGCAAATGAGGCAGAGTGCGCCGCGGCCCTCTGCGCCGGAATCCAATCCGTGGCGCATTATCTGCGCGAGATCGGGCCTCAGTTCGAACGGTCCGACGTCTATGCCCAACTGCTGCGCATTCGCATCTATGCCGACTGGGCCGGTGCTGCGCCTCTCGACCGCGAGGCCGCTCAACAGGAAGCGGGCCGCTTGCTGCAATTCCAGGCGGTGCACGTCGACCCCCGGATCGATGGCGGATTCTGGTTCGGCCGTGGCCCCGGCAGCCGCTCGCCACACGTCAGCCCGGTCTCCACGGCGTTCGCGTTGCAAGCCCTCCAGCTTTGGGAAACTTGCCAGGCCGGCGGCGCTCAGGCGCATCGCCATTTGCTGATCTGACCTGCGTGAAGCCGGACGCCAAAATCCAATTCTGGTATCAACTGGCGCGCTTTGCCGGCGCGGTTCGCCCCCGCATCCGCATCGCCGCGTCCTGGTCCGCGATCACCACCTCGCCTGGGATCTCGGTGGTGATTCCCTCTCGTGCCGGCAAGGAACTCCTGGCCGCGCAACTACCTGGAATCGTGCGCGAGTTGGATCGCTTTCCTTCCGAAATCATCGTCGTCGACAACGGCTCAAATGACGGCACGGCGGACTGGCTTCGCTCGACGTGGGCGCAGGTCCGGATCGTGGTCTCCGCGCCCCCGCTTTCCTTCGCGCGCGCCGTCAATCGCGGCATTGCCGTCGCGCGCCACTCGCATGTCTGTCTGTTGAATAACGACATGATCGTCGAGCCGAACTTCTTCACGGCTCTGGTGAGAGCCTTCGAGCAAGTGCCCGATCTGTTCAGCGCCACGGCCCAGATCTTCTTCCCCGCAGGCGTTCGCCGTGAAGAGACCGGCAAAGCCGTATACTCCCAGCCAGGACCGGCCGATTTTCCGATCCGTTGCATCGACCCTTTCCCCGGCGAAGATCTAAGCTACGTGCTCTACGGCAGTGGTGGATGCACCCTCTATGACACCGCGAAACTCCGTGCTCTCGGCGCCGTGGATCAGGCCTTCGAGCCCGCATATGTGGAGGATCTCGACCTTGGCTACCGGGCTTGGCTGCGAGGCTGGCCCAGCGTTTATGTCGATGGGGCGCGGCTTGAGCATCGCCACCGCGCTACCTCGTCGAGATACTTCACCGAAGAGCAACTCGAAGACATCCTCGATCTGAACTACTTGAAGTTTCTGGCGCGGGCGGTCGTCGACCGGCGCGTGTTCCGCACCCTCTGGCAGCAGGCCCTGGTGCGCCTGCGGATTCGAGCCGGCCTCGGACTGACCGGCGCCAAGGCATTGCGCCGCGCCGCCGGAATCGCGCTGGCCGGAGGACCAATCGCCTCCGCTGGCTTCCCCGAGGACCTGCTGTTGGCAGCCTCCAGCGGCGGAATCGCAGTCTTTCCGGGGCGCGCCGCGCTTGCCACACCGCGCACGCTGATAGCCGGTTCTACCCCGCAGCCTGGCGCCATCCTTGTCAGCTACACCGAAAAGCTGGACACGCCTTCGCCAGAGCTACTGGCATCCTGCGTCGAAGTCGTCCTCGTCAGCCGGGCCGATGGTCCGCAGGCGTTTCGTGCCGCGCTGCGGCAGACGGCCCGCAAATGGCGGCCCGAAGTCGCCTACCTCCACGGCCCGGAAATGGTGCAGTTCGTGCCAGATTGCGCACCGGCGCGCGCCGTTCTCGAGGCTTGTTGAGCTTTTCGTGATCGCTTTCACCGCGAATTTGCGCCCGTCTCATTGGGGAAGGCAGAAGACATGATCATCAATTTCGACATCGCGGATAAATCTGGCGCCAGCCGGGGGAGTGCCAGTGTGAAAGTCGATTTCGGCGGAAAAGTCTGGACCCTGCAAAGCGATCCGCAACAACTGATGCAGAGAATCGGCCTGGCAACTCGTGGAACTGTAGAATCGCAGTCCTGGCAAGTTCTCTGGCTGCAAGCGCAGAAGCCCGCGAAAACGCAACTGATTGTCTGGGACCCGCCTACGAGCGAGACCGATCCGGTGCACGTCTCCGGGAAGGTCCGAATCTACGCTCCGAAGGACACTGCGTTCACCGACTCCATCTCCGCCTGGAAAGTGGCCGGGGCCGCACCCGCGCCTGGTGGGTCCAGCGGTCCCATCAGCGGCATCCGCAGCACCGTCATCAACCAGATCGTTCCCGAGGTCTTGCCCTGTACTTTCGGTGACGCCAAAGCCAAGAAGAACATGTACAATCCCGAGCAAAAGGCGGCCGGCACCAATTGTTACTGCCTCACCTCATATGTCGCTTTCAAACTAAAGAAGCCTCTCAAGTTTGCCGGCACCACAGGCATGCCCGAGTCCGGCAGGCGCTACAACGCCTGGGTCAACGCGAAGGACTGCCCCGCCGGACCCAAGCCCGGCGATCTATATGCTCTGTGCAGCGGTACTCTGGACGATCAGCACATCACCCACGTCGGAGTAATGGTCGATCCTTCGGGTGCCAACTGGAAGACCGCCGACTATGGCCAACTGGGCGGCTGGGACGGCAAATACGTCACCAGGGCCTACGACAAAGCCACTAATGGGCTCGAAGGAGAAACCCGCGACGGCCGGGCGTTTCGGCCGATCTATGGATGGATCGATATCGATCTCTTGGTGAAATAGCCTTTAAAACGCTGCCGGCAGCGGACGGTACCGTCGCGATGCCCGCACGCCAATTAATTCGGCAACACCGCTGAGCAGGTTCGCAAGGTTCTCCGTGCCGACGGAGATTTGATGTCGCCGGCTGACGGTTCGATATTTCAGCTTCGGTTCGTATGAAGTCACCAGCGCGGTCGCGGGTCTATAGTGTTTCACCCGCGCATAGGCGAGGAGATTCCGGCCTGCGGGGCGAGAGCCGAATTCCGCGTCGCTCAACACCAGATCGTATTCTCCTTCATCCAGTTTGGCGATTGCTTCTGCGGGAGTCGCGGCGACGTCCACCGAATAGCCGCCCGCCTGGAGAATCGTTTGCAACGCCAGACGCGGCGCTAATTCGCCGTGTACCAGCAAAACACGAGCCAAATCCAGGGAACGCCGACTCCCGGTACTGGGTGGCCAGCTCGTAGGCTTACGCATTTTGATCTAGCATAACTTTAACCGAAAATGCCCGAAATTGAGCCCCCTTTTTTGGGGTGTCAGTGAAGGCACAAACATCAAACTAAAGTACTGGTATTGCCTGCGGGGAGGGGAATGTCTCTCGACCTTAAGATAGTTGATGTTAAGATATAGCCAGTGAAGGCTAGCGGCATTCACCTCTGGTTAGTCCTCTCGAAGGCCTATGATTCCGTTCGCGAGCACGCCGAACGGCACATCCAATCGCTTGGCCTGTGTCTCTCCGATTTCGGTGCGTTGGAGGCTTTGCTGCACAAGGGCCCACTGCCCGTAAACACTATCGGTTCACTCATCAGGCTCACGAGCGGCTCCATCACCGCGGCGGTCGATCGCCTGGAGAATAAAGGGCTCGTGGAACGCCGTAACGACCCTGCCGACCGCCGTGCTCGAGTGGTCTTCCTCACCGCGTCTGGCCACGACCTCATCTCACAGGCATTCGCCGATCACGAAGCCGCCATGGAAGCCGCCACATCCGGACTTTCTCCCGCAGAGCGAGCGGAGGCCATTGCCCTACTTAAAAAACTGGGTCTGGCAGCACAGTCAATGATAGAAAGATAGGGATGGGCGACCTCGCCGCGTCCGGGCGTTACAAGTGGGCTGTCGTTGGAATGCTGTGGGGCATCTCCTTCTTCAATTATGCCGACCGGCAGGCGGTCTTCGCGGTCTTTCCGCTTCTGGAGAAGGAACTGCACCTCAATTCGGTGCAATTGGGCCTGCTGGGCTCGTCCTTCGCCATCACGTATGGCATCTTCGGTATGGTCGCGGGCGCCATCGTCGACCGCGTCCGCCGGGTTTCGGCAATCCTGGGCGGGCTCTATGTGTGGAGCATCATCTGTGTGACCACAGCGTTGTCGCGCACCTTCCCCCAACTGCTGGCCTTCCGCGCGGCTGAGGGGCTCGGCGAAACGTTCTACTTCCCGGCCTCCATGTCGGCGATTAGCGGCTATCACGGCCGTGAGACCCGCTCTCGCGCCATGGGCCTGCACCAGACGAGCGTCTACATCGGGACCGTGGCTGGCGGCTTCTTTGCTGGCTTGATCGCACAGCAGTACGGCTGGCGATGGTCGTTCGTCGTGTTCGGCGGCGCAGGGATCCTGCTTGGGATTGTCATCCATCGCTTCCTTCGGGAGCCGACCGCTGTCGCCACGCAGGAACCGCCTCCCGCGGCGATCCACGAATTCCGTCTTCTGTTGCGCAAGCCCACCGTGCTCTGCTTGCTCGCAGCGTTCCTTTGTGCCAATTTCGTCGCGGTGGTGCTGCTCTCATGGATGCCTAAGTTCCTGCATGACCGCTTCCAGCTCAATCTCGCCATGGCCGGCCTTGCCGCGACGATCTTCGCTCAATTGGCGAGCATGGTAGGCGCACCATTGGGAGGCTGGCTGGCCGACACGTGGCGCCGGCGCACACCCGGCGGCCGGCTCTGGGTGCAAGCGATTGGCGTGTTTGCGGGAGCGCCCTTTGTACTCCTCTGCGGGATGACCAAGTCGATCGGCTGGCTTATCGTGGCGCTCACCTGCTGGGGATTCGCCAAGGGTCTCTACGACGCCAATATCTTCGCGTCCGTCTACGATGTCGTGCCGCCCGAGACTCGCGGGAGCGCTGCGGGTCTGATGAATTCGGTCGGCTGGCTGGGCGGCGGTGCCGCGGCCCCTCTCACGATTGGCATTCTGGCGCAGGATTACGGCCTGGGAGGCGCCATCGCGCTGGCTTCGGTCGTGTACCTGGTGGCGGGCGCGTTCCTGGTCACCGCCATCGCTCTCTTCATCAAACGCGAGGCGCAGTGAGGTAGTCGGCGGCTCGTGGGCCAAGCTTTCCTAGACTGATCGAAACGCGATTGCTACGCGAGCGAACAGGCCGGCGTTGGCCGTGGCGAAGATGAAGTTGTCTCCGTCGGCGATGTATGATTCGGCGCCCAACAACTCCAACTGGTTCCAAAACCGCTCCTGTTGACGCATTTGCTCATCGGCGAGCACCTTCGCGCCGACGCGGTCCCAGGTTGGATGCAACGCGGCCAAGGATTCCTCTGGATTCCTAAGCGTGAACCCTCCGAAGTTGGTGAAAACCTCGCACGAGCAGAGTCTGGCCGGTGAGGTGAAGACATACCACTCATCGAAGTTTTCGTGTGGAAGTAGTCTGAGAGACTCGAGCCGGGGACTATAGGCCAACTCGCTCTCAAAGGACCATCCAGCCTGCTTCTCTTCGGCATTGGGGTGAAGAGGAGCGCTATCGAAACACGCAACGACCAGGTAGCGATCCAGCAAAGCCTCGGGACAGCGCTCGATCAGATGTCCGATGCCGTTCGGCCGATCCACCAGCCACTGATATCGCCCATGCGATCCCGTAACCACGCTCTGCAGGACAGCGTAGCATGGCCTCCCAGCCGATTTTTTTTTTTGCGCGCAACGAAGTGGAGGTCTCGCCAAGGGAAGG
>Ga0070734_10001468_pt1 | contig 34113 bp, 33 predicted proteins | sample Coa_R1_8_FD_66444 | JGI IMG/M metagenome (GOLD analysis project Ga0070734, IMG submission 66444) | Surface soil microbial communities from Centralia Pennsylvania, which are recovering from an underground coalmine fire - Coalmine... | ecosystem: Environmental > Terrestrial > Soil > Unclassified ...
ATCAGCAGTCGCCGCCGGATGCGGAAACGCCGCGCGGGGCGTGGGAATATCACGCGACTCTCATCCCGGCGGCAGACCGCAAGCCGCTGCGCATATGGCTGGAAGTCGGCGAGAGAGACCTGCATCACGACGATCCGGAGGAAACCTGGCACAACTGGCCGCTTGCCAACCAGCGCATGGCCGCAGCACTGAAGGCGAAACGCTACGCTTACCGGTTTACGTTTTCGCGTGGAGGTCGCCACGGTGATCCGCGCGTGCTCGACCACACGCTTCCCGCGGCGTTGGAATGGCTTTGGCAGGATTATCCCTCATAGGCGCCAAGGCGGGAGAAATCTCATGGTGATGAAAGAGAGCTCTGTCCTGCAGCAGGCAGAACATGCCCTTCTGGTGGATTTGCGATTGGCGCGCCGCAAGCTGCGCGCGAGCGGGGTGCTCGGCGGCCGCGAGGACCAGCTCACGATAGGCCAGCGGGTGGCCGATACCGTCGCCGCCAACATGGGCTCGTGGCGCTTCATCATCATCCAGTCGATCATTTTGCTGATCTGGATTGTGCTCAACGTCACCGCCTGGGTCGAAAGATGGGATCCCTACCCGTTTATCCTTCTCAATCTCGCGCTGTCGTTCCAGGCCGCGTATGCGGCGCCTTTCATCATGATGAGCCAGAATCGCCAGGCCGATGTCGACCGGAAGCGCGCCGAAAACGATTACGAAGTGAACATCAAGGCCGAGCTAGAGATCGAACTCCTGCACCAGAAGATCGATGAGCTGCGGGAGAAGGAAGTCTTGGCGCTAACGCAAGCGGTGCGCGATCTGACCGAGGCGCTCAAAGCCCGCGGCTGAAGTCGCCCTTGTCGCCAGGCTGGTTAAGATTCGTTCATTGAAGGCCCAATGAACCAATGCACCGCGGGCGGGAACCGGAACTCATGGCCGGCTTCCTTCTTCCTCTAGAGCGGAGAATGGAAGGACCAATGAAACTCTCCATCGATCAGATCAACCATTTCATGCAGATGGCGTGGACGTGGACGACGCTCTTCGTGCCGCGGCTCGCGGCAGGGCTCGCGCTCCTGATCATCGGCCTTCTGATCGCGGGCTGGGTGGCGCGCGGATTGCGCCGGCTTTTGACAGGCATGGCGCATGTCGATCCGGCACTCAAGCCGATCATCGTTGCGGTCGCACGCTACGCAATCATCGTTCTGACAATCATCGCAACGCTCGAACAGCTTGGCTTCCAGACGACATCGCTCCTCGCCGTCCTCGGCGCAGCCGGCCTCGCCGTTGGGCTTGCGTTGCAGGGCACGCTTTCGAACATCGCGTCGGGCATCATGTTGCTCTGGCTGCGCCCCTTCCAGGTGGGCGACTTCATCGAAGTCTCCTCGCAAAGCGGATCGGTCGACGAGATCGGTCTCTTCGGATGCAAGCTCAGGACCTTCGACGGAATGCTGCTGTTCATGCCCAATTCGTCGATCTGGTCCGCGCCGCTCAAAAATCATACGCGCAATAACGGGCGGCTGATCAGCATCGACGTGTCGCTACCGCCAGCCGCGGAGCTTGCGTCCTCGCGGGCTACGATCCTTGCCGCCGCAAAGTCCACCGCTGACGTGCTGACGACGCCCCAGCCGAAAGTCTTCATGGAAGGATTGACCACGACGGCCTTGATTCTGACGCTGACGCTCTGGTCGCGTCCGCAGAACGCAGGCGATGTCGAACGATCGGTGATCGAAAAAATCAAACACGCGTTTGACGCGATGGACGAGAAATCGAGACCAATCCAGATCGTGCGTACCGTGCCGAACGATGCCGACCCTTCGCGCTTTCTCGAATCGCGCCAGCCGCTACCACTCGGCCAGCGCTACGACTGAACATCGACGGAGGTTTGGCGCGCGCAGAGCAGGTGAATCATTTTATCCGGGATTGTGGCAGCTCACGATTTCGCATTCGCTTCAGGCACTTGAGGCGATGGGCGTCTCGCGGTGTTGCTAATCTGTCACGCAATCAAAAATAGAGTTAATCCAGCTTTACAGCGTAATCGAAGCCGTGGTGACTGCTGCTTCGAAATTGCACCCGAAGGGGGATCTCACGTTATGCGCACAGTTTCCTCACGAATCGCGTCCGCACTCCTGATCTCTGCTGCCGCGATCGCGGCTCCTGCCGCCGCCTCCGCGCAGGATTGGACCGGCTTCTATATTGGCCTCAACGGCGGCGCCGGAATGAACAGCGTCGACTGGTCGAAGCTCGTCGTGCCGTCGTCTCCGTCGTATGGCCTTCCCGGAGAAAGCGGAATCATCACGCCTTCGCAAGGCGGTCTCGAAGGCGGGGCTCAGGTCGGCTTCAATCAGCAAATGGGCATGTGGGTGTGGGGCGTAGAAGCCTCGTTCGACGGTGCCGACCTGCACGGTACGTCGCAATGCCTGGGCGGGGGTAGCGATTACCATGCCACCTGCGGCTCGCGTACCAGCTGGATGTTCGATTTCACCGGCCGTATCGGCGGCACGGTAGGACCTGCACTGCTCTATCTCAAAGCAGGCGGTGACCTCTCCGGCCAGACCACCCACGCAACGGACGTGCTTTACTACGGAAGCAATTATGGGTCGTTCAAGCCGAGCCACTCAACGCCGCTCGGCTACCTTCTCGGCGTCGGGGCCGAGGTCGCCTTTACCGACGATGTGTCCGGAGCTCTTGAGTACGATTACACATCGACAGAGTTCACGGCGCACATGATTCCCAGTCCGGCCTTGGCGCTCACCGATGCGGGATTGCCCTTCCAGGTGCACGTGCTGCACACCGCGAACATGGTGACCGCAAGACTCAACTTCAAAATCGACTGAGCTTCAGCTTCCGTAGCTCTCATGGGGCCGGTCTCGTCAAACGAGATCGGCCCTTTGTCTGTCAGATCACAGCCTGGCTAAGCCGCGCTATTCGCGGGACACATCTGTAAGGGCTGCGATCAAGGGGCCAATGTGCGCCTGATAGCGCTGCCAGTTGGCCAACGCCCGCTCATGAATCGGCTCTTCCACCTGGCGCCGACTCGGAGTTCGCACGGCACGCCGCACCTTGTGCGGTTCCAGACATGCATCGTTCCAAGTCAGCCCCGTCTGTTCGATGATTTTGGGGATGAGAACGCCAGGATCGGCGACGAGCCTCTCGTACGGCACGTCCATGATTGGCACGGGCAGCACGGTCTTCCAGAACGACATCAGATCCTCATAGAGGACATAATATCGTCCCAAGGCTGCGAGATCGCCCGCGTAGGCGTGATTTGAACCAAGCGCCTTTGAAAAGCACGATACGCACGTCGTGATGGGATCCCGCTTGCAATGAATGAACGTGGCCTTTGGAAACAACAGCGCGAGCAGCCAGAGGCGCTCGAAATTGTCCGGCATCTTGTCGACCACGCGCGCAGCCGAACCGCCATAAGCGCCTAGCAAAGCCAGGTATTCGCCGGCGCGCGCGCGGGCGTTCTCCTCCGGCCAGCGACGAAGCGCTTCCGCAAAGGATTCCGATGTGCGGTCCCGCGGAAAATTGCGCTCCAGTTCGATGCGAAAAAATCGCAGTTCGCCCGCTCCCGCGGCCTCAGGATGGGCTGCAATGATCTGTTCGACCAGCGTCGTCCCGGAACGCGGCATGCCAATGACGAAAACGGGCCGCGTACTCGCATTGCCAAAGTTCGCGCGCTCTTCGAAGAAACTGCGGGTGAAGACGGATTTCAGAAGCCTCACCTCTTTTTCGAAACGCTGCACTTCCTGGATGCCATTCCGGGGCAATCGCGCCGCCGAAAAATGGGCGAAGGCGTGATCGTAGCGCCCTAGATCCTCGTCGATCTTGCCCAACGCGCTGTGAAACCAGAGCTTGTCGCGCGCACCGATTTTCGGATCGGACAACTTCGCCGTCATCGCCGCATATTCGGGCGGTTCTTCGGAGAAGGTCTGCGAGCGCGCGACGCCGTCGTAGGCGAACGCAGATTCGTAACCGCCAGCGATCACAGAGCGGTATTGGGCTAAGGCCTCTTTCGGCTTCCGCGCAAGATCCAGTGTTTGTGCGAGGCCGATCCGGAGCTCCGGATCGTTCTTCAGCTTAAGCCCGCGTTCCGCAAACGCCTGTGCCTCGTCAAGCCGGCCTAGCTCATAAGCGCACTCGAACAGCACCTTTTGCGAGCGGAACGCGCCTTTCGAATGCTTCTCGCAGAGTTTCGCCTGCCGCAAAGCGAGATCGGGTCGTCCGAGCTTGAGATAGAGAGCGGCGAGATTCGCCCGTAAGTCGGGCGCCTTGGGCTCGCGCCGCACCGCTTCCTCGAACAAAGGCTCGGCCGCCAGCAAATCACCGGCTTCGATTTCGATCAGTCCTAATTGGGTGAGCGCCGCGACATTTCCCGGATCCTGATCGAGGACATTGCGCAGGAGTTGGCGCGCTCCGGCAACGCGTCCGGATTGCTGCAGCTGGACGGCCTGAGCCAGCAGGTTCGCAGTTTCCTGGGCTGGACGTGACGGCAAGTCCTTCACCGGGCGATGGGATCAACGTCTTGTTAGCCGGTCAGCCAGAGGAGCTGTCAAATCAGCATTCGGGAGTGCCAGCGCCGACAGTCAGAACTCGAGCGCGAATTCTGACACCTGGCCGGGCTCCGCAACGAACGCGATCTCGACGATCCGGCCCTGCTCGAAAAAGAACTCGACCACCATGTGTGCCCGACCGCCGGGTGCAAAGACAAGGCCGGCGTTGCCGTCGATGAGAGCGATCTTCGCGTTTCGCGCCTTGCCACGGAAGATTTCCCCGACCCGCATCTGGCCACGAATCTCGGTAGCGAGTACCGGCTCGCTCGGCTCGACGCGTGCGCGCGCCGCACTCGCCTCCACGGCAATGGGATCCGCGGTCACGACAACGCCCGGATCAAGCAGGGCGAGAAGCGCAGCGAAGTCGCCGCGCTGCGAAGCGGCTAGAAAAGCCTCGACGAGTTCGCGCCGGCGCGCGCGATCGGCATCGCTCGTGGACGATGAGCCCCGAATCCGCCGCCGTGCGCGGCTGGCGATTTGCCTTGCAGCCACCGGCGAGCAGCCAAGGATTCGCCCGATCTCATCGAACGAAATGTCGAACATGTCATGCAGCACGAAGGCGAGGCGTTCAGCCGGCCGCAATGTCTCGAGAACGACAAGCATGGCGAGACCGACGGCGTCCGCATCCATGGCTTCGTGTTCGGGATTATCCTGCGCGGGAAGCGTCTCCGTCTCCGCTCCGACGGGAACTTCGCGCCGTGTCCTCCTCGCTCGCAGCTTGTCGAGGCAAATCCTTCCCACGATGGTGGTGAGCCATCCTGCCAGATTGTCCGAGCCGGCGGCGTCCGTGCGCATGCACCGGAGAAAGGCCTCCTGCAAGGCGTCATCGGCTTCGCTCGCCGAGCCGAGGATCCGGTATGCGACGGCCTTGAGCCGCTTGCGGTGATCTTCGAAGCTTGCCGCGAGCAATTCTGTTTCGGGCGTTGTCACGCGAGAATATCTCCATTCGTCATGTATGACGGACGAACGCAAGCCAATGTGACAGGGGAGAGAGCATGGTCGATATCCGGGAAATGGTCAGCGTCCGCTACATGGTCGACGATGTCGGCGCTGCGGTTGCCTTTTATCGGGACTTCCTCGGGTTCGAAATTCTGAACAATTTTCCGCCTTTCGCCGATGTCGCGCGCGGGAAATTGCGCCTGCTGCTTAGCGGGCCGAACAGCTCCGCCGGACGACCCATGCCGGACGGGGCCAAGCCGGGGCCCGGCGGGTGGAATCGCATCCATCTCATCGTGGATGATATCGGAGCCGAGGTTGCGCGATTGAAGAAGGCCGGGGCGCCGTTCCGCAACGACATCATCGAAGGCCCGGGCGGCAAGCAGGTTCTGCTTCAGGACCCCTCCGGCAACCTGATTGAACTGTTTCAGCCCGCCATCCTCGCGATGCAGTGATTTCCGTCGGCCGAAGCCAGTCTCCGGCGATTGAGAACGGGGCGCTACTGCGCCAAAGTGGACAGACCTTTGCAGGGGCTTTCCATGACCGACCTTTTCCGTCTCTCCGCGCTCACGCTCGCCGACATGATCGCGAAAAAGAAAGTCTCGTCGCGCGAGGTGATCGAGGCGCATCTCGAACGGATCGCCAAGATCAATCCGAAGCTCAATGCGATCGTGCGCGTGCTCGACAAGGAGGCCCGCGCCGCCGCTGATGCAGCGGACAAGAAAGTCGCATCGGGTGGGCCGCTCGGACCGCTCCACGGCGTGCCGATCACGGTGAAGGAAAACATCGATATGGCGGGGCTGCCGACGACGCAGGGCGTGCCAGCGCTGGCCGAAGCGATCGCGCCGCTGGATGCGCCAGAGGTCGAGCGCATGCGTGCTGCGGGCGCGATCCCGATCGGGCGCACCAATCTTCCGGACTTCGCGTTTCGCGTGCATACCGATTCCTCTCTGCATGGGCTGACCCGCAATCCCTGGAATCGCGAGCGCACCACCGCGGGCTCGAGCGGCGGCGAAGGCGCCGCGCTTGCCTCGGGGATGAGCCCTCTTGGCCTCGGCAACGATATCGGCGGCTCGCTGCGAAATCCGGCGAACGCCTGCGGCATCTCCTCGATCCGGCCATCGCTCGGGCGCGTGCCCCAGGCATCCTCGACCATCCCGGGCGATCGCGGCATGGCGGTCCAGCTCATGGCGGTCGAGGGCCCGATGGCGCGGCGCATCGCCGACGTGCGCGCGGGATTGAAAGTCATTGCCGGCGCCCATCCACGCGATCCGTGGTCGCTCGATGTGGCATTCGACGGGCCGCCGCTGCCGCGTCGCGTCGCGGTGATGGAAGCGCCGCCTGGTGCGCCGACGAACCCTGTGATTTCCGCGGCCGTGCGCGCGGCCGCCGATGTGCTCTCCCGCGCGGGTTATGTCGTCGAGACAATTTCCCCACCCCGCTACGAAGAGTCAGTCGAAGTCTGGAACACCTACATCATCAGCGATCTGGACGACGGGCTCGCCCTGATGAAGCCGATGATGTCGAAAGCGGGCCGTGACTTCCTCGATGCGGCGCGAGCCGCCACGCCTCTTCTTCAGTCGACCAGCGCCATGTCGGCACTCTATGGCAGACGCGACTCGATCGCGCGGGAGTGGTCGATGTTCATGGCCGACACGCCGCTGCTGCTTTCGCCCTGCTGGACGCAATTGCCGTTTGAACATGGGTTCGATGCGGCCGCGCCGGAGAACGCGGCAAAGACATTGGAGATCATGCGCCCGGTGGTACCCGCCAATCTTCTCGGCCTACCTTCGGCCTGCACGCCGGCGGGTCGTGACAAGGAGACGGGGCTGCCAATCGGCGTTCTCATCACAGGCCCGCGCATGCGCGAGGATCTCTGTCTCGCCGCAGCGGAGGCCATCGAGGCGCGCCTTGGCCTCGAAACCCCAATCGATCCGGCCTGGTAACGGAGACGCTTGCCGCCGCACGACAGCGGCAGTTCAATCAGGAACGCCTGGAGTTCGGCCGGTGAACGAAGAATTCGTCCTCGAAATACCGGAGATGATCGGCATTGCGCTCTCGCCGCAACGAAAGCCGCAGGCCGAAACGCGCAAATGGCCTCGCGGCACGCGGATCATTTCGGCCGACAGCCACATGCTTGAAACGGACCTCTGGATCGATCGCTTTCCGGACCACCTGAAGCACCAGGCGCCGCGTATGGAATTCAAAGACGGCGGCTACCAGCTCACGATCGAAGGCAAGCACATGACGCCGCCGCACATCGCGGCCGGCCTTTGCCAGAGCATGGAATGCGCGCCGGGGCTGACGAGCGTCGAAGCACGGCTCAAGGACCTCGATCTCGAAGGCGTCGAGAAGGAGCTGATCTTTCCGCAGCGCCTGTTCGGGCTTTACATGTTCGGTGAAATGAAGAATCGCGCCGAGACCTTCAGCGCCTATAACGAACACATCGGCGAAGTTTGCGGGAAAAGCGGCGGGCGACTTTTTCCGGTGATGGTCCCGAATTACTGGGATGTAAAAGACTCCGCTGAGTCCGTTACCCGCTGCAAGGCACTCGGTGCGCGCTGCCTGATGGTGCCGATCAAACCGGGAAATGACGCCGACGGCGAACCCATTCACTACAACAGTCCGAAGATGGATCCCTTGTGGAGGGCCATCGCCGCCTCGGAGATTCCACTCGCCTTCCATATCGGCGAAGCAATCCCGACGGCGTTACCAGGCGCTGCGGGCACCTTCGTCCTGACTCAGATGCAGGGCTTCCGTCACATCTGGGCGCAGCTCACCTTCGGCGGCGTGTTCGACCGCTTTCCGGATCTGCAGGTCGTCTTCGTCGAAGGGGGCATCTCATGGGTCGCGTCGATGCTGCACGACGCCGATATGATCTACAATTCATTCCCCACGGTGATGAATCCGAAGCTCGCACATGCGCCGAGCTGGTACTGGTTTCACCATTGCTACGCGACCTTCATGACCGATCCGGCCGGGCTCGAATTGTTGCACCGCATTGGGGCCGACCGCGTGATGTGGTCGTCCGATTATCCGCACCAAGAAAGCACCTTCGGCTACACGCGTAGTGCCATCGAGGCCGTGTTCGCGGCGACGACCGTCAAGAACGCGCAAGCGATCCTCGGCAAAACGGCGCTCAAGTTGTTCCGGATGGAGTAGGGAACGGCCGCGCGCGTTTTAACGTGGCGGCGGTGCCGTAAACTGCGCGAGATCGGCCAAACCGAGGGCCTGCTCGATATTCCCGATTTGCTTTACCGCCTCTTCGAAGCCGTCACCGCCAAATTGCGCCTTTTCGATATCCTCGAATTTGTCGCCGAGTTCATCGAGCTCGCTGCCCGTGAGCGCGTTTTTCCACGCAGGAAAAATGATCGTGTCCTCCCTTGCGGTGTGATTCTGGTACATGAGCACGAAGGTTTCGAAGGCGCGTGCGAGCGGTTCCGCATCGGCGGTTGCGATGCGGCCCTTTTTCGTCACACCAAGAACGAACTGCGTGATTTCGCGCCCACGCTGATGCTGCTCGAGAAGGGTGTCGACAACCGCAGCGACTTCTCCGCCCGCCTTGCGAACGCGCGGGAAGATGTAAGTCTCCTCCAACTTGCGCTCGTGGTATTCCTCGCCGAAATCGTGAAACAGTTTCGCGCCTTTGTTCAGTGCGGCACCGTCAACGGCATCAGGCGCCGAGTGCAACTTTGGAACGGTTTCCGCAAAGACCAGCAAGACCCGGCGCAGAACGCCGTGCTCTCGCATCAGGTCTTCGACAGCACCAACGTCTTTTTCGTCGGAGCGGGAGCAGGCGACCAGGCCCGGCAGAACAGCTACGCCGAGCGCTCCAGCAGATCCTGATGTCATGAGCTGCCGGCGTGAAGGGATCATTGCGGTCACGATTGCGTTCCTTCCCAGAAAATCTTCGAGCGGTCCGCCGCCCTCCCCGAAGGCAAGCATCCTAGCGCTACTCGCTCGTCTTGGGACCGCTCCGCAAGAATTGTTGGATGCGACGCATGGCGCGTTTGACCTGGTGACGGCTGAAGCCCTCAATTCTGATGCTGCTGCGGTTCTTGAGCGAGAGCACGGCCGCATAGCGCCACGTCAGCTTTCGCGAGTCACGCCGCACGTAGACGTCCTCGATGAGCCATAGCGGGAGTTCCTTCCATTCGCGGGCGAGCAGCGAGCCGCGAACGATCCGCAGCGTTCCGCGTGCGCGGTCGAAACGACAGCGAACCGAGGAAATACCGGGTACGCCGAGCTGAACGCTCAACGCCAACCGTTTTGCCGGAACTCGGTGGTCATCGAGCACGATCGCGTGTCCAGCCTGCGACAGCGTAAAGAACCGGAGAACAAAATATCTCCAAATTCTTCAACGAATCCTTTCCGCCCTTGATCCGGTCCAGCGCCTGCGCTGCGCGGCATTTACCCTCATATGCTTAATCGCAAACGCCCTTAGCGATACCAAGCGAGCTGTTCGCTGGTGGCGAGGAGTTTGCCAGAGCGGCTCCAGTAGCTCGAACGCTCGTCCGACGCGCCGGCGTTACCAACGCGCCCTTCGCATTCAACCAGAATGAAGTCGTTGCCAACGGACGCAATCTCCTCGGCCGTCGCATGCAGATAGGCCGTAAGCGACAACGTCGTCGTTCTCGCCTGCATGCCGAGCGCGTACATGGCGCGCGGCGGCGAATGATCGGTCACCATCCCCAGCAACGCCTTGTCCAATGGCCTGTCGCGGGAGCGGACCCAGGCAAGCGAGCGCGAGCTGTCGCCCGCGACAGGAGGGAAGCCCTCCACCGCGCGACGCTCGAAGGCGGCAGCGCCATAGCGCAGAAGCTGACCCGGGATCTCCAGAGGCGGAATGCTTTCCGGGTCGGATGCGGCCGGCATCGACGCGAACGCGAAGGGCGGAGTCGCCGGCCTCTTCGCCATGGTGACAATGGCGTGGACCCCGACATCGTTCGAGCCACTGGACGACACCTCCGCCTCCCACACCCCCACGGAATTTCCCTGCCGCAGCCGCCGTGTCCGGACGTCGAGAACGCCGGCCGGAAGCGCTGCGGCGTAGGTGACCGTGAGTGATAGCGCCTCGCCAGAGGCTTCGGGCTCTGTTTCGATCACGCGAATGGCGAGCCCGATGGCGTATCCGCCCCACAGTCCGCCACCGGGATTGCTCCATTCGGGACCGGCGACAATCCTCCAGCGATGCGGCGCAGAGCGCTCGAGTCCAAACAAATCAGAAGAAGGTGACAGGGGCATGCCGGACTGATCCAGTTTGTTCATTTCAGCGTTGAAGCCGATTCGGGCCTCAGAGGCGAGTGTGCCACTCTTCGCTCGGGCAGGGCCGGGCGCGTATCGATTTCCTTCGGAGCAAGAAATGTCATGGCGGTCTTGAACATCCTCGATGAGCCGCTTCGCCAGTTCATCGAGAAGCAGCGCGTGTTCTTTGTCGCGACTGCGGCGGAAGGTGCGCACATCAACCTCTCGCCGAAGGGACTCGATACCCTGCGCGTGATCGATGAGCGGCGGCTCGTCTATCTCGATCTGACCGGCAGCGGCAACGAGACAGCCGCGCATCTGATAGCAGATGGGCGCGTCACCCTGATGTTCTGCGCGTTCGAAGGTCCGCCTCTGATCCTGCGCATCTATGGGCGCGGGAAGGTCTTGGCGCGCGGCAGTCTCGAATATGCCGACAGTCTCGCCAAACTATTCGATGGCCGCGAGCGCCTCGGCGCCCGGCAGATGATCCAGATCGCGGTCGAGCGCGTGCAGACATCTTGCGGTTACGCAGTGCCGAACCTCGCTTTCCAGAGCGAGCGGCAAGGGCTCGACAACTGGTCCGCGCAGAAAGGCGAGGATGGCCTCGCCGCCTATCGCCGCGAGAAGAACGCGACCAGCATCGACGGGCTGCCGACCGGCCTGCCTGAATCCTGAGGCAGCGAGAGCTCCTACAGACGCCGATTGGAATTCGCTCCGCGCCGGGACGAAACCGCCGTTCCCAATCGTTCGTGTCAATGGCATTATTGCGCCGGGCGGGCGGGCGGCCATGGAGCTTACGGAGCAATTCCGGCAGAACGCGGAAGACGCGCTCAAGCAAGCGCGCGAATCCAGGAGCATGAGTGTGCGCCGGGAATGGCTCAATATCGCCGGGCAGTGGACAGCCCTTGCGAAAGCCCGAATGGAATTGTTGGGCATGACGCCGGCGCAGCCGAAGCCGCCGCGCCCATCGAAACACAATTGAACCAGCCTCCCATCATTTGATGGTACGCGGAGCTTCGCAATTGACGCTTACCTTGCGGCATAGTTCGGTGCGCCCGGAGGGAGGGCATGCCGCTTAGAAGAGATCCCCTGCTTGAACGCTTCGAGCCCTTTCGCAAGCTCGGACATAACCCCTTTGTCGGCTATGGCACCGCGATCGCCGCCGTCGCAGCTTCCATTGGACTGCGATACGCCTTCGGTGTTTCGATGGCGCCGGGTCCCCTGATTCAGTTCTATCTCGCGGTCATCATTACGACCGTCGTCGGCCGTGTCCCGGCCGGCATCCTTGCCAGCGGCTTGTCGATCATCGCCGCAGCCTATTTCCTTTTCCTCGATCCGGGACCCTCGACGCTGTCGCGCAGCGCAAGCGTCGGCGTCCTCGTTATGTACATCGCCGGATTTGCGGCGATTGTCGCCGTGATCGGACTTCTGTTCGATTTGCTCGATCGTCTCCAAGGCGAAGAAGACAAGTTGCGCTTTCTGCTCAACGCAGGCCCGGTCGGCATCCTTTCGGTTGACGAGGAAGGGACGATCACGGTCGCCAACAACGCGACGGAGAAGCTCTTTGCCTATGGCCCGGGAGAGCTTTTGGGCAGGAAAGTCGAGGAGCTGGTGCCGAACCAACTTCGCGGGAGCCATGAAGTCCAACGCGCGAGCTATCAGCGCTCACCGTCGGCCCGCGTCATGGGGGCTGGCCGCGATCTCGACGGACAAAGAAGGGACGGCACGCTCATCCCGCTCGAGATCGGGCTCAATCCCATCGAACGCGACGGCCGAAGAGGGACGCTTGCGACCATCCTCGATGTGACGGAACGGCGCCTTGCCGAGAAGCGCCAGCAGGTCCTCTTGCACGAGGTTCAGCATCGCGCACGCAACGCGCTGCAGGTTCTTCAGATTGTTGCCAAGCGGATCTTCGTGCCCGACCGGCCGGTGCGTGAATCCCTTCAACGTTTTATCGGCGTAGTGAATGCGCTTGCGCGCACGCAGGACCTGCTCGGCAGTAAGCAGGGCGCGACGCTTTCGGAGATCCTCGAAGCCGAACTCGCCGCATTTCCCGGTCAGTCGACACTCGAAGGGCCGCCGCTCATTCTCGCGCGACACGCAGCGCAGGAACTGAGCCTGATCACGCATGAACTGGCGATCAATGCGACGAAGCATGGCGCGCTTTCGAGCGCCGAAGGGCGCATTTCCGCCGAATGGAAAGACGAGGGCGGATTCGTCACGCTTCTCTGGCGGGAAACCGGCGGGCCTGCCGTCGCCACGCCTCTGCATCGCGGTTTCGGACGCGTGGTGCTCGAAGATCTCGCGAAAGAAATGGGCGAGGTTTCGATCAGCTATGAAGGTGGCCTGCGCTACCAGCTGAAGGCGCCGCGAGCGCGCATCCTCGAACAGGCACTCGAGCGGGTGGCGTAATAAATCACCACGCCGCAGTTGTGCCTCTCACGCCCTGAGCGTGCGTTCGAGATCGGCGAGTTCGAAGTGGAATTGCCGCAGCGCGTAATCGATCGTCACTTTCGAAAAGCGGCTCAGGTAGTTCATGCCAAGCATCAGCGCCGGGCGATCGGCGAGCGACCAGGTCTCGAACACGGCGAGATCGGCGATCACCATCACCTTCGCCTTGAACGAGATATCGGCAAGCCGGATTTTCTCGATTGACACGACCTCGCCCATGACCTGGCCTCCGGTTACACCGGTGATCGGGACGGTGCCGAGTTCGATCAACTGCGAATTCCTGTCCCGCAGTTCGCGCGCGAGACGCGAATTTCCGATCGTGACCTGCGCACCGGAGTCGAGGAAGGCGGCAGAGGCAACACCATCTACATCGCACTGGAACGATTTGAGGTGGCCATAGGAGCCGACGGCGTGAATGGTCGAACGCTGCGCGGTCCCCTTGTTATCGATGATGGCTTGCGTCTCGCCGGCCGACAACTCGAGGTGCGATTCCTCAATGGTGAGATCATGGCGGTCGAAGTCGAAGGTCACGCGGTGCTCGCCGATGACGTCGAGCCCGAGATAGCCGTCGGCACCCAATAGCGCGCGCGGCAAAACCGGCAGATCGAGATTGCGCCGCTCCACCGCGCCAAATGTCATGCTCCGGACGGGGACCGTCACCGCCGGGATGGTCCTTATGATTCCTTCGACAAGAACGTGGTGACCGGTCGCCAGTCCGAGCGCGCCGGCGACATCTTCGGCCAGCACCGAGCGATCCGCGCCCGTGTCGACCACGAAACGAAATGGCCCTTGCGAGTCGAGCATCACCTCAATGGCAAGATGTTGATTCGGATCGATCGCAGTACCGATCGGCGCCGGCGGCGCGCCGGATGGGATCGCAGGGGGTCCTTCGCCCGCCATCGCGCGCGCGGCAGGAAGGAGGGTAGTCGCTGCGATCAATCCGGAGCCGAAGCGCCGTCGCGAAAGGGAATTCAAGCGCATGCGAGCGCACCCCCGACGGCCGGATAGTGGCACCCTTGCGCGCGTTAGTCCAAAGCACCGCAGCAAGTCACACATCACACCTTTGCGAGACTGAAGCCGTCATGACCCCGGTTTTTCACGCAAAGACACAGAGACACAGAGATTTGGGATTATGATGCCTGCGCGCTCAGCTGACGATTTCCGCCTCTGTGCCTCTTGTCTCTGTGTGAAACATCAACGCGAGGGCCACCACGCCGATGCCGACCAATACCCTTGTCCGCGCGGCAGCGGTCATCATCGCTCTTCTGATGCAACTCGCGATGGGCGCCTGGACGGGCATGCCGAAATCCGAGCCGTGGATGACGCTGCCCCCGACACCGGTGCTGCCGCAGGCGACGCAATCAGGCCTGGCTCCGGTCAACGGGATAAAGATCTGGTACGCAACCTTCGGAAGCGGCGCGCCTGTGATCCTGCTCCATGGCGGGCTCGCGAACGCGAACTACTGGGGAGTGCAAGTCCGCGCGCTCGAACCGCATTACCGGGTCATCGCGATGGACAGCCGCGGGCACGGCCGGAGTTCGCGGAATGCGCAGCCCTATGGCTATGACCTGATGGCCTCGGACGTGCTCGGCCTGATGGACATGCTGCACATCAAAAAAGCCGCGGTCATCGGCTGGAGCGACGGCGCGATCATCGGACTCGATCTCGCCATCCATCATCCCGAGCGGCTGACCGGCGTCTTCGCCTTCGCGGCCAATTCCAATCCGAGCGGCGTCAAGGACGTCAACAAGAGCCCAGTGTTCGCCGCGTTCATCGCGCGGGCTGCGAAGGAATATGAGACGCTTTCCCCCACGCCGCACGACTATCAGGCGTTTCTCGCACAAATCGAGAAGATGTGGGCGACGCAGCCTTTCTTCGACGCGGCGCTCTCAAAGATTCGCGTCCCCGTGACGATCGCGGACTCCGATCACGACGAGGCGATCAAGCGCGAGAACACGCTGTTCATGGCGGATCGTATTCCCGGCGCCGAACTTCTGATCCTGCCAGGAGCGAGTCATTTCGGATTCCTGCAGGATCCGGAAGCGTTCAATTTCGCGATCGCGCATTTTCTGGCGAAACTGCCGCATCAATCCTCCTTGTGAGGGGCCGCTACGCTGGCCGAGCGTCAATGAAAATCACGCGATTTGGGAAGAATGCGCACGTCGCGTGGATGGCGATGCGCGGGCGCCCCGCGCGGATCGGGCGGCGGCGGGATGTCGCCTTCGTGGATGCGCGGCGAGAATCCGTCTTCAGAAAGACGCTCGAGCTCATGGGTGCGGTCAACGAGTCTCTCCGAGACGAGGTGAACGATGCCCTCCGGGCTTCTCTGGATTTTCCCTTCGACAAAAAGAAGGCGTGAGCCCATCACCGCGCCGCGGAAGCGTTCGAGCACGCGCGGCCAGACCACGACATTGGCAATCCCGGTTTCGTCGGAGAGTGTGACGAAGACCACGCCCGCCGTGCCAGGCATCTGGCGCACGAGAACCACGCCTGCTGTGCGGGCATGCTCACCATCCTTGCCGTTCTGGATCTCTGCACAGCTCTTCGCACCTTCGCGTGAGAAGAGCGCGCGCAGATATTGCATGGGATAGCCTTTGAGCGAGAGACGCAGCGTCTGGTAATCGGCGAGCACCTGTTCGCTTTCCGGCATGACCGGCAGTGGAGCCGTCTCTTCTTCGGCAAGTTCGCTTTGGTTTTGCGCATCGAAAAGCGGCAGAGGGGCCTTGCCGCTCAGTCGGCGGACCTGCCAGAGCGCTTCACGGCGGTCGAGACCGATGGAACCGAAACAATCGGCTTCGGCGAGAAGGATGAGTGCAGGCCTTCCCAAGGAGGTGCGGCGGGCGAAATCCGCGATGGACGTAAAAGGCTGATCGCGCGCGGCGACGATCGCAATGGCGGCACTCTGGCCCAGACTATCGATCTGGCGGAAGCCGAGGCGGAGGGCGCGTGGAAATCCTGCATCTTTATATATTTTGGCACCTTCGAGCGTATTGTCCCAATCAGAGTGATTGATATCCGGCGCGCGGACTTCGACACCATGTTCGCGCGCGTCGCGCACGATCTCGGCCGGCGCATAAAATCCCATCGGCTGCGAATTCAAAAGCGCGCAGGCGAATTCCGCCGGATAATGGCATTTGATCCACGCAGAGATGTAGACGAGATGGGCGAAGCTCGCCGCGTGGCTCTCGGGAAAACCATAGGACCCGAAGCCTTCGATCTGGTGAAAGCACCGTTCGGCAAAGTCTCTCTCATAGCCGCGCTCGACCATGCCTTCGACCATCTTCTCGCGAAAAGAATCGATGGTTCCGACATTGCGGAAGGTCGCCATGGCACGGCGAAGGCCATTGGCTTCGTCCGGCGTGAAGCGCGCGGCCACGATCGCAAGTTTCATTGCCTGTTCCTGGAACAGCGGCACGCCAAGCGTTTTGCCGAGCACCGCCTTCAGTTCATCGGCAGGACCATGCATTGGCGAGGGTGAAGGAAATTCGATCGTTTCCTGTCCACTCCGCCGGCGCAGATAAGGATGGACCATGTCGCCCTGGATCGGCCCGGGACGCACGATCGCAACCTCGATGACAAGATCGTAGAACGTCTTCGGCTTGAGCCGCGGCAGCATGTTCATCTGCGCGCGGCTTTCGACCTGGAAGACGCCGATCGCATCGGCCTTGCAGAGCATGTCGTAGACTTCAGGATCTTCGCGCGGCACGCGCGCGAGATCGAGCGGCTTGCCGTCGACATCGCCGATGAGTGCAAAGGCCTTGCGGATGCAGGTGAGCATGCCGAGTGCCAGCACATCGACTTTCATCATGCCGAGTGCGTCGATGTCGTCCTTGTCCCATTCGATGAACCAGCGATCTTCCATCGCCGCAGGCCCGACCGGCACGATGGTGTCGAGGCGGTCCTGGGTGAGCACGAAGCCGCCGGGATGCTGAGAGAGATGGCGCGGAAAGCCCATTAGCTCGTTGGCAAACGCGATCGCGCGCGCAACCAGGGCATTCTCCGGATCGAACTTGCCCGCGCGCACCTCCTTGTCCTTGAGCTCCGAGCCCCAGCTCCCCCAGACGCCGCTTGCGAGCGCCGCCGTCACGTCTTCGGTCAGGCCAAAGGCTTTGCCGACTTCGCGGATCGCGCTTCGCGGCCGATAGCAGATGACGGTCGCGGTGAGCGCGGCGCGATCGTGGCCATAACGCCGGTAGATATCCTGGATGATCTCCTCGCGTCGCTCATGCTCGAAATCGACGTCGATGTCGGGCGGCTCCTTGCGCTCCTGCGAGACGAAGCGCTCGAACAGAAGATCGATCTGGGTGGGATCGACCGCGGTGATCCCGAGCGCATAGCAGACGGCCGAATTGGCCGCCGATCCGCGGCCCTGGCAGAGAATTTTCTTCTCGCCCGCGATGCGCACGATGTCGTGCACGGTGAGGAAATAATGCGGCAGGTCGAGTGCGGCGATGAGCGCGAGCTCCTTCTCGATCGTCTCGCGCACCTTCTTCGGTATGCCGTAGCGAAAGCGCCGCGCAGCGCCTTCCCAGGTCAGGTCCACGAGATGCTGGTGCGGAGTCTTTCCGGCGGGAACGGGTTCGCTTGGATAATTGTAGCGAAGCTGATCGAGGCTGAACGCAATCCGGGATGAGAAGCGCTGTGTCTCTTCGATCGCGTCCGGCGCGGAGCGGAAAAGGCGCGCCATTTCTTCCGGCGATTTCAGATGCCGTTCGGCATTGGCTTCGAGGAGCGTGCCTGCGGTGTCGAGCGTCACATGCTCGCGGATGCAGGTGACGACATCCTGCAGCGGCCTTCTTTCCGCCACGTGATAGAGCACGTCATTGATCGCAATGAGCGGCACACTTGCCTCACGCGAGATGCGCGAAAGCTTTTTCAGCCGGTGCCGGTCGTCGCCCTTGTGCAGCATGCTGGCCGCAAGCCAGACGCGGCCGGGGGCGAGCGTGGCGAGGGAGACAAGGAGGGCTTTGAGGTCTGCGTGAGCCTCGACCTTATCTTTCCTCCCCCGCTTGCGGTGGGAGGTGCCGGGCGTCGGAGGATCGGTTTTGAGGGAAGGGACGACGATGAAAAGCAAACCCTCCTGCCATTGGGCGAGGTCGTCGAAGGAAAGAATGCAGCCGCCTTTTTCGGCGCGCAGTTTTCCGGCGGTGAGAAGACGGCAGAGATTGCCGTAAGCCTTGCGATCTCTCGGATAGGCGAGGATGTCAGGTGTGCCGCCGGAAAAAACGAGGCGGCTTCCGACGAGAAAACGCGGTGCGTTGCCTTCGTCCTGCCGCGCGATCTGCCGCAAGGAATCCCAGACCCGCACCACGCCGGCAAGAGAGTTGCGATCGGCGATGCCGATCGCAGAGAGACCGAGCCGCGTCGCTTCGCTGGCGATCTCGTCGGGACGCGAGGCACCGCGCAGGAACGAGAAATTGGTGGTGATAGCGAGTTCGGCGTAGGCGCTCATGCGAAGAGCCCGTGAATGTACCAGCGGGGCTTAATCGTCTCGCGCTCGAACAAGCCGTCGCGATAAAGCCAGAAGCGCGCGCCTTTTTCGTCTTCGACGCGGTAGTAGTCGCGCGTCGGTTTCGGCGTGGCGTGTTTCCACCATTCCATCGCAATGCGTTCCGGACCTTCGGCGCGCGTGACCGCATGCAGCGCACGGCGCCAGCGGAATTGACGCGGCGGTCCATCCGGCACTTCTGCCAAAACCTCGATCGGCTCCGGATGGTCGAACAGCCGGAGCGGTCGGCGCGGCGGTTCTTTCTTCTCCTGCTTTGGAGCGAAAGACATTCTCGCGGGCAGCGAACGCTGGGCCGGCACCGCGACGGCGGCGGCTTCGGGAATATGCGTGTCCTGGGGCAGGAAGCGGAGGACCCGGTTGACGCCGAAACGCGCGGCGAGACGATCGATCAGAAAGGCGATTTCCTTCTCCGAACGGTCGTCCGCAAAGCCTTGTGCGACCTGTTCTTCGCGTTCCGTATCGCGCGCTTCGAGACGAATGAGATCGAAGCCGAAGCCGGGATCGAGCGGATCGGTCAAGGCATCGAGCCGCTCGCGGAAAAGCCTGAGCAGGATTTTGGCGTCGCGCGTCGGCCGTGCCGTGTCGACAGTGAGCTCGCGACGCAGACCGTCGGCGCGAAAGAATACGGCCGCCAGCCGGCGTACGCCCTGACCGCGTTCTTCGAGCACACGCGCGAGCGAATGCATGAGTGCGAGCAACGCCGCGGAAATCGCATCTTCGGTGATGACCGGCTCGGCGAAACGATGCTCGACCATCAGGTCGGGAAGCTTGCGGCGCGGCGAGATCGGTCTTTCGCCCCGCCCAAGCGCGAGATCGAGCCGGTCGAGCGTGGCGCGGACAAATCGTGCACCGAGTTCGGCGCGGCCGCGACTGGCGACCTGGCCGATGGTCTTGAGCCCTGCGCGCCGGAAGGCGTGCGCGATGTCCGGGTCGAGTGCGAGCGCCGCCACGGGAAGCGGCGCAATGGCTACGGCTTCCTTGCCGGGCGCAACGATGGTCCCGGGAGCATGACGCGCAAGTGCACGCGCCGCCATCGCCGAGCCAGCAATCGCTCCCTGAACGGCGAAATGCTGTTTCGCCATCAGCGACGTGATTTTCAACAGCATCGTTTTCTCGCCACCGAAAAGATGGCTTGCACCGGTGATGTCGAGCAAAAGACCGTCCTCATCGAGCGCCACGAAGGGCGTGAAGCGGTCGCACCAATCGGCGACGGCCTCGAGAAGCTTCGCATCCGCTTTGGGATCGGATTCGATCACCGAAAGCTCCGGCACCATCGCGCGCGCATCGGCGAGCGGCTGGCCTTTCTTCAGGGAAAGCCGCGAAGCTCTTTCGTCGAGCGCCACGAGCCGAAGCGCATTGTCGATCTTGGCGACGACAACGAGCGGCGTCTCAGGCCCGACGGCGTTCGCCTTCCCACGCCGGATGCGATCGGTCGGAAGACGCGGCAGCCACAAGGCCAGGATGCGTCTTTGGCCCAAAATCCTCACCATTCCACTCCATGACCCAATGACCGGTGTTTCCACGCCGGTTGCGCTGAAGCTCTGCCGCGAACACCGGCAGGCCCCAATCGTCTTCGTCCGTCGAAGGCGCCCCCTCGATCCGCCAGCGCGTCTCGCAGGCACTGGGCATCGCGGCCGCAGAAGCCCTGAGAAGAAAAATCGTGACGCCATGCTGCTGAGCCGCCAGCACGAGCCTTCGCGAGGCGGAGAGATCGAGGATCTTCGGCTCGCCGGGAATTTCAAGAACGACAGCCGCCAACGCAGGCGAGGAAAGGCCTTCGAGACCAGCCCGCAGAGCGCCGGCGGCGTCGGCGGCCCGCATCAGAATGAAGAAGGACGGATCGAGCCCGAGGTCCCGAAATCCGGGGGCATAGACGTCGCCCTGTTCGAGGGCCGCATAGTCCTGCCGGACCCAGAGGAGATGTTTTTGCTGCGGTTTATGCTGCAGCAAAAGGTGCAGCATAAGTGCAGCAAAACCATTCCCCGCAGCGCTTCCGGGCGGCTGGAAGATTTCATGCAAGGCGCCAGTTCTGACCCCTCCGCCAAGCGCACGATCAACGCCGGAATGGCCTGAGGCAATGACTCTCTGGCCCTGCTCCAAGCCTTTGTACTGAAGAGAATTTTTCAGGCGCTCCAGGCGTTCTGCGCGGTTTACGGGCGAGAGTATGTTCATGATATGTTCTAGTATGACTCCGTCGATGAGAACGAGTCAATTCGGCCAGCGTTTCCGTGATCGCTTGCGACGCTCTTCGCAGCCGCAAAAATGACGCCTGCTCACGAAAAATTTTTCCCTGATAATTCCCTGTTTAACAGGGAATTGTGCAGTGCAGCACGCCGCGTTTTTGCTCAGCAGAGAACCCCAAACGCTATGCGATAAGAATATCGCATTACGAGGCATTGTGCAATCTCTTCGTGCAATCTCTTCCTTCCGATGTCATCCCGGCGGAGCGAGCGACAGCCGGTAGACAGCCGGGATGACACGTTCGGACTAATGCTCCGTATCGTTGGCACCGCGCGCGGTATCGTTCTCCGGCTCGGTGATGAACCCGAATTGCGAGATCACCACGCGATAATGCGCCCCATCGGCGAGCGGCATGTAATTGGCATCACCAAACCGGCGATCCTCGACATAGGCATGGCTGATGAGCCACTGCACCATCCAGTCCGGCAGATACTGGTTCACCTGCGGAATGGGACCGGCGATATCGCAAGATGTGATCGGCTTGCCATTGCCGCGCTCAGCCGAGCCGTACTTGTTGGAGATCTCGTTCAGCGTGTACGTCGCATTGAGTCCCAGCGCGTTCGCCCAGGGTTTCCATTTCTGCACCCGGCCGCTGATCAGCCATTCATCGCCCTGGATGCGGCAGGTCTGTGCCGGAACATCGGCATCAAGCCGCTGCACCGTCACGTCATAGAGATTTTCGGCCGGATCGACCGCACGCACGCTGATTTCGGCGACCGGGCCCTCATGCGTAAGCCGCGCCATGCCTTGCGTGTTGATTCCGAGAATGCTGAGCGCAAGACCCGCGGCGGTCAGCGCTCCGCCGCCGATGACGCCGCGCCCGGCCTTACCGCCATTGCCGCGTGCCACATGCGTGAAACCCGCGACCAGCCAGAGCACGCCAAAAAACAGAATGAGCAATGGCGCGCCGACAAGAATCCAACCCATGATGACACCCCCCTTGAACCCTCTACAGTCTCGTTCCTCTACGCAGGCGACGACGCTGTCGCCGCTGCCTCAGCCGGCTTGAGTTCGCGATAGGCGAAAGCCGCCGGCGAAAACATCAACCCGTTCATCACCGGCAGCGGAATGAGATAAAGCGCGAGCAGCCAGGGCCAATTGGCCTTCACGCTGATGACGATCTGATCGACCACGGCAGCCGCCGCGGCAGGATCGTGCGCCTGGAATCCCTTGATGGCCGACATGATCGGCGGAAAAGCCAGGAACCAGAAGGCTGCGCTCCAGACGATATCGATCGCGACGGCGGCCGGCACCCAGCTAAGAAACAGGATCGCGAAGATCGGCCAGAACTGCCCTTTGGAAAGCTCCCAACTCCGGAACACACCGAACTCGCGCTCGGCGACCGTGATCGGGACCACGAAAAACATCAGACGAACGGCGAGATAGATCAGAACGCACATAGCGATCAGTACGAGAAGAGCGACGAGCAGGCCTGCGCCGACCCCGCCGCTGATCCACGATCCCGAACTACCGTGAATCGCGACCGCACCAACGCCTCCGACGATCCCGCCGACAATCGCGGCGACGATGATGAAGATGATCAAAAGGACGAAGACGAGGAAAAACGCGCCTGCGACCAGGAGCTCGTCGCGGCCCCAGGAGATGTAGACCGGACGAAAACCGGTCCGCAGCCCAAGCGCTTCCTTGGTGATTCCGACCGTAACGATCGCGAAAAAGGCGAGCTGCGCGAGATTGAAGAGAAAATTCAGACCGCGCATGCGCATGAGCGTCTGCAGCGTCTCCGGCGAATAGACCGGACCGCTCGTGTCGCCGCTTGCCGCATGCCGTGCGGCTTCGTGCATCATCTGCAGGAACACGCCGAAAAACGGAACGATGCTGAAAAAGGCGGCCGCGCAAAGCAGCAGAAGCGGCAGCCAGACCACGCTCAGGACCGTGAGATAGCGCCCGAACGCGAACGCGTACGCTTCGCCCACAACCTTGCCGATCGGAATCCGCGCCATTCCCCCACCCCCGCGCTTTCCCACCAACATAGGTTAGCGCGCCGTCGCGCAATCTGAGAACGGCTGCGAACCCAACCGCAAGTTGGATTGGCTTCGATTGTGTCGCTTGCGGCTGTTGCTTATTGCGCTGCATGCCGCTCGCATGCCCACTAAGCCCTTATGGGAAAAGATTATTCAGGTCGGCCACCGCTCGTTGGACCGCGGCCGCCAGGCTCCGTGACCGGTGCGTTCACCACGCATCAAAACGGCCTCGATAAAAATCCGTCCACACCTGCTTCCGTGCTCGTCAGGGGACCAATAGGGTTCCTTCAACGTTTGCTGTGATTGCATGCGCCCGCCGCTCGATGCCTCCATCCTGAACGTCCGCCGGCGCGTGCTCTGCGTCGTGCCGTCCTACAGTCCTTCCTTCGGCACATTCCAGAATGCCTATCCGCTCTGCGGACGACGCGTGCGCGCCTTCATGCCGCCGCAGGGCATTCTCGTCATCGCAGCCTATCTGCCTGCGCATTGGGAGGTGCGGTTCGTCGACGAGAACATCGCGCCGCTGAAGGACAAGGATCTCCACTGGGCCGAGATCGTGCTGGTGAGCGGCATGCACATCCAGCGCGAAGGCATCAACGCGATCAATGCGCGTGCCCACGAACTCGGAAAAACGACGGTGCTCGGAGGCCCGTCCGTCTCCGGCGCACCCGACTTCTATCCGGATTTCGACTACCTGCATCTCGGCGAGCTCGGCGACGCCACCGACACGCTCATCCGAACGCTCTCTTCCGACGCGGCCCGACCCGAAAAACAGACCGTCCTCGAAACGAAGGAGCGGCTCCCGCTCAACCAGTTTCCCATTCCGGCCTATCACCTGACCGAGCTTGACCGCTATTTCCTCTGCAGCATCCAGTTCTCGAGCGGGTGCCCCTATCGCTGCGAATTCTGCGATATCCCCGCTCTCTACGGCCGCGTGCCCCGCCTCAAGAGTGCCGAACAGATCATCGCCGAACTCGACGCGATGGTCTCCCAGGGCGGCCTCAACGCGATCTATTTCGTCGACGACAATTTCATCGGCAACCGGAAGGCCGCGCGCGAACTCCTGCCCCATCTGATCGCCTGGCAAAAGAGGCGGGGCTACCCGGTGCAATTCGCCTGCGAGGCCACGCTCAATATCGCCAACGAAACCGAGACGCTGGCGATGATGCGCGAGGCCTATTTCTGTACCCTTTTCTGCGGGATCGAGACCCCCGATCTCGAGGCGCTCCACGCCATGAAAAAGGATCAGAACGCGAAGCTTCCAATCCTCGATTCGATCCGGAAGATCAATTCCTACGGCATCGAAGTCGTGTCCGGCATCATCCTCGGCCTCGATACCGACACGTACGAAACGCCCCAGCAGATTCTCGATTTCGTGGACAAATCGAACATCCCGATCCTCACCATCAACCTCCTGGAAGCGCTGCCGCGAACGCCGCTTTACGAACGGCTGAAATCGGAAGGCCGGCTGGTGAGCGTGCCAGGCAGGGAATCCAACGTCGACTTCAAGTTGCCTTACGAGACCGTCGTCACCGCCTGGCGCGAATGCGTCTCGAGGGTTTATGAGCCCGAAGCGGTCTACGCGCGCTTCGGGCACAATGTCGAACACACCTATCCGAACCGGCTGAATCTGCCGCTCACCAAGGCTCGCGCCAGCGCAAAAAACCTCCGCCGTGCGCTGCGGATTGCACGCAATCTCTTCTTCAAAGTCGGGGTCTTCTCCGACTACCGCCAGACGTTCTGGAAACTGTGCGGGCCGCTACTCAAACAGGGTCGCATCGAGCAGGTGATCCATGTGGGGCTCGTCGCCCATCACCTGATTTCGTTCGCGCGGGAAGCAATTTCGGGACAGCAGAACGCGTCCTTCTACTCTGCAAAGCCACGTCAGCGGCTCGGAGCGGGCACACCCGTGGTGTCGCCGGCCGAGTAACGCGCTTGGGTCGGGAATCCGTTTTACGAGAAGGCGCGAGTCATTTTCGGCTCGCTGATGCTCGCCGATGGGTCCCGGCTGTCGCTGCGCTCCGCCGGATGACACCAAGGGTGACACCGCCGTCTGATTTCTGCTGAGGTCCGGGTCATGAGCGAGCCGCACCCTGCGACGGTCCACGAAGCCGTGGGGCCCGATCTCACGGTCGCCGAAGCGGCTTCCACGCTGAGCTTCGGAACCGTCTCGCTGCTGTTTGTCGGCGTGTTGCCGGCCCTGCTCGGGGCGCTCGCGGACGAACATCGCATGAGCGCTTCGGGATTCGGGCTTTGCGCCGCAATCGAGGCGCTCACCATGGGCGTTGCGACGGCTCTTGCCGGAATCCTGATTCCCCCAAGGCGGCTGAAGCTGATCGGCGCGGTCGCGATCATCGCCCTGGCCGGCGTCGATCTCGCCTGCCTCGGTGCGGCGGAGACGCGGGTGCTCCTTCTTCGCGGCGCCGCGGGAATTGCCGAGGGGGTGCTTCTCTTCATTTCGGTCGGCATGATTGCGCGGAACGAACTCCCGGAGCGCTGGGCCGGAATTTTTTTCACGGCAAGCACGTCGGCGCAGCTGGTGCTCGCGCTCGCTTTCGCGCTTTTCGTCATTCCGCGCTTCGGGGCGGATGGCGGGTTTCTCACACTGGCTGCCGCGACGCTCCTCGGTCTTTCGGGCGTCGTGTCCCAGCCGGATCGTTATGGGCCACTTCCCGGGAGCCATGGAGGCGCAGGCGCACCGCCTTTGAGAGGCTGGGTCGCGCTTCTCGCCACACTCGTCTATGTGGCGGCCGGCGGCGCGGTCGGCGCCTATCTGCAGCCGCTTGCACATGAGGCCGGCCTCAGCGCGGACATTGCGCGCACCGCGCTCTGGACCTCGCTTGCGGCGCAGATCGCGGGCGCAGCCGCCGCCACGGCGCTTGCGGGCCGGCTCGGCTATCTCACCGCGTTCGTCGTAAGTTCAGTCTTCTTCCTTGCGAACTGGGCGATCATGGCGTTCCCCGTCGCAGGACTGCTCTTCATCCTCTCGAATACCGTTGGCGGCTTCTTCTCGGTGTTCGTGGCACCGTTCCTGGTGCCGATGACCATCGAGGCCGATCCCTCAAGGCGCGCGGCCGTGCAAAGCGCAGGCGCTCAATTGCTGGCGGGCGCGCTCGGCCCGCTCGCCTCATCGCGCATCGTGAGCGATCAAGACGTGCACGGCGTGCTCGCGCTCGGTGCCATTTTTCTGATCGCCGGACTTGCGATCATCATCGGACTTCGCGTCGCCGCGGCGAGAGAGCAATCGCGGGCGATCACAAATGGAACGATCGCCCAATTCGGCCGTTGACGGGGCGCGCGGAACTCCCTACGCGTGGCTGATTGAAGGAGATCTTTCGCATGGCACGCAAGAAGTCGAAGAAGAAGTCATCGAAGAAGTCCAAGACGACAAAGCGCAAGACGAAACGCGCGACCGCCTCTTCGAAGCGGGGCGCCACGAAGCGCTCCAAGAAGACGAAGCGGAAATCGGGTGGCCGCAAGAGCGTGCGCCGCAAAGCTGCTGCTCCTGCCCAAACAATGCCGAGTCCGTCAGAGGAGACGGGCGGCGACATGATCGACGACGCCGCCTGAAACACGGATACCGCGCGAGTTTACGGCCGCCCTCGAAGGCGGCCGTTTTTTTACTGCGGCCGGCGCGCTTTGCTCCTGGAGTCATCCCCGGCGAGGCCCGAAGCGCCGAGGGAAGGGACCAGGTCCAGCGCGCGTCGGCGCGCTGCGAGAGTCATTCGCGCTCGCTGACGCTCGCGATACCGGGTTGCCTTCCCGCGCGCTAAAGCGCGCGCCGGGAATGACATCTTGTTCAAGCGCTAGCCCGAAGTCTTCGGCTCGAACGCCAGGGCCGTGCCGTTCATACAGAAGCGCTGGCCCGTGGGCTCGGGGCCGTCCGGAAAGACATGACCGAGGTGGCCACCGCACTTCGCGCAATGGACTTCAATCCGCGTCATGCCAAGCGTGCGATCGGTCGAGGTTGCGACGGCATCTTCCGCCCTAGGGGCATAAAAGCTCGGCCATCCGCTGCCGCTCTCGTATTTCGTGCTCGAGTCGAAGAGTTCCGCGCCGCAACCTGCGCAATGATAAATACCTGCGCGCTTCTCGCGATTAAGAGGGCTCGAGCCCGCGGGCTCCGTGCCGTGTTGCCTCAAGACCCGGTATTGTTCGGGGCTCAAGGCCTTTTTCCAGTCACTGTCCTGCTTTTCGGCGTTGTCCGTCATATCCAACCTCCGCGGGAGATCAGGCTCCGGAATCGGCAATTGCGCGCCTCAAGGTCTCCGTGAGCCTTCCCTTGTTTCCGAACGCAAAAGGCGCGCCATAGATCACATCATCGACGCGCCAGCCATCGCTCGCGGCGACAAGGAAAAGCGTGTCGGTCCAAGTCATCGGCTTGGGACCGCTCTCATAGGATAGATCCATCTTGCAGTGCGCCACGGAGCCCTGGCTCTGGCAAGAGGCGATTTTGAATGTGGTCGCGCCTTCGAAATTGGAGCTGAAGAGATCGCCCTCGATCAGCGGCGGAGCGTCCTTGTGAGCACTCTCGAACCGGCCCTCCGCCGCACCGGCGTCGACGAGCATCTTGTCGAGGGCGGACGAGATGACCGGCTCATAAAGCGCCCGCGCTTTCGCGTCGGGAATACCGTCCGATGGATGAAAGCTCGAATAGACACGATAGAAGGCGTCGGCTGCGGCTTCCGGACTCGACGCACCCGCGAAGGACGGGGACGAGCCGAGAGCAAGTACCGCCAGAAAGCCCGCCGCAGTCGCCCTCATCCGCGGGCCTTCAGCGTGTCCCTGATTTCCCGGAGCAGAAGCGTGTCCTCCGGCACGAGTTCGGGTGGAGGGTTCTTCGGCGCCGTCAGCTTGTTGATCTGCCGAATGACGAGAAAGAGCGCGAGGGCGACAATTAGGAAATTGATGACCGCGTTGATGAAGATACCGTAGTTCAGCGTCACAGCACCGGCGTCCTGCGAGGCCTTGAGCGTGGCCAGGTGCGGCCCCTTCAGCGCGACAAACAGATTGGTGAAATCGATACCGCCCGTCGCGACCCCGATTGGGGGCGTAATGATGTCCTTGACCAGCGAGTTCACGATGGCCGTGAAGGCGGCGCCAATGACCACGCCCACGGCGAGGTCGATGACGTTGCCTCGCATGGCGAATTTGCGGAATTCCGAAAACAGCCCCAGCACTGGCTCCTCCCGAACTGACGATTCCCGGGAAACGCTAACGGCGTCTGTCCTCGCCAACAAGCGAGCCAGCCGCGATCGCGACCGAGAACGCTCGCGCGATCAGATAGCCGGAAAGAACGCCGAGGCCATTGGCGATTTCGTCGTGGAGATCGGGATCGCGCCCGGTAAAGCCCTGCAGGATTTCGAGCGCACCGCCAAAGACGGCGAGTCCGAAGAGCGCCCAGAACAGCTTCGGGCGATTTCTTATGACGAGGGTCACCATGGCGGCCAAACCGAAATAGGCGATGAAGTGGAGAGATTTGTCCCAGAAATAGGCGGTCCAGGACGGCGGGCGGGGCGTAAGTTCGCCCCAACTCACCAGAAGAACAGCCGGCCAAAAGAGATAGAGCGCCGCCGCGACAATCCATTTCGCGATCTGCTGTCTTTGGTTCATACGGAACCCGTGTCCTTCCGGCGTTTCGATACAAGCGACCGGTCAGGCCATAGCAGTCGCGGCATGCGCAATTGCGTGTTCTTTCCGTGCCTTGGCCGATGAGGCCCTGCACTGCCATAACGCTTGCAAACGACTGCGCTTTCCTTATAACGCGCGCTTCTTTTGGGCCGCCCGGCGGGGCATGCCGCGGCGGCCCTTAACGCGTCGGCGGCAAGGCCCGCCGGACCAGGAGGAACGCGAAATGCCCAAGATGAAAACCAAGTCAGGCGCCAAGAAGCGCTTCAAATTCACCGCCAATGGCAAGCTCAAGCACGGCCAGGCGTACAAGCGCCACCGGTTGATCAGCAAATCCAAGCGCACGCGCAAGGAGTTCAAGGGCAACCTCTCCGAATCCGAAACCCGGCGCGTCGAGCGCTGGATGCCCTACGGCTGAAGGAGACCACGGATGTCCCGCGCCCCCCGCGCCGTTCCTTCGCACGCGCGCCGCAAGAAGGTTTTCAAGCAGGCCAAGGGTTTTCACGGCCGCCGCAAGAACACGATCACGAACGCCAATGCCGCCGTCGATCGATCGCTGCAGCACAATTACATCGGTCGCAAAGAGAAGAAGCGGAATTTCCGCGCTCTCTGGATCCAGCGCATTAATGCGGCCTGCCGGCTCAATGGCATCACCTACAGCCGATTTATCGGCGGGCTTCTGAAGGCCGGGATCGAGATCGACCGCAAGGTCCTCGCCGATCTCGCCGTGCGGGAGCCCGGCACCTTCAAGGCTCTGGTGGAACAGGCGGGTCGCGCCTAGCTCATCGGCTTTTCGCGCGATCGGACAAAACCGCTTCACACTTTTCCTGATCGCGCTTTAGTCCCATCCGGGCCGGGGTCCCTGAATTCCATCAGGGACCGCTAGAACGCTTTCGGGGTGAGGATTGCCATGAACGATATCGAAAAACTCGAGCGCGAGCTTCTGACGCGGATCGACGCGGCAGGGGACGACGGTGCCCTGGAAGGGATCCGCGTCGCCGCGCTCGGAAAAAAGGGCAGCATCAGCGAACTGCTGAAATCGCTCGGCGCGATGAGCCCGGACGAACGCAAGGCCAAGGGCCCGCTCTTCAACGGGCTGCGTGACCGGGTCGCCGAGGCAATCGCTGCCCGCAAGAGCGCAATCGCGGACGCGGCCCTCTCGGCGCGGCTCGCTTCGGAGCGCGTCGACGTCACGCTGCCGCCGCGGCCGGAGCCGCGCGGGACCATCCATCCGGTTTCGCAAGTCTTCGACGAACTCACGGCGATCTTCGCCGACCTCGGTTTCGCGCTGGCCGAAGGTCCTGACGTCGAATTCGATGATTACAATTTCACCAAGCTGAACATCCCGCCGGATCATCCCGCGCGGCAGATGCACGACACGTTCTATCTGGGCCCGCAAGCCGACGGCACGCGCCACCTCCTGCGCACGCACACCTCGCCTGTGCAGGTGCGCACGATGCTAAAGCAGAAGCCGCCGATCCGGATCGTCTGCCCGGGCCGGACCTATCGCGTCGATTCCGACGCGACCCACTCACCGATGTTTCATCAATTCGAGATTCTCGCCATCGACGAGGGCCTGCATCTCGGACATCTGCGCTGGACGATCGAGGAATTCTGCAAGGCCTTCTTCGAAGTCGATCAGGCCGAACTCCGGGCGCGGCCGAGCTTCTTTCCGTTCACAGAACCGAGCGTCGAATGGGATTTGCGCTGCGACCGCTCCGTGCCGGGACAGATCCGGTATGGCACCGGCAATGACTGGCTCGAACTCGGCGGCTCGGGCGAGGTCCACCCGCGCGTCCTCGAAATGTGCGGCATCGATCCCGAGGTCTATCAGGGCTTCGCGTTCGGCGGCGGGATCGACCGCCTGGCGATGCTCAAATACGGCATTCCGGACATAAGGCCGTTTTTCGAATCCGACCTTCGCTGGCTCAGACATTTCGGCTTCGCGCCCCTCGACGTGCCCACGCTGGATGGGGGGCTCAGCCGATGAAGTTCACCCTGTCCTGGCTCAAGGATCATCTCGAGACCGATGCGGACGCCGCGAAGATCGCGGCGAGGCTCACGAGCATCGGCCTCGAGGTCGAAGCGATCGAGGATGCCGGCGCGCGACTGAAGGACTTCGTGGTCGGCCATGTGGTCTCGGCGGAAAAACATCCCAATGCCGACAAGCTCAAACTCTGCATGGTCGATGCGGGAGATGGCGGACTCGTACAGGTCGTGTGCGGCGCGCCCAATGCGCACACCGGCATGAAAGGTGTTTTCGCGCGGCCTGGCGTGGCGATCCCCTACTCCGGGGAAGTGCTGAAGACCGGAACGATCCGCGGAATCGAATCCCGCGGCATGCTTTGTTCCGGGCGCGAGCTGCTGCTTTCCGATGATCACGAGGGAATCATCGAGCTTCCTGCTGATGCCAAGATCGGAGAGCCCGCCGCGAAGGCGCTGGGCCTGACCGATCCTGTAATCGAGATCTCGCTCACGCCCAATCGCGGCGACGCCGCATCGGTGATGGGCATTGCACGCGATCTCGCGGCCTCGGGGCTCGGCAGCGTCAAGACCAAATCCGTTCCTCCGGTTCCAGGCACGTTCCCGAGCCCGATCAGGACAGCGCTGGAACTGGACCAGGACTCGGCGAGCGCATGTTCGATGTTCGCAGGACGCCTGATCCGGAACGTGAAGAACGGCCCCAGTCCCGAGTGGGTGCAGGCGCGGCTCAAGGCGGTCGGTTTGCGGCCGATTTCGGCCCTCGTCGATGTGACAAACCTCATCACTCTCGATCGCGGCCGCCCCTTGCATGTGTTCGACGCCGACAAGCTCAAGGGCAATCTGAGAGCGCGGCTTGCGCGCGATGGCGAAACGCTTCGGGCCCTGGACGGCAAGACCTACACGCTCGACGCGCAGATGTGTGTCATCGCCGATGACGTGGCAGCCCGCGGCATTGCCGGTGTCATGGGCGGTGAGGAGACGGGCTGCACCGAAGAAACAAGCAACGTCTTCATCGAGTCGGCCTATTTCGATCCGATCCGGACTGCACGAACAGGCCGCAAGCTCGGCATCCTTTCCGATGCGCGCTATCGCTTCGAACGCGGTGTCGATCCGGCTTTCGTCCTGCCCGGAATCGAACTCGCCACGCGCCTCATTCTGGAGTGGTGCGGCGGCGAACCGGCCGAGGTGGTGGTCGCCGGCTCGGCACCAAACTGGCAGCGCGTGATCGATTTCGACCCCCGCTTCGTGCGCAAGCTCGCAGGCGTTGCCATACCGTCCGAGGACAGCCGGGACATTCTCACGCGGCTCGGATTCACCGTCGAAGGGGACTATCCGCTGCGGGTCCATCCGCCCTCATGGCGCAACGACATCGAAGGCAAGGCCGATCTCGTCGAGGAAATCATCCGCATCAACGGCATCGATGCGATTCCGTCTTCGCCCATGCCGCGCGCGAGCTTCGTCGCCAAGCCCGCGCTGACATCATCCCAACGCCGCACGCGCACGGTGCGACGCCTGCTGGCGACGCGCGGCTTCAACGAAACCATAAACTTCACCTTCATCGCTCGCACGCAGGCCCGGCTCTTCGGTGGTGGAGACGACGCAAGGCAGGTGACGAACCCGATCGCCTCTGATCTCGATTCGATGCGGCCGAGCCTGTTGCCATCCCTGCTCGGCGTCGCAAACAAGAACGGCGCGCGGGGATTTCACGATCTCATGCTGTTCGAAATTGGCGCCCAATTCGAGAACGGCATGCCTGGCGGACAGGAAACGGTCGCCGCAGGGATCCGTACCGGCAGCGCGGTGCGCAGCTGGACGAAGTCCAGCCACGCGCCCGACGCGATCGACGCAAAGGCAGACATGCTGGCTGTTCTCGAAGCTGCAATGGGCGGCGCGATGACGGCACCGGTCAAGCAAGGCGGCCCCTCCTGGTACCATCCCGGTCGCTCGGGAACGCTGGCGCTTGGACCAAAGACGCTCGCGGTCTTCGGCGAACTTCATCCGGCTGTACTCGAGGCGTTCGATCTCAGGGCGCCCGTCAGCGCATTCGAGGTCTTCCTCGACCGAATTCCCGAACCCAAGTCAAAAGGCAAAACGCGGTCGCCGTTTCAACCCTCGCCTTATCAGGCAAGCGAGCGCGACTTCGCCTTTGTGCTCGATGCAGGGGTGCCCGCCGACGATGTCGTCCGCGCGGCGAAGAACGCAGAGCGCCAGTTGGTCGAGCAGGTCGAGGTCTTCGACCTCTATGAGGGAAAAGGCGTTCCCGAGGGCAAGAAGTCGCTCGCAATCACTGTCCGGCTCCAGCCAAAGGAGAAGACGCTGACCGATGCCGAGATCGACCAGATCGCGCAGAAAATCATCGCCGCCGTAAAGAAAGCGACGGGCGGTGAGCTGAGGACCTAAAGCGCGTTTGTCCACGCGCTCGCTGAAGCCGCCCCCTCCGTCAGCGCGCGTGAAGTACGCGCGCTGCCACCGCTCCGCTTCGCTGCGCGGGGGAGGAAATTGATCGTTCGCGCCCTATTTCCGGCCGGCGACCAGTGTGACCTGCGCGGTGCGCCCGGCATTATCGGTCACCGTCCAGGTATCTCCGACCTTGTGGGCGCTCGCGGGCGCACAATAGGGATTGGGAGTTCCCGGAGGCAGATCGGCGCCGTTGGTGATGTACTTGCGGCAGACATTGCCCTTCGCGTCCATCTCCCAGGTGCCGCTGACGTCGTATTTGCCGGTCGGGCCTGAGGCCTTTCCAACAAAGGTGTGATCGGGCTTGTAGCGGACGTGGAGTTCCCCCAGCGAGCTTGTGGCGATGACGGTATTTCCGAAATAGCCAGCCATGACTTCTTCGCCCGCGATGGCGGCCGAGCTCAGGCAAAGGGTCGCGGCAAAGCCGGCGAGGACAGCACGCATGGAACTTCTCCTGAAGGTCGAGTGCTGAAACGCACAATCGGCGCCCGCGTTTCCCCGATCCGGTGAGCCCGCGCCGCTCCGTCACAGCAATCGGTCGAGCCGCCCCTTCGATTGCCGGGAGTCCGGCTATCCTCTAGCGGTGGGGCGATGGGCAGAGCGGCCGCCAAGGCGAGAGATTTCGACGCGAGAAGCGGGCTCGCTTTTGTTATCGCATTCGGGATCGTCAGCCTCTTCGCCGACATGGCGTACGAAGGCATGCGCGGAATCTCAGGGCCGTTCCTCGCGAGCCTCGGGGCGAACGCGACCATCGTCGGCGTGGTTGCGGGAACGGGCGAACTGGCCGGCTACCTTCTTCGTCTCGCCTCCGGCCGGCTCGCCGAGCGCAGCCGGGCCTATTGGCCTCTGGCCCTCGCGGGATACGCCGTTCAGATGGCAGCCGTGCCGCTGATGGCGCTTGCCGGCGCCTGGTGGATCGCCGCGCTCTTCATCGTCATGGAGCGCGCCGGCAAAGCAATCCGCAATCCTGCGGCCAACACGATGATGAGTCGCGCTGGCGAGCACATCGGCCAGGGCTGGGCGTTCGGGTTACACGAAGCGATGGACCAGACCGGCGCGCTCGGCGGGCCATTGATTGCCGCGTTCGTGCTGGCGCGTCACGGGAGCTACGCACAAGCCTTTGCATGGCTCGGAGTCC
>Ga0070734_10001470_pt1 | contig 34068 bp, 30 predicted proteins | sample Coa_R1_8_FD_66444 | JGI IMG/M metagenome (GOLD analysis project Ga0070734, IMG submission 66444) | Surface soil microbial communities from Centralia Pennsylvania, which are recovering from an underground coalmine fire - Coalmine... | ecosystem: Environmental > Terrestrial > Soil > Unclassified ...
TCCAGCGGCCGCTCCCCGCTCGTTTCAATCAACACGGTGTGCCCCAGATCGAGCAGCGTCTGCATCAGCGGAACCAATTCCCGCTCCTGCAACATCGGCTCTCCGCCGGTGATTTCCACCAGTCCTCGTTCGGGGCTTAGTTTTTCCACTTCTGCCAGCACATCTTCGCTCGCCATTTTCTTTCCGCCAGTGAACGTGTACTCGCTGTCACACCATGAGCAACGCAGATTGCATGCCGTCAGCCGCACAAATACGCACGGCAATCCCGCATAAGTGGATTCGCCTTGCAGCGATTTATAAATTTCAGTGATCTGCATTGCAGCAGCTATTCGGAGTATTTGGCCGTGGTGGTGTCCGTTTCAAATACGGTTACATCCTTAACCGATACCCGCCCGCTGGTAACGGTTTGCAATCTTCCATTCGTTTCATCATAAAAATACTTCGCCAGATTCTCCGCCGACGGGTTCAGTTCGGTAAACGGCGAAATCTCATTGATCATCTGGTGATCGAGCCGCTCGATAACGTGCTTCATCACATCGCGCAAGTCTTTGAAGTCGAGCAGCAAGCCGGCCTTGTCGAGTTCACGCCCCGCGAGCGTCACCCGCACCTTATAATTGTGCCCATGCGGATTCTCGCACTTGCCCTTGTAATTGCGCAGGTAATGGCCCGCGGCAAAAGTGTCTTCCACCGTCACTTCATACATAGTTCTATTTTATCGCGAGTATGAGAAGAGACGTATAAGGGGTGAACGGGGGTGAAATGGATGCCCCCGTTCCTTAGGTTTCGTGATATGTAGCGGATTTTTCGGACTACTGCTTTGCAGTAAACCCGTGAAACACCCCGCCCGCATCAATGTACGAACCTGCAACGACGTTCGAATTGTTGATGCTGGTCGGTACCGTTCCCTCACCCAGGGCCGTACCTGCGCCGGGAACGTTGAACGTGATAATTTGCCCACTCGGAAGGCGCGCATAGCCATGTTTCACCGAGCCCGAATCTAGGTATTGTCCCGTAACTACCCCAGAGTCATTGATCCAGTCGCCATCTGTGCCTTGGTTGATGCCTGTGCCCGCTCCGGCAACGTTAAACACGGTAATCGTGCCATTCGCTGCCCGGATGTACCCGTGGTGCACGGTGCCGGAGTCAACCACAGCCCCGGCGATAGTGCCCGCGGTATTGATGGCGCCTCCCACGGTCCCCTGACCCAAGCCTGTGCCTGCGCCGGGAGCGTCATAGCTGGTAATCGTACCGCCGTTGGTGCGCACGAACCCGTGAACCACAGCGCCGGAATCGATCCAATAACCCGCAACGGTCCCTGCGGTATTGATCCCGAAACCGGTCGTTCCCTCATCAATGCCGGTTCCGCCACCCGAAACGTCGTAGGTTGTGATCGTGCCATTAGCGGCGCGCACGTAACCATGCCGAACTCCGCCCGAATCAGCGTAATATCCCGAGATTTCTCCACTCGCATTGATGTTGTAAGCGATCGTCCCTTGGTTAAAGCCCGTTCCCGCACCGGGAGCGTCAAAAACGGTGATCGTTCCCGAAGTCGCACGCACATAGCCGTGATACACGCCCCTTGAGTCGGTGGAATATCCCGCAATCGTGCCCGAAGTATTAATGGCTCGGGCAATGGTTCCTTCGTTGAAGCCGGTGCCCGCGCCCGGGGCGTCGAAGCTTGTAATCGTCCCCGAAGCCGCGCGCACGAATCCGTGTTCTACGTTGCCTGAATCCAGGTAATAGCCTGCAATCGTGCCCGCAGCATTAATCGCACCGCCGACCGTGCCCTGGCCAGCGCCCGTGCCCGCACCCGGAGCATTGTATTTGGTGATGCTCTGCGCCGGCGCAGCGATGGCCGTTGCACCCAGCATGAAAGCAAGCAGCAAACTGCCTAAAAGTTTATTCGTTAGATTTTGTGTGATTGGATGAAAAATAGACTGATAAAAGGTTGATTTAGCGGATGCAGACTGAACAACTTCAGATAGACGCACAGGTGTGTTCTCCTTGGTGTCCCTCCAAAGTCAATTTCATAATAAGCGGTATCGCCAATCGCGTCAACGTGAAAGAATTTGCATGTTCTCATAAATGGCCCATCGGGCGCGGCTTTTGAAAAGGCGCGAAGAACCGACTGGTGGCTGAACTATGTGTAAAGACCAAAGCACTTTGCACTGCTGCGCAACAGCCGCACCTACTCCCGGCAGTTCCGCTGTTTGTTTACTCCAAATCTGCTTTGTCGGGATTGTAGTAGAAGGTGAAGCGGAGCGCGAGATACTGGCCGCCGAACTCCGTCGGAAGAGGAGGGAATGGATTCGACGCGGTAATGCCTCCCCACGCTCCGCGATCCAGCGCGCCATCGCCGGATGTGCTCACCAGCCTCATTCCAGCGACGGTACCATCTTTTGTGATCGCGAACTCGATGGAAACTTTGCCTTTCTTCATCAACGGCGCGCGAGCCGACTCCGGAATCAGGTTGTACCAGTTCAATCGCACGTCATGCAGGACGCGCTGCAAGTAAGGCCCGAAATCCACGCCCATGGTATCGCTCAAGATGTCCATGGGGCCCATGCGCGCGGTAGGCTGACGGCCGCCGATGCCGGTGCCGTAATCGCCATTGTCTCCCGCATAGTTGCCGCGGTTGGCTAAAGCCGCGCGCGCGGCCTGCTCAATGGAAGATCCAGCGGACAAAGTACCAGTGTTAAAGCTCGGCTTGGGCGTGGGGGCCTGTAGCTTTGATTGATCCGGCGTGGCAAACTTCGGCGGCGGCGGAACATTTTGCGGTGCAGGCGGGCTGTTCGAAGCCTGCGTTTGCGGGGCCGGTTGCTGTTGCACCGGAGGAGCGCCCTGCCCTGGCCGTCCTCGGCTGGCCTCGATAATCTTCTTTAATTCATCACGGTTAATCTGCGGCGCTTTGCGCGTGGCAATGCGGTCCTGGTCGGAGATTTTATTGGTCTCAGGGCGCTTCGTGATCTTCTCCGCGTCAGGCGGCAACTCCAGGAAAGTTGCATCTTTGTCGTGCAGCGACGGCGCGACCACCACCGCGCCACGCGGAATGAGGTGCATGAACCGTGTGGAGTTCACAATCAACAACACCAGCGTGAGATGGACTGCAACTGAAATCCAAAAAGCTTCCCGTTTGCGCGAACGCGAGAGATCGTCCTGCAATTGCAATAGCAGCCCGGGCGCGTCATGCAATTCGCGGTAGGCTGATTCCCAATTGCGGGCTTCGTAAAGATCGCTGCCGCCGCGGCTTGGCCCGGCGCCAGGCGGCGTCACCGGGGCCCCGGGCGGAATTTGCGTAGTGGACATGAAGCGTGAGCTTATGGTTTAGACACGGCTACCCACTCTTTAGTTGCTGTGCAATCGCCGTCTTTTACCGCAAGCCTAAAATTATTGTCGCATCTTTCCCATGAATCCGCGAAAGCCTGACGGTACAAGCACTTAGGGTAACGCGAATGGGGAGGGTGAGCTGTCAAGAAGTGTAAAGAGAAAAGGCTCGGTAATATTTTTAGATTGTGGTTAGGCTATGCAAATTAGCATTTTCGGTGTGCGTGTGGATCGCATCCACCACATTCAACGCGACAGCCAATGCGCGCCGTCCATCTGCCAACGAAACCTCGGGCTTCGACCGCGACCGCACTGCATCCAAAAACGATTTCAACTCCGCGCGCAGAGGTTCTTCGGCGATAACTGACGGCTTCTCCATTCCAATCTGCGGATTCACCGTAGGCGCAGACCCTGCCGAGCCGCCTACGCTAAACACCAAAACATCCTGCCGTCCATAATCAATCGAAATATATTGCCGCGGCTGAAAGAACCGCAGCTTGCGCACCCGCTCCGTTGAAACACGGCTCGCGGTGAAGTTCGCCACGCATCCAGACTCGAATTCCATGCGCACGTTGGCGATGTCCACTTTGCTCGAAAGAATAGGCAAGCCCACAGCGCGAATTTCCTTCACTGGAGAATTTACGAACGCCAGCACGATGTCGAGATCATGAATCATCAAATCAAGGACGACATCCACATCGAGCGAACGCGGCGAAAATACGCTCAACCGGTGTGCCTCAAAAAACATCGGCTGGGTGATCAACGGTAGCGTCGCGCGCACCGCAGGGTTGAACCGCTCCAGATGCCCAACTTGTACCACTCGCCCGTGACTTTGTGCCAACTCGACCAACTCATCAGCTTCGGCCAAAGAAGCGGCCAGCGGTTTCTCAATCAATACGTCCACACCCGCTTCCATCAGCTTTCGCGCCGCTGCCAGATGATGCGCCGTCGGCACAGCCACAGACGCCGCCTGCACTTCGCTATGGGTGGTAATTAATTGCTCGATGGAGCTGAAAGGCCGGCAGTCAAACTCTTTTGCCACGGCATCGGCACGGTCCAGGTCCGAATCCACCACGCCCACCAGACGCACGCCTCCACCATCTTTTTCCAGTTGGTGATATACGCGCGCATGGTTGCGTCCGAACGCGCCCACGCCGACGACCGCAACGTTAATGAGATTGTTTTTACTCAGCGAATCCTCGCAAATACAGCCGCTTTTGATTTAATCACAAAAGTCTGGCGACCTCGGCCTATCTCAGGAAATCAAAGGTATCTAGCAAGCCCATTTCAGGAATCGTTCGCGCAGAGATTATTTATTCGCTCCGTCCCAAAATCCTCACCACGCACTGCCGAAAGTCCTGGTTCTTTTCCCGGATTCTGATTTCACCCGCCGGCAAATTCACATCCAGCAGCAACTCGCATTGCGGCACTTGGTTCGCCGGGTCATCGTGATACAACTCGAATAAAACCTCGTGTGATGCAATTTTCTCTGGGTCTCCCCGGAACGCATACGCTGTGAAATGAATATCGCTATCCATCGCGTGAGGACTCACTTTAGCGCCGTAGAGTTCAGCAATTCTCGCCACCAACCGGTCGCTGGCCTCCCCAGTGCGCTTGAAGCGCACTCCGCCACGTCGCAGCGAATATGTTTGCGGCGCTTCGGTCATCGGATTCATCTCGCCCCGTTTCATTTCCGGCGCGATGGCGATCTGCAACTCCAGCGACGCATTCTTATGCTTTCCCGCTGCCGTAATCATGAGAGTTCCATCCTGCTCTGTGCTCTTTTGCCGCACGGCCAGCGCAATATCGCAGAAACCCTCCGCAGCAGAATCGCATCGCACATCGGGAAGCATTGCATCTTGCGCTAGAGCAGAAATCGCCAGAGTTGCAGCGAAAAATATCGCCGGAATTTTCACGCGCTCTCCGCATCGCTGACGATCGCAATATCAAATTGGTCCGCTGCGCGAATCACTGCATCTCCATCAAGCAGAAGGCATTTTCCAGCATCCAATGCGAGGCATGAGGCTCCCGCAGCCTTCATAGTCTCAATCGTTTTCACGCCGACAACCGGAACATCGAAGCGCATGTCTTGCTTTGGCTTCGCAATTTTCACGACGGTTAACGCGCGGCTCAACGTCGAAGCTTCCGCATCCAGCGATGCCATGATTTTCCCGGCCCGCTCAATGGTCGCATCGGTCCCTTCCATCGCTTCCACCGCCACGCACGCAGATTCCGCAATCACCACCGTCTGACCAATATCGAATTCTCCCAACCGCCGGGCAACCGAACGCCCATAAGTTATATTCTGGCGCTCCGCTTCTGTCGGGGTGCGTCGCGTTAGCACTCCTGGCTTTGCCAGCAGCGGCTCCAGCAGCGAAGTCGAATTCTCAAGAATGATACCTTCATCGGCGAGGACCTTGGCGATAGCGCCCAGCAGCGAATCAGTATTTCTTGTTCCTAATGAAAGCAGAAGCTTTGCCAGTCGCCAATCCGGACGGATACTGGAAAAAATCTGCTTGTGCTTCACTTGCCCCGCCATAATGGCGCGTTGCACGCCCCCACGCTGGAATGTCTCAATTAATTTCGAAAGCTCGCCGAGAGAAAGCCAATGCACCGCTGCTGCGCCGCGCGTCTCAATCTCCGGCGATGTCTCTTCCTTGATCGCCGCCACGATGACTTCATAACCCTGTGCCCGCGCCGCGTCGAGGACTAAAAAAGGAAAGCGCCCGTTGCCCGCAATTAATCCGATGCGATTTGTTTTATTCGTTGTCATCGATGGGTGCCCATCCTTGTCGCGCTCTTTGCGACAGGGTGGGGATTTTGAACTTTACTTAATCACGCCTCGTTCGCTGCTCTCGATAAACCGAATCAGCAAATCCACATCCTCCCCGCGATCTGCTTCCGACTTCATTTTTTCGAGCGCCTGCGAAGTATTCAGCTTCGACGCAAGCAACAATTTATACGCATGATGAATCTTGCGGATGCGCTCTTTGCTGAATCCCCGCCGCTCCAAGCCGACCGCATTCACTCCATAAGCGCTGGTTCCGCGCTCCGCCGCTGTTTTCGAAAATGGCAGAACGTCGCGCGTGATCGTCGTCCCCCCACCAACAAACGCATATTTGCCGATCCTCACAAAATGATGCACTGGGCACAACGCGCCGACCTGCGCCCAATCTTCCACCGTGACGTGGCCCCCGAGCGTCGCCGCGTTCGCCATAATGACGTTGTCGCCAATCTGGCAATCGTGCGCGATGTGGCAATAGGCCATGATGAGTGAGTGATTGCCGACGCGTGTAATGCCTCCGCCTTTCACCGTGCCGCGATTAATGGTGACGAATTCACGAATCTCGTTATGGTCGCCCATTTCCAGACGTGTAGGTTCGCCTTTGTAAGTGAGATCTTGCGGGGCCATGCCAATCGAGCAAAAAGGAAAGAAGGTATTGTACGAGCCAATCGTTGTCGGACCTTGCAGCGCGACATGAGAGAGAAGTCGGCAATTTTCGCCCAACTCGACGTTCGCACCAACCACGCAATGCGGGCCGATTTCACAAGAAGAATGAACTTTGGCCTTAGGATCAACGACGGCAGTCGAATGAATGTTCATCAAGAATTCTGATTCGGAAAGGAACCTACTCCCCGGCGTCCGCGCTATCTCTTGAACCGGCGCGGCCTTTCGCGCTATCAATCAACTGGCAGCCGACGATCGCTTCAGCTACTTTTCTGCCGTCAACGGATGCAATACCTTCCATGCGCGCCGCCACCATGTTGCGCACCGCGCGCCAGCCAATGACTTTCACCTCCAGTCGCAACTGGTCGCCCGGAACTACCGGCTTGCGGAACTTGGCCCGCTCGATGGATGTAAACACCATCAACTTATTTTCGCGGTCTTGGACTTCTGTCAGCAACAACGCGCCTCCCGCCTGCGCAATCGCTTCAATAATGAGGACGCCCGGCATGATCGGCGCGCCGGGAAAATGGCCGGTAAAAAACGGTTCATTGATGGTGACGTTTTTCAGTGCCACAATGCGCTCTTTGGGGACAAGCTCCAGCACTCGGTCAATCAGCAAAAACGGATAGCGATGCGGCAAAATCTTCTGGATTTCGTTGATGTCCAGCGCGATTTTCACGCCCGTCGAAACTGCTTCGGTGGTTTGTGCGGTATCGGTCATCAATTTATGAGCAAAACGCCAGATTATACTGTATCGCACCCGGAAGTCGCGATCGGAACGAACTTTGATAGTGTTGTCATCCTGAGCGAGCGCCGCATTTGCGCGAGTCGAAGGACCCGGGCGGGCCGTGCGCAACAACCGCGCGTTTGGCCCGCTTCCTTAATTGTGAAAATCACGAACCGGAAGTGTAACCACCAGCATGAAAAAAAATAAATCCGTCCATAAACTAATCCCCAGTCCACTCTCAGCTGAACGCCTTCGCTGGTTTGAAGAACGCCGCGAGGCCCTCGTCCAAACCATCACCCAACTCGTCGAGATCGAATCGCCTAGCCACGACAAAGCCGCGGTGGATCAACTCAGCGCATTGCTGGCCGGACGTTTCGAAGCCCTCGGCGGCCATGCCAAATTTCACCAGGTTCCAGATTTTGGCAACCATCTGCAAATCGACTTCGCCGGACGCAGCGGCAAGCCCATTCTTCTGCTCGGCCATCTTGATACGGTTTATCCGCTGGGCACGCTGGCCAACATGCCTTGCCAAATCAAGAATGGTCGCCTTTACGGCCCCGGCGTGCTGGACATGAAATCGGGTGTGGCGCTCGCCATGCAGGCTATCGAAGCGCTGCGTGCATGGAATGAAGACATTCTCCCGCGCCCCGTGACCGTACTTCTCGTTTCCGACGAAGAAATTGGCAGCCACACGTCGCGCCGTATCACCGAAAGCCTGGCCAAGAAATCCGCGGCAGTTCTTGTGCTCGAGCCTTCCTATGGCCTTCACGGGGCCGTAAAGACTGCGCGCAAAGGCGTGGGTGAATACCACATCAAGGTTGCGGGCAAAGCCGCCCACTCCGGGCTCGATTTCGAAAAAGGTCAAAGCGCGATTCTTGAACTCGCGCGCCAGATTGACCGCATATCGAAATTCGCCGACCTCAAACGCGGCCTCACCCTCAACGTCGGCCTCGTCAAAGGCGGTACCGCCGTGAACGTCGTTCCCGCCGAGGCTTCCGCCGTGCTCGATGTCCGCATCGTCAAAATGAAAGATGCCGCCGGCATTGATAAAAAGCTGCGCTCGCTCAAGCCTTTCAATCGGCATTGCAAAATAGAGGTCACGGGAGAAATCAACCGCCCTCCGATGGAGCGCACCGCCGGAGTCGCACAGCTTTATGAAAGAGCGAAAGCCATCGCCAAAGATTTTGGATGGAAGCTCGAAGAAGCCGCCGTCGGCGGCGGCTCGGACGGTAATTTCACCGCCGGTTTGGGAATTCCAACCTTGGACGGACTCGGCGGCGTCGGCGAAGGTGCCCACGCCGTCCACGAATCCATCGTCATTGCCGATCTTCCTCGCCGCGCCGCATTGTTGGCGGCGTTGATCGAGTCGGCGGAGCGTTCATAACATCTCTTTGACAGAAGGAGATCGCAAATGCCTGAGCCAACAAAAACGACTTGGTGGACGAAAGCAGCGCCTTACTTTTTGGGAGCGTGCCTTTGGCTTATGCTATCCCATCTCTATAGTTGTGTGTTCCCTGAGCACCCCGCGCCTGCCGCAATTGAGGCTGATGGAAAAACCTATGTCGCTTGCAGTACGCCTGATACGGGACGGGGATGGTTCCACTCTACGTATTATGCCGATTTCAAAGACAACAACGGGCAGACGATCAGTCTCCGAGGAGTGGAAAAACTAATCATTACCAATCTCCCACAGCAAATAGATGCACCGATGCCGCCAAATCCTGTAGCTGTTGACGGAAAGAAGTACCGGGAGGGCGCAGAGTACGCTTGTGCGGACGGCACAAAGGCACAAGTCGAGGATGGGAAATGGGTCCCCGTGAAGATCAAGAATAATGTTTGTGAATCTGATGATGACAGAAGGAAACGGGAAACACGAGAATCGGAAGCACGTGAAGCTGAGCAAAAGAAAGAAGCAGAGGAACTTGAAACGCAGCAGGCTATACTCAGAGCGAAAAATCCCTGTCCTGCAATACTAACCTCTGCCACTGGTGAAATCTTAGAAGAGCCGCTTCCAGAAGCAATCGGTAGACCCGAATGTGTCGGACATCTACCCACACGTGCAGCGACTCCCGAAGAGCAGGCAAAGTGGGCATCGTGGACAAAGAAACCCGATGTTCCCAAAACAGAAAAGGCCGCTTCTGTTCGCCATGGGGCTACGGTAGCTATTGCTTACGGAGCAGAAATCTACAAGCGTTGCTACTTCAACGCTGGTGATCTGCCCTGCGGCTATGACGACGGAAGGTGGGGGAAAATAGCGTCGTTAAACAAAGGGGATCGAGTGCAGGTCATATCCGCTAAGAGTCGTTCGGCTTCGGGCGCTGAAATTTATGAAGTCAAGTTCCAGCAGTGGACTGGATGGATAGATGCCGCGAGCTTGAACCTTGACGTTGAATAAGTGTAACCCGCTCGGTACTTGGGAGCTGTCTGATGGTCATACGAGCAGGATTTAAGTACAAAGGCAAATACCTAAAGGGATTCGAGGTCAAAGTCAAACCACAAGGTGATGTGTTCATGTTCGTTTTCGAGCGTGGACACCGAAGAATGCACGTTTCTTATCACAAAGATGGACGGGTCAACCACAACACCGACCGCCCAAATGAGAAACACATGCCAGTCAAGTGGGACTTCTGGGGGAAAATGGAGTCGATGATTCGTTACGAGACTCCCGTACAAGATATCGTAGGCAGACAGACCGTCGCGGTGACAGGGTGGGCTACGGACGACATCGAAAAAGCGGCGCTGCCTGAATTTGTGCCACAGGCTGATGACATCGTTGTAGAGCCTACAACGCCCACTGTAGGCTTCTCCATTAACATCATCAGCCCCGGCACCGCGGCTAGAAGTATTGGGCAACTGCGTGTACATGTTCTAGACCGTTACGAGCGGGGCACAAAACCCATTATTGAGATTGAAACTTGCGATTGGTTGGCGCCACAAGCTCCAGCAAAGCTTCCGGTAATAACCGTATTCACGGTTACGCCCGATAATGACGGCACGTGGTTGCTCGACGATAAAGAGCGATTCAATACATGGCAGCAAGCTGTAGAGGCTGTTACAAAGAAGCGTGGGGAGCCGCATAAGTATTCGGCTAGGACTGATGGCGGAATCAATCTTTACTATCGCCATTTGGAGGACGACCCCTTTGAGCTATAAGCTTTGAGCTATAAGCTTTGCCCAAGATGCATTGAACGCCACCATTTTATCGCCCTTTGACTCCTCTTTCCCGCTAGCCTAGACTTAACTCAGCGCGTTCAACCGCGCTGGAGCCATTATGGGTGAGGGTCTATTTCAGCCGCTGCACATTCTTCTGCTTATCGGCATTGCGCTTTTGCTTTTCGGGCCGCGCAAATTCGCTGATCTGGGCAAAGGGCTGGGCGAAGGCATCCGTAACTTCAAGCAGTCCGTGAAGACGCCCGACGACAATAAAGACCAGCAAAAAGACACGGACAAAAAAGCTTAGACCGCTCCACGCTCTCTCAACATTCGCCACACCAGCGCCATCGGCAGCCCAACCACATTGAAATAATCGCCCTCAATTCGTGGAATCCACCGCGATGCCATTCCCTGAATCGCGTACGCCCCAGCTTTATCCATCGGCTCGCCGGTCTCGATGTAAGCCTGAATCTCCCTCTCGCCAATTTCGCTCATGGCCACGAGCGTCCGCTCGGATTGCACATTCTCCACTCCGCCCGGCCCAATCAGGCAAACGCCGGTGATCACTTCATGCGCACGGCCCGAGAGCAGCCGCAGCATCCGCATTGCATCTTCCGCATCTCGCGGCTTCCCAAGAATTTCTCCATCCACCACTACGATCGTGTCCGCACCCAAAACAAAATCTCTTGATCTTTGTGTAGCAACTACTCGCGCTTTCTCCCGCGCCAATCTCTCCGCACACTCTCGCGGCGATTCTCCCTCGAGGACCTTCTCGTCAATATCCGCGGCCTGCACCACAAAAGAAATTCCCGCACTGCGCAGGATTTCCTGCCGTCGCGGCGATGCCGATGCCAGCACAATCATAAATTTCTCATCCTGCGCGACCGCTTAAAGTAAATTTGTCATCCCGAGCGGAGCCGCGAATTCGCTCGCGAATCGCTGGCGCAGTCGAGGGACCTGCTTTTCCCCTGTTAGAATCATACTCAGCCGCAAACCTCATGGATTCCCGTTACATACGCAATTTTGCCATTATCGCGCACATTGATCACGGCAAGTCCACGCTCGCCGACCGCCTGCTGGAGCTGACCGGCTCCCTGACCGCCCGCGAAATGCAGGCCCAGGTGCTCGATTCCATGGATCTCGAACGTGAGCGCGGCATCACCATCAAGGCCCACGCCGTCCGCATGATGTATGAGGCGCAAGATGGCCAGACTTATCAGCTCAACTTAATTGATACCCCCGGCCACGTCGATTTTTCTTACGAAGTCTCGCGTTCTCTCGCTTCCTGTGAAGGCGCACTCCTCGTCGTGGACGCCTCGCAGGGCGTCGAAGCCCAGACTCTCGCCAACGCCTACATCGCCATCAATAACGGCCTCGAAATAATTCCCGTTATCAACAAAATCGATCTTCCTAGCGCCGATATTCCCCGCGTGAAAGAAATGATCGAAGGCGCAGTCGGGCTCGATGCCTCCGACGCCGTTCTCATCAGTGCGAAAACTGGACAGGGTGTGCCCGACGTACTCGAAGCTGTCGTCAAAAAAGTTCCGCCGCCCAAAGGCAATCCCGACAATCCGCTCCAGGCGCTGGTTTTCGATTCATGGTTTGATCCATATCGCGGCGTCATCGCCTCCGTTCGCGTGATTGAAGGCGTCATCAGAAAAGATCAGAAAATCCGCCTAATGTCCAACGGCCGCGTTTTCGATGTCGAAGGTCTCGGCGTCATGACCCCCAAGCCGGTCGAGATGAATGAGCTTCGAGCGGGCGAAGCCGGATTTCTCATCGCCAACATCAAGAACGTCGCCGACATGAAAATCGGCGATACCGTCACGGAAGAAGGCCGCCCCGCGCTCGAAGCCCTGCCCGGCTTCGAAGAAATCAAGCCCATGGTCTTTGCCGGAATCTATACAGTGGACGCGCACGAGCACACCCAACTCCGAGAAGCTCTAGAAAAACTTCGCCTCAACGACTCTTCATTTTTCTTCGAGCCGGAAAGTTCCGTTGCCCTCGGTTTCGGCTTCCGCTGCGGCTTTCTCGGCCTGCTCCACATGGAAATCATTCAGGAGCGCCTCGAGCGCGAGTTCGGCCTCGACCTCATCACCACCGCGCCCAGTGTGCGCTACAAAATCACCAAGTCTGATGGCTCGCTCATCGAAGTGGACAACCCATCGCGCTGGCCCGATCCCAGTGAAATCGAAAAAATCGAAGAGCCGGTCATCCTCGCCACCATTCTCACCGGAGAAGAATACGTCGGTGGCATTCTCGCTCTCGTCGAAGAAAAACGCGGAGTGCAGAAGACCTTCGAATACGTCAGTTCTTCCCGCGTTATGCTCCATTACGAATTACCGCTCAACGAAATCGTTCTCGATTTTTATGATCGCTTGAAGTCCGTCTCCCGCGGCTATGCTTCGCTCGACTATCACCTCGCCGGATATTGGGATTCGCCCATGGTCAAAATGGATATCCTCGTCGCTGGCGATCCCGTGGACGCGCTCTCCATCATCGTCCACCGTGACTTCGCTTATGAACGCGGCAAGGCCCTCGTCTCCAAAATGCGCGAACTGATTCCACGGCAGATGTTTGAGGTGCCGATTCAGGCTTCCATCGGCGCGAAAATCATCGCCCGCGAAACCGTTCACGCCATGCGCAAAAATGTTTTGGCGAAGTGCTACGGCGGCGACATTTCCCGTAAACGCAAATTGCTGGAGAAGCAAAAAGAAGGCAAGAAGCGCATGAAGCGCATCGGCCGCGTGGACATTCCCCAGGAAGCCTTCCTCGCCGTCCTCAAAGTCGGCGAAAGCAGCGACTGATCGGCATTTCATCCCAAAGAAACGCCGCTTTTTACGCGTATGAAACCTTGCCCACCCACTGGTACATGCCCTCACAATGTGTAAATCTCATGGGTTGCATAGAATCTTTAAGGCTTTCGATGAACCTTCCATTTACATCACAAAAATCATTTAAATCCATTTAAATGAATGGCCTACAAGAAACCTACCTATGAATATTGTGCATCATTCCGAGTGAATGAATGTCCGCGAGTCAACCTCGGCGCACCATTCCACAAAGTTTTCCACAGGACAATGGCAAAGAAATATGCCGAATTGAAGAATCCTTTCCACCTTAAACCCTTTATCTCCCAACCGAGGGTGCCCCATCCTAGTCGCGTTCTCTGCGACTAGGGTGGGAGGCAACGTCCCGCCTCGCACCTTCCGTCTATCTTTGTCCCGTTTTCTGGTTTCCGCCGAGCCATTCCTTTGGCCACATCGCCTGTACGAGAAAGCACGTTCCCAGGCAAACAAGAAAACCAGCCACTTGCGGATGTTCCGGCCACATCCTCTGCATCAGCCCGAGATGCGCAAACCAGAAACTCGCGCCAGTTGCAATCAACGTTGCAATCAAACTCACTTTTAGTGTTTGCATAGATCCTCATCGCAAAGCTACGCATAGTTTCCAATCATGCGAGGGACTTTCGATGTGATTTGCGGCACAGGGAGATGCCATCTGCGTCACATGCTGACCTGACTGCCTTAAGCACGACTTTAAGAGACTCCCATTGTCATCCTGAGGCGGCGGAGTCGTTCGCTTCGCGAATGACTCCCAACGAGGGATATATGCATTTTCTGTCTGTGTAGTGCAGACACTTCAGTCCGCCGTTTTGACCTGTGTAGGGCCAGAGCCTGTCCTGAGCGAAGTCGAAGGATGTCCCCACCTGCCCGAGCCTGCATCTCCCCAATCGAGGGTGCCCCATCCTAGTCGCGTTCTTTGCGACTAGGGTGGGATCCACAAATTTATAAATCCATTGTCATCCTGAGGCAGCGGAGTCGTTCGCAAGCGAACGACTCCCAACGAGGGACCTATGTATTTCTGTTCGTGTGGAGCGGACATTCCCGGCCGCTGCTTTTGATTTTAAGTCTCGATCTTCACAACTGAGGGGTGCCCCATCCTAGTCGCGTTCTTTGCGACTAGGGTGGGATTCCACAAATTTAAGTTCCATTGTCATCCTGAGAGCCCGCGCTTTTCTTCGCGGGCCGAAGGATCTCGCGTGCAGTGCGGACACTCCTGGCCGTCGCCTTTGACCTTGTCTCAAGCCTGCATCTCCACAACCGTGGGTGCCCCATTCCTTCGCGCTTTTTGCGAAGGGGTGGGATGCAATGTCCCGGACAAAAAACATTCCCGAAACGATGGCTCGGTTAATCTTTGAACGCACGCGAAAAAGCACGGAGTCGAGGTTTGTAGTGCCCACCCTTCGAACCCTGCGAAGGTGGGGCAACCTCAATTATCTAGCGTTAGGCAGGGCCAGCCCCCTTCAGTTACTTAGCGATAGGCTCGGCCCGCACGCCGATCTGAACTGCTAAGATAATCGATCATGAACCAAGGAATTCCATTTTCGACAGACCCGATGTCGCCACCGCTGGACATTCAGCATGTGTCGTTCTCAGAGGAAATTACTGAACAAGCAGCGGCAAGGTTCATTCACTGGATGGATTTAATTTCTCTCGATAGCCGACCGCGACATAATGCCGTCCATATGCTTTTCAACTCGAGCGGTGGGATGATTGTTGACGCAATTAACATGCACAATTATGTGAAAGGCTATCCCGCCGACATTCCCGTAACAATGTTCAACTCAGGCGGTGTGCAGTCCGCAGCCGTACTAGTCTTTCTCAGCGCCACCCGCCGAATTGTATGTCCTTACGCGAAGTTTCTGCTGCATCCCGCAGTTTGGAAAGCGGCTTCAGGATTGAACACCGAGCAGCATCGGATCGTGTCGAGGTCTCTTGCAAAAAACGACAAGGACATCGACGATATTTTGAAAACCCGTATCAATATGCCAGCAACAAAGTGGAAACAGGCGCGACGTCACCAACTAGAAATCTCAGCTCAGGAAGCGGTTGACTTTGGACTTGCAGACGAAATCGCAGCGTGGTCGGTACCATCGGTCATTTCGATAATGGCGCCTGCTAAGTAGCACCAAGAAAACCGTTTGGGAAAAGCTAATTGCGTGGCGACACAGTATTTCCGACAAGGCATCGCTTATCGGAATGGTCAGACATTCTCATACCAGTAGCGACAACCGCAGCTACAGCTCCTGCAACAAGAATAAGGGGTTCCGCCATAACAACCCCAACTGCGCCTAAGCCGGCACCTAGAAGAGCTGCACCCGCTTCGATTTTCGAACTTCTCGAAGTCGTCGTCTGGGCGATCATTTTAGTGGTCATAATATAACTCCCTTAAGGCATGGCCGCAACGCCCGCTAGCAATACACCAAAGCCTATCATATTAGCTACGCCACCGAGCATGAAAAGTTGCATATTCCTGCTCTTATTCGGATTGTTTTCATAGTCTTGATGCAAAGTCAAAACGAACATAAATAGCAGCATCCCTATAAAAGCAACGACAAAATTAAAGAACAGAATACCTGTATCGTACGGAAAAATAGGACCGTTGGGATACAGTGAAGCACCTGCCAACTGATTAGATGCAGTTACTGAAGTAACGGTGCCATGTAATCGAAAAGCATAATCGAGCATATTTAGGATGGAAGCCGATATCCCTGCCATCAAAAGCTCTTTCCCAAAATAGGAATCTTCAGCCATCCACTTCCCGGCCGCTCCGCGCGACAACCTTTTGCCAAGTATGCCTACAAATGCAAGGCAGAAAGGTAGACAAACACCAATAGTCAGTCTCGTCTCGAAAACAGTCATAATGTAATTTACCGATTTCTTTGGATTTGACACGACCAAGGCCCGATTGCGGAAGCGATTATAACCTGTTGTTTTGAACCATGAGCGACACTTCTTGTGTCAAACCTATTTTTGTCGCGTTAAGTCTTAACTATGTTCCCACAACCCCCTACCCTCCAAACTCCTCCCCACCTCCACCCTGCATCATGGACTCAAACCGCGTCGAGCTCTTCAGGAACGCGAGCTTCACCGTCCCCGTCGGGCCGTTGCGCTGCTTGCGAATCAAAATCTCCGCAATGCCTTCCAGCTCCGGCTCGTCCGGTTTATAAACTTCCTCGCGGAAAATAAACGCGACCACGTCGGCGTCCTGCTCAATCGAACCCGACTCGCGCAAATCCGCCAGTTGCGGACGGTGGTCGCCCGACCCGCGGCTCTCCGGCGCGCGGCTCAACTGCGAGAGCGCAATCACCGGCACTTCCATTTCCTTGGCCAGCGCTTTCAATCCCCGCGAAATCGCCGACACTTCCTGTGTCCGGTTTTCGTACCGCCGCGATCCGCCCGACATCAACTGCAAATAATCCACAATGATCAAGTCGAGCTTGCCTTGCGATTGCCGCAGCCGCCGCGCCTTCGCCCGCATCTCGCTCAGCGAAATCCCCGGCGTGTCGTCAATAAAAATCGGAGCCTGCGTCAGCTTTTCCAGCGCCTGCGAAATTTTGCGCATGTCGTCCTGCCACAGCGACCCGGTGCGGAACTTGTGCGAGTCCACCCGCGCCACCGAACACAGCAAACGTTGTAGCAGCGCTTCATTCGACATTTCCAGGGAAAACACGCCGACGACTTTTCCGTCAATAATCGCCGCGTTCTCCGCAATGTTCATGGCAAACGCCGTTTTGCCCATCGAAGGCCGCGCCGCAATAATAATGAGGTCGGATTTCTGCAGCCCCGCCGTCTTCTCATCGAGGTCGGCGAAGTGCGTCTCCACGCCCGTAATGCGTTGCCCTTTTTGCAGCAGGGAATCAATAGACCCGAACTTTTCCTTGACGATCTCCTGCACGCCCATGAAGCCCCGGCCCAGCCGCTTTTCCGAAAGCTGAAACAGCGCCGCCTCGGCTTCATTCAAAACATCTTCTGCATCGTCGCTCTGGTCCGCCGCCCGGGCGATGGCGGAATTCGCGGTATGAATCAGCCCGCGCAGCAGCGCCTTGTCGCGGACAATCTTTATATAGTGCTCAATGCTCGGCCGGTCGGGCACGCCATCCACGAGGCCGGAGATGTACCCCACATCGCCCACCGCTTGCAGTTCCTTGCTCCGGTTCAACTCCTCGACCAGCGTGATCAAATCCACCGCCCGCGACGTATCCATCAAGTCAATCATTCGCTGGTAGATTCGGCGGTGCGAGTCGAGCGAAAAATCTTCCGGCTTCAGGTGCTCGGCCGCTTCATTGAAAGAAAAATTGTCCAGCAGAATGGCGCCGAGAATCGACCGTTCGGCGTCAACGTTGGCGGGAAGTGTATGCGCGATGCTGTAATCAGTCGTAGCCAATTTCCGAACCTGCCTTTACCGGGTGCCCCGTCCAAGCTTCGCTTGGGCGGGATTTTCAACCTGTCCGCCGCTTGATCCTACGTTCTCGAACACTGTGGATGAGAAGTATTTCGTTGGAAAAATCGGCAATAATTCCGAGCGCAAAATGCCGGGGAGCACGCGCTTATTCTAGGAGAATGAAAAGCGAATAACAAGTAAGCGAAGTGGGGAATGGCCCAGTTTGTCATCCTGAGCAAGCGTTTTTTGCGAAGCGAGGGATCTGGGCGGGCCGCGCGCTAAGATCGCGCGTTCGCCCGCATCCTAAATCAAACTGAGACATTTCGGCCAAGCGCAGATGGCGGCTGCAAAGAATCCATCAAAAATAAATACGGCTTCGGCCAGCCACCGAAGCCGTAATTGTACGTGAAGCACTCAGCTCGTGTGGTTCGAACCCGCATTCCCAGGAGGGAATACCCGGTCTCTCTCCTCACACCGCGATCGGCTCCCCTGAGCTACGATCCGGGGGACTGCACTTCCGGTTAGACGGTCAGCCCTGCCTACCAGGAGGACATTCTCAGGAGGCCGCAAATGCCGTCGGCGCTCATGCGTTCATCTGCCATGTTGATGACGCAATCGCACCCTCCGGCGATCCACCCTCGAGAACCGCCGGACTTACCGGTTGTTCGCAATCCGCCAGCCGCGTGAACTGTCACGCACGCTGACAAGCACTCTGCTCCTTGTTACTAACACTGTGCAATCGTAAAGTTGCGTCTAGCTGTGCAGAACCTGTGGAGGAATCCGATTGTCTGTGGAAAGAATCGGAAAACTGGTAAAGTCAAACGGAAATATTCATGCGTCGCATCCCTCAGCTCGACGGCCTTCGCGCTCTGGCGATTCTCATGGTGTTTGCCACCCACGCTTTTGGCGTTCCAGTCTTGTGGATCGGCGTGGACCTCTTCTTTGTATTGAGCGGGTACTTAATCACCGGAATCCTTCTGCGCCTGAAAGATACCCGAGCTGTCACAGGAAAGTATTGGTCGGCGTTCTATTCACGGCGTGTGCGCCGCATTCTTCCTCCGTATTTCGGCTTTCTCATCTTTATAAGCCTGACTTTCCCTCATTTGCCGTGGCGGCATTTTTGGTATTGGTACATACTTCCGCTCGCCAATTTTCCCGTTGCATTACGCATACTTCCGCTGGCGGCTTTCAGTCCATTGTGGTCGTTGGCGGTCGAAGAGCAGTTTTACATCGTGTGGCCATTCATTATTCTCTTGTGCAGCCGCAGAGCTATGCGCCGGGTGGCCATCGGCATCGTCTTGTTTTCGCCAATTCTGCGCGCAATATTTACTTCTCACTTTTCAACTCACTTCCCCATTTACACTCTGACCATTTTCCGCGCCGATACGCTCGCGACCGGCGCCTTTCTCGCGCTCTCCGAGCAATGCAATTCGCAGTGGATCGCACAGCGCAAAACTTCAGCAACCGTCGTCGGATTGCTCTCCGTCGCCCTCTTTGGCGCGCTGTCTCTTTTTGCTCCCGGCTTTCGCACCAGTGCGAACAGCATATTATTCAATTCGCTGGGATACTCGCTCATCGCTCTTTTCTTCGGTTGCACGCTACTCTATACGCTCGCTATTCGCGAGGGGTTCATCTATTCCGTTTTGACGTGGACTCCGGTGCGCTATCTCGGAATCATCAGCTACACGTTCTATCTCTATCACGAACTCGTAATTGGCTGGCTGAGGGCGTATTTTCATTCCACCGTGGTTGTCGCTGTTTTCGCCTTTCTACTTACCACCGCTATTTCCGCGGCTTCGTGGCACTTGATGGAGAAGCGTATCCTCGCATTTCATAACAAACCGCCAAAACCGCAAGACCCCGGCCTCACGCATGCAAATAACGCATCCGCCTCCATATAAAGAAGATGTAAGATTTAAAAACTAAGTCATGTTCATCGGACACTTCGCCGCCGGCTTTGCCGCCAAGAAATTCGCCCCGCGAACTTCGGTCGCTCTCTTGATCGCCGCCACGCAGTTTGCCGATATGTTATGGCCCATCTTCTTATTACTGGGATGGGAGCACGTCCGCATCGCCCCCGGCGACACCCGCTACACGCCCCTCGATCTCTACGATTACCCGTGGTCGCACAGTTTGCTCATGGATATCGTCTGGGCCGCTGCCTTCGCTCTTCTTTATTACGCCCTCACAAAATACTCACGCGGCAGCATCGTCATCGCAATCTGCGTGCTCAGCCATTTTCTTTTAGATTGGATCTCGCATCGCCCCGATATGCCGCTCTATCCCGGCGCCAGCCAACGCTACGGCTTGGGGCTTTGGAACTCCATACCCGCCACCATGATCGTCGAGTTCGCTATGTTCGCCATTGGTATCGGGCTTTATATGAATGTCACGCGCGCCCGCGACCGTATCGGCCGCTACGCCTTCGCCGGGTTTGTCGGATTCCTAGTCTTTATCAACATAGGCGACCGTTTCAGCCCGATCCCACCTTCCGTTGCAGCCCTGGCTTGGGTCACCATTATCGGCGGTGCAATTCTTATTCCATGGGCTTGGTGGTTCGACGCGCACCGGCAAGCACAATAAAGGTTGGATGCGAACTCTTATAACCGCACTGATAGTGGATATCTGTAGCTAACAAAAACTACGACTCCTCCTTCGCTTCCACAACCTCCACCCCATGCACCCACCGCGAATGTGCCGCGTGCCGTTCATGCACCTTCTTCATTTCCCCCGCCATATGCAGCAGCGCCTTATGCATCGGCGACATTGCCACCGGCTCTGGCGTCGCCTCACTGGCTTCCACTCCCGCCGCGTTCTTCAGCAACTCCCACGCTTCCTTATACTGCGAATACTTCATCCGCTCCGAAGCCGGATCCAAATAAACCGACCCCAGCCCGCGAATCACCGGCTCCGGTATCACGTACCAAACATCTTCCGGAATCACATACGCCGCCAGAAAATCAAAATCATCCGGCTTGTACCCCAGATTGTTGCTCTTCGCCGAGCACGCATAACCCGCGCCGCACTTCGCCATCGTGGACTTCACCTGCACCCTCACCATCTTCCGTCCGCTTCCCACCACAAAGTCATACTGCGAAGAGTCGCCCCACGGCTTGTTGATCTTCAGCCCGTGCTCCGCCGCCTGCGCCATAAAACGCAGCTCCGCCCACTCCCCGCGCTGCTTGTGATTGCTGATCGTCTTCCGCTTCTTCATAATTTGTCATCCTGAGCGAGCGCCGCTCTTGCACAAATCGATGCCTCGCTTTCCACCACAGCCTCTTACTCCCTTGTCATTCCGAGCCATCCGGAATTGCGCGGAGCGCAATGAGAATGTGCGAGGAATCTGCTTTCTGCTTTGCATATACGCCCTCCTTCTATTGCACACATTTCCCAAAACATGGGTCAAGAAGGAATAAAGAGGCGTTTCCCAAAATGGGAAAGTGAAGGAAGAAGCCGCTGGCAAACCCTACAGATTTTTTCGAATGCTACACTGCCGTTCGTGACCAATCCTGACAAGTCGAATGGCTACGAAGAAATCGTTTCAATCTTCGCATCTACGCGTGGGCCAGACGTCGGAGCCTCGGTTGTGAGTGACTGGGCCCAGACGCTGCCCGACGGCGCAACCGTCCTCGACTTGGGCTGCGGAACCGGCGTACCAATTTCCCAGGCTTTGATGGATCGCGGCTTCAATCTCTACGGGGTGGACGCCTCGCCCAGCATGGTCGCAGCTTTCCGAACCCGCTTTCCAACCGTACCCGTCGAGTGTGCCGCTGTAGAAGATTCGGACTTTTTCGGTCGAACTTTTGATGCTGTGGTCTCCTGGGGGCTTTTCTTTCTCTTGGACGCGGAAGCCCAGCGCAGCCTCATCGCGAAAGTCGCCGCCGTCTTACCCCGCGGTGGCAGATTCCTGTTCACTGCTCCGAGCCAATGCTGTTCTTGGCCCGATGCCCTGACCGGGCGAACCTCAATCTCACTCGGTTACGAAGCATACCGCCGCATCATGGATGCCGAAGGCCTGTCGCTCGTTGGAACGCATCTTGATGAATGCGAAAACCACTACTACTTCGCGTACAAGAAATAGGGGACAGCGGGGTGCCCCATCCTTGTCGCGCTCTTTGCGACAGGGTGGGCCCTTGACCCTTGGAATTGCCAGTGGTGTACTTGGGCATAATTATGAGGCTGAATATTAGAAGTACTCACTCAAGACGGCTTGTTGGTTTACTGTCTCTGATTCTGTCAGTCCAACTCTTCGCAGGAACTCCCCATATCCAGACTGATTCCCCGACCGCACAGACATCGCCTCGATCTGCTGCGGCCAACTCAAAACATTCCGCTCAAGCGAAAAATGCCATCAAATATAGGAATACAAAATATGGCTTCACTTTTTCGCTTCCTGCAACTTGGAAGGGATACACGACGGTCGAGAGTACTTGGGAAGGCTATGACAATAATGGGCCCCACGGCCGCGAAGTGCTGACGCATGGTTCCGAAATCACGCTGGTAAACCCTCACTCTGTTCCCACCAAACACTATCAGGATATTTACATCATGGTGTTCACCCATCATCAGTGGAATTCGCTTCAACGGGCAGATTTCGAAATCAGTGCGGCTCCCGTCGGTCCCGGCGAGTACGGGCGTAATAACAAATACGTATTTGCAGAGCCTCCCAGAATGATCGGCTACGATGACTCATATGGAACCGAGGAAGTTTTGAAGATCATGCGGAGCAAACCTCTTCACCCATTTGACATTCCAAGCGCAGCGCATTGACTCTCTTAATCGGTTGATCATCGGCAGGTGCCCCAGCGCCTGCCCTGAGCTTGTCGAGGGAGCCGCCCGCTCGAGCGCTAACTCGACATTGCATTTGCCCTCAACTTCCCATTGTCATCCTGAGCGAGCGCCGCTTTTGCGCGAGTCGAAGGACCCCATGCATTTTCTGCACGTGTGGGGCGGACATTCCTGTCCGCCGCTTTTGACTTTGCTCTTGAAGTATGTGGGAGCCCCCCGCATGGGCTCCCCGTGAAAACTAGGATTGACCCGGTTCTGCTCTGTGTACAAATTGCAAGTCCTCGTAATCTGGAAGGGACTCGGCGGAGATAAAGGTGCGCCCCGAAACCAGAGGATCGGAAATCAGTATCCCGCCCCCAAATTCCCGCACATACCATGCTGTCTGGGGATCGTCGGGGTCGCGAAATGAAAGAGTCGCAACGGCTTCCACCCGCGCCGGATTGCCGTGGAACAACACGTGATCGCCGCGGAGTATTTCCTCTCCAGTCTGGTACTCCAGGTTACCCATATCCAAAAATGATACGTCATCAGGCTTGCTGCCCCAGAGCCTGCCCTGAGCTTGTCGAAGGGTTCGCGCCGCTCTTTGGCGCTAACCTGGGAGCCGTTGCCGCTCAAATTCGCTCAACGCTTATCTGATCGTGTGCTACGGAAACGTTGTTCAAAGAAGATACGTCGTTCAAAGCTCGCTCCCTTATTCAACATTCTCACAGCACTTTCGATTGCATCCGCTTCATTCTGACCCGCGGCCTGAATCGTCAACCTGTACTCCTTCATCATTCTGTCCTCACTTTGTGCTGAAAATACGAAAGCCCCGGTGATCAGCCGGGGCTGGATACTAAAACGCCGTTTGCGAAACATCTTTAGGATAACTCCGCTGGGAACGATGTCAAGGCATTTTCTCATTGTCGAGTGACGAGCGGAGGGCGAAGGACTCGAACCCTAGTGGCTGATCCAGCCACTCGACCGTTTCGCAAACGGCGTCCAGTACCCACTGGAAACACCCTCCAAACACCGTCCGCACAACAAATTGTAGGGGTTGGAACCAAGATTCGATCATCGCACTGCAAATAAATCGGCAACTTCCTTCCCGATTTGGGAAGAAAATCCGGCAATGAGGACACCCCCCACGCAACCGCAAAACAAAAAAGGACGGCCGACTGGCCGTCCTCTCATAACAATCTAAAACTTTACCTAATCCCTTACTCCATCCATGAAAGCCCGCAGCTTCCTCGACCGCGACGGATGCCTCAATTTCCGCAGCGCCTTCGCTTCGATTTGCCGGATGCGTTCGCGGGTAACGGCGAACGATTGTCCCACTTCTTCAAGCGTGTGTTCGCTGCCGTCTTCAAGTCCAAAACGCATCTTGATGACTTTTTCTTCGCGCGCGGTGAGCGTGCGCAAAACCTGTCCAGTCTGGTCTTTCAAGTTGACGTTGATGACGGCCTCGGCAGGCGAGACCACAGCGCGGTCTTCGATGAAGTCGCCCAGATGCGAATCTTCTTCTTCGCCAATCGGAGTCTCCAGCGAAATCGGCTCCTGCGCGATCTTCAAAACTTTTCGCACTTTCGCCACCGGAATGTCCATGCGCTTGGCAATTTCTTCCGAAGTTGGTTCGCGCCCCAGCTCCTGCACCAACTGACGCGAGGTGCGGATGAGCTTGTTGATGGTTTCAATCATGTGCACCGGAATGCGGATGGTGCGGGCCTGGTCGGCGATGGCGCGGGTGATGGCCTGACGGATCCACCACGTCGCGTACGTCGAAAATTTGTAGCCGCGGCGGTATTCGAACTTGTCCACGGCTTTCATCAGGCCGATGTTGCCTTCCTGAATCAAGTCAAGGAACTGCAAACCGCGGTTGGTGTATTTCTTCGCGATCGAAACCACGAGGCGCAGGTTGGCTTCAATCAGCTCGCGCTTCGCCTGCTCCGCATCCATGTCCCCTTGAATGATTTCGCGCTGCGTGCGCTTAAGTTCAAGGAAGGAAACGCCGGCTTCGATTTCCAGCTTTTCCAGGTCGGCGCGGATGGCGCGCGATTGCCGCTTGTATTCTTTTTTCTGCTCGTCGCTGCGTGTGGCCTCCGCTTTCTTTTCGAGGTTGAGCGACTGCCGGTCGAGCGAGCGCATGTTGTCAACCGTCTTGTTGAGGCGGTCAATCAGGCGCTTGCGTTCGTTGGCGGTGAAAGCGAGCTTGCGGACACACAGAGAAACGTGGACCACAGCACGGGCCAGCGCGATGCGGGCGCGGCGGTAATCCTTGGGACGCTTCTTCTGGTTGACGGCGGCAAACTTCTCCACCAGATGGATGGACTTTTTGTAGGCCTTGGCCAGGTCGTCAATTTTCCCGGTGAACTCTTTCAACCGGGCGTCAAGGATGTCCTGCGTGATCTCTTCTTCATCGAACGTCACCACTTCCTTGATGGAGCGGACGCTCTTTTTCAGGTCTTCGCCCAGTCCAAGCAGTTCATTGATGACGATGGGCGAACGGGAAAGCGCTTTCAGCACACGAAGTTGTCCGCGCTCGATGCGCTTGGCGATTTCCACTTCGCCTTCGCGGGTAAGCAGCGGCACTGTACCCATCTCGCGCAAGTACATGCGGACGGGGTCGTTGGTTTTTTCGAGGGCTCCGGGAGTCAGGTCGAGTTCGACGTCCTCGCCCATCTCGTCTTCGTCGTATTTTTTATCAAGGGTCGAGGACGGCAGCTTCGGCCCCTCCAGCACGTCAATGCCTTGCGTGCTGATGGTGCTGAGCAGGTCGTCCATGTCTTCGGGTGAATTGACATCGTTGGGAAGCAGGTCGTTGACCTGATCAAAGGTTAGGTAACCTTTCTCTTTTCCCGTATCAATCAGCTTCTTAATATCTTCGAATTTGTCGTCAAGGGCCAAGACGGATTATCCTCAAGGCGTCCCGAGGGACGCACATCACAGAATTTTTGAGCGGTGGGTGCTAGAGTGCGGAGATACGCGTCAGCACAAACCTAAATTATACCTTACGCGGAGCATTCTCCGCCGGAAAGAGACGCGATTTTCTGAATTTTGCCCACACCACCGCCAAATGTTTGATGATGGACAAGCCCATTTAGTTTCAATGAACTAGCGCATCAAGCCGAATTTTCTGATGGGCTCCGCCGCCGGGTCGCGCAGAGCCAGCTTCAACCGGGTTTTTTCCTGCAAAAGCGATTGCACACGCTCCGGTTCACGGACGCGGCCACTTTGGAGCTCAACTTGCACCTGTTCCAGCCTCCGCCGCAGGTGGATTCGGCGCAAAGCTTTGACCGCACCCTCCAACCGCTCGGCGGTCAAATCTTCGTCGTCTTTGAGCAGGGCCGTTGCCAAAATATTGCGCTCAGCTTCGGACATGGGCAAATCCATTACGTCCATTGCGTTCTTTCCATCGCGTACATCGGCGATTTCGGAACCGGCCTTCAGCAGGGATTCAATCAGAGACTCGCAGCTGAGACCTTCGTGAATGCGTTCATTTTGCAATGCGTAACGGGCCTGGCGGCAGGGGTCGAAGTCTTCTTCGGCCCCGTCGCGGGCGGAGATATGCTCAGAGGCATTCAGCATTTCGGATGAAGCCAGCGCGCGAATGAGGATGCGCTCGGCGTCGGTGATCTGCACGGCGGCTGGAGTTTTGAGGTTGACCGATGAGCGGTCAGTCGCGGCGTGGCGAAGCTCCTGACGAAGGACGGCGGAGTCTATGCCGAGTTTCTGGCCGATTTCGGCGGCGAGCTCGTCGCGGACGATGCGGCTGGGCACGCGCTGAATGTGCGGCAAAAGATGATTGACGGCTTTAACCTTGCCCTCGGCGCTGCGGACGGGAAATTGAGTACGGGCGCGGTCAATCAAGTAATCGAAGTATTTTTGCGAACTGCGAAGGGCTGCGGCGTAGGCATCGCGTCCTTTTTTGCGGATGAAGAGGTCGGGATCGAACCCGGATTCGAGGGTGAGGACTTTGATTTGAAATTCTTCTTCGACTAACAAACCCAAAGTGCGCTCGGTGGCGCGGGCCCCAGCGGTGTCGGGATCGAAGTTCACGACGACATTCTTGCTGAAGCGGCCGAGGAGCTTGGCCTGCAACTCGGTGAAAGCGGTGCCGGAGCTGGCGATGACGTTGTGAAATCCGGCGGCATAGACGGCGATGCAATCCATCTGGCCTTCGACGAGGATGGCGTAGTCAAGTTTGCGGATCGCTTCTTTCGCCTGATTCAGATTGAAGAGGACACGGGATTTGGAGTAAATCTGCGTTTCGGGCGAGTTCAGATATTTGGGGCCAGCTTTTTCGTCGGTGGCGAGAGTGCGTCCGGTGAAGGCGATGACACGACCGCTTTCGTTGGCGATGGGGAACATCACGCGGTTGCGGAACTTGGAGTACATGGCGGCAGACTTGCCGTTGTCTGCGGGCACAAGCGGGTCCCTCGACTGTGGAGGAGCGCTCGCTTGCGAGCGTTCCTCCTTCGCTCGGGATGACACTTCTTTTAAGTTGTCTGCGGGAGAGTTGTCCTGCTTCCAGGAAAATAATCCGCTTTCGCGCAAGAGTTCTTCGTCAAATTCGTTACGCAGGCGGTCGCGGAGAAGAAATCCGGAGTCAGGGGCGTAGCCGATGCGGAAGGCGGCGAGCATTTCGTCGTTGAGTCCGCGTCCGGCGAGATATTCGCGGGCGTGCGCGCCTTCGGGACGCTTGAGACATTCCTGAAAAAATGCCGTGGCGCGGTCGTGAACGTCGAGGAGTTGCGCGCGGAGCTTCGCGTCTTTGGCTTCGGCGGGGCTCCTGTAGTTCATCTTCGGCATGGCCATGCCGAGCTTCTGCGCGATGAGGCGGACGGCTTCGGGGAACGTGATGTTCTCTATTTTTTGGACGAAGCTGAAAACGTCGCCCTTCACTCCGCAGCCGAAGCAGTAATAGAACTGGCGCGTGGCGTGGACGGAAAACGACGGCGTCTTTTCGCCGTGAAAGGGACAGAGCCCGGAGTAGTTTTGCGCTCCCGACTTGCGCAGCTTGACGTAGTCCCCGACGATGCGGACGATGTCAGCCTGCTGGCGGACGAGTTCTTTGAAGTCGGAGGCTTCGGTCATGGGATGAGTCTATTGTCGAACAGATTGGAGCAATAAGGAATATGGAAGATGAATAGGATTGTGGACAAGCTGTGGAAGGGAGGTGGGCTAGGTCATCCTCAACTTGTGATAAAGTGAAAACCTTCGGATGGAGTCACGTTTGTATAAATCCGTCGTGAAGACGGTTAGCGAAAACTGTAGGTGCACGCCCTATTGCAATGACTACTGGAATCTTCCACAGTTCCCGTCCTATGCACCTGCTCATGCGGTATTCCGATAAGTTTTCAGACGACACAATTGCCGCTCACTTAGACGTGGTCAACCGCAAGGGATCAGTGTGGCTCGGTAAGATGGGTAAGACTCTAGCCCGACGCCATATAAAAACGCTCAACGAACAGTGCAACAACAACATCCCGACATACGTTTTCCTAGTTCAGAAACAACCGAGCGGCTATGAGGTCTATCGAGCCAGCTTGGCGGAAGTGAGTCGCTCGTTTCCTCAAGATCAAAAACTCATTCCTCCCTATTACGACAAACAGAAAATCACGAGCTATATCCGGTTGTGGCAGCGAGTCACGTCTATCAAGGAAGTCGACAGCGCTGTGCTTCGTCGACTCCGCATCGCTACCTCTGGTTCGTCTGCCGCAGATACTATCCGTCAAAGTATGGCTGCGCTCTTTATCGTTCATCAATCCTAAGCTCCTTTACAGCGGGTGTAAGGCTCAGGTAATCTGGGCCGTCATGCCGATTGACTTCGCCACGGAGTTCGCCGAAAAAATTAAAGAGCATGGTTGTAAATTTGAGGTGAGAGGTTTGCTTACTGGCGACGACAAGATTCTCACTTTGGGCAATGACACGAAGGTGCTCAGTACCGTCTTCGAGTTGTTCTCCTACCCGCTCGTCAAAGAAATCGCTGAAAAATACGGTCTCAAAACGGTGACTCCCGATGCCCAGACGGTCTATCCAGATTTCACACTGATGAAGGATGAGAACGACACAGCTAAGATCGCGGTGGATGTAAAAACAACATATCGAAGGGCGAACGGAACGTTCTTTTACACGTTGGGTAGCTACACCTCATTTCTGCGGAATGACACGAAAAACATTCTGTTCCCATACAGCACCTATGTTCAGCACTGGATGCTCGGATTCGTTTACAGCCGAATCCCTCAAGCGGAAGCTGCGACACATCCATTAGCTGATCGCGCTAAGATTACATGCCCATTCAAAGACGTTAGCTGTTTCGTTCAGGAGAAGTACAAGATTTCGGGTTTAAGGCCGGGCAGTGGAAATACTACAAATATAGGGTCCATCTCTTCCGCGGACATCAGTGACTTCGAGAAGGGCAACGGCCCGTTTGCTACCAAGGGTGAGAACTATTTTCGTGAATATTGGGCGAACTACAAAAATAGCGCCTTTCGTACCTTGGATGAATTTGAGAAGTGGAAGGCAGAGAATCCAGATCGGTTGAAATTCTAGATCGCGACCAGTAGCGCCTCGTGAGAGGTGCTATTTGACGACAAGACGTATTTGTAGGGCTTGTTCGAGAACGACCTAATTTCCCGCTTATGACGTTTCAAGAGGGTCTGCAATTCCTCTGGGGTCGGCACGCCGTCATTGCGATAACTGACCACCAGAATGCTTTTTCGGTACTTCGCAAACAGATCGTCAAAGGCCTGCCGAACGCGCTTCTTATCCAGCCATACGCTCTTGGTATCGGCTTTCAAGGGTAGATGTTTTTTTCGTTGGTCGAGCCTGTTCTCCCAGTGGTCATAGTCAGCCAGCCCCTCAAGGAAGTGGTAGAAATCGAAGTAATCCGGTCCCAGTCCGTTTGCGTTCATATATGGCGGGTCAATGTAAACCAAGTCGTAATCTGTATCAAGATCGAACACGTCTCGATTTTCAGCCCTACAGGAAATGCCACTGTCAAAGACGGCCCCCGATGCTTCGCTGAGGAACTGCTCAAAGTGCTGAGGGAATGGTTTGTCCCACGTGGTCTTGTTCCCGAAATTTCTTTCAACGTTGGACGTTCGCATATACAGGTTTGCTCTATGGAACAAGTTGTACGGTCGTTTCACGATACACGATTGAAAGAGTGCGTAGAACGCGAGCCCACGTTGATAGTCATTCTCAATGGACCGAATGTTTTGTACGGTGACGTCTATCCATTCATCTTCGTGGGTCGTGAAGTAAATGTCCCTAAAGGTCCGCTGAATGAAATCGTCGTAGGTGCGCTCCGGTTGGCGGGTCGTCAGTTTCGAGCAATCTCGAGGCCATAACGTTTGGCCCGAGTTTTCAATCAGCGCCTTGCCCATTATGAAGTTGGATTTTAGGATGTCGTTGAATGTGACTTGCTTGAAGTTGCTCTTGAGGAGAAATGAAACACTCCCAGTTCCGCCGAACGCGTCCAGAGCAGACGTAAATCTCAAATCCGAAATATGGTCCCATATCCAAGGCAGCAGCTTCAGTTTGCTCCCTAGATACCGGGTCTGCGGAAACCGTCGGACGTCCTCTACCAATTGAAGTTGGTGCAAAAGTGACCCCGTTCCTAAGCGAACATAAACTGTCTTCTTGGCGAAAGTAAAGCGAAAATATTGCGTTGGCTAGAACTTTTGCTGGACTGTTCCCGAAAGGGTAGCACGCCCATCTGCGAACTCGCAATTTATTGGGGGTCCCATCCTTCGACTGCTCAAAGCAAAGTCAAGTTGCCAGGACTGGGCGCCCTCGCGGGGCGTGAGCGGAAATTTGTAGAGTACCCCGGGGCTTACGCTCCGGGCTGGAATATTCCGCCCCTGCGGGGCTGGGTGGTTCAAGGAGCATCTCCTTTATTTTGAACCCGGCGATATTCAAGGATGGACTCGTGGAATCCCACCCCTTCGCAAAAAGCGCGAAGGAGTGGGGCACCCGGCGCTGGGGATCTCAACCTCAGGCGCTAAAGCGCGGAATGATTTAAGAGGCGGGGATCGCAGCGCTCAAGCGCTGCGCCACCCAAAGGCCAAATCCAGAGCGGCGGATAGGAATGTCTGGGTAGAAATGCATAGGTCCTTCGCTGCGCTCAGGATGACAAGGGAGTAGGAGGCGGGACTGTCGAGCTGCGCTCGACTGGACGGCCGAGGCGGCCGTCCCTACGTGAGCTGTGGTGGTCCCCAACTCAAGGAGGCGGGCGAGGCGCCCGCCCCACGTGGGCAGATGAGGACATTGGATGGATTGGTGGGGCGCCCGCTGCCTATTCGGTTAAGAGAATTCCTCGATAGGCCGGTGGTTGGGATAAGAGACAAGGGGTCCTTCGACTTCAGTACTCGATTCGGAAGCAAATCGAGTACCTTCGCTCAGGATGACAAGGGGGAGAGTAGGTAGCTGTCGAGCTGCGCTCGACCGAGCAGAGGAGGACATCTGCCCCTACGTACACCTCTCACCACGGTAACCGTGGAATCCGCTTAGATATTGCATTTGGAAGTAGAAGCTCAGCATGATAGCTGGTAGCTATGGGCAGATTTGTGCTCCGGGTGTTTATCTCTATCTTTGCGGTTTTTGCACTCTGCCCGGCCTGCGTTCTGGCGCAGGATTCCGATGTGCAGCCCTATTCTCCTTATATAGATGGCGGGATTGGGCTGTATGGCAACCTGGGAAAATCGAATCCGAATTACAACCTGGATGGCGGCGTGGATTTGAGTCATCAGCGGCTGTTTGCCGAGCTGGAGGCGGGAGCGGACACGGCGAATGCTTCAGGCACGAGTAATGGCTACAACATTCGCACGCATGCGCTGGCTTTTTATCGCGGCAAGGGGCACTGGAGCATTGGCGGCGGAATTCATTATGCGGAGTTCAAGTCGAACTCGTACACAAAGCATGATTTCTGGCCGACGGCGGCTTTATTGTATGACTTGAAATGGCTGCGGTTGAATTCGCAGTATTTGTTTCCGGGATCGAATAGCGACTATCACGAGACTGGGCCATTGTTCGATCTGCGAATACGGCTGACGCATGGATTTTATTACCGGGAGCGGTTCTCGGTGCTGCACTATACGGACAATCTGCAAAATCCGCCGCAGGTGCATTGGGGGCGCGAGGCGACGTTTGGGATTATGTATGTGTTTAGGGATCGGCAGTAAGCTGCGAAAAGCAGATTCCTCACCGCTGAAGCGGATTCGGAATGACAAGGTGGTTGGGCAGGGAGAAGCAGGTCCTTCGACTTCAGAATTTGATTCGCTCGCGAATCAAATTCTTCCGCTCAGGATGACAGGCGTTTTATTCAGATGTCGGCGCGGATTTTGATTTCGAGATCGCGCAGCTGGCGCTGCATTTCGCGCATCTGATTGCGGAGCTTTCCGGAATCAATCTCTTTGTGTTTGAACTCCGCCAATTCTTTTTGTATTTCTGAAGTTCGCAAACGCATGCTTTCTTGAATTTCCGAGCGGGAATGTTCCATTTCAGCGCGGGCCTCGGCGAGCGCCGCCTGCGTTTCGACGTTGATCTCGGGAAGCTCGAAGCTTTCATGGAGGATCTGCCCAGTCTGGCGCGGCGGCAGGGAGAGCGTTAAGGTCTGCTCTTTTTTATCGCGAAGAATGGTGATGGTGGCGGTGCTGTCTTTGCGGGAGCGCAGGGCGCGGGAGAAATCTCCGGCATCGTTAATGGCTTCGCCGTTGGCTTTAATGATGACGTCGCCGGCGTGAAATCCGGCTTTCTCGGCGTGGCTGCCTTTTTCGACGGAGCGAACGAGAACGCCCTGACCACTTTTGGCGCCGAAAAATTCGCCGAGTTGGGGCGTCATGTTCTCGACCATCAATCCGCTGCGCATCCAGGAGTGAACGACCACGACCGAGACGGGGTAATCCATATCAACCATGGCGTTGGGCATGGGATTAGGCATGGGCGCGATGTTGGGAATGGGAGGAATGGCAGGGATCGCAGGCATGGCGAACTTGTAATTTTTTCCAGAGTAGGCGAATTCCTTGGTGCGATCGGCGAGCTGGGTTTTCAGCGTCATCTGCTGGCCCTTGCGGCTGATGCCGAGAGAAATGACGCGGCCCGCGGGGATTTCGTGGATGACACGGCGCAACTGCTCGACGCTTTCGATGGCAGTGTCGTTGACGTTGAGAATGACGTCGTGCTCTTTGATGCCGGCTTTGCCGGCGGGCGCGTCCTGGTCCACCATGGTGACTTCGACGCCGTGCTCTTCTTTGAGGCCGAGATCGCTGAGGCGGTCGGGGGTGACGTCGCGCGTGTCCACACCGAGATAGGAGCCGCCGCTGAAGTAGTCATCGCTGGAGTAGCCGAAAGCGTATGTGGATGGGCCATTGCCACTGTAAGCGAAGGCGGTGGTGGTCAGAGCCAGAGCGAAGATGGTGATGAGTGTGCGCATTGTATGTACCTCCCTGCAAAATTACCTTGCTATGGAAGCGGTGCAAACGCGCGATTTATTTTTTTCGCCCGGCCCGCTTAGGATGACAGCTTTACTTCTTTGTTAACGACCGCGACGGATTTCAATGTCGCCCGTCGTGGTGGAAATCTTTAATGTTGGGCCGCCGCCGTTCAAGCTGCCTTCGGCAGTCACAGTTTTTGGGCCCCAGTCGCCGCCATCGCTATGAACGGCGATCTCGGAAAAGTCAGAGCGGATGTTGTGTCCGCTGGCCACTTCGATGGAAGCACGCACGTTGAGCTTCACCGAGGGAGCGAGATAGACGGTGATGTCTCCGGCGGAAGTTTCGAGATAGGAGTCGCTACGTCCAGCTGTACCACCGAAGATGGAGGCGATAATGCTGCCTGCTCCGGTTTCGGCGTGAACTGAGGGCGCTCCATTGATTTCGATTGTGCCGCCGCCGGTTTCCGCGCGCACCGGACCTTTGGAGGATGTAAGGTGGATGCTGCCGCCGCCGGTTTCGATTTCGACGGGACCGCCGATATCGCCGAGATCAATGCTACCGCCGCCGGTGCTAGCTTTCACACGGCCGGAGCAAGTGGTGACCCGAATGCTGCCGCCACCAGTTTCAAGAATAGCTTCCTGCGTGGCGGAATCGACGAAGATGGAACCGCCGCCGCTGCTGGCGTTCACTTTACCGCGAGCTTGCGAGATATTGATGTTGCCGCCGCCGGTTTGCAAAGTCATGTCCGCGCCAGCGTTGCGTACATCTATGTTGCCGCCGCCGGTTTCGGCGTTGATTTCGTCGTCAATGCTGGTGAGGCGGATGCTGCCGCCACCGCTCTGCGCGTCCACGTTGCCGGAGATTTTTTCCACTTCCACATTGCCGCCGTCGGTTTCGACTTTCACTGAGCCGAGGCTCTGCGGAACGTTAATCACGAATTGACTGGAGAAACGATGGGGCGAGTCGCCATCCCATTCGGCGGTGAT
>Ga0070734_10001471_pt1 | contig 34063 bp, 37 predicted proteins | sample Coa_R1_8_FD_66444 | JGI IMG/M metagenome (GOLD analysis project Ga0070734, IMG submission 66444) | Surface soil microbial communities from Centralia Pennsylvania, which are recovering from an underground coalmine fire - Coalmine... | ecosystem: Environmental > Terrestrial > Soil > Unclassified ...
AAAGCTCGTTCGGCTTGTAGCTCCGCATCCACTCTTCGAGGATCTTTAGGTGCTCTGGCTTGCGCGCCAGATCGGCCACCGGAACCTGATGGGCCCGGAATGTGCCTTCCACCTGTAGGCCATCCACCACTTTGGGACCGGTCCAGCCCTTGGGCGTCCGCAAAACAATCATGGGCCACATCGATCTGGTGGAAAACCCATGCGTGCGCGCATCGCTCTGGATGGCCCGTATCTCCGAATAAGCCTGGTCGAGCGCCGTTGCCATGCGCTCGTGCATGACTTCTGGATCGTCGCCTTCTACGAAAATTGGGCGGTATCCGTAGCCGGTAAACAGGTCATTGAGTTCGCGGTGGGAAATACGTGCGAGAACCGTGGGTCCGGCAATCTTGTATCCATTTAAATGGAGGATCGGAAGCACCGCGCCGTCCCTTTCAGGATTCAGGAACTTGTTCGAGTGCCAACTGGCCGCGCATGGCCCGGTCTCCGCCTCCCCGTCTCCAACCACGCAGCACACGAACAAATCGGGATTGTCGAACGCGGCGCCATAGGCGTGTAGCAGAGAGTAGCCGAGCTCGCCGCCTTCGTGAATCGACCCCGGCGTATCGGCGGAGGTGTGGCTTGGGATTCCTCCGGGCCACGAGAATTGCGTGAACAGCCGCTTCATGCCCTCGGCGTCCTGCGTGATGTTCGGGTACAGCTCCGTGTAAGAGCCTTCGAGATAGGTGTTGGCCACGATTCCCGGCCCGCCGTGGCCGGGGCCGGTTACATAGATTGCATTCAGGTCGTGCAGCCGAATCAGCCGATTCATGTGCACATAGACAAAGTTGAGTCCCGGCGTCGTGCCCCAATGGCCAAGCAGACGCGGCTTCACATGATCGAGCGTCAGTTTTTCCTTGAGTAGCGGATTCGCGTGCAGATAAATCTGGCCCACCGAGAGGTAATTGGCGGCGCGCCAGTAACGATCCATTTTTGCCAATTCCTGCGAGCTAAGAGGACTCTGCAATGTGCCTGCATCTGCTTGCATTTCATACTCCTTTGCTTGTGCATAGCTGCCCATGCATTGCTATCGATGTATTGCTATCGACGACTGCTGTGTTCCTTGTGATGCCCGCCAAAGAGACCTGGCTATGTAAGGAGACCCGGCCATCTCAAAGAGACCCGACTATCTCAGGATACCCGATCCGGAGCGGCCGAATGTTCCAGGTTGGTTAAAGTGGTTAAATTGAAGATTTTTTAAGAATTCTAGATTTTCAAAAGAACAAGTAGTTTCTCGAAAGATTACCCAATCCCTATGCGGAGCCCGCCACGGAGGACCGAGTCTTCATTGGTTTTCGACGACTGCCGCGGGCCTTTCGATCCTGGTTATTTGAACTCCCACCCAGCCGTTTTGATTTTTGAAGTAAGTATTCGACCATTGCTCCTGAGACATCCGTGCCAATCGCCAACTGCGCGGTTGCGAAATAGCAGGGATTGTTCGATTCCAGAACATACAAGCGCCCGCTGGAGTGTTCCAGAACATCGACGCCGCCGAATTCATGTCCTAAGGCGTGGACAGCCGCGACGGCGGTTTCCTCTAACCCCAGGGGCGCGGGAGCGCGGTAATCCTCCTCTTGCGCGCTGCCAGATGTACGGAAGTCGTCTTGCTCGGTAACATTGCGGTAATGCGAGACCATGCGATCTCCCACCACCACCGCGCGCCAGTGCGTCGCCGGGTGGATATACGCGCAAAGGATCGGATACACGCCGCTGGCCAGGATGTAGTCAACGATGGAAAATAAGCTGGGCATCGAGTCGATTCGGGTTGTGCCGATGCCGCGAGAGAATCCAGGAACTTTGAGAATCACCGGGAACTCGCCCATGCGTTCCACAAACCGGCGAAGCAAGTTGCGATCGTTTGTGGTTACGTGTACCCATCGCGGTACGGGAACGCCGGCACGTTGAAAGACCAGGAGTGGATTGCCTTTTCGCGCCAGGGGGCCGTCGGAACTCGAATAAAACGTTGCCACGCCCGGCTGATAGATGTGTTGCTCGACAAATCCGGCAGCCGCGGTGGTCCCCGCGCAATAGAGCATGTCTCCCAGGCCGACGCGATGGGAGGGCTCATAGTCGAAGGTGATCGCGTCGATTTCTACAAATTCAATATCGCGTTGTTCGCAGGAGGCGTGAAGCGTCCGCACCGTCTCGTCCGGGACATTCGCGTTGATCAGGTAAAACTTCGGCATCTCTTTAGAAAATGCAAAATTCCAAAATCCACAAATTGGCGCGTAACGTCCAATCCGCGCGCGTCTTCTCCAGGTTGATGCCTACCGTTTTTGTGTCTCGGCTGCTTGCCCAGCGGATAAAAACTCGTACGCCCATTCGGTATTAAGGAACACGAATCGCAGATTGTCTGCGCTGAGGGCAGAATGCCAGTTGTCGCCCTTAAATGGGTCTTCAATGTACCTGAAAATCACGGCCGTCCTCTTCCGCTTATCGCCATGGAGCACAGGGCCAAAGTCGTAAAAGAAGTCATTGTTCGTTACCTCGAAGCCTGCATGGATAAGAAGCGCCTTGGCGGACGCTGATTTTGCCAGGCGTTTTCGAAATGACCTTTGGGACTGAAGGTAGAGCGTGTGGAAGTTGGTCTTGGTCAAGGTTGGGTTCGATCGAGTAGCTGCTCGCCAAACCTCTAACAGCTCCTGAAGTTCAGACAGCTTGTGTCCAACGATCTCATAAACCTGAGGCCACGATTTCCGAATCTTCTGCTCGAAAGCCTCATTTTTACCTTCCACCTCCTTGGCATCGAAGTCTTTGACCGGCTGGGAGAGTCGCCCCCTGTTGATGGATTCCATTTTGCTGTTTTGCTCTTTGTAATCCTTGCCATAGGACTCCTTGCTGGTGGACTCCTTATTACTTAACTCCTTGTTACTGGACTCCCTATATTTGTCGCTGGATTCCTTGCCACTGCTCTCGCCTGACTGGACAAGGCCCTCTCCCCTTACCGAGATGCTTGAAAACATAGCGGCCCCGACCACTGGCGCCAGTCTCACCAATAATGTCCGCCGGGAAACGCTGGCTTCCGCTGCCGGGGGAGCAACTCTTTGCTCGATGAGGCCGGCATCGGCCAGAAAATCAAGCGCTGAAAACACCTCTTCCGCGGACACCGCCCGGCCACAAGCCTGACCAGCGGCAAGCGCCAGGGACTGAACTGTGCGTGCGCCATTCGAAAGGTCCCAAATGAGTTCGGCAAAAGGATCGAGGATGATCTCGCGGCCTTCTATCTCGCCGCGCAAAAGACCATCGGAGCCTCTCACCATCATGTCTTTACAAATCGCGCTCGGCCGCATCACTGATCTCCGTAAAAACGGGACCTCCGTAAAAACCGGCCATTATAGACGCAAAATCGGAGCCATCACGGATAAGCAATCTTGTGAGATTGCGGATAGCATGATGCCTAAGCTGCTTAGGGAGCAAAATTGGATCGATTACCGTCATTACAGTTCACTATTTTCGTGTTTTTTGGGGTACGATTTGGGCTTCAAAAAATCGATTCTTAATCGAATAAAATCGTCTATTGTTTTGGTGGTTGGGCTGGCTGTTTTGGCTTTCCTTCAAATAGATGGAATTGCCGCCAATAAAATCGTAGTCTGGTTCCGATCGGCTTCCGAGGCCATGCGGTAGAATGTCCCCCTCTTATTTTTGCGCAAGCAAAAGGTTGTGACCCATGCCCAATCGTCGGGACTTCCTGACATCGCTCGCCGCTCTCACCGCATTCGCCTCCTCAACGAAACTCAGCCTCGGCCGCACCGCCGCCATCGCGGGCCAGGACGCGCCTCCGCTGCCCTCGCGTTCGCTCTACGACCAGAATCAGGATGCATTCTGGGAGGCCCTGCGCGAGCAATACCTGATCCCGAAAGATGAGGTTTACCTGAACAACGGTACGGTGGGCTCAAGTCCGTGGCCGGTATTGAAAGGCGTCTTCAACAGCTTCCTGGAAACCGAAAAGATGGACCAGGAAGATCCCGAGCAATATCCGATTTGGGGATACGAACCTTATGTCGTCTATCGTGACGCGCTCGCCCAATTCGTAGGCGCAACCAGGGACCAGATAGCACTGACCCGCAACGCCACCGAAAGCAACAACTACATTGCCAACGGCCTCGACCTGCGGGCGGGCGACGAGGTGCTGATCAGCGATCAGGAGCATCCAGGCGGTGAAGAGCCTTGGAACCTGCGCGCCAAGAGATACGGAATCGTCGTCAAGAAATTTGAGCTGCCCAAGCCGCCGAAGAACGCTGCCGAGATTCTCAACCGCATCAACGATGCGATTACACCCCGCACCCGCATCATCTTCGTCAGCCACATCAGCACGGTCACCGGGGTCGTGCTGCCAGTAAAGGAAATCGCCGCGCTGGCGCGCAGCAAAGGCATCATCTCGGCTCTGGATGGGGCGCACGTCACCGGCATGATGAGGCTCAATATCAACGAGCTTGGCTGCGATCTCTACACGTCGTCGCCCCACAAGTGGCTGCAAGCCCCGAAGGGCTCCGGCTTCCTCTATCTGCGGGATGGCGCGATAATGAGTAAGCTCTGGAGCACCATCGCCACCCATGGCTGGGACGAGCCCCAGCTTCAGGCCGAGCGTTTTCAACACATCGGCTCCTCGAATGTCCCACTCATCGCCGGGCTGCGCGCCGCCATTGAGTTTGCCACCTGGATCGGCATGGACCGCATCGAAAAGCGGCACCGCGAACTGGCCGATTTGATTTACGCCGAAATGATGAAGCGCGGCGCGGAGTCGTGGACCTCGCCCGATCCCGCCCTTCGCTGTGGCATCGTAACCGTTAACGTGCCTCCGGCAAAAATGCCCGACCTTGAATACTGGATGTGGAAGCAGCACAAAATCCGCATACGGGGTGGCGCTCCACATAAGGTGCGGCTTTCGACTCCTTATTATCTTCAGAAAAAGGACATTCAACGCTTCCTGGAGACGTTGGACCGCTACAAGCAGACCTAGTGCAGATGGCTCTCGTATATGATCGCCCTCGGCTATTTGGTTGAGGGCGGCGACTAGACTTTCTTAGTTCTGAGTAAGGTACCAATCGAGGGAAGGGCTGTAGCTCCGCCGATCATCGTGCTATGCTGATGATCGTTGTGCGAGTTTTTCTATCCGTCCTCATTCTGCTTGTAGTTCTTAGCGTGGCGATGCTGTTTGTATTTTCGGCGGAGCCTGCGATCGACCTTCCATCTTCATTGTCTGCCTTGGGCGGATCAACACCGGTTGCCGTTCACGTACGCGCTCCGCACGGAGCACGCAGCGTCAAAGCCTGGATCGAGCAAAATGGCCAGCGTTACGATCTTTGGCAAACCAGCGAGCCTGCGCGGCGGTTCGTGTGGCGGCTCGGAGTGCCCGATGGCAATTGGACGTTTCCGGCGGGAACACAAGCCGCGCCTCAGCTCAAAGATGGCAAAGCTATGCTGACGGTCGAAGCGGTCTCCAACGACCTGCGCGGAAAAACGGCGACTCTCACGCGTGACGTTACGGTCATCACTCGTCCTCCGGCGGTCAGCGTCGATTCCGATCAGCACTATCTCTACCTGGGAATGGCCGACCTGACTACGTTCAACGTCTCCGGGTATTGGACGGAAGCCGGTGTCCGCGTAGGCGATGAGAAATTCCGGGCCTGGCCGCTGCCCGATGGCAAGCCGGGAATGTTTTCCCTCTTTGCGTTTGCCTGGAACATGGCTCCCAATGCGCATCCGGTCGTCTATGCCGCCAATCCGGGCAATGAAGCCGCCAGCCCAATCAAGTTCACCTTCCCCAAGAAGGAGCAGCCGAAGTATCGCGCGCGCGATCTTCCGGTGAGCGACGCCTTCATGAACAAAGTCGTCAGCGAGTTGGATCCCAACGGAACGGGCGATCTCGCGACGCGCTTTGTGAAGATTAACAATGAAATGCGAAAGGCGAATAACCAGTTGTTGTCGAGCCTGCAATCGAAAACCGAGGGCCGCTTCCTATGGTCGGAGCCTTTCTTGCAGCAGCCCAACACCAAAGTGGAAGCCGACTTTGCCGACGTGCGGAACTACATGTATCAGGGCAAGAAGATCGATCAGCAGGTTCACCTCGGCTATGACCTTTCCAGCACGCAGCACGCCGATGTCGTTGCCGCCAACGACGGAAAAGTGGTCTATGCCGCGCCGCTCGGCATCTACGGCAACTGCATCGTCGTAGACCACGGATACGCGCTGCAGTCGATCTATGGTCACCTCAGCCACATTGATGTGCACGAAGGCGACATGGTAAAGCGTGGCCAGAGCATGGGCAAAAGCGGCATGACCGGCATGGCCGGTGGTGATCATGTTCACTTCAGCATGCAGCTCGATGGCATCCAGATCGATCCGAAAGAATGGTGGGACGCCCACTGGATCAACGACCATATCGCCAAGCGCGTGCCTCTATCGACCTCATCTACCGCACCTGCGCCTGCCGCCGGCGGCGCTTTCTAAATCCGAATTCAGCACGCCGGATTCGGAGAGCGGGTCCGAGAGCAGATTCTGAAAGCGGGGTTCGAAAGAACGACTCGATCCGTTCAACCGAGCTTATGACCGTTTAGCTGCGTTTGTCCTTGCTTCGAAGCCTAAGGCTGGCATCGTCCGGCTGTTTCGGATAATCATTGTGGATGCGCATTCCCATCTTCCAGCTTGATTCGTTTACCAATCGCCGGTTCGCGGGAAATCCGGCAGCCGTGATGGTGATGAAGGATTTTCCAGCCGATTCGGTTCTTCAGGATCTTGCTGCTGAAAACAATCTGGCCGAAACGGCATTCCTGGTTCCCGCTGGCGGGAACTATCGGCTGCGGTGGTTTACTCCCGTAGTGGAGGTGCCGCTCTGTGGACATGCCACTCTGGCAAGCGCCGCCGTAGTCATGGAAAAGCTGGAGGTTGGCCGGGATCATATAGTTTTTGAATCGAAGAGCGGTCCCTTAACCGTGCGGCGTACTGCCGCCGGCTATGTGATGGATTTTCCGGCGCGTCCGTCCGAGCCCGTTGCGGAGCCCGCGGGACTTGCCAAAGCTCTTGGCGCTACTCCTCTGGAGGTCTGGTCAAACCAATTCAACTACATGGCATTGATGGAGAACGAACAAGTGCTGCGCGGGCTTGCTCCCGATATGGCCGCGCTCACCGCAATCGGGCGTCCTGGGGTCATCGTTACCGCGCCCGGCAATGGCAAATACGATTTCGTAAGCCGCTACTTTGCTCCAGCCAAAGGTATTCCGGAGGACCCGGTCACCGGAGCCGCGCACTGCATGCTCGCGCCGTACTGGGCGAAGCGTCTGAACAAAACCGAGTTTCGCGCCTTTCAGGCGTCGCGCCGGGGAGGAGAAGTAGTGTGCCGGCTGATCCCGCATCGAACTGAGGTCAGAGCAGATGTTCGAATGGAAGACCGCGTGGAACTCGAGGGAGCCTGCGTTTTCTATTTGGAAGGCTCAGTAGAGATTTAGACCCTCAACGCACAACTTAGAGGCCGATGTTTGGATGCCGATCGTTAACCACTGATCTATTGGCCTATGGATATGCTTGGCCTCTTGATCTGCTGGCTATGGATCTCCTGATCTACCGATCTACCGACCCGCTAACTTAAATCTAAAGCCCGGCTAGCTGGATCGCTCCGTCACCGGAGAGAACACGGCGCAGATAATCGAGCTGCCCCAAGTGCCAGTTCAAATGGCCGTAAAGATGAATCAGGAAGGCCAGATTCGAAAGTGGAGTTTCCAAAACGGTCTCCGGATATTCCGCCTCCAGGGCCGGTTCGGCCAGTGACGCAATGACGGAGGGCAGCATCGCCCGCAGGTCTTCAAGGCGTGCGATAAGTTCCTGCTTGGGAACTTCCTTATTGCTGAACTCCAGCGGACGATTCCGGCTGTAAGCGACTTGGCCAAGGCGTCGGCCAATGAATTCCCGTAGATTTCCTTCGAGGTGCAGCGCAAGATTCCCCGCCGGATTAGTAACGCCAGGGACGGTCTGCCACAGCATTGCGTCGGTGGGAAATGCGCCGATTTGCTGGATCAGCCTTGAAAGATCACGAAAGTAAAGCGTTGCCAGTTCTGCACTCGTGACGCTCAAATCTCAACCTCGCATGCCAAGTTTTTGTTTGCGTTAAAGCGTTTTCAGCATAAGCGTAAGAGGGAATCAAGATCGATGCGCGGCATTCCGTCAAAAGAAGAGCCGCACAAGAACCATGTAAAACGGCTACAGTAATGCTGAAAAATCTATAAATATCATACCGCACAGATTGATTGAGAGATCACCCGCACGGGATGTGCAAGCTCTAGCCTATCTACAACACTTTCCGAACTCGCGGTTGCCCCTCACTCCGTCTTGAGGGACAATTCTTCCATACAATTATAAAAATGCTCTTAATGCGGCAAGCATTGGTGCTGGGCTAATAACGATTAGCCTGCCATATTTCCCGGGAGGTCCGGCTTGTGTGCAGTTATGCTCAGTGGCTGAGGCATTTATTGGAGTTTTAATGGGAATTCACGGTGTCAGAATAGAATGCGAAGAATTTTAGAGATAGGAATTGAAATTCTCGTGGGCCTTTTGGCGGTGGCTCTTGTTATTTTGTGGGCGGAGTTTTTGCCTGACAGAGATCTACCGACAAAATGGATCGCCTTCGGACTGAGTTCGGTCATTACATTTGGATATCCCGTCTATTGGACGCGAGGTATTCCTAAACGATCTAGCTTTTGGTTTCTATGGTCTGCGTTTACCATTTTACACTGCATTATATTTATTCCGATTTTGTTTGTCGTTGAAAAATTGCCATACATACTATTTGTGGTGGTAGCTTTCGGGGAGATGTATTTTTTTTGCCCTATTCTTTATCGGCAGTTTCAAATGGATGAAAAGCTGCACAAGCCCTCTATTGAGAAAAACCATCGACACAAAGCAAAGAAGAAGCGTAAAAAATCATAAGGTGATTCCACAGTTGTTTCTGATATCAAAGCGCTGCGGTACTATCCAGGGGCAGGGAATTAAATCGTGGGAAGTGATCGTAATCTAAAAATCGGCAAACGGGAGGGGAACAACCCGTTTGCCGATGCCGAGAAATTTCCTACTAGAACAAAAACTTCAACGCCAATTGAATTTCGCGCGGCGTGTAGTTGGGGTTGGTGCGAACGATTTGCCCGAACGCCTGATTTGCGACTGCTCCGGCGGCGGGAACAAGGTTGGTGGTGGAGTCATGGTTCTGATCGTTCGCCACAAAGAAGCTCGGCGTATTCGTCAGGTTGAAGAATTCCGCGCGGAACTGCATGTTGAGCTTTTCTTTCAGGGCAAACTGCTTGAACAGCGAGAAATCGAAATGCCGGAATTGCGGGCCAAAGAGGCTGTTTCGCGGTGTGTTGCCGATCATGCCCAATTCCGGAATCACAAATGCGTTTCGATTGAAAATCTCGCTCACGTTGGGGTTGGGAACGGAGGCGGATGCAACCTGGTTCGGGCGGGTAGGTCCGCCGCCGAGGCTGCCGAAAACGTTGTTCGAGGTGCCGGTAAAGTTATCGGTGATGGTGTAAGGGCTGCCGGAATTCCATACGAAGATCGTGTTGGTCTGCCAATCGCCGATCACCATCTTTTTAATTCCGGAGAAGTTCTTTCCAAACGGCAGATCGTACGTGCCGCTCAGTACAAATCGATGGCGAAGGTCAAGGTCGCTATTGGCGGTCTCGGTTCCCTTGATGTTGAAGGGATCGGCGTTTCCAAAGCCTTCCTGGCCTTCATTGCTTAGCACGGTCGCATCGTCGATGGCATGGGACCACGTGTAGTTGGAGAAGATTGTTAGTCCATTGTGGTACCGGCGCTGAAAGGATACTTGCAGAGCATGATACGTGGAGGACCCTTCGCTGATGTAGTCTCCAATGCTGCCAAGGTTCGGCAGGATCGCAGCCCTCGGTCGTACCGTCGGAAGTACGCCGGGAGTAAGCGTCGCTGGATCGGGAACATTGATGTTGTTGAGCACGATGGGCAGGTGATGCCCCACATTGCCCACATATCCGGCGGTAACCACATTCTGTCCGAACTGCTTCTCGACTTGAAGATTGAATTGGTCGACCGAGCCGGATTTTAGGTCGGTCTGGACAGCTTGAAGGCTCAAGTTCGGGCTATTGAGATTCTGGGCCACCGGCAGGGGAAGCCCTTGCGCCAGGGCGGTTGGCTGCCCATTGGCCAAGGAACAGGCAATCTGCACCTGGCTTTGATTGATCGTTCCCGCCGTAGCTGCGGCCTGCTCAAGTTGGACGGCAATGGGTGCCGCGCAATTGGGGGCAAACACCGAGGTAAAGGGCGCATTCTTCAGCGCGGAGTTGGAAGTATAGTTTCCGGGGAAGAAGGTCAATCCAAATCCACCACGGACGACCATGCCGTGACCGGCCGACGCCGCAAAGCCGATGCGCGGCGCGAAATTCGAGTAGTCGGTCTGGACGCCGGCCGTGCTGGATACTCCGTTTTGGCCCGCCACAAGTAGTTGATTGGTTGCGGGATCGAAGTTGGCAAGGTGGTTGTGGACCTCGGTGAACGGCGTGTAGACATCGTAGCGGAAGCCGTAGTTGAGGGTGAGCCAATGCGTTGCCTTCCAGCTATCCTGGGCATAGAATCCCGGCTCCCACATGCGATAGTCCGGGGTAAAGAGATTGTTGTTCCGGTTTTCGCCGGTAAACGCGCCGACCAGGAATGAGGCCAGAATATTCGCTGTATTGGCGTTGTCTTCCGGCAGTCCAAAGTTGATGGAGCCATTCGTATTCGCGCTCTGTGCCGAGCGGGCCTGGCGGCGTATCAAAGCGGCTCCGGCTTTAATGCTGTGGGTGCCGATATTGTAGGTTACCGCGCCGTTGTACTGGAAGGTATTGTCGAGGGCCTGCAAGGGAACGAACTGGCTGTCTCCAAGCGTTGCGAGGTTGTTGATATTGATGAGGGTAAGACCGGTGCTTGCAGGTCCAAAGTTGACATTGTTTGGGAAACCAAACAGCGAGGAAGCATTGGTGCCGGCGTTGGGTGGGTTGGAAAAATTGTTGATGCGCGTGTAGGCGGCTTTCAACTCCAGCAAGAGATTGGTGTTGAAGATGTGCGTGTAGTTGACTTGGAAGTTATTGGCAGTATCTTTAGCCGGGCCGGAGAACCCAAACGCTCCGCTTCCAGGACTAATGAGCTTGCCGCCCACATTGACCGAAGGAAGGTTGTTCGGAATATTGGTGCTCACATTGTTCAGCGTATAGCGGCCGTACAAAAGGTCGCGGTCGCTGAATCGATGGTCGATGCGTCCATCAATGGTCGTGCTGAACTGGGTGCGATTCGGGTCGAAAACAAAGTTGTTGGTGGTGGCCCCGGGCGCTCCCGTGTTGGGTGCAGGGAACAGCGTGAATAGTTTCGCCGCAATCGGATCTACCGGAGTACCGGCCGGAATCGCCGGATCGGCGGCAACAATTGCTGCGGCGCCCGCCTGCTCCTGCGCTAGTGTGGGAACGGAGCTAAAGATTGGATTTTGAACGCCCTGCACCTGGCGGAAGCCTTCATACGCAAAGAAGAAAAACGTCCGGTTCTTGATAATCGGCCCGCCCAGGCTTCCGCCAAAATCGTTCTGGCGTAACTCCGACTGGGGACTGATCGGCGTCGTAGCGTTGGGTTTTGGGTCGAAAGGATTTCTGGCGTCCAGAGCATTGTTTCTAAAAAACTCAAAGAGCGAACCATGGAAGGCGTTCGTCCCGCTCTTGGTAATGATGCTCACTACGCCGCCCGCGGTCCTTCCGGCCTCCGGCGCATATTCATTCGTTTGGACCGTCACTTCTTCCACGGCGTCAATGGATGGCTTCACGCCCACCGTGCCGATAATCCGTTCGTTATTATCGGTGCCGTCAATCAACTGATTGTTGAGAATGTCGTCGCGTCCGTTCACGGAAAAGGAACTGGTCTGGCGCCGGTCGTCGGGACGCTGGCCGCTGCTGAGGCCGTTGATGCTCGATGCTTCATTGGCCCCCGGCACCAGTTGGACGAGGTTCGTGAGATTCCTTGTGTTCAGGGGCAAGTCCTGCACCGAACGCTCCGTTACCGTTGAGCTGAGCGTGGATGTATCGGTCTGCAGGAGCGGTGCGGGCGCCGTAACCTCGGCTATCTCCGATGACTCGCCGATTTGCATCTGCGCGTCCACACGAGCGCGATCGCCTCCGGTGACTGCCAGATCCTGAACTTTGTAAGCCCTGAAGCCCTTGGCTTCCACGGTCAAAGAGTAATGCCCAGGCAGCAGGAGCGTGAACGTGTACTCGCCGGATTGGTTGGTGTCCGCCGATCGCTTTTCATGCGTGCCCGCATTGGTGATCGTGATGTGGGCGTTGGGCAGCACCGCTCCCGTCTTATCGGTCACCGTACCGTGGACATCCGCGGTTGTTACTTGCGCCCATGAAGTCGCGCACATCAACAAGAACGCGCATGGAATTGCAGCAAGCAAGCGCATACTCCAAAGCGGGCCTAACCTTGTAGCTGAAATACATCGGTTGCGTGGCATTTAGGTTTCTCCTTTTAGAATTCCTTCCGGCTCTTACCAGGATGGCTGCAATAGATAAAAGGCCCAGAGGCCGGCGTTTGCTGCCGGGCCTCTGGGCTGGGAATGTTTACTGGACTACGATTCCGTTGATGAGTGGTGTGCCTGCTGAGCCAGCGGTGAACTGAATCACTATCTGTCCGCTGCTGTTGGCGGTGGCGCTGAAGTTCTCTTCGATGGCTTTGTTTGCCGCTCCGGCGTTGGCAACAATATCGAAGTTGCCGAGTACCGCGGTTCCATTGATCGCGACGTTGAAGGCTCGCTGACCGGAGGCGGTCAATACGATCTCGGCGAAATGTAGCTGGACCTGATGGCTGCTGCCTGCGCTAAATCCGCCGATCGTATACGTGGAGGCTCCCGAGCGCCCGGTTTGGTAGACGGCCTGTGGAGGAATGTTGACCGGCACCAGGCTGGTATCGATCGCCGCAGTGGTTGATACCGGGGTTCCCCCAGTGAATCCGGTGTCGGCAACGAAGCTGCCGCTGGCGCCGCCGCCGGCATTGATGGAGATTGGCCCGTTTGCGACACCGCCGCCGCTCGCTTGCGTGGTGGCGCTAGCCTGGTTGGAGGCCGCGGACTCGCCATTGGCGTTCGAAGCGGTAACCAGGTAGAAGAATGTGGTCGAAGCACTCAGGCCAGTGTTCGAGAAAGTGGTTCCGGTAAGGCCGGTTGCAATTCGAGCCGCCGTCGATATCGCAAAGCCCGAACTGGTGCTGCGGTAAACGTTATAAGTAACGCCGGAAGTACTGCTGGCCGTCCAGTTCAAATTGATCTGGCTGCTGGAGACAGCGGTCGCATTCAAGTTGCTGGGAGCGTTGGGGGCCTGCGGTGGTGGTGGGGTGTTGTTGCCGCCCAGGCTCACGCTGCCAAATTCGCTGACCATGGTGTTTGCGGGAACGGCGAAGCTTGCGCCGTCGGAAAAATTCACGGTGATGCTGGCCGTTCCGGCATTGAAGGCCGCGTGAGTGCGAACCCCGCTGGGTGTCCGAAACACACGGTACAGCGGCGTGTTGGCGCTTACGGTTTCGTCAACCTGTCCCAGGGCCTGCAAGTTGGTGATCCAGTAGTATTCGTTGGCCTTGCTGTCGCCATCAAATACAAACGATGTGTTGTTGAACTGGTTCAGGGCCGTGGCCGGATCTTCGAGCGCTTCATATTCTTCAATCAGGTCGGGCCAATTCGGGCTGCTGGATGCAAACGCGTTGGCATCCATGGAGGTTATTTCCGCCAGATTCCTCTTCACATAAGCGGGGTCGCGCCCGAGATAGAGCGATCCGCCGTGGAACGGCAGAAATTCGATGCCATGTTCGAGTTCAATCTGCCCACTGAAGAACGTTCCTGTGTCTCCCTTGCCATCGAACACGTTGGCGATTTCCACTCTGCTGAAGCCAGAAGGGAACGTGGCTACCGGGCCGTCGTTGAACCAGTAGTCGAAGATAGAGTTGGTTTCCTGGGTATACAGCCAGATGGCCGTATCCCGCAGTTGGGTATTGCCGGTTTCAACCGCGTATAGAATCAGGCCGGTCCATGCGTTGACCGCTTCGGAGCTGGACTCCTGATTTTCCCCATCTCCAAAGGGCGCCTGGCCCGATGCCCATGAGTGTCCCGCATAGACATCAAAATGGCGCAAGAACGGAAAAAGGGCGTCATTGCGGGTTGGCGCTGCAATATCGCGTGCTAACAAGTTGACCATTCCGCCCCAATTGCTCGATTGGATCCAGGTCGGATTGAAGAGGCCGAGAATCGCGGAAGAGTGAATCCAATAGCCATAGTGGAAATGGTGATCGTTAAGGGCGATGTCACTTCCAAAGGCTGCGGGGTAGCCGATCAGCGTGCCCCAATTGCCGTTGTAGTAGAACACGTTGGAAGTCTGGTTGTTCGCGGCTCCGTTGAACCAGTTCTGTAGCTCGTTTTGCAGGCCCGTTTGCAGGGAACTGAGCGCCGTGGAATCTCCTGCAACTTTGGCGATGGGGAGAAGATGCGCGACCCGGGCCAGGTCTTTGCCGATATCGTAGGTGTTGGTTCCGCCGCCGCTCTGGCTCACCGCGAAGTGATTCGACTCGTTCGCGACTGTGTCGACAAACGACTTCAAAGTTGTATTGTTGAAATTGCCGGTGTTGGGCAGAAACGGCAGCACGCCCCGAAACACATTCATGGTAGTGAAAGAGGTTCCTTGCAGCACCTCCATGGTGCCCCGGCTCGATGGATAGGTGAAATTGGTGTTGATCGACCCGCTCTGCAGCGCGGTGTATTGATGCGGGTAGAGCGCCATCAGGAACCCGGTCTGCGTTCCTTCCTGGGCCTGGGTTGTGACCGTGTAAGTTGTGGTTACCTGGCTATTGCTCTGGTTATAGTTCCACGTGACCTGGGTATTGGTGGGAAAGGAAAACGCAAAGCTTGCGTAGGTATTCAGAGCGGCTTGGTTGGGTAGCAGAGCCAGCGAGAAATAGTTGTGTCCGCTCGGCAGGTTGCAGGTAAGCGTCGTGCCGCCGATTCCGCTCCAGCTCCCGCCGCTGGGGCAAAACAGCCCGTAGTTGTTGTTCGCAATGCTCACGCCCAAAATGTTGCCGTTGTTGGTAAATACCGTTGGCTGTCCGGCAAACGTGATCGTTGGATTGCTGCCGTTCGTGGTTACGTAGACAAAGGGCATTCCACGTCCCACGCGCGTGGTCATTGGGCCGAAGTTAAAGTCCACCGTCCAATCGGTAAAGGCGCTGACGTTTACGGTGGACGTATTCAAACCGGCGACGCCGAGGGTGAGATCGCCTTCAAACGGCTGGTTAAAGAATGTGCCTCCGTTGTTCAGCGCAGCGTCGAAGCCCATCAGGAGGCCTCCGGAAGTAGTCTGCATGCCCAACGGCTGCGGAAACATATTGAACGGGCCGCCGCCTCCACCACCAAACGTGACGGAGCCGTTCACGATGTTGTCGGCATACCAGTTCTTTGCGGCCCAAAACCTGTGTGTGGGTTTCGGCCCGCCGACGGAATTAAAAATCTGGGCTGACGGGGCGGTGTCTCCTGCAGGCAAGCTGGTGGTATAGCTTCCTGCGCCCACGTGGACGACTTGGCCTTGCATCGGCAAGGCCGTCATGGCGATCAGGCAAACTGCGGTGGAGAGGATTGCAATAGGGGAAGCGAGTCGAGATTGCACATTGGGGCTGTGCATAGTCGTTCCTTTCCGTGCCGTGCTTGGGGCGGCCACTTGCCAGGCAGCCAGCTTTTAGTGCCGATCGCAGCACTCAATGTCTCTCGCGCGGTTTCTCTTGCAACACTCCAGGCCGCAGGGACGGCCATGCCGGTCGTTGTATCAAACCGGTACAATCCCGCGCATTTCCAAATTTCCAATTCCCGATTCCCAAAGAATGATACGATCGCTGCCTTGCGGGGCACATACTAAAACGTTTTAGCTCGATATTCAAGGCCGTGAGCTCTTTTTTGTCCGCTCCGGATTTGCGCTTTTTAATTTTGGAGAACCGGCCCGTGCGCGAGGAATAGGCGAGAGGCGCGCTCGTAGTAAGATTCAGTCATCCATGGCCCATCAGACCAAAAAAGAAAACGGGCAGGAGAGGCCTGTCGGCCTGAAATTCCTGGCCGAGTATCTGGCTCTGTCTCCGGCCACCATTTCCGTGGTCCTCAACGACTCGCCGACCGCGCGCGAGATCCCGCAGCGCACTAAGGACCGCGTTCTCGATGCGGCACGAAAGTTCCGGTACCGCCCCAATGTAATGGCGCGCACCCTCAGGCAGAAGCGCAGCTCCACCATTGGACTGCTGGTGCATGAGATCAGCGAAGGCTACGGTGCGTTGCTCTTGAATGCTCTGGACGATTATCTGCTGCAGGAAGGCTACTTCTATTTTGTGGTGAGCCATCGGCGGCGGCCAGACCTTCTCGAAGAATATCCGCGCATGCTGATGGAGAGATCCGTGGAAGGCCTGATTTTGATCGATACGGTGCTGCACAAGAGCTTGCCGCTGCCCACCGTCAATATCTCCGGCCATACCAGGGTGCCGGGAGTGACCAATGTGATCCTGAATCATCATCTCGCCGCCAAGCTGGCGCTGCAGCACCTGGTGGACTTGGGCCATAAGCGCATCGTTTTCGTCAAAGGGCAGGCGTTTAGTTCCGATTCTGAAGTTCGATGGAAGGCGGTGCAGGATGTGGCACGCAAGATGGCGGTCGCCATATTGCCCGAACTCACGGTTCAGCTTGAGGATTCTACGTACTCGCCTGTGGTTGGATATCCCAAGATCCAGGAGCTACTGTCGCGCTCCGTTCCTTTTACCGCGATTCTCGCATATAACGACCTCTCGGCGATTGGCGCCATCCGTGCCATTCGCGACCACGGACTGCGCGTGCCCGAAGACATCTCCGTAGTCGGCTTCGACGATATTGCCAGCGCCGCCTTCCAAAATCCTAGCCTCACCACCGTTCGCCAGCCGCTCCGGACCATGGGCATGACCGCCGCCCGAATTTTGTTGGATCGGCTCAACGGCGGCAAGGACCCACGGGAAGTAGTCGTGCAGCCGGAATTTGTCGTCCGCGAATCTACCGGCCCGGCAAAGGCTTTGGCTCGGGTCCAAACCAGCCGTCGCCGCAAGAATGGTTGATGATTGACGATCGACGATTGGCGGTTGATGGTTGAAGATTAAAGATTAAAGACTGAAGGTAGGAGGGTGATTTTTCCGCTCTCCCGACCCTATCTTGACCGGGCTTTGTTGCCCACCGCATATTCAGGAACCGATCGAGAAGCGATTGCTGGCTTGTCGAGTCTGCATCCCGTGTGGCAACCCAGATTGGCTCGTGGGCTTCAACTCATCGATGGCCCAACGGGCCCTTTCAAGTTCGTTCAAACGGCTCGGCACTTGCCTGCTTGTAGAAAACGTTCGCCTATCGGAGACACTGAGATGCTCAAATCCCTGCACAGCGTTCTTATTTTTGCGGCAGCCATTGGATGTGGAATCGTTGGCGGCATCTTCTACGCGTTTTCATCGTTCGTGATGACTGCGCTGGCGAAACTTCCAGCGGGACAGGGAGTGGCAGCGATGAACTCGATCAGTGTGGCTGTCCTCAACCCAAGTTTCATGACTGTGTTTGCGGGTACAGGAATCGTGTGCCTCGCCCTGAGTGTCCAATCGATTTATTTGTGGAGCCAGCCGGGCTCGAAGCTTGCTTTGGCGGCGAGCCTCGTTTATTTGGTGGGCTGCTTTGGAGTTACCGCTGTCTTGAACGTGCCGTTGAATGACCGCCTTGCATCTCTTGGCGATACCGCCGAAGCCGCTGCCTACTGGCCTCACTACCTGGCGGCATGGAATCTCTGGAATCACGTACGTTCCGTGGCTGGAGTGTCATCGGCAGCGCTCTTCATATGGGCTTTTCGTCAACGTTGAGAAGGCTCGATCGACTTTAAGTAAATGTCGGCCAGCGCTTATTGCAGCTTCAGCGAACGGAGAACACCGTCCAACTGATTGAGATTGGGCCGGAATGAATCGGGCGCTGCGCCTGTCATCTCTTTTTGGAATAGACGACGATACATTTCGTCGCCTGGGTTTCCGCCAGGGCGGCTGGCATCCTCACATTGCTTGCTGAACTGTCGCTCCACAGGCGCGTTGGAAATCTTGGACTTCAGCATGATGAAGTAGCGGCCATCGTCGCTGAGCCCTTCAAAAAGGTAGAATAGATATAGTTCGCAGCCATAGTCCTGCCCCATGTCCACAATCCACCGGAGTCCGTGCCATCCTGGCCCCCTCAGAACTTGGCTGCGGCTCCACATCATGATGCCTGCATCGTAAAAAGCCGAATACGGCAACTTGTCTGACTCCAATCCTGCGCCGCCCTTGAGCAAGGCTTTTTCAAATGCATCCATATTGGAATGGTCTTCGGAGAATATCTTCTTATATCCTTCAACGGTCATAATGCGAAATGAAAAATCGTCTCGCACCAAGGCCAAATGAGTTGGCCAGGAGTCGGGGTAGTCCACGCCATCGTTGAGTTCGTAGGGCGCCACTTCCAGTTTTTGCCCTTTCGCAAATGAGCCAAAGTCGATGGAAACCTGGTTGCGGCGAATGCCCGCGTCGGTGATGGGATCATTGTCTGCAAGAAAAGAGAATTGGATTGCAGGACTCTTGACTGGCGCGAATTTGATCCTGTACGTGCCTGTCTGCGGAAGTGCATAAAACCAGTTATCGGCGTTGTCCCCTCCTTGCTGAAGCGGCTCAGGCCCATCCGGCGGTTGAACGGAAACGCGAAATGGTTCGGCTGTGTTTACCTTTAGGAATTGTCCGGCCCGTCCTGAGAGCCGAAACTCCACAGCCTCACCCTTCGAGAGTTGATCGGTGCCGAAAGAAACAGGGGGCTGCACCGAAATGGTCTTTACTGGCGCCATGGTCTTAAGCTCTGGTGGCATGGTCTCGTGCACCGGCAGTTGAATTCGCTGCTTAGGATTGGCCGCTAGCGGACTCGCGAAGGGAGTAGGCATAACCGGAGTTTTTCCATCCGGGCTTGCGTTTGTTTCGCCTCCACGCTTGCAACTGGAGAGGCTAGTGGCGATAGCCAGCGAGCATATCCACAAAGAGAAGAGGCGGCACTTCAAAAAGAAAGGTCGGTACTTCGAAAAAATGGGTCGGTACTTCGAAAAAATGGGTCGGTACTTCGAAAAAATGGGTCGGTACTTCGAAAAAATGGGTCGGTACTTCGAAAAAATGGGTCGGTACTTCATACTTCGATAGAAAGATCCCTTCGCATAATTGCGTTCCGGCCATGTTCGCCGCTCTCTATGGAGACGCCTGCAAAACAAAGATCGCGATATCTTCAAGTGTATCTTCCGCGGTTCCCCCGCATTCGGCATCGCCAAGCAGCCTTGTGATTGCCGGAACGGCAAGCTCCAAATGCAGCCTTCTATGCAGCCGAGCGAGGTGGCCAAGCGCGATGAGCGCGGCGATGCGCACCGGCGTCCTCGAATCCGAGAGTGCCCGCAGACACACCCTTTCCGCCCACTGCCAATCCCGCTCGTGCAGTGCCATCCGTATCAGGGCTGGAGCCGTAGTTTGGCCGTCCGGCGAGCGCAGGGCCTCCTCGACCTCTTGGCGGGAGATCGGCGCTGGTTCCTCATATCTACGAGCGGGCATAGCTCAGTCCCTTCATCTCGCACACCCTATTCATCGTTGCCGATCGAAAGCCTCGATGATCCTACCCAACCTATCCCACTGTGTCTTGAATTCTTCTGTATTCAGGGAAGTGCCTTGCAGGAAGCAAGGGCGTTCCACATGATAGTAGTACCGCAACAGCTCCATCGAGCACGATCGAACAAGCTCCAGCAGATTGTGCAGATGGTCTGCTTCAATACTGCACTCGTCCGCCAATCCATCGTTTCCAAGCATCCGAATTCGTAAGAGGCCGATGCCAAGAATCTGCAGCAATGCTTCTCTTATCTCCTCCTTTTGAGGTGCGCCAACATGGTGCGTCGTCAAAACTCCCTCCATCCTTCCTTAACTACGGCTCTACCGGGACGCAACCTAAGCTCTATATAAAGCTCTTGTATCTTGACCGGCGAAGAAGTTTGCACAACCGTGGAAGAGCACAGCTGTCCGCAAGATGCTTCTCCCCGTTGCGGCGCTTCAGCGCCTGGGCTTCATTGATTTATGACCAACGGCCTGCTGTCAAAACTCCCGCCATCCTTCCTTACTCACGAGCTTGGAGACGAGCTGCAATTCATCGTCTGTAATGGTTTCCTGAAGGTAGACTTCTTCCGGAGCACACAATTCAAACGGATCGCGAGATAGAAGGACCATTCCTCCAGGGTGTTCGCCGCGAATCGCATAAACGAGCACATCGTCAAGTGTGGCGTCGAAGTCGGTAAAGTCTTGCAGCGCGTTCCATTCGTGGCTCTTTACATGGTTGTACAGCGCCAGCACCCGCGGCCGATTTGCTTCGCTGATGACGGTTGAGGCAATCTGGACAAATGAATGCCCTACGGTTTCCTTGCCGCAAACCAGACACTGAGGAGCCAAAAGCCGCATTCTCAGAACCGTGGCGTCGTTGGTTGACCGCCAATTGATCTTGGGCTTCCGCTTTTGAAAAAGCTTGCCAAACATCCATCATCCCCAAATAGATAGAATAGCCGCACCCAACAATCTAAAGATCCAAGGCTCTATACATCCAAACGCCTTAAATATCCGGACTCAAAGCTAGAGCTGCAAGCCGCTTCCTTTCAAGATATTCTCGGATGGCCATGGAAATTGCATATTCCTGCGTTGGCCCTACGATCTTTGCTTTTATTCTGTCGAACAGAGATTTTGCTGGAACATCCTTGAAGGTAAAATACTCGACATCCGCCATGTCTGCCGGCCAGACAACTCGCGATCGCCATTCCGTAGATGCCGCCAGGCCCAGTTGAATCGGCGCACCCAGATGCTCTTGCAGGGTCTTCAGGGTATCAAACACGCCGTCCGCATAAAAGGAGCATGTGGAGGAATAGAGCGTGCCATCCTCAACGGTGGTGAACACCAAGAAATAATCGTCAACGTAAGGGCCTTCGTTTGTGGTGTATTCGGCAATCAAGACCACAGATTTCGCGGGCAAAGACCATCGCAGCGCTCCGGCCGTATCCCGATATTCGAGAACGGAGTTTCCAACTTGCAAGGAGTATTTGTCCGCCATCTCAATGCTCCGATAAAATGCAGGGCCGTAAAAACGTCTTTAGGGCTTGCTTACGACAAGGGCATTGGAGCCAAGATCCCACGGAACTAGACAGGCGCGAAGAACCAAGTAGATCCAGCTTTTTGCCGGTTCCTCAATAAGCTGATCGACGCCATTGTCAAACATAGCGATTCCCATAGATCGGGCTCCTGGAAGTTTGGTAAGCCCTTCAAGGAACTGGCCAAGCCGTGTCTGAATCATGGCGGCGTAGACTTCAGGGGGTAGGGAGCGGTCTTTGATGTCTGCCCAGCGTTGAGGGAGAGCCGCATCTCCCGGCAACCGTTGAAGGGCTTTTCGGCCTGCAAGAAACGCTTCTTCCCACAGAGCGCCAATATCGGAATCGCCGGGAGTAAAAATATTGAATGCTATGCCTTCGCCCCGCAAGTACGGCGATTCTTGAAGAACCTTGTCGTCTTCGGAATCCCCAAGGCCTAGGCTGATTTCAATGCAGGAACGTAACGCCAGTTGCTCAATTTCATGCTCCAACAGCGGAAGACTCGCCCCAACGACTTTTCCAAAGCCATAAACCGACATGCTTTTTGGCTAGTTTGCCACTCCAAATAATATCGTACGCCGCAAAGCATTGAAAATAAATGCCAGGGCGCATGGATCACAGCCAATTCACGCTCCCGAATCAGCCTGATGTGTTGAGAAATTCCCGCGTAAGGCATTCCTGCAGCGAATCTCCGTACACGATCGCATCCGCTCCCGAGATGGATAAAACAGCGCTGCTTTCGCGGCCCTCAGCGCATACCACAAATCGATGGGAATAGATTGGCACTAGGCCCGCTTGGTCTGGAAGATCAACACCTTGCTCCGACAGGTTGGCCGTTATTTCGTTGCGAAGACTCCGAACGTCTTCGATTCGCTGTTTTACCAATTCGATGTCTCTCGGAAAAGAATAGACGCCCACGCCTTCGGTCGAAGGCATGCCGCGACTTCCATAAACATTCAAAGTTGGTAGGTCCGTTCCGTTCATTTCCCCCAGAAATGCCGAGAAATCAAAAGGAAACCGCACTGCAAGGATGCGCTCGTACTCCGCAATGGCCGAGTTCGGCAAGCCGGGATTCCAGCGCGTACCGGGTTGGATTTGAAAACCATAGATGTCAGGATTGATTGGCCGGTCGCGCCATCTCGCTTCGGTGGTGTGCTTGAACTCGCTAAGGAATTCGATATTCATCGGAATTGGTGTTGGGCAGAATAGTAGGCCGCTGACAAGGGTACAAGCACTTTTCTTCAAAACTCATTCCGATCGGCACGTCGCCATCGCAAAAGAAACGACAAATCCCTTCGTCAACCTTTAAAGATAGAAATGCTTCGCAAACCAAATTGCATCTGAGTTTGAGAGACAGGCATCCTCAATCGTAAAAGCAACAGGGAACCAATCCTGCATCTTCTTGGCGAGCGCAAATTGAGCTGCTCCTATTGCAAATGCCTGTTCAACTCCATGAGATTGCTCTTCTTGAATCTGGTCAAACAACCGTAACATGGCCCCCTGAGACCATTTAGAGTTGAGAAATGACCGCAGAAAGCAGCCCTGCTCTCGTATATCCTCTGTCAAGACTTCCAGGCAGGGCCGGTCGCTTTCCATCGCCGTTTCTATTGTTGACTCATCGTCACTTGAGGGATGATCCGGCCTTGGTGAAAAGCCAAGCTCGCGAATCGTGGCTCGGTTGATTTTATCCTTCGAACCTAGTATCTGATCGGTGCTCGCAAACGTCAGATCCATGAAACCATATTTGGCTATGACCGATGATAGATTCTCAACCGAGTCCTTGAGCCTGAAATTGCCTGGCAGGGCGGACGAAATCGCCGAGAGGATTGTGTCTTCGATTTGAGTGATAGCAGGAATCGTCATCTGCCGGCCGATGAGTCCCGGCAAGGGCCTATACCTCAGTTTTCTAATGCTTAATAGAGTATTCATGAAACAGTCAAAACCCTGAAAGATGTTTTGAAAATAATCTGGTGAGAGGCTAAATTCCTTAGCCCCATTCCTGATGTTTCTATATTTCGCTTGAGGATATAACCGGCTCTACGGGGGAGCACAACCTAAGCTCTATATAAAGTTCTTATATCTCGACCGGCGATGAAATTTGCACAACCGTGGAAGAGCATGGTTTTTCAGCCATGCGCAAAGTATTTTGCTACCAATTGTGCGTATCTATCTCGAAAATATAGGCGGACTCGGAGAATAAGAATGGCGATCGTGTGCGCCCGACAAGTCCATAGATAAAGGACGGAAGCTGATCGATGTACAAAGGCTCTTTAGGAAATGCCACCTGAAAATAGTTCTTGGTGGCTCCGGAAATATCTGCGTTATAGGAAAAGAGACCGGCGGATGCCATGGCGACAAAATCCTTTAAATAAAGGCTGCGTGCCTGGTCGTCTGCCCATCGTCCGGCGCCGCCTTCAGCCTCTGCCCGGACTGTATAGGGCGCACCTCTGGGCGTTTCCTGAAAGAAATAATCGATCAGCTTCAAAGCAGCCTCTTGATCCTGTTTAACCGAGCGGGGCAGAGCACGCTGGCCCGCGGTGGTGAAGTGCGCAATTCTCCCTTCGGGATCGACTGCAAACCAATCCCAATCGCGAGTGAATTCCTCTATTTCGTTGATTTTCATCGGATAGGACTGCCTTCGGAAGCCGCGCGCTCATGCCAGAAGGTCCGCCTCTTAAGAATCCAAGACCACAGATGCGTAGACCAAAAACTCGCCAACGTAAAAGTGACAACGTATCGTGTGCTTGCATTCACGATGGACCATTGCGCGGCTTGATTGTGCGCGCGAACATCAAATGAGATTTCTGCCGTTCGATCGCAGTAGCAGAAAGTCAAAAGCTCGCCGTTACGCTTCATTTCTGAAAGAGGCAGAATCTTGAATGGCGGGTCCAGGACTTCCAGGCCATCGAAAGCCAGCCAGAAGCGGGCAACCTGTTCCGGAAACTCAACAGCAAGATGGGCCTCGGCTCTCTGCATAGCCTCGAGCGTCGCGCCTGCAGCGAACCTATAGATAAGGTTCTCGCCCGCCCTTGACCGAAAAGACCGAAAGCGATTTTCGATTTGATCGAGATGCATATTGCTTCTTATTGGTTCACTCGGCCTTCACGATCCGGCGATACGATTGAGATGGGTAGGCGCTTTTTCACCCGCTGCATCCCCGTGAGATGTTATTAACCCGATAAATGCATCGTCGGTTTCTTCAGTTCCTATATCTCTCCGGCCAAGGTCAGGCTCTTGCTGGCCCAATCTTCGGACTTCCTTCAATGGTATCCGCCAGGCTGCTGATGTTTCAACGACAGCCGGCAAGGAACCTGTCAAGGATGGAGGCGTCGAGTTCCTTGCGTTTGGTTGGGTCAAACACTACGTCTTTGATCTGAATGTGTCCAATGCAGGTTACCTTCGTGTCGCCGAGGAGCTCCCACGAACCTTTTCGAACCGAACCTTCAACCGATTCGGGGAGAATATAAACTGAATAGCTGGTTGGATAATCATCTAGAAGCTCGTCGAAGGCGCTCTGGAGAAGGAACAACCTTTCCCTATAGGGGAGCGCGATGCAGCGAGGGACATCGTAGAACTCTAAATATAGAAATGGAGTCATTTGGCCTTAATTCCTGAAGGCATCCATTCCGAAATCAGCATTCTCGAATGGTTCTTCGATGAGGAGTGGTTGGCCAAGCTTTGCACGCCCTTTCCGAACTTACGAGGATGACCGCGTAGCGTGAGGGTGCCCCATCCTTTGCGGAGAGCGCGGTTTTGCTTTTGCGCTCGGAGCAAAGGGTGGGTGTGTCGGTCGAATCCCGACTGGCTAATTCCAAATCATAAAAGACATCGATCGAATCTCCGAGGATATCTCTGTGCCACGTCTTGCCGGATGCCTAAGCATGAAGAAGGCGGACCATCTCCGGGATCATCGAGTGAATCGAGCCGGTCGCAGTTCTAACGTCGAATCCCCGGCAGATGCATTCGAATGTTGAGTCGTGAAAAGCAAAGATGAAATGCTGTAAGCGGAAGAACTTCTCAGGCCGATGGTGCTCGTGAACGGAGTTCATGCGTTCCAAACGGCGGATCCACGAGGAGTCCTTGATCCTGAAAGCGGCGTAAGGTTGCAAGCCGCGGCTTTCTAAAGGATGCCCTTCAAAGGCTTCATCGTTTGGCGGACCAAGGAAATGGGCGATGCAGGCTTCAAAGCGGATGAGTGCAACGGGCTCATTGCTTGTGACCGCATCAAGGATTCGAACAGTTGAGCCGTCCCATTCTGGCGATCGGTTTTCCATGTAATATGCAAGTACAGTGCGGTGCTCGTCGGCGATGACAAGAGGTATTGGCGCACCTATAGCTGACTGCGGTACGTCTTCCAACTGCTCAACTTCGTCTCTTTCATCGACTTCATACATCAATCCCACCTTGTAGCTTCCGGAATTATTTACGATTTTACTACTGCCCGTCGAACTCAACTTGATATTTCGGCGGTCTGCAATATAGCACCACTACTCCGGGTCCCACTTCACTTGCAAGTCGGAAATTGTTCCAGGAGCGGCGGGCGGGCCAAGCGGTTTCAACTGTCCTTTTACCTTGAATCGGAGGCTGCTATTGGCCGCAATTTCCTGCTGAATTGCATTGGCTAGACGATCATAGGTCTCCTTATCCTGGGGAAGAGCAGGGTGAGTGGACACATCAACCTCGCGCCTATGGAATGCCTGTTGCCAGCGTAAGAAGATTGCTGACCGCTGTTGCTCTTGTCGCAGAATTTCATCGCTTAAAGGCTTCAACCAAAAAAGGTCAGAATAATCATCCTGTCGCTCGTCGAAGATATTTTCAAACCAATGGGGACGGCCTCGGTATTCTGCGACTCCGCTTCGGGGACCGTCCCAGTAGTCGTGAACCGCGTGCACAATTTCGAAGCCCTGCTCCAGTTTAGCCATGCTGAAACCTTCTGTTATCCCTTTTAATTTTACGGCTTTCGAATGGCTTTCTTATGTCGCGGCGGGGCTGTCGTCACTGGGCCATTCCCAATCATTCTGACGGCCGACATAGTCCCCATGCAGGCCCATGCCGCTAAGGCCTACTGGCATCGATTCTCCTCGGAACGTGAAGCCTACCTTGCCAGGCCCCACCCACCAGGACAAGACCGCCAACACGTCATGAATCGCTCCTGTACGCTGGATGTGAAGCATCTGCGCCAGCACCTGCCGCTGGTCGGTGGAGAGAGATTGAACGAACGTATTGAATGCTCGGTGATCTGGCGCTTTTGAGAAGATGCCCTCTTGAGCGACGAGCCTTTCGGAAATGCCGCGGCTCGTCTCGGTGGCGAGTTCATCGATGATTGCCTTATAGACATCTACGGGACGGGATAGATCTGTTTGTCGAGGCATTTCCTTTCCTCCCCATGGGATTGGCGTCCGGTCAGCTATCCCGGACGCTTCATTCGCTAGATTGCTTTCTGGGCTGTCGCCGAGCATGCGCGAATTGGCTCATGCCCGGCATCAATATGGGATATCCAATCCGAAGAACTTTGAAACCTTAAATTCGGCTTCAGGGTAACGTTGTCTCAAATCGTTCATTACATTGTGGTCTCGCCCATAAACATAAAAGTATGTGTCATCTGCGAGCCTGATCGTGAGATCCGCCTGCAGCATGGCTTCTTTGTCATCAACATCAGTCAATTCCCCTGAAGGGTTCTTCACGTAGAGAAAGATAAAGGCCCAGTCGAACTGGGTGGCGCTAGCTGCCTTTGTCAGAAAGGCGGCCGGAGAAATCACTCGGTCTTCATAATCTTTCAACTCTGGAATTGCACCCTCCAAATCGGACATGCCAACGGCAGAAGCCCCAAGCCTATGAATGAGGGGCGCCACAAAATCTGCAACGCTGCTACCTTTAAGGCCATTCCCGTCTGTCACGATCAATTGATACCAGTCGACATCGAGAGCACGCTGATTTGTCATTATGTAAGCTCCCCAACATACTTGACTAGCGGAAGGGCTTTCTCGATCAGATTTTACCGAATGGGCTTTCTGTCGGATGCAGGCGAGATTCACATGGTCTCCTCGGCCATGATCGCTACAACCGGAGCCAGGACTTGGGTCACCCTGCTTAGGGCTCAGGAGTTCGTAACTGATAACTCGCACGATCATGTACGAGGATTTGAGGGTTTCGCATCACCTGCTTGGCCTGGATTTTCCAGTCCGACGATAATACTCCAACTGAAGCGCTGTCTACGATTAGGACATCTGCATCCTGGCAACCTACGCCCAGTAGATTCGCTGCTCCATTAAATATCCAGACTGAATGCCCGATGCTGGCGATACCCATGAGCAACCCGAAAAAGGGAATAGCCTGATTCGCGATTTGGAGATTTGCAGAAGTGCCGATAGCCCAGGAAGTGTCCGCAATTGTAGACACGTTGCGCTTCGTCGTGGATGGAATCATTTTCTCGATCGCTTTTACCATCTCTGGCTTCACAGAAGCTTGTGCCAAAGTGGGAAGGATCAGATAGGTGCGATCCTCACGAACGATTACCAGATTTCCCCGTGCAGCGAGCATCCGTACTTGGTCGAAGCAATCCTTAGCCGAGATTGTCATAGTGATTCCGGCAAAGCGGTGCCCTGTCCGGAGACAGGGCCGGTCAGTTTAAACAGGATGCCATGATCACTCAATGATCTTCGTGCTTGTGAAATTACGCTGTACACGTTCGATCAGATCTTTATTCCGGGAAGTAATTACCCAGACATCCCCATCTATTGCCTGAATAACTACATCATATTCCGGGGCACTCAGATCCACGGGAGCAATCGGCGGGTGAGTGCCTGGCCGCACACCTATCAGAATTGCGTCCACAGTCTGATATATGTGCCGCGCAAACGCTTCCAGCTTTTGCCATTCCAACTTGACCCCGTTCGGATTTTCCCTGATTTCTTGAAATAGATTGGACACCCACGATGGGGGATCGCCATCCTCTGTTTTTGGCGCCACCAAACGCACCGGTTCAAGATCAACGAAGTGCCAATCCAGTCCTTGAGCGAAAGGCTGGATAGCAGCTAATATTTTCGCTAAATCTATGAACGGAGTATTGTCACCCCCATCAAGAATTTCAATTTTTGGCATACTTCATACCTCCTAATGAGGGAGTTCTTTTTTAGGTTCTACCGGCTCAGGAGGCAAAGGCTCTGCCGTGCGAGCGCGGGCTCCACCATCTGAATCATAGGGGTGCTGGTGTGGATTTGGATGATTACTAGGTCTATCGTGATCTATAAAATCAATATCTCTGAAGCTGGTGGTGACTCCCGCTAATGCCCACCCGTTGCCGTCTCTATGTACTCACGATTCTTGGGTCACGAGCGTCCAAAATGCCCTTCTGGTGGACGCCAGCCTTCGGGTAAGCGCTTCGCTAAATCGATATTTTTGTCCTCTCGTCGACTCTTAACAAAATGGTCGATATCCGCCTGTGCTTCCTCGGCTGCATTTTTGACGGAAGCGGTAGGATGATTCTTCAGACGTGTGAGTATGTGAGAAGCCGCTGCTTCGTCGATCTGCCCATTAAAAGCTGCCAGGAATCCCAAACCTGTAGCCACGGCCCATAGGACAAGATCGTGATAGTCGGCAAATTTTGCTAGCTCTTGTTGAGCCCACTTCCAATCGTCCTCCCAATAAGCTACACTGATTAATCCATCGCGAATCTCATTTACGTTGCCACTGGATAAATAAGCTTCAAGTTGGTCGCGAGTTCGCTGCTTAACCTGGGCATAGCAAGGTGTGTTCATTTCTCCGTTTCACCTGGTCGCTGCCATTCAATGAACCCGTGCGATTCGGCACCGACGCAATAATCCGGGCTTCCAGATCCTAAGTTAGCTCACTTCGGGCAAGTCCAAAACATTGTGGAAAATATTTTTGAAAAAGGAGCCCTATCTCCTTAATATTGGGCTCCACGTTAGTGACGAACTCCAGAAAGTTAAGCAATTGCATGGAGGTATCGTTATCTTCCGGATGTTGCTGTGCAAGAAGCACACAAATAACTGCACGGATTGCAGCGACTGGAGCATCAACATCCCTCATACCCTTATAGGTTGAATCTAGCTCTTTCCAGCATCTTATTTTCATTTCGACAACCGCGCTAAGATCCGTTCGCTGCGCAGAATAGTCTTTTGCGAGCGCAAGTGCTTCAAGCGCGATCGGAGGGAATTGATGTTGAATCAATGACAAGCAGGCGATGCAAAACTGGTTGCATGAATCGCCGCCCCACACCACGTCGCATTCTTCCATTCTATCTAAATCTGGATAGAGAAATCGTATATCCCTTTCATCGGACATTATTGATGAATTAACCCCAGTTCGTCTAAGAGATGCTGGCAAGATAAGCAGGGCCACCCCTCACTCTATCTGTGTCGATAATTCTACCTCTCATGGTGTGGCTTTCTCGTCGAAGAAAAGCCACACGAAACATATACGTCTGGAAATGCAACGCTGGAAATAGATCGCATCTGGTAACTAAATATACTCAGTGAAACTTTACCTGCCGTTGGCTTGGCGGACGCCAATCTTCGGGTAGGCGTCTCCCAAGAGAAATCTTCTTATCTTTTCGCCGAAGTTTTACAAAGTGCTCTATTTCCTCTTCGGTCTCTTGCACGACACTAGCTAGGGCTGGCCGGGTCCCCTTGATATGAGCCAGAATTGGACAGACTATTTCTTCGTCAATTTCTCCATGAAAGACCGCTATATAACCTAAGCCTAAGGCTACTGCCCACAACACTTTCTCGTTGTCATATTCTGCAAATCTTACCAATAGATGCTGTGCCCATCTCCAATCCTCGTCCCAGTAAGCAGCACTGATTAGTGCATCGTGTATCGCTTCCGGGCTATCAGTAGAGAGAGCTTGTGTGATCTGTCCCCTGGTACGACGCCGAACTGGAGCATAATTTAATTCATTCATTCTGAACCCTCCTCTGAATGATCTTTCCTCGTTGTGCGACTACACCGGCTTCCTGCAGCGCTGCACGGTGATTATTCCGGAGTCTTTTCCAGTCCGTTTCGTATCCATGAACTTGTCCATTAGCATCGGTTCTATACACTACGGATTTACCATTTGATGGATCAGCAGCACTCTAATATTTCCATTCACACTAACTGCTTAATCCTGAAGTGAACCACGAGTCGATAGCGGACTGACACCTCTCCGATCATGTCCTGGATTCGGCTGATAAATTCCCACTTCTGTAATGACTGTCGTGAACCTTTCGGTATCGAAGGTTGAAGTTACTCCGTCGGTGGGATCGTTGGTCATGGTGCCCGAGGTGTCGTATTGATAGTCGGTTCTGCTGGCCGTGTGGGTGCTGGTGTGCGCATCCGCGGTCACGCGAAGCTGTCCAGATCCTAGAGCAACAATATTTCACGGAATCCGGAAGCAGCTTGGAATGGCAAGTCAGCGTGGAAAGTTCGACTTACTCAAGCCATTCAATATCCCAACCGGAGTCATGAAAGAATTGATCGAGATCGGGTAAATTCTCTACCCAATTGTCATAACCCATGGACGAAGCTCCCTGCCAGGTAAGGATTAGATAGCCTCCTGTATTCTCTGAATCATCTTCGATGCGAACAAAGAATCCCGCATATTTCCCTGTTTTTATTCGACCTTTCTTGCCAACTTTGTCAGTGACCGGCATACGCTGCACCTCGTAGTAGTAGCAGCATCCCCGTCTCTTATCCTTCACCGATTGTGAGGTTACGAACAGAGATAACTTTAAGGGTGTACTATCCTTTTATATCTTGAATCTTGCAGAATTCTCTCCACGACGAAGTAGTTAATATATAAATGTGATCGTCGCCCGTCGGGTTTAGATATATAAAGTCGCTAACAAAAGCGTTGTTTTCCTCTACATATGCCAACTACTCATATTTTTGGTTGGGGCTGTTTTTCATCTGTTGGTCATAAATAGACAGAGTTTTTGTGCGGTATCCATGAGAATGCACTTCAAAAATCTCCACTCCAAGAACTGCAATTTCATTAATGGTGCAAAGCATGATTATTTCCAATACTTCTGGAAATGTGAATGATAGCTCACCTCCCACCGTCTTACGAGCTGCGGTTAAAGCGATCTTAGGCAACATTTCAAAGTTACTTGTCATAGATGATTTGGAATAAAACCAATTCCAGAGACTTGTATTACCTGCTTGGTCGCGTTGTTTATGACTACAAACATTCCACTTGCACTTATATACTCGGTCGCCGGTCCACCCGTCGCCCTATTGGTTACGCTGAAGGCTTTTCCATTCTTACAAACGTGGTAGTGGTGCCCGTCCGCATCCAGACGGACAACGGGATTATTTTCAGCATATGCGTGCAGATTCGACGACTGCGGATCATGCAACTCGGCGTAAGATACCGGATCAGGAAAAAAGCTAGTTCCAATCCGGCGTCAACCACCTTCCTAGACATTGCCGTCCACGTCATATACGTAATTCGTGCTGACGCCGTTTGTGGTAGCAGTCCGGCGTCAGCCAGCTTCCGAGGACATTGGAATAATACCGCGCGCGAAGTAATCGAGTTGAGTTTTGATATCGCGCTCTTTGCCGGTGAATTTGTAACGTTGAGATGATCTGGAAAAGTAGTACTACACGGAATCACTCGGGAAACCCCGAAAGATCTACGGAGCCAAATATCATCGGTCCCACGCTTTGCTTCGAGCGCAAGAATCAAGAACGCCCTCTCCACAAAGGATGGCGCCCTCACTTTCGTGAGGGCTATGAATAGAGAGAATGCTTTGAGGGTTGGGTCACCCATCCGTGAAAGAGGCACAGCCTACACATTTAATAAAGAAGCGTCATACCAAATATCAAGATAGGCATCAGCTATTAAAAAACGATAGCCAGGAGGTAAACCAAGAAGTTTGGTCAATTCTGGGTACTCTTCATAAATATGACTAGTATGGAGGGGAGCAAAAAAGCCGGGAGATTCAGAAAAATGTTCACCACACCAAATATACCAGCCAGTCGTATCACCTGTAGGCGGATGACGTAAACCATTCATCGGTTGTAACCCTTTTGTGGAGAGAGCAAAGCCTGATTTGAGTGCTGCCTGGGCTGGCACATACTCCACCTGTTGTTCGATACAAATTGCTCTTTGTTGGCTCTCAATCTTAGCTTGAAATATAGATATATTTTTCATGGTTAGAATCCGAATAATTTCCTCATTGCCCTTGAGAAACCACTCAGAAAACCTCCTTGTTGATTTGAGCAGTCTTGGCATTGTGGCCGAACCGAATTTACATCACGCATCTTTTTCTGGTCGATTCCACCTCGATAATGCTGTTCCACCAGGGGATCTATGTGGTCTGCGTTATTTTTCTGCCCTTGATCCTTACCGCAAGTGGCACATGGCTTCCCCTGAACCGACTCCCGCTGCTCTGGTGTAGTTGCATTAGTCGGTCTCTTGTAGGGGCCAGTTGGGCCATTACTTGAGGCATTACCGCTATTTTGGTTCGGGGCGGCATTATTTTGTCCACCACTACTAGCATTATCAGCGAAGTTCTTAAGTGCGCCGCCAGGGGGCTGCTGGAAACCTGTGAGGCACGCGGCTTGGCCGCAAGCATTGGCCAAAGCGTCGAAAGCACCGGAAGTATGGGCCCATCCAGCGGCAATCCCGGTACCGAGAGCCCCAAGGGCCTGGGCACCCTTGTCGAGAACCTCTTGCCCGAGTGGCGTTTCCGATAGCTCTTCAGCGGCTTGTTCAAGGAATTGTTCAAAAGGGCAAACCGGGCAATGCCCATCCACATCAAACCGCGTCGTCGGGACATTCCTCACATACCCATACAAGTTCAACGACTGCGGATCGCTAAACTCTGCGTACGGCACCGCCGTTGCCTTAGCTGCCCAGTCCGGGGTGAGCCACCTCCCGAGGCCATTGGAATAATACCTCGCGCCGAAGTAATCGAGTTGGGTTTCTGAGTCTCTTTCTTTACCGGTGAATTTGTAATGGTTGGAGTCGGAGTCGCTGAAGCCCAGTTCACCGCCCCAGGGGTAGAAATCGGATTCGTTTTTGATGTTGCCCGAGGCATCGGTGATGACCGAGGCGGTTTTCAGATGGTCAGAGAAATAATAGGAAACAGAGGTTGTGCCCCCAGAGAAGTCCTTTCTCGCGACGCGGTCGCCATCGAAGAAGACATACTCGGATTTCAGGTTGCCGCTGGCGTCGGATTCGGCCACGATGCCGGGCGTCATGTACCAGTAGAGCGTCCCGGTGGCGGGAGATCCCGAGAGCTTCTCCACGCGGTTGCCGTCAACATCGTAGACGTAGCTGGTGCTCACGCCGTTTTTCGTCGCGGTCGCAATACGATTCTCCACGTCGAAGACGGAGGTCACGCCGTCGGTCGGGTCGCTGGTCATGTTGCCTGCTGCGTCGTACTGATAGTCGGTTCCGCCGCCGGTATGGATGCGGTTATTGGCATCGGCGGTCACGCTCAGGTGCTCGGCGCTGCACTTGGTGGGATTCTTGGAGAGCAGGTTGCCCCACGGATCGTAGCTGTAGCTGCTGCCCCAGAACTTGGTAGTGTTGGCGCTGCCCTGGTTGGCCGCCGAAGGCAATAGAACGGTGCAATCTGTGCCGGAGTTCTGGGCTGTCAGCAGACGATTGAGGGGATCGTAGGTAAAGCTCTGGTTGCGTGTCGTGTCCTTGTTGTTGGCGATGGCCCAAACATTGCCGTTGTCCCCGGCTCCAAAGTGGAAGTCATAATTGATGCTGAACACGGTGGCCGTGGGCGAGGCAGCGGACATGTTGACCGGCTGCAGGCGTTTGTTGAAGCTGAAGCTGTTGGTGATTC
>Ga0070734_10001472_pt1 | contig 34058 bp, 28 predicted proteins | sample Coa_R1_8_FD_66444 | JGI IMG/M metagenome (GOLD analysis project Ga0070734, IMG submission 66444) | Surface soil microbial communities from Centralia Pennsylvania, which are recovering from an underground coalmine fire - Coalmine... | ecosystem: Environmental > Terrestrial > Soil > Unclassified ...
AGAAACTCTTTGCGCCTGCTCAAGCTCGTCAACTCGTTGCTCGATTTCTCGCGGCTCGAGGCGGGCAGGCTGCAGGCGACGTTCGAGCCCACCGACCTGGCTGCGACGACTCGCGCGATCGCGAGCAGTTTTGAGTCGGCGATCGGGCGTGCCGGTCTTACCTATCGTGTGGAGTGCGAGTCGCTCGATGAGCTTGTGTTCGTCGATCGGGATCTGTGGGAGAAGATCGTCCTCAACCTGATCTCGAACGCGTTCAAGTTCACGCTCGCGGGCGGCATCACCGTGCGTCTGCGGCGCGAGGAGGGCCACGCACTGCTCGAAGTGCTCGACTCCGGTGTCGGCATTCCCGAGATCGAGCGATCGCACATCTTCGAGCGCTTCTATCGCACCGAAAGCACCCGTGGCAGAACTTTCGAGGGCTCCGGGATCGGTCTCGCGTTCGTGCAGGAGCTGGTGCGGTTGCATGGGGGACGAGTGGGCTTTGAGAGCACCGTGGGCCAAGGTACGACCTTCTTCGTGCGCTTGCCGTTTGGAAGCCATCATTTGCCGGTCGAGCGCGTACGCACCTCCGTCAAGCACGTGGAACCGCCCTCGCTTGCGCGCGCCTTCGTTCAGGAGGCACTGCGCTGGCTGCCGGAGGGTGCGCCTTTGGAAGGGGCCCCGAGCGAGCCGATCGAGGCCGGCAGGGCCGATCGGCGCTTTGAGCGAACCTTCGGAGCGCACATTCTGATCGCGGATGACAACCTCGATATGCGCAGCTATCTGCGCGAGCTTCTGTCGGGCTCCTATGTCGTGGAGGCCGTGGGCGATGGCGAGGCGGCGCTCGAGGCTGCGCGCCGCAGGCCTCCCGACCTGATACTGAGCGATGTGATGATGCCGCGTCTCGGCGGTCTGGGGCTGCTGCGCGCGGTCAGGAGCGATGAGCGGCTGCGTCGAGTGCCTGTGGTCCTCCTCTCGGCCCGCGCCGGGGAAGAGGCTCACATCGAGGGGCTGGACGCCGGAGCGGACGACTACCTCATCAAGCCGTTCTCCGCCCGTGAGCTGCTCGCTCGCTTGGGTGCGCTGCTCGAGCTCAAGCAGATGCGTGAGGCCGGGGAGCAGCGATTGCGCATCGCGCTCGCCGCGGCGCGCATGGTCACGTGGGACTGGGATCTCAAGTCGAACCGCGTGCAGTTCTCGGCGAATGCCGCGGAGGTCTTGGGCGCGGAGTGGACCGACCGCTCCTACGTGCGCAGCATCATTCACCCCGATGACTGGTCCGCGCATCAGAAGGAGATTCGCGAGGCGATTCGCACCCGCGGCAGCCTGCGCAGCGAAGTGCGCATGCGCCGGCCCGATACGGGCGAGTTGCGCTGGTTTGAGGTGCGCGGACAGGTCGAGTGCGACGCTTCGGGCGATGCGCGCGCGATCAACGGTGTGACCCTCGATGTCACGGAGCGCAAGCGCGTGGAGGAGGCGTTGCGCGACATGGATCGGCGCAAGGATGAGTTCCTTGCGATGCTCGCGCACGAGTTGCGCAACCCGCTGGCTCCGATCCAGACCGGTAGCGAGCTGCTCGAGCGCAATTATGCAGATGAGCCGATTCACGGAATAGCGACCATGGTCAAGCGACAGGTCGCGCAACTCGCGCGCCTCGTCGACGATCTGCTCGACGTGTCGCGCATTACCCAGGGTCGCATCGAGCTCAAGCGCGAGCCCATCGAGCTCTCGGAGGTCGTGCAGCGCAGCCTGGAGACGGTGATGCCGCTGCTGCATGAGAAGGAGCACCGGCTCGAGAACGTTCCGAGCATCACGCCCCTCTATGTGCGCGGTGATATCGCGCGCCTCGTGCAGTCGCTTGCAAACCTCTTGGCCAATGCGGCGAAATACACCGACCGGCGGGGCGAGATCCGCGTGGAGGTGCGGCGGGACCGGGGATTCGGGGTGATCGAGGTGCGAGATGATGGAATCGGCATCCACGAGGAGCTCCTGCCGCACGTCTTCGAGCTCTTCGTGCAGGGGGAACGAGGCCTTGATCGATCGCACGGTGGACTCGGGATCGGCCTGTCGGTGGTCAAGCGCCTGGTGGAAATGCACGGCGGCACGGTGAGCGCTGCGAGCGGCGGCGAGAAGCAAGGCTCGACCTTTACGATACGCTTGCCGCTCATCGCAGAGCCGCTGCGAGGGGAGGCGCGCCGCACCGCCCCTGCTGGAGCGGGCGCCGCACCACCCGAGCCCCGGCGGGTGCTCGTGATCGATGACAACGTCGATGCAGCCGATACGCTCTGCATGCTTCTCAAAGTGGCTGGACATGCCGCCGAGGCGGTGTACGGGGCACACGAAGCCCTCGAGCGGCTGAGTGATTTCAATGCGGAGGCCGCGCTCGTCGATATCGGCCTGCCCGATATGAACGGCTACGACCTCGCCCGCCAAATCCGGGCGCGCAGCGGCCGAATTCAGCTCATCGCGCTCACCGGTTACGGGCAGCAAGAGGATTTCGCGCGCTCGCGCGAGGCCGGGTTCGATGCGCACATGATCAAGCCCGTCGAGATCAACGCAGTGGAAGCCATGCTGGCTCGCGGCCGGCCGCTCAACTGATCGGTGCGGTACGCACCGGTCAATGGCGGATCGAGTCGCCGCAGGGACTATGAGATAGTGAGCAGATGAAGCATAGGGAAAGCGGCTGATGGCGCCGCATCCTTCCGCCCCGTGGGACGCCCGCCTCGCGCGCCGGCTGGTCGAGCCGCTCGTCGGCACGGCGGTGACGCCCAACCAGCTCACGACCCTACGGCTGGCCGTGGGTCTCGCCGGTGCGATGTGCTTCACCCGCGGCACCTATGGTGCGTGCAATCTGGGCGCGGTGCTCATCTGTCTCTCGAACTTCCTCGATCATGCGGACGGGGAGCTTGCGCGGCTCAGCGCTCGATCGAGTCGCAGCGGCCACTTGTACGATCTGGTGAGCGATTCGATCGTCACCATCAGCCTGTTCGTGTCGGTCGGCATCGGGATCGGCGCGCAGCGGCAACTCACCGGTCTGCCTCTGACGCCCGTCATTCTGGGAGCGATCGCCGGCGGGGCAATCGCCCTCATCTTTTTCCTGCGGCTGCGGATCGAGGAGCACATGGGCAAAACCGGGACGCAGCAGGCCACGATGGCGGGATTCGAGACCGAGGATGCGCTTTACACGCTGCCCATCCTGACCCTGCTCGGCGCGACGATTCCGATGCTGCTCGTCGCCGCGGTCTGCTCGCCGCTGTTTGCCCTCTGGGTCATGATCGACTATCGACGCAAGATGCGCATCCGGCCGCTGCAACGGCGGCCGCAGACGGATCCGGGCTGAGCGCTTCGAGGCGACCACGCGTCCCATGAAGCGAGCACGCGCGCTCCTCGGGCTGGGCCTGATCTTGCTCGTCGTGCTGCTCGTGCGACAGGGATGGGCTGCCTGGCTCGAGCTCGCGCGGCTCGCCGGCCTCGGACTCGTGCTGGTAGTGCTCTTTCACGGTGTGCCCCTTCTCATCGACACGGCCGCTCTGCGGGTGCTTTCCAAGCGAGGCCACGGATCGATGCGCGATGCGCTCGTCGCGCGCTGGGCGGGCGAGTCGGCGAATAGCCTGCTGCCCGCCGGACAGATCGGCGGACCGCTGTTGATGGCGCGAGAGCTCGCGCGGCGCGGAACGCCGCCCGGTGAAGCTCTCGCCTGGGTCACCGTGGCCCTGACGTTGCAGACGCTTGCGCTGCTCGCCTTCATGCTCTTCGGGCTCGCCGCGGTTGCCGCGCGCGTCGGCGTCGAGCCGGGGGCGGCACGATCGGCCATTCTCGTGTCCGGTGGTGTGCTCGCCTTCCTCATCCTGGTCTTCTACGGAGCCCAGCGGCGGGGTCTTTTCAGCAGGGCGCTGCGGCTCGTGGGCCGCTGGCTCAACCCCGATGATCACGCGCGCTGGATGGGCCACGCCGAGGCCGTGGAGCAGGAGCTTGCCGACACCTACAAGCGGGGTGGGGCGGTCGCTGCGAGCTTCGCCTTAAGCCTTCTCGGCTGGATCGCCGGGACGGGCGAGGTATACCTGACGTTGCGCCTTCTGGGACACCCCGTGGGATGGGACGCTGCCTTGCTGATCGAGAGCCTCGGGCAAACGATCCGCAGCGCCGCCTTTGCCGTGCCCGCGGCCCTTGGGGTGCAGGATGGCGGCTATCTCCTCCTCACCTCCCTGGTGGGATTGCCGGCGTCGACCGGGCTTGCGCTCGCCCTCACCAAGCGGGCGCGCGAGCTCATTCTGGGAGCCCCGGGTCTTTGGTATCTGCACCTCGCGGAGCGTCGCGCCGGCACTGCCTCCAGGGCGGATTCGATCGCACCGTGAAGACCCTGTTCACCTCGGTTGCGCGAACTTCTATGATACGAGAATGCGCGCCCTCATACTCGCCGCAGGCCGCGGCCTTCGCCTGCAGCAGCCCCAGGATCGTCAGCTGCCGAAATGCCTTCTGCCCTTGGGCGGGGTGACTCTTCTCGAGCGGCATTTGCGGCTGTTGCGCGCCGTGGGAGTCGAGGAGGTCGTGATCGGCGTGGGCTTCCGGCACGAGCTCATCGAGGCCGAAATTGCACGACTGCGCTGGCATCCCCGTCCCGAGATCATCCGCAATCCGGATTTCGAACAGGGCAGTGTCTCGACGGTGCATGCATTGGCTGCACCGCTCACCAGCGCCCCGGACGTGCTTCTCATGGATGCGGACGTGCTCTACGACATTCGGATGCTCGAGGCGCTCACCGAGGGAAAGGAGCCGTGCAATCGCCTGCTCATCGACCACGAGTTCGAGCCGGGTGATGAGCCTGTCAAGGTGTGCGTGCGGCGGGGGATTGTGGTCGAGCTGCGCAAGCGCGTCGAACCCGGGCTTGCCTATGACGCCATCGGCGAGTCGGTCGGGTTCTTTCGACTCACCGCAGGCGCCGCGCGTCGATTGGCCGAGCTCGTGGCCGGGTACGTGATGCGCGGCGCTTCGCATGCGCCGCACGAGGAGCCCGTGCGCGATCTGATTCTCGAGCACTCTCGTGGATTCGAGGTCCGCGATGTCACGGGGCTTCCCTGGATCGAGATCGATTATGCCGCAGACGTCGCGCGCGCCACGCGCTCGATCTTGCCGTTGCTCGACCCGCTTCCGGGCATCGAGCTCGTGAGGGCAACGGGCTCCGGTCCATCCCGCGCGTGAGCGGACCGAAACCTTCGCGGCTCGGCGCGCTGACGGCCTGCCTGCTCCTCGGCGTGTACGCCGATGCCGAGAGTGAATCCTCGGCGCCGGATGACGCCACGGTGGCTGTGCCGTCGGGGCTCGCACGCTGGTTCAATCCGGCGACCGCTCCCTTCATCCCGGTACCCGAGATCTCCGTCGATCCGGTGAATGGTACGACCCTCGGTCTCATTCCCACCTGGGTCAAGGCCAACAGCGACCGACAAGTCACGCGCATCGTCGCTCCGGATATTCTGCACAGCGAATACTTTGGCTGGGGTACGCATGCACGGATCTATGGCTACGATTCCTTCGATCAGCAGTGGTCGCTCGTTGCCGGCATCAAGGAACGGGTCGAGCGCGAGTTCGTGGGGGCGTATCAGATTGGACGCGCTCGCGAGACGCTCTGGTCGTTGAACAGTACGCTCATCTACGACGTCGATGGTACGCCGCGCTTCTACGGTATTGGCAATCACACATCCGAGTTCGACCAGTCCAATTACACCAGCCAGACCTCCCTCGGGGAGGTCCAGGTCGGCCTGAACATCAACCATCGCTGGCGGCTGCAATACACCGCCCGGTTGGAAGTTCTCGATGTTCTTCCGGGAACCCTCGCGCACATCGACTCCATTCAGACCCTGTTTCCGGGCACGCTTGGAACCCGCAAGGAAATGCTCAATCGGGTTGCCGTGGTGTATGACTCGCGGGATGACACGTCCATTCCGACTCGCGGCACCGAGTGGGTCGCCTACTACGGCGGAGCCGGCCCCGACGGACTCGTGAGCGATGGGTACTTTCGCGAGACAGGCACCGATGGGCGTGTGTTCTGGCCGCTCGGGCCGGGCGCGGTCCTCTCGACGCATGTCGCGCTGCGCTATCTGATCGACGCGCGTGATGTCCCTTTCTGGGCGCTGTCGAGTGTGGGCGGCTCGCAAAGTGTCATCGGGGGGGAGCAGACGCTACGCGCTTTCGGAGAAGGTCGTTTCTATGACAAGGACTACTTCGCGACGAGTTTCGAGCTGCGCCGCCGCTTCCTCACCGTCGATGCCGTGACGACGGTCCTCGATCTGGAAGTAACGCCGTTCATCGACCTCGCGCGGGTTTTCTCACATCGGAGCGAGAACCCGCTCGAGTCTTTGCATCGGGCGGTGGGCGTGGGGTTTCGCGGGGTCGCCCGACCATTCGTCGTCGGTTACGTGGACGTTGGCTACGGGACCGAGGGGGCCGCCGTGTTCACGGGCCTCAACTATCCTTTTTAAGCTTCAAACTCGAAAGCGGTATTCGACGCCCGGCAGCCGCTCGATGTCGGGGGGAAAGCTCGCGCGCTTGTCGCGAAAATATTGCTCCCGGTGATCGCCCGCGCTGGCGGGGTTGTAAGTGAGATAGAGGATTCGGCGCGGTCGAGGGGAGCGGTTGGGCTTCGAGCCATGGGCGACGAAGCTGTCGAAGAAGATCACATCGCCCGGCTCACAGGTCAGCGGTTGCAGCGATAGACCCTTGAGCTCGAGCGCGCTCAGCGGCTGCCATTCCTGGCCGATGAGTCCGGTGAGCCGCGGCGCGTCGGCGATCTCGAGGCATCCGCTCTCCAGGGGTGCCGCATCGAGGCTCACCAGGGCCGTCACAAAAAGAGGTGCATACCTCGACCAGCCCGCCTGCTGATCCTGATGCGGCTCGAAGCCTGCACCCCCCGGCATCTTGAAATTGATCTTGTCCTTGAAGAGCACGACACGCTCGCCCAGCAGCGATTCGGTCGCTGCCTGCAATCGACCCCGAACGAACCGGTCGAAACGCTCATGGAAAGGACAGAAATTCTCGATCCGCTGCACCAGGCGCACCGTGGGTGCCTCGAGGCTCATCTCGTGATACACCATCTGAGCACCGGCTCGCTCGGGGCAGCGCGCGAGATCGTCCGTCCAGGCCGAGAGTTGCAAAGTCTCCTCGGACGTACAGAAACCGCGCGCCAGGACCCAGCCGCGGTCACGAAAATGTGCCCGCTGCGCCTCGCTCATGGAGCTTGCAACACCGTGCGTCTGCGCCGCCTTGCGCGCAGTCTGATCACTCACGCGAGCCACTTCCCGTCCGCCTCGTCCTCATCGAACCCGACCTGAGTATAGCAGCGCCGAGCGGCCCCAGGCCGACCGAGCACCGGCGTGCACGTCTCAGTGCGTCATATTGAGGAGTGCCGAAGCGGGCGTCATGTTGGTGTGCAGATGCGCCATGATCCACAGAGAGCCGCTCACGATGAGCGTCACGATGAGCACGCCGAAGGCGAGTGCGATCACGTTGTTGGTGTTGTCGGGACCCGTGCCGATTTGCAGGAAGAACACGAGATGCACTCCCATCTGCGCAATCGCAAGCACCGCGAGGCCCACGGGCAGTCCGGGCGGCCAGAGCAGATGCGTCTTCGCGACGATGAACGAGGCGGCGGTGAGCAGCAGAGCGAACCCGAGTCCCGCGGCGTACACGCCATAGCCCGGCGCGCGATCGGGACCGGACGGAGCGGAATTGGACCCGGCTTCATTCATCGTGGACATCTCATTGCACTCCCATGAGATAAACGAGGGTAAAGAGCGCCACCCAGATGATATCGAGGGCGTGCCAGAAGAGGCTGAAGCAATGCAGGCGCCGCCGGACGTAGTCCCGCAAACCCTGCGCGGCCGTCTGCGCGACCATGAACGTGAGCCACACCAGCCCGGCCGTGACATGCAGGCCATGCAGTCCGACCAGGCTGAAGAAACCGGACAGAAAGGCGCTTCTCGAGGGGCCTGCGCCCTCCGATACCATGCGCGCGAATTCCGAGATCTCGAGACCGAGAAATGCCGCCCCGAGGAGAAAGGTGAGGGCGAAACATAGATAAAACGCGCGTAACCGTCCATGTTCCGCGGAGAGCAATCCGATGCCGCACGTATAGCTCGAGAAGAGCAGGCACAGCGTCTCGACACCGACGGTCTTGAGATCAAACAGATCCTTGCCGACCGGCCCGCCGGCGGTCGCATCCTTGAGGACCGCGTAGGTGGCGAAGAGCGTCGAAAACATGATGATGTCGCTGAGCAGGAATATCCAGAATCCATAAGCGACCGTGATACGGATCGATGCCGGACCGCTCGCGCTGCGTGCGTCTCCGGCTGCAGCCGAGATGCCGTGTTCGGGAACGAAGCCGACCCCGGTGCTCATGCCGGGCTGCCCACGCGGCGGGCGTGCTCGGCGTGCTCGAGCTCGCGAGCCGAGATCGGCCGTCCGTGACGCGGGATCCAGCCGAAGGCGAAGAGAACGATGAGCGCGCAGAGAAGCCCGAGCCAGGCGAGCCAGCCGATGTGCCAGATGAGGGCGAACCCCGTGACTACGGCGAAGAATGCGGTGACGAAGCCATTGGGGCTGTTGGCCGGGATCTCGATCGGCTCGTAGTGCGCTGTCTCGCCCCCGGGCGCGGGCCCTTGTTGCTTCAGATCCCAGAAGGCATCGATGCCGCGGACTCGGGGCAGCACCGCAAAGTTATACTCGGGCGGCGGCGAGGGTGTCGACCACTCGAGCGTGCGTGCATCCCATGGATCGCCGGTGCGGTCGCGGCGCTCCTTGCGCGAGCGAATGCTGACGATGAGCTGCACGACCGTGGACCCAATGCCGCATAGAATGAGGAGCGCACCGACCTCGGCGACTTCGAGGAGCAACTTCCAACGCGGATCGGGGATGTGCTGAAGGCGGCGTGTCATGCCGAGAAGACCGAGCAGGTAGAGCGGCATGAAGGCCAGATAGAACCCGAGCAGCCAGCACCAGAAGCTGGCAATCCCCCAGCGCCGCTCGAGGCAGAATCCGAAGGCCTTCGGAAACCAGTAGTTGTAACCGGCCATGGCACCGAACACGACTCCGCCGATGATGACGTTGTGAAAATGGGCGACCAGGAACACGCTGTTATGCAAGACGAAATCGGCAGGCGGGACGGCGAGCAGCACGCCGGTGAGCCCGCCGATCACGAAGGTGACGATGAACCCCAGTGACCAGAGGAGCGGCACCTCGAAGCGCACCCGGCCCCGAAACAAGGTGAACAGCCAGTTGAAGACCTTCACGCCGGTCGGGATGGCGATGACCATCGACATGATGCCGAAGAAGGCATTGACGTCCGCCCCGGCGCCCATCGTGAAGAAGTGATGCAGCCAGACCATGAAGGAGAGCACGCAGATGGCGAGCGTGGCGAGCACCATCGAGCGGTATCCGAACAGCATCTTGCTCGAGAAGGTGGCAATCACCTCCGAGAACACGCCGAACGCCGGGAGAATGAGAATGTAAACCTCCGGGTGGCCCCAGATCCAGATCAAATTGAAATAGAGCATGGCGTTGCCGCCGTCCTGATTCGTGAAGAAGTGCATGCCTGCGTAGCGATCGAGCAGCAGCATGCCGAAGGTCGCTGTGAGGACGGGGAAGGCCGCAACGATCAGCATGCTCGAGCAGAGCGCCGTCCAGCAGAAGACCGGCATGCGCATGTAGCTCATGCCCGGGGCGCGCAACTTCAAGATCGTCGTCACCATGTTGATCCCGGCGAGCAGCGTCCCGATCCCGGAGATCTGCAGCGCCCAGAGGTAATAGTCGACTCCGACATCGGGCGAGAACTGCAGCTCCGAGAGCGGCGGGAAGGCCAGCCAGGTCGCGCGCGAGAAGTTGCCGATCAGCAGCGAAAGGTTGACGAGCAGCGCTCCCGATGCGGTCAACCAGAAGCTGATGGCATTGAGCACCGGAAAGGCGACGTCGCGCACGCCCAGCTGCAAGGGCACCACGAAATTCATGAGACCGATCATGAAAGTCATCGCCATGAAGAAGATCATGATGGTGCCGTGGGCGGAAAAGATCTGATCGTAATGCTCGGGCGGCAGATAGCCTTGCGCGGCGCCGATCGCCATCACTTGCTGGGTGCGCATCATCAGCGCATCGATGAAACCGCGAAGCAGCATCAGGAGCGCGAGCAGCACGTACATGATGCCGATGCGCTTGTGATCGACGCTCGTGAGCCACTCGCGCCACAGATAGGGCCACCAGCCCTTGAGGGTCACGAGCAGCACGGTGCCCAGCATCACGAGCGCCACAAAGAGTCCCGCAGCCAACGGTACGGGCTGATCCACTGGAATCGCCGACCAGGTGAGCTTGCCGAACATTCAGCCTCCGGCGGCGGATGCGAAAGGTTGCATGGAGGAGCGTAGGGCATGCAGGAAGAGCCCCGGCGATACCGTACGGAAAGTCTCGACGGGCGCCTTCGCTGCAACGCGCGCCAGCGCGTCATAGTGAGCCTCATCCAGCGTCTCGCCGCTTTCGCGGGTTTGCGCGAGCCAGGCGGCGTATTCGGCGGGCGGCAGGGCGTGCACGACGAAGCGCATGTCGGAAAATCCATCGCCGCTGAAATGCGCGGCGAAGCCGGGGTAATGGCCCGGCGCGCTCGCGAGAAGATTGAGGCGCGAGCTCATTCCAGGCATCGCGTAGATCTGCGTGCCGAGCTGCGGCACGAAGAAAGCGGTCATGACGGTGGCGGAGGTGATCTCGAAGTCGATCGGGGTGCCCACCGGCACGGCGATCTCGTTGACCGCAGCAACGCGCTCATCCGGGTAGATGAAAAGCCACTTCCAGTCGAGCGCCACGACCTCGATGCGCAATGGAGGGGTGTCCGCCTCGAGCGGTCGGGCTGGATCGAGCTCATGCGAGCCGATCCAACTCACCCCCGAGAGCAGGATCACCGTCAGCGCCGGGATCGACCAGACGACGAGCTCGATCTTGCCCGAGTACCCCCACCGCGGCTCGTAGGTTGCACGGCGGTTGGATGAGCGGTAGCGCACCGCAAAGATGCCCGTCAGGGCGATCACGGGCAGCACGACGCACAGCATGATGGCCGTCGAGTTCATGAGGATCAATCGCTCGGCCGCGGCCACGGGCCCCTGTGGATCGAGGATGCCCTGGGACCCGCAGCCGCCCAGCAGGCTGGACGCGAGCAGCAGGCACGGCGCCCCGAGGCGAGGCGAGCTCACGCGCGCACCGTACTCGCGGGCGGAGGATGCACGGAGGCACCGCCTCCGAGCCGGCGGCCGAGGAGGTCCGCAACGCGCAGGGCGTTGGCGATGATGGTGAGCGTGGGATTCACCGCGCCGATCGAGGGAAAGAAGCTCGCATCGACGAGATAGAGATTCTCGAGCTCATGCGCCTTGCAGTCGGTGTCGAGCACCGAGGTCGCGGGATCGTCACCGAATCGGGCGGTGCCTGCCTGGTGCGCCGTGCCGCCGATCGGAATGTTCTTGCCGAGGTACAGGCGGCGTTCGAGCAGCATCGGGTGCGAGCCCAGCGCAGAGAGGATGTGCTCCAGCTTTTTCTTGAGCCGACGATGCGCTTCCATGTTGTTCTCGTGAAGATCGAGGACGACCCGCTCGCCCTCATAGAAAATGCGGTTCTCGGGTCGCGGCAGGTCCTCGCTCGAGAGCCAGAAATCCATCGAGTGTCGCGCCATCTCCTCGAACGGCATCTTCGGCACCCACTCGAGCCATTGCGGCAGCGCTTCGCCCCGGATCTGGGCACCGTGCGAGGTGGCGCACATCTGGATGAGGCCGAGCGGGTAGGACCAGTCGTCGGCGGAAAAGTAGTAGTCGCTGAGCGCGAGTGTCTTTTGAAAGACGGTCTCATTCGGCTCGCGCATCAAGGCCATCAGAATCGATTGGTTGTGGCGCATGTAATTGCGGCCGACCTGGCCCGAGCCGTTCGCCAGGCCGCGCGGATGCTGTGCGTTCGCCGATCGCAGCAGCAACAGCGCCGAGGAGAGAGCGCCGCAGGCGAGAACCACCACCCCGGCGTGATAGCGCTCGAGCGTGCCGCCGCGCTCGACCAGAACCCCCGTCACGTGCCTTCCGCTGGTGTCGGTCTCGAGCCGTGTGGCATAGGCGAGTGTCAGGAGCTCAAGGTTCGGATGTGCCGCAAGCGCAGGGTCGACGCACATCACCTGCGCATCGGCCTTGCCGTTCAACAGACACGGAAAGCCATCGAACGCATCGCAGCGGATGCAAATGCTGGTCGGGGTGGGCTTGCCGTTGCGCTCATCGAGCCGGATGCCGAGGGGCAGATGGAACGGATGCAGGCCCTCGCGGATGAGACCCTCGCTCAGGCGCTCGATCGCAGGCTCGTGTGCAACCGCTGGATAAGGATAAGGCGTGCTGGCCGGGGGCTCATGCGGATCTTCGCCGCGCGCTCCATGCACCACGAACAGTCGCTCTGCCTCGCCGTAATAGGGCTCGAATGCGGCATAGGGCAGCGGCCATGCAGGCGAGACGCCCTCGCTGTGCTCGAGTGCCTGGAAATCGCGTTCGCGCAGACGCAACAGCGCCGCCCCATACACTTTGGAATTTCCGCCCACATAGTAGTGCAAACCCGGATGGAACGCCCGCCCATCGGCGCCGTACCAAAGCTCGCGCGCTTGGTACGCTGCATCGACGAAGACGGTCTGAGAGTCCCAGTTCGCGCGGGTGCGCGGCAAGTAGTCGCCGCGCTCGATCAACAGAATGCGCAGCCCCGTCGGCGCAAGCCGGTGGGCGAGCGAGGCCCCCCCGGGACCGGAGCCGATGACGATCAGGTCGTAGTGCGATTCGGGCACGGGCTGCGCCCTCAGCCGCCGGTCGCAAAGCCGGGATAAAGCGTCATGCCGCCATCGATGAAGAGCGTCGTGCCGACGACATAGTCGGAGTGATCTGAAGCGAGCCAGACGGCCGCTCGCGCAACGTCCTCCGGCTCCCCGATGCGCCCATAGGGAATGAGCATCATGAGCTCGCGGTACGCCTCGGGCGTCGACCAGGCGCCGCGATTGATCGGAGTGCGGATCGCTCCGGGGGCGATGGCGTTGACCCGGATGCGATGCGGCGCCAGCTCTTGCGCGAGACTTTCCATGAGCAGTTTGATGCCGCCCTTCGAGGAGGCGTAGTTCGCATGTCCCGCCCAGGGTATTTGCTGGTGCACCGAGCTCATGCAGATGATCTTGCCGGCGGCGCAGGAAACCGCCGGGACGACACCGCGCCGCAGGAACTCCGCCACCGCACGGCGCGCGCAGAGGAATTGACCGGTGAGGTTCACCTCGAGCACGGTATGCCACTGCGCGAGCGTCATCTCGGTGATGGACGCATCACGCTGCAGTCCTGCATTGTTGACCAGAATATCAATCGTGCCGAAGGCGTCGAGCATCTCCTCGAACATCGCGCTGACCGCAGATTCCGAGGAAACGTCTGCCTCGATGGCGTGCGCCCTGACCCCGCTGCGCTCGATCTGCGCAGCGACCTCGCGCGCCGCGGCCTCATCGGTCACGTAATTCACGATCACGTCGGCGCCGGCCTCCCCGAGGGCGAGCGCAACGCCTCGACCAATGCCGGAGTTCGCCCCCGTGACCAGCGCCTTTTGTCCCGCGAGAGTGCGCTGGGCGGCGAGCTTGGGGGCGGTCGATGCGGGTACGGCTGCGGAGGACATGAATGCAAGCTCCTAAAGAGAGTGGAAAGGGGACCCTCAGGGCGCTGCGGCGCCGCGCTGATTGGTGTAGATCGAATAGAGCGTGTGTGAGGCGCAGATGAACAGCCGCGAGCGGTTGCGGCCGCCGAAGGTGAGATTCGAGACGACATGCGGGACGCGGATGGCCCCGAGCTTCTCGCCGTCGGGGGAGATGCAGTGCACGCCGTCGGCAGCGCTGCTCCAGATGTTGCCGTCGAGATCGAGGCGGAAACCATCCGCGTAGCCGGGCCACACCTGGTGGAACAGGCGCCCCTTCGAGAGCGCGCCCTCGGGGCTTACATCGAACACGCGAATGTGGCGCTCGGTCCCGGGCGTGAACTGCGCGCCGGTCTCCGCGATGTAGAGGTGCCGCTCATCGGGCGAGAACGCCAGGCCGTTCGGGCCCACGAAATCATCGGCGATGCAGCTGAGCTCGCAGCTCGCGGGATCGAGCCGATAAACCGCCGGTGGGAGTTCCGGGACCTGCCGGCCGCCTTCATAGTCGGTGCTGATGCCATAAGTCGGGTCGGTAAAATACAGACTCCCGTCCGAGCGGCACACGATGTCGTTGGGCGAGTTGAGGCGTTTGCCGCGGAAGCGATCGGCCAGCACGGTGAGGGTTCCGTCCCATTCGGTGCGTATGATCGCGCGCTTCTGGTGAGAGCAACTGACGAGGCGGCCCTGCCGATCGCGCGTGTTGCCGTTGCAGAACCCCGCCGGCGTGCGAAAGACCTCGAATCCTCCGCGCTCGCTCCAGCGCACGAGCCGATCGTTCGGGATGTCGCTCAGTACCAGACAGCCGTGATCGGCAAACCAGACCGGGCCCTCGAGCCAGCCGAAGCCGTCCCCCAATGAGACCAGCGGCGAGTTCGGCAGCACATAAGGGTGAAAGCGCGCATCGAGCGTCTCGTACGGATCGAGCGCTGCGATCTGCCAGGGCGGATGCAGTGGGTCGAATGTGACCACGCTAGCGAAAGTGACAGGCGGCGCGTACGGCGGGGACATGCAACTGCACCGTCATCAGCACCGCGGGCGTCGGCCCGAGCGTTCCGGAGCGGTGGCCCCGGCGACCGCCGCGCTCGATGGAGCCTTGGTCCTCGCCCAGCGAGAGGTCGCCCGGCCCTTGCTCGATGCGCGCGCCATCCATCGACTCGATCCACCACCGGCCGGACAGAACGACAATCCATTGGGGTGCGGGATTCTCGTGCCATTCGCCGACCCACCCCACGGGCTGCACCGTGAACACCACGGTCGAGTCGACCCGGGCCTGCGCGTCGTTCCATTGCGGCGCGGCGATGCCGACGCGAGCGAGCTCGAAATGAGTGAGCCTGCAGGCCGTCTGGTGCGTCACGCCCTCCGTGTCGACCCACAGATGCCAGTAGGGAACATCCGGCCGGTTTGCTGCGCTTTCGGTCATCGATCGCCTCCGCTACGCTTTGCCCTCTGCGAGGATGGCGGACAGGTGACATGAGCTTCTTCAACGAGTACGCACCGCTGCTGTTGCGGATATGCCTGGTGATCCTCTTTCCATTCAGCGCCCTCGACAAGATCCGAAACCGGTCCTCGGCCCTGCGCCAAGCCGCTCACCTGCCGAGGCCGAAGCTCATGCTGTTGCTCTCGATCTGCGTCGAACTCGCGGCCCCGATTTGCATCCTGACGGGATGGCACGACCGCCTGGCTGCGCTCATTCTCGCGGGCTTCTGTGTGCTCACGGCGGTGCTGTTTCATCAGTTCTGGCGCGATCCGAAGTTCTGGAAATTCCAGGAGGGTGAGGGATTGCAGCATTTCTGGGACTTCCTCAAGAATTTCGGTCTCGTGGGTGGCCTGGGTCTCATCGTGCTCGGACCCCGAACGCTGAGCCTGACCGACGCACTGGCGCACCCCCTGTCCTCGACGGTGGTCAGCGGGGCTCATGCCGGGGAGGCGCGATCGGCCGATTGATCGACGAGCAGCAACCGATGGCCGTCGGGGTCGAGGAGCGCAACCGGCCGCCTGCGTTGCGTTCTGCGCGCCGCCGCGGAGTCGCTCCCGGCCTCACCGGCTCCGAATGCGAGCGTCACCCACTCGCTCGCCAGGTCGCTAACCAACCGAGCGGCCGGCGAGCGCCCGGGCGGGCGATAGGCGAGGAGCTCGATGCCGGGCCCGCTCTCAGCGGCGGGTCGCAGACCCGTCACCCGCACGCGAGCCGCAGGCAAGTGATCGAGGTTCGCCTGTGCGGTGCCCCGGTTAAGCGACCGGTGGGTAAGGCGCATACCGAGCGTGCGATAGAAGCCGAGGCTCATACGCGTCGAGCGGACCGCGAGCGCGATGTGATCGATACCGAGAAACGTGCGGCGGGGTCCGGCGAGCGCGCGCTCGTGCCAGAGCGGTTGAGCAGCAGGGGGAAACCATAACAGCTCGAGAGGGTGGCCATCCGGATCGCGAAATTTGAAGGCACGCACGCTGCCGCTCGCGGGAGGTAGCAGCTGCGGGCCGCCCACGCTGATCGGCATCCAGCCCGAGTGGCGTACGAGCTGGCGATAGGCGCCCTCCATGTCATCGACCACGAGGGCGATGTGCTGGAACCACAGATCATCGCTGCGGGAGTCGAGAGGATAGGGACGGCCGGGCGACGAGAATTGCACGAGTGCGATCTCTTCCTCGCCCAGGCGCATCACGACCTGGCGCGCGGTCACGTAGCGCGCGCCGAGCGCCCACAGCTGCTCGGTCTCGACCGCACCGCGAGCGGCGGTGCGAAAATCGAGCGCAACCGCGTAGAACTCTTCGGCGCGGTCGAGATCGCTCACGACCCGGCTCACCCGCATGACCCGCTCAGCACGCAGGCGAATGTGCGGCGCGAAGCGCGTTGCGGTTGGCTGCTCGACCGCGGGCGCCACCTCACCGGCACAGGGTTCAGCGGACGCTTGCATCGCGGACTCTCTCACGGCGGATGGAGCGATAGTGGCAAAGCGGATAGTGGAGAGCACGGTTGCGCGTCCGGAGTTCGTGTAGGATTTGACTGACCGTGTTCGCGCCATTAGTCTCGCGCGCCGGAAGGTCACGGACTCATCGGGAACCTAATGTCCTCACGATCGAAGATAAACGCAGTGCAAGATCCAACGCCGAAGATTCGCGCGACCTCCGCCCTCACCGTCACCCGCGTTTCACGCACGCTCGCCCGCACGACCCGAGCCACCGTCCTTTTCGTGGATCTGCGCGGCTACACCGGACTTGCAGAGCGGCTCCCGCCGGCCCAGATCGTGCCTTTGCTCGAGGAATTCTTTTCCGGGCTGGCGGCGGCAACCGCGGCGCAACACGGCAAGGTGTTCCATATGGCGGGTGACGGCATGATGGCCGGTTTCGGGATCGAGGTCGAAGCGGCCGCCGATGCGGGTGCACGGGCAGCGCTTGGCGCAGCGCATCGCATGCTCGAGAGCTTCGCCGAGCTCGCCTCGCGATGGCGCCGCGACCTGGCGGTGGATGTCGGTATCGGCATCGGCCTCCATCAAGGGGAGGTCGCTCTCGGGACGTTGGGACCGCCCGGCCGCAAGCACACGACGCTCGTGGGGGACACCGTGAACGTTGCGGCTCGGCTGTGCGGCAGGGCGCGCGCAGGAGAGGTACTGCTCTCATGCGTGGTCGCCGAAGCCATCGGGGGAGCTGAGGGGATCGCGCACCTGGGTGCGAAGCTCGTGCCCTTTCTGCAGCTTCCTCGCTTCGAGCTTCGAGGGCGCAGCGAGCCGCTCGACATCTGGTGCGTGCCGGCGGTGGAGCGACTCACCCTCTGATCCGTGCGGGCGCCGGTCAGGGGGAGCAGGGGGCTTTGCTACACTCCGCCCGCGCAGCGGCGCCCTCGTGGCGGAATCGGTAGACGCAACGGACTTAAAATCCGTTTCCCGCAAGGGAGTGCCCGTTCGATCCGGGCCGAGGGCACCATGAAATCAACGACTTACAACTTTCCTCACCGGAGTGGCCTGGCTGTCATCTAACGGCTCTCGTCCCGCTGACCACCCTCCAGGACTCGCGGTTTAGGCTTCGTGCCGAGCGCTCGAGCGGTCACGCTCTCGGCAACGCGAGCTATGCCGCTCTGCATCGAGTGAGCGTACCTGATCGACGAGGGTGGAGCGGCTGTGGCCCATCATACGCGCGACGTTGAAGGCGCTCTCGCCGGCCGTCCTGCCCAAGCTGGCGAAGGTGTGCCGGAGCGAGCGGAGGTCGAGGTCGCGGACTCCCGCTCGAGCCTTCAGGGGTATCCAGATGTCGCGCCGTACCTTGCCGGGAGTGAGAGGCTTGCCCTCGCCGTTGGTGAACACCAGCCCTTCGCCGCTTGAGCGCGCCTTATGCGTCTCTACCGGGTGGGACGGGTGCGACGGCTCTAACGGTGTGCGGCATATTGCTTGCACAATACTTGGTGTCTGCTGTTGCAGCTCGTCAAACGGCGTGCGATTCGTGACCAACGTGCTCGCTCTACACGGGCTTGAACAAACTTGATTGGGTAAGCAACCTGCGACATTGCGAGTCATGGTAAAAAAAACATCACAGCCTGCGGTGCCAATCTCAGGTCCGGACTTGCGGCGTTATCTCGAGACGCAGGACGACTTTGCTTTTGAAGTAGAGGCATACAGGCACGCCATCGGCTTTGGGTTCAAGTCGTCTCATGGGGGCATGTACGATGACACTAAGACGAACAAGAGACGTCAGTACGATGTTCGGGCCTCCTTCGAGTTGGCAAATAAGAAGATTCACCTGGCCATCGAGTGCAAATCGCTGGACCCAACCTATCCGCTGCTAGTTCAGCGAGTGCCAAGACCGCGGGATGAGAGTTTCCATGAGGTCATGCAACCCAGAGAATCTCCCGCACCCCCTATGGGGACATCGAGCGAGCCGCCGGGGTGGATGGGTGCAGGCCTGTTTAAGATGTTCGGCACGCATCTGTATGACTCGCAGCAACTAGTCGGCAAATCGCTCAAGAGGGTAAAGGTAGACGCCAACGGCTTCACTGCTGCCGATTCAGATATCTATGACAAATATACTCAAGCGCTGTCATCGATGGACGAAGTGGTAAAGAGTGCGGCTGTAGCGCTTCGAGCTCGGAGCGCTAACACATTGTCGTGGGCGTTTTTACCGATCCTAGTAGTCTCCGATGCAGCCCTGTGGGTTGCCGACTATGCTGCTTCGGGCCAATTGATTGGTGATCCGAGACCCGAACCAGATGAGACAACGTTCTATCTTGGATGGGATTACGAGTTGCATAACGTCTTTGACCCGATAAGGCCGGCGACTTTCACAGTTTCGCACTTCCATATTATGACGCGCCGTCGACTACCCAAGTTTCTAGAAGAAATTCAACAAGCCGGTGGAATTTGGGATCAATTGTTTGGCGGGCTAGCCTGATAAGGTCAGGCTGGCCAACAGGATCATCCCGCTCTCTATTTTGCAGCATCCCGCTTTCGCATTAGATCGTTAGCTTCCTCCGTAGCACTCGTGCAGAATTTCTCGCCTAGCAGCTTATGAATGGGCTCGGCTGTTTCGCCGAAGCCAATCCGATATAAGTCGACCGAAGCCATTGAGCCTGCTAGGACGTCCCAAAAGAATTCCTTGCGATCAGCCTTTTCTCGAAGGTATTGGACTACTGCGATCTGAATCTCCTCATTGGAAGGCTCAATAGTCTTTGCAAGAGCATCAAGCTTGCATTCTCTGAGCCAAGCTACAACCCGGAATGGTTTACCAAACTTTTGGATTACCTCTCCAGATGCCTTCATGTTGTATTCGAATACGGTGTTGTAATGGATGCTCCACCGCTGCGCTTCTTCATCGGTGGCGGACGATATCGAAGGCATAACAGTTATAGCTGTAATCAGAATAGAAATTGCAATTCTCATTAGCTGGCTGCTCCCTTTGTCCTTGTATTCCATTATCCGTGGCACTGGTCCTGCTACGTAAGGAAGCAATCCTCAGTCGATGCAATCTCTCTTAAAGTGGTGGGGTCACGTCGCTACGATTCGTCCATAGTCATTGGGAGATTTTGTGATGGATCTGACAAGCACCAAACTGTTGGCTGTTATCTGCGCCTGTGTTTTATTGGCTTCCTGCAATCAGCCGAAACCGCCAGTGATCGAGCAACCATTGCCATTTCAAGAGAAAATGCGGGCCCTGTGTGATGTCTACCGCACAGACCTGTATAACTTTGCTGAGAAGGCGGCTACGACCCGTTTAGACTCGGAATTCAAAGAGAGTCTCTATGCGGCTGAAAGCGCCACCAAACTTATGGACATGTTGAACTGCAAACGGTGGAATCCATCCTGATCGGGCGGTTAACTTTTCGGCGGGGTGGTCATCAACTGGATGAAGGGGGCGCTGGCCAAACGATCCTTTGGGTCGGGGAGATGAAACCTTGATCAGGGACATCAACTGGAAGTGCATGGTTATCGCGTTGCTCGCGATGCCGTTGTCGCACTTGTTCCCGCATTACACTCTCGAGATCGGCACGCTCTTCGGAGCGATCGCCGGGTATCAGTTTAGAAAGGATCAGGAACATCAGGAACATGGGTAGAGAGTCGAAGCTCGAAGCGCGGCATGAGGCTAATTTGGGGATTTTTGTGCCCGGCAGTTGGCCATTTGGCGGGCGCTGACCTCCATGCCCGCCCCAACTCCGCCCACCCGGTGGGGTTATATGGGCGGCTTAGCCGCCATATTTTGGGGAATCTGATCCCCCGGATCGATACCCTCTAATTCAATGTCGCCACCAGCGCAGCATTGCCACGCATCGTCGACATCATCGCGAAGTTAGCAGCTAGCTGATGCTGCCGCTCGGCGTGTTCCCACTGCATCCACTGAGAGTTGTTTACCAATGGCGGAACGGGTGGCTGCATCGCCGTCGCGATAGCTGCCGGTGTTCCCACTGGAAGTGGCTCAGGTGTTATCGAGACCTGCACGGTAATGGGCTTCCGTCGAGCCAGGTGACGGCGGAGATAGCGAATGAGCCTTCTTCGTGACGGCAGCAGATAGATGAGGAGGCCGATGATCAGGTTCGGCAACCAGCTATCACGGAATGTGCTCATTTCAGGGGGTTAGTATACTCGGCGCTATCACCCGACCTAAAAAAGCAACAATCGAGTGACAATTTTAATTAGAAAAGGGGCCGATTCCCTGCTATTCCCTGCTCCGCCCGACCGGTCGACTATCTTTTATAAAAGAATAATTTAGGCGACACCTAGGTTGAGCCAAGGCGGCGGATTTTTGGTCTTAAAATTCGTTTCCCGCAAGGGAGTGCCCGTTCGATCCGGGCCGAGGGCACCAAAGCGCGCTGGGCGTTATTGACCGCGGCCCGTTGATTTTTTACCCTTTATGGGCTGCTTAGGGTCTTGCTTCATGGCATTGCCGCTCTCGAGGGAGTCGTTATGTCACGCATCACTCCGGGCCTCGTGGAACTCACGCCTTGCTGCCGGCCGGTTGTCGTAACAGTCGAAGCGATAAGACGGCCGGAACACTACCGAGTGCGTTATCAGCATCGTGAATGGATGCTTGCGGCCTCGAATCATGAAGAGCTGCTGCAAGCGATCTCTGCCGCATGGAGAGAGGAGGTTGCGCATCGGTGCACGCGCTTCGGCGCAAACACGAGCTAAACGGATTGGCTCTTAGGACTATTATAAAAAACAGCAGGTTATAATAACTATCTCAGGTTGGATTACCTGGACCGTACGGCCAGCCCGAGGTGCCCGGGTCGCGTTGCTCGGTATCATCCCCACGGGGCGGGCGGCTTGCGCCGCCCGCCCTCACACCCCATCGCGCCAGGCTTCTCCTTCAGAAGGGCAAACCCGGAAGCTCGGAAGTACCTTCGACTCGTACGGCATCGAGCGCGCTCGGGTCGAGCCCGAGACCCTTGAGGATCGTGGGAGCAACCTGCAGCGTCTCGACGAACGCCGTCAGGCTCGCATGGCGCAGCGCGGGGCTCGAGACCAGCAGCATCACGTTCGTGTCGTCATACGCGAAGCCGCCATGCTCGGCCTGTTTTTGCGTGCTGCCCGTGTAGGTGTGGCCGATGTTCGGCATCACGATGAGGTCGGGCGTACGCGAATCGCCATGCGGCGGAATGCCTGCGGGGTTGAACATCGTCCAGAGCGTCCGCTCGTAGAAGATCTCATCGATCGCGAGCTCGCCGGCGTTTTGCTGGAGCAGATTGACCGCTTCATCGGTCGAGCAGGACGGGCTCAGCCAGATCTGCGAGATGTCGTCCTCGGTCGGCCCGATGCCGGTCGGGTTGAGAGGTGACTCGGAGAAGGGCAGACAATGGTTGCTGGCGAGCACCGTGGCGGGGGTCGAGCCGACTTTCGCCTGCGGCACGTAGCGCTTCGGGTCGATAGGGGACTGTCCATGTTTCGCGGTGATGATGATCAGCGTCGAGTCCAGCAACCCATGCGTCTTCAGGGCAGCAACCATCTTGCCGATGCTCGCGTCCACGAACTCGATCTCCTCCTGGAGGTGTCGCGTCGGGATCGCCTGCGCATCCTTGTAGCCGCCGACGATGACTGGACTCGAGGTTGTCTCGATCAATTTTTGGCCGACGCTCACGGCCTGGAAGTTCATGCCGAAGATCGTGGGAACGGGAGCGCTCTTGGTATTCTCGTGATTGCGTCCATTGATCTGATGGAGAATGCCGTTCACCTTGAGGGCGTCATAGCACTGAATGTTGGCGAAGGAATTGGTCCAGGCCGTGAGGTCCGAGCTCGGATCCCTGATCTTCTCGCAGCTCACTCCGGTCGCGGTCGTGACTTCCGGCAGCGGGATGACCGTCGAGTTGATCTCGGGGCTGTAGTAATCATCGAGATTCGCTGTGCCACCTCGACCCGCCACCGATGAATAAGCAGGATGCTTGTCCGACCATGCGGTGTAGCCGCCCGCGTCGTGGATGACACCGAATATCGTGTTGGTCCGTACGAATTGCCAGGGATAGACCGGCGAGCAGCCGTTCATCGGATCACGGGGCAGGCGATCCGGATCGATCGAGGCGATTCCTCCGTCCGTCAACCCAGCATTCGGTGCGCCGCCGTTGAGCTTGCTCTTCTCAAAATCGATCCCCTCCTCATATTCGGTGGTCGTGCCGTTCGCGACGCCGGCCGTGCAACTACCGCCCGCGACGCCATTGCCGGTGGTTACTTTCGGCGGTGCGAGCACGCGGTCGTAAGCGACGTCGTAAAACGCGCCCACCGTCTTGGGTGAGCCGCCCGTGACGATCGCCATCAAGCCGGGGAAGGAGTCCGAAGGTCTGGAGGTCGTCGTACGGGTGTAGTGCACCCCGTGTTGACCGAGGCCCGCGAGGGTCGGGCACGAGCCGTTGCTCGCGCAGATCTCGTAATCGACCGCGTGCATGCCGTCGATGCTGATCAATAACACGTGCTGATAAGGCGCGGTCGCGGCGGGCGAATCAAACGGTAAGCCGGCCGAGACGACGCCCGCCAGCGCGGCGGCGATGAGTGTTCGCTGCATTTAAAAATTCCCCTTGTCGTGAATTGAGATGGGTGGTCGAGTCGCGGCAGGCCGCGGAGCGATCCTTTGCTCGCCGGTAACGCTAGCGCCGGCAAATGACCGATCCGTGACGGGGAGATGGAGGTTTTTTTCAGCCGCGCGCATGCAACGCGCGATCACACGCTATCCTACGCAAGCATGCGGTGCCGGCCGACGCCGAGCGCGTGCGCCCAGCGCAACACAGGCTGCTGCGTTCTCTTTACTCGATCGGCTTACTCGATCGGCTTACTCGATCGGCTTACTCGATCGGCTTACTCGATCGGCTTACTCGATCGGCTTACTCAATCGGCATGCGCTCGTGCCGACCCCGCGATCGCAGCAGCAGCAAGCTCCCACAGAGCAGCGTGAGTGCGCCTGCCGCGCTTGCGGCATCGAGCTCAGGGGCCGTCATCGGCGGCGCGTTGTGAACGGGCCGGCGCAACGGCACATGCCATACGCCGCGATCCGATAACTGCAGACCCAAGCGGTGATCGATACGGGCCGGCCTGTCCCGGTCGGCGTCGTCGACGCTGGCGCGAAGGGAAACCTCCGGCCGGTGAAAAGAGCTTTGATCTGCCCGCGCGTGCAGCGCACAGGCGGCACTGAAGAGGAGCGCTGCTCCTACCCGCATCATTTTGTTCATTTTTTTCTGCAATCTCCGCAAGTGCAGCATCCGCTGCGGTGCTTCATGTAATACCATCGGCATCGGGGTGCCCCTAGCGGACAACATCCGATCCACGCTGCAGCGCAGACCGACGCGGCTGTGGGATGTCCTACACGGGCGGCACCGGATCGCTTCGTCTCGCTCCGCAAGCGGGCGCAAGTGATCGTGCGTTCAACAGGCGGATCGAGAGGAATCAGACATGACGGCACCCGGCGTGAGCGACGAGTTTTCCCTGCAACGAAGAAATCCCAACGGCGAGACGGCCCCGCTGCACCATTGGGGGTTCCGCAACGAGACTGATCCGCTGACGGATGTCCTGCTTGGCTCGCCGCAGTATCTGAAGCACATGGCGACCAGCTCGCTCTCGCGCAAGACCTTGCGAGAAGGTCCGGCGGACCTGCGCGTTGCTCAAGCGCAGCACCGCGAGCTCGTCAGCGCCTATGAGCATTTCGGCGTACGAATACATCTGCATGCACCCGAGCCCGAGCTGCCGATGCAGGTGTACGCGCGTGACTCGAGCGTGATGACGCCTTACGGGGCGTTCATCACCGCGATGGCCGACGTCTGGCGCCGGGGCGAGAATTTCGCAGCGCTCCGCACCTATGGCCGCCTCGGTATACCGATCTACGACATGGTGACGGCGGGAACCTTCGAGGGCGGGGATTTCAACCTCATCGAGGACCGCTGCGTGCTGATCGGCTGCGGGGGGGCGCGCACCACCGAGGAGGGCGCCCGTCAGGTCGAGAGCTGGTTCCGCAAGGAGGGCTGGGAGACGCGTCTGGCCTTCTTCGATCAGTACTACGTGCACATCGATCTGATGGTCGTGCCGATCGCCGAGCGCCTGACTGCGGTCTGCCTCACCTGCACCGAGCCGGGCATCGTCGAGTGGCTCAAGGGGAAGGGCCACGAGATCATTGACGTACCGTTCGAAGATACGATGGCGCTCGGATGCAATTTCATGTCACTCGGCAAGTCGCGCGTTATCCTCCCGCGCTCGAGTCGGGTGCTTGCACGGCAACTCAAGGCGCGTGGCTTCGAGGTTGCCGAGATCGACATGAGCGAGATCTCCAAGACGGGCGGGGGAATCCACTGCATGGCGCAGGCGTTGCGACGGGATCCTCGCGGCTGATGCAGAGTGCGCGCGAGTGCTCGTGAGACGATGATGCTAGGATCGATCCACTGCTCTCACGGAGAAACGAACATGCAACGAAGAACTTGGTGCCAATGGTCGACGCTCGCTTCGCTCGCATTGCTCTCGGCGAGCGGGCTCGCTCAGGAACATGGGCATCCGGGCGCAGGCGGCGGACATCCCGAGGGACGACCGGAAGGGGGCCACGCAGAGGCGCCGCGGGGCGAGCCCCACGAGGGTCCGCGCGGCTACCAGCGGGTGACCGAACCGCACGGCTGGGATCAGCGGCCTTCGAACTTCGATCGCGGTGCCTATCGGCACAATTATCAGGCGTCCCGTGCCTATCGTGTGGGCCCCTACCATCGTCCTGAGGGCTGGCGACCCCATCGCTGGGTGTATGGGGAGTTTCTGCCGCGGGCTTACTGGGCCCCGTCCTATTTGATCGGCGATTACTGGCTGTTCTCCCTCGAGGTTCCGCCGGCCGGCTACGAATGGGTCCGCGAGGGCAACGATGCATTGCTCATCGACACCACAACGGGCGAGATCCTGCAGGTCGAGTACGGCGTCTTCGCCTGAGCTCGACCGCGACGGTCGAAGTCAGCGCGACTCCTGCAATCGTCGTCGGCGATGCCAGTGCAAGTAGAGCGGGATGCCGAGGGCCGCGAGCGCAAGCCCCGCGAGTGACTCGCGCGGCCGCGCGAGCAGGGTCGAGATGACGAAGCCCGCGGCGATCACGATGTAGATGAGCGGCAGCCAGGGGTAGCCGAAGCAGCGATAGGGACGCGGCCGCTCCGGCTGGGTGCGCCTCAGCACCAGCACCGCGCCTACCGTCAATGCATAGGTGACGGTCATGGTGAAGATGAAGCAGGTGTAGAGCTGCTCGTAGCGGCTGCTCAAGATGAGCACGCAGACCCAGGCGCATTGCACCAGCAGGCTCGTCGAGGGGGTATGCCAGCGCGGATGCAGCCGGGTGAGAGCGCGAAAGAAAGCGCCGTCCTTCGCCATCGAGTAATAGATGCGCGCACCGCCCAGCACCACCACGCAGTTCGAGCCGAAGGAGATGAGCGCGATGAAGAAGGCGACCGCGCGGCCAACGTCGGCGGAGAACAACTGCCTCATCGCCGCATCGGCGGGCGTGGCGGTGAGCGCCAGCTCAGCGGCCGGTAACGCGTAGAGGAACACGGCGTTCGCCAGCAGGTAGGTCAGTATCACGAGCGCGATGCCGGCGATGAGTCCCAGAGGCAGATTCCGTCGCGGGTTCTTGACCTCACCACCCACCCAGGAGAGAAACTCCCAGCCGTCATAGCTGTAGAAGAGCGCGATCATCGCCACACCCGCGCCCGCCGCCGTCACGCCGGCGAGGCCGCTGCCGCCGCTGAAATGCGCGAAGGACCCATGACCGAGCACGAAACCGAGCACCACGATGACGAGCACCGCGATCAGGTAGGCGAGTGCGGTGATGTTCTGCACCCAGGCCGCGAACTTGACACTGCGCAGGTTGACCGCCGTGAGCACGATGATCGAGCCCACCGCGATCAGGCTTCCCTGCGTGATGGAGAACGGCCAGTTGAAGAGGTGGGTCGAGTACACCACATGCTCTGCCGCGAGCGAGGGGAAGGCCTGTCCGAGGAACAGCGCCGCGGCGATCGCGGTCGCGGCGAGCGCGCTCGAGTTGCCGGCCGTGAACAGGATCCAGCCGTAGAGAAAGGCCGTGAATCCGCCATACGCCTCGCGCATGAACACGTACTGCCCGCCCGCTTCCGGGAACATGGCGCCGAGCTCGGCACAGGCGAGACCCGCCAGCAGAGTGATCACGCCGGCCGCGACCCACAGACCGAGCGCGATGCGCGGATCGGGGACCGCCTTGAGCACTGCGGCGGGAATGATGAAGATCGACGGCCCGATGGTGCCGCTGATCACGATCATGATCGAGTCGAACAGCGTGAGCCGCCGGTCCAGATGCGCAGGCCCGCTCCCGTCGGTCGTCCTCATACGGGCTGCGTGGGCAGGCGGCAGGCGCGGCCCGGGACATGCCGCACCTGCTCACGTACGTAGCGCTCCTCGCGCTCGGCGGGCGCGAAGCGCGCGACGTCGAGCGCCTGCCAGTCGATCGACGGCCGGCCTTCGAGCAGCCACTCGGCCAGATAGCGCCCCGCCGCGGGCGCAAGCGCCATGCCGTTCGAGTTGAAGCCAGCGATCACCCACACACCCGCGTTGTCCGGAACGGGACCGAGCAGCATGCGTCCATCCGGAGTGAATGCCTCCGGTCCGTTGAGGAGCATTTTCACCGGCGCCGATCGCAGCGCCGGGAAGCGCCGCAATGCGGTCGCCAGATAGGGCTCGAACTGCGGCCAGCGCTCGGGCAGGAGCGCGCCCGCGCCCGGCTCGGGAACCGCCTCGACCGCGATGGGAATGGCCTCATCATCGAGGCTGCCGACCAGAATGCCACCGACCTCTTCACGCCCATAGAGCTGGTCGTCGTAGGAGAGAAAGAGCGGCAGGTCGCGCGACACGCCGCAGGGATGCGTGATGAGGTATTGATGCTCGAGCGCGTACAAGGGCAGCGCAATCCCCACCGAGCGCGCGAGCTCAGCAGACCACAGACCGGCGGCGAGCACCAGCGCCTCACAGGGGAGCGAGCCTTGCGTGGTCTCGACGGCGCACACCCGACCGCGCTCGAGAACGATCTGCTCGATGGCGCACTGCTCGCGGATCTCGACGCCCGCCGCACGTGCGCAGTGCGCGAGCGCCTGCACCGCATCGCTCGGATCGAGGCGCGCATCGCTCGGGATCCAGACGCCGCCGAGCAGGGCCTGCGTCTCGAGGATCGGCAGCCGCTGCGCGAGCTCCGCAGGCGAGAGCAGCTCGATCTCGATGCCGCGCGCCCGTCCGAGCTCGGGCAACGTCTGGAACTCGTGCCAGCGCGGCGCGCGGTCCGTGTACATGACCCGGCCCACGGCGCGCCAGCCGATGTCGCGTCCGGCCTCACGCGCGATGCGTGGATAGAATTCGGCGGCGTAGCTCACCATGGCGAAGGGTAGAGCCTCGGGCCGGTAAGTCTCCATGTTGCCGGTCGAGTGCCCGGTCGTGCCACCTCCGAGTCGGGCACGCTCGAGCAGGAGCACGCGGGGCGCTCCGCGCTGCGCGAGGTGGTAGGCGGCGCTCAGGCCGCCGATTCCGCCGCCCGCCACGACGATCGGCCGGCACGCGCTCATACGGGCTCGCGGTCTGCTCGAGCCCCGATCAGAACTGCTTCTTCAGATCGATGCCGATCGTGCGCGGCTGCGTGATCATCCAGCGCGGCCGACCCGGCAATTCACTGATCTCGGATTGCTCATCGCCCAGGTTGCCGCGCACGTCCGCGACGTTCTTGATGAAGAGCGACGCCTCCCAGGTGTCGAGCTTGCCTCCGAAGAACAGATTCACGAGGGAGTAGGAGCCGCGCTCGCGCTGCGCCAGCATGGAGTTGACGACGCTCACCGGATTGTTGTCGCTCACGCTGCGTCCCGTGAAGCTGTACTGGCCGCGCACGAAGCCCTTCCCAAAGGAGGTGGGGAAGGAGTAGTCGGTGAGCAGTGAGCCCGTCCAGCGCGGCACCCCGTTCAACGGTGAGCCGACGGGCAATGGCGAGCCCGCCGCCGCGGAGGTGATCGCGGCATCCTCGTAGCCGACGCCGAGATTCAGGTACAGGCCGGTGAAGGGTGTGCCGTCGAGCTCGAGCTCACCGCCCTTGCTCACCGCAGAGCCGACGTTCTCGGTCACGTGAAAGGAGCAGCCCAGAAGGATCGACTGCTGAATCTGGTTCCAGTTGATCCGGTAGGCGGCGAGACGGCTGTTGAAACGCCCATCGAGGAAGCTGTTCTTGCTGCCGACCTCGTAGCTCCACAGGTTATCGCTCCCGAACGGCGTCGATCCGGCGGTGTACTGCGGAGGACAGCCAATGCCGCTCGGCAGCTGCGAATTCGCGCCGCCAATGCGATAACCCTTGGCGGCGTTCGCATAGATCATGTTCGACTCGTTGAACTTGTACTTGGCCGTGAAGCGCGGCGTGGTGGCGTGCTGATTGCTCGACACGGGGCTGTCGGAGGGGCCGCCGTTGATCCAGCCGTTGGCGATGTAGGCGTTGCTGAACTCGAGGTGCGACTGGCGCACGCCCGCCGAGAGCTCGATGTGGTCGGTCGGGCTCAAAGTGCCGCTCATGAAGGCGGCGGACTCCTCGTTGACGCGCGGGATGTTCTCGGTGAAGGCCGGGTTGCCGAGGGCGTCGTAGGGCAGCACTTCCGCCGAGATGATGAACTGGCGCAGCTTGTTGAAGTATCCGCCGCCCACGACCTGGAAGGGACCCGGGAAGCTCGACTCGAAGCGCAGCTCATCGGTGAACTGGTTGCTGTTCACCCAGTTGGGCGAGGGCGATGCGCAATACACGCCGGCGACGCAGGTCGGAACCGGGGGACCGCCGTAGCCGCCGATCGAGATCAGCTCGCTGCCGTCCTCGAGATCGCGAGAATAGCGGTGGAAGTAGGTCGCGGACTCGATGAAGGAGCCGAATGGAGCGGCATATTTCACGGTGAGATTGGCGAACGTCCAGATGTCGGTATCGCTTTCGCGAATGTTCAGGGGCCGCACCTGGATGAGATTCTGCGTGGCGTAGTCCGCCAGCGGAAACCCATTGTTGCTCTGATCCTGATGCATGATCATCGGGGTGATGCTGAGCGCATCGAGTGCGGCCGGCCGATAGGTCATGGAAATCGTTGCGCCTTGCTCGACATCGTTGCCCAGATGCGCGACCGATTGCACGGGCTGGCTCGCGGGGACGGTCAGAACGGGCCAGGGGGCGCCGCCCGGGCCCGGACCGGCGGGCGGCAGAGCGAGGCCGTACTGCCCGGTGAACACGCCCGGCGAGTACGTGCTATAGCCGCTCAGCATCAGCGCCAGCTGGTTGTCGAGGATCGGCAAGTTATAGGTCGCCGAGAGCAGATAGCCGATGCCCCCATGGCGGATGTCGTAGACCTGGGCATCCGCCGAGCCGAAGGCGCGCGTGAGGTCCGGCTGTCGGGTGATGAGCCGCACCGTGCCGCCCATGGCGGAGGAGCCGAAGAGTGTGCCCTGCGGTCCCCGCAGCACCTCGATGCGATCGAGATTGATGGCGCGTGGATCGATCGAGAGCGGGAGCGGTGTGTCGTTGATGTAGTAGCTCGTGGTGTTGAAGCCGCTGATGCCGCGAATCGTGATCTCACGCCCGTTCGTGAGACCGAACGTGTTGCCCGTGCCAAAGGAGAGATTCGGCACGAGGTGGGCATAATCATCAAAGCTCACCTGATCGAAGTCCGTGAGCACCGTGCCGGAGATTGCCGTGACGCTCAAAGGCACCTGCTGGATGCTCTCCGCGCGCCGCTCCGCGGTCACCACGATCTCCGCAAGGCCTGCGCTCTCGGCGGCCGGTGCATCGGCCGCTCGCGCCGCCTGCGCCGCCAACTCCCCCCACGAGAAAACGAGCGCTGCCCACAGGGCAAGCGAGATTCGAGCTCCCATATCCCCTCTCCCGTTGTGACCTTATGGCTCGGTCCCGGTGGGAGTATTGTCATAAACCCGGAGTTTGATCAAATTGCACTGATTTAGATCTATTTGGGCATCCCCGCTCGGGCTGCCTTGTTACACTTTCCGGGAAACCTGGGTGGGCGGCGAGTGGATTGCCCGAGCCCACGGCATGGGAGAGAAGCGATATGGCCCACGACGGCCGCGTCTCGATCGAGACAATCAGAACGGATTCGGGTGGCCTGTCCGGTGAGACCGATAACGCCCGGGCGTATGGAGCGCTCAAGCAGACGGTGCTCGCCGGTGGATTCCGGCCGGGTGAGGTCGTGACGTTGCGCGCGCTTGCGCAGCGGCTCGACATCGGCGACACGCCCGTGCGCGAGGCCATCAAGCGGCTCATCTCCGAAGGAGCGTTCGAAGCGCTGCCGAATCGATCGGCCCGCGTGCCGATTCTCGATCGGCGGGAGCTGCGTCAGATCGTGGATTTGCGCATCGAGCTCGAGGGCCGGGCCGCCGCACTCGCAGCCGAGAACATCACGCTGTTGCAGATCGCGAAGCTGCGCGCGGCGCATGAGGGCATGCGCCGCGCCATTGTGCAGGACGATCATGCGCGTTACGGCGAGCTCAACATGGCCTTCCACTTCGAGATCTACCGGATCGCGGACAACAGAACACTGGCGACGCTGATCGAGGCGCTGTGGCTGCGAATGGCGCCGCTGATCCGGCGCACCCGCACGCTCCTGCCGACGCAGACGGAGCGCGCCCTGGAGATCGCTTGCGGACACCATGAGGCGCTGCTTGGCGCGCTGCAGCTGCGCGATGCGGAGGGCGCGCGCCGGGCGATGCATGCCGATCTTTCCGCACTCATACCGCTCGATGGTTACTGGGATTTGATGGAGCAGATCTAGGCGCACAACGAGCGAGGCGGCCACGGCCGCCGGAGGGGATTCATGAGAGCTGCAGACCAAGTCATCATCACGTGCGCGATCACCGGGGGCATCCATACGCCTTCGATGTCTCCGCATCTGCCGATCACACCGGCGCAGATTGCCGCCGAATCGATCGCCGCGGCCGAGGCGGGCGCCGCGATCATTCACCTGCACGCGCGCAACCCGGAAACGGGTTATCCCGACCAGACGCCCGAGCGCTTCCTCGAGTTCTTGCCGCGCATCAAGCGCGAGACGGACGCCATCATCAACATCACCACCGGCGGGGGCCTCGGCATGACGCTCGATCAGCGGCTCGCGCCGGCGTTGCGCCTCGCGCCCGAGATTGCCTCGATGAACATGGGGTCGTTCAACTTCAACATCTCCGCCGCCGCGGAAAAGCGCAGAGACTGGCGCTTTGATTGGGAGAAGCCCTATCTCGAGGCGACCCGCAACATGATCCTCTCGAATACCTTCACGCAAATCGAGCGCGGCATGCGCGAGCTCGGCGCACTCGGTACACGTTTCGAGTTCGAGTGTTACGACGTGGGTCAGCTCTACAATCTTGCGCACTTCGCCGATCGCGGCCTGGTCAAGCCTCCGTTCTTCGTCCAGTGCATCTTCGGCATCATGGGGGGCATCGGACCGCACCCGGAGAACCTGCTGCACATGCGGGCGATCTGCGATCGTCTGTTCGGCAACGACTACCATCTTTCGGTGCTCGCCGCCGGCCGCCATCAGATGCCGTTCGTCACCTTGAGCGCGATCCTCGGCGGCAATGTGCGCGTAGGGCTCGAGGACAGCTTGTACTGCGGCCGTGGAAGGCTCGCGGTGTCGAACGCCGAGCAGGTGGCGAAGATCCGCCGCATCCTCGAGGAACTGAGTCTCGAGATCGCCACCCCGGCGCAGGCCCGCGCGCTGCTCGAGACCAAGGGCCGCGATAACGTGAATTTCTGAGCCGGGCTCAGCTCACCGAGCCGAGCAGCGCGCCGACCTGCTCGAGCGCGCGCGACAGGCCCGCCGTCGCGAAGGTGAGGGCATCCGCATCGTGCGCGGTCGATACGCTCAAGATGCCGCCCGGACCGAAGAGCACCCCTTCGTTGGCACAGGCGAGCTGAAAGAGCGAGGCGAGCCCGAGCGCGGACGGCTCATCCTCGTGTCGCTGCGGATCGGCGGGGAAGGAGATACCGGTGACCGAGCCGATACCGCTCACCGTCAGCTCGACGCCGAGCTCGCCCGCACGTCGCGCGATGCTCTCGCGGAGCGTCGCGCTGGCCGAGTCCATCGCCTCGATCCGCTCGCGAGTGAGATCGCGCAAGGTCACGAGTCCCGAGGCGCACCCGAGCGGATTGCCATTGAAGGAGCCTCCGTGGAAGAGAGGTCGTGGGCGGGTCGGGTCGAAGATGGCCATCAGGTCACGCGCACCGCCGAACGCGCCGAGCGCGGTGCCCCCGCCCAAGAATTTGCCGAGCACGACGAGGTCGGGACGCAGCTGAAACTTCTCGGATGAGCCGCCGAGCGCGAGCCGCAGCATCAGACAGTCATCGAGGATCGAGAGCGCGCCGTGGCGGCGCGCCAGCGACTCGAGGGCGTTGAGAAAGCCGGGCGCGGGCGCCACCACGCGTCCGGTCACGAGCACGGGCTCGATGACGAGGGCGGCGATCTCGGCGCCCCGCTGCGCCATGATGCGCTCGAAGGCGGGCAGATCGTTGAAGGGAGCGACCAGCGCGCTACCCGCGATCTCACCTTGGCCGTACAGCCCCGCCTCGAGATCGGGATAGCTGCCGTGATAGGCGCCGATCGCCTTGAGAATGTAGGGGCGCCCGGTGATGCGACGTGCGGCTTTCACCGCGAGCATGCCGGCCTCGGATCCGGAGCTCGTGAAGCGCACCAGCTCGACGCCCGGGATGCGATCACACAGCAGCTCGGCAAAGGCGATTTGCTCACGCGAGGCGCCCGACCACGCCGCGCCGCGGGCGAGCGCATCCTCCAGGGCGGCGCGGGCCGGTGCATACGCATTCCCGTGAACGAGCGAGAGCCCGTTCTGAAACAGATCGACGTAACGTCGGCCATCGACGTCGTATAACCACGCGCCTTCGCCGCGCTCGATGACGACGGGGTAAGGTGGATGAAAGCTCGTCGTGCGCGTGTTGCCGCCGGGCATGACCGCGGCAGCCTGGCGCATCAGCGCCGCCGATCCGGAGGTTGCGCGACGGTAGCGATCCTCGATCGCACTGCGCGCGGGCATGCGGCGAATCCGTTCGCCCAGGGGAAGCGGCGCCACAGCGGATTACGCGGTTGCGATGGCCGCGACCGCGTCGACCTCGAGGCGGGCACCGAGCAGCAGATCACTCACACCGACACTCGCGCTCGCCGGCCAGGTGTCACCGAAGACCTCGCTGCGCACCTTGGCGTAGGCGGGATAATCGGTGAGGTCCTTGATATAGGCGGTGATTCGCACGACATCCTGGAAGTCGGCGCCGGCGCGCTTGAGTGCGTGGCGAATGTTGGCGAAGCAGCGGCGAGCTTCCGCCTCCATGCCTCCCGCGACCAACCGGCCTTCCTCATCTCGCCCGATCTCCCCGGAGATAAAGATGAGCGACTTCGCTCCGAGCGGTACCACCACCGCGGCACT
>Ga0070734_10001473_pt1 | contig 34004 bp, 32 predicted proteins | sample Coa_R1_8_FD_66444 | JGI IMG/M metagenome (GOLD analysis project Ga0070734, IMG submission 66444) | Surface soil microbial communities from Centralia Pennsylvania, which are recovering from an underground coalmine fire - Coalmine... | ecosystem: Environmental > Terrestrial > Soil > Unclassified ...
TGCTGAACCGTCCGGACGCCACTCCCGTACTGGGGCAGATCCGCTGCCCGGCGCTGATCGTGACCGGCCGGGACGACAACTGGAGCCCGCCACTCACGCACCAGATGATCGCGAGCGGCATCGCCGGCGCGAAGCTGGTGATTGTGGCCGACAGCGGTCACATGTCCGCGATGGAGCAGCCCGCTGCTGTCACCCAAGCGCTCCGCGATTGGCTGTAAGGCCGGCGATTTTGTCGCCGGCCCGGGTTTCTTTACGCCGTGTGCGAGCGCCAGCCTTCGTGGTAGCTTTCGCGCACGGTCTTGGAGTAGGGCACGGGGCTGACCACGGCGCGGATCTCGATCTGCTTGTGGCGCTCAACGGTCGTCTTCTTGGTCCCGCCGCCTTCTTCGCCCCAGAGCAGCGTCACTTCGGTGCCGATCTTCACGTCGTGCTCGACAATGCCGAGCGACAGCATCGAACGTTCGTTGTAGCTGTAGCCGCTGAACATCGACAGGCCCGCCTGGTGCCCGCGAATTGTCACCTTGTCATAGGAAGCGGAGGTGTAATTGGAGAGCGGAAGGTCGATGTACTTATAGGGATCGCCGGCATCGAACATTGATTCGAAGACCTTCAGGACGTCTGCCTTATTCCAGGCGAATGTCACCTTTTTGCGCTGCGGCTCCTTGGCCATCTTTTCCATGGCTTCGCGGCCGATGAAATCGTGGTCGAACTTGACGAAGCCGCCGTAGCCCATTTCCCACGGGTTGACGTAGTAGTCTTCGATGTTGTTGGAAACGAAACTGCCGCCGATCGAGCCGGTGCCTTCGTAACTGGCGGCGGGCAACCAATCGCGGTATGACTTCATCTTGTCGCCAGTGTAAACGGCCGGCAGCGGCGACGGGATCCAGCCCGACTCCAGCGTGTTGGTGGCATAGGCGCGCGCGCCAACCTGCACCAACCCGAACTCCTTGCCGGCTTCGACGATCGCGCCGCGAATTTCGTCGCGCTCTTCGTACGGCCCCCAGATCTCGAGACCGGGAGCGCCTGCCATACCGTGCCGCAGTGTGCGGACGGTGCGGCCCAGGATCTTCATGGTCGACATGTTGAAGAACTTAAGGTCCGGGAGCGGGCCGCCATTCAGTTTTTCGATGACCTGCCAAGCCTTCGGGCCCTGGATCTGATACCGGTAGCAGGTCCGGTTGACGGCTCTTCCGCCGGTGATGGAAGGGGACCGGTCGTCGCGCGTGATCTTGACATTGTAGCCGCCGGTCTGTCCATGGAATTCGATCCAGGTAGCGGCGGGGGCGCGGCCTACGAATACCATGCTGTTCGGCGCGAGGTGAAACAGAATCCCGTCGCCGATCACATGGCCGCTATAGCTGCACGGCGCGAACTGCTTGGCGCGGTCCACCGGAAATTTTTCAAAACTGTTAAAGCCGAGATGCGTGACCATTTTCAGCACGTCGGGGCCTTCGATATAAACGTTGAACATGTGGTGCGATTGATCGAAGAGCACGCAGGAATCGCGCCAGGCCTTTTGTTCGTCGCGCCAGTTGGAATACTCACTCGGGACGACCGGGTAGACGTAGGCTCCTATCTGCGAATTGCGCAGCAAAGTGACCGGATTGCCGGCCTTCTGCAGCAGAGCTTCCAGGCTTTGAGAACTCTTACTCGGAGAACTCATAGTAGTTGGTAATTCCTCCTATTGATCGAACCCTAACTGTATCCCGAACCACCGATGGGCGGCAACGATATCGAGCATTATCAGTAAAGCCGATCCGAGGCTTCCGGCCAGGCTGATTGTGATTTTAATCACGAACTGCCCGTTTGCCCTGCAAGAATACCATGAGATCGGAGCGGCGGCCGGCTGGCAGGGCAGAGCCGGACGCCGGTGGCTATATTGGTATCATAAGGTTCTACCAATATGTCCTGCAGGTTGATCGCTTTCATAGCGGCCACGCTTCCTCTCGCGCACGCGGCGGATATCCACATCGTGGAGGAGATCGTAGCCAAGGTTAATGGCGATATTATTACGCGCGGCGAGATCGATCGCACGCGTCAAGGCTTGGAACAGGAGTTCCGGCAGCGCGGTCTCACCGGCCAGGCGCTCGCCGATGCAGTGCGCGACGAGCAAAAGAACGCGCTTCGCGACCAGATTGACCAGCTCCTTTTGGTGCAACGCGGCAAGGACATGAATCTGAACGTGGATTCGGATGTGACCCGACGCATCGCGCAGATTCAATCGCAAAGTAAAATCAGCGATCCGGATAAGTTCCACGACTACATTCGCGAGCAGACCGGAATGAGCTTCGAGGATTTTCGGGACCAGATGAAGAAGCAACTACTGACGCAGCGGGTGATCGGGGATGAAATCAGCTCGCGCATCTCGATTCCCGAAGCGGATCTGAAGAAGTACTACGACGAGCACCCGGCCGAATTCGTGCGTGAAGAGCAGGTATTTCTGAGCCAGATTCTCATATCCACGGAAGGCAAAACTCCCGAGCAGGTAGCGGCGGCGCAGAAGAAAGCCGCCGACCTGGTGGCGCGTGCGCGAAAGGGCGAAAAGTTCAGCGACCTGGCGCGCGATAATTCCGATGATCCAGCCACGGCGCGCGACGGCGGCCAACTGCCTCCTTACAAGCGCAGCGACCATCTGCTGGTGAAGGATATCGAGGACATGGTCTTCAGCATGAAAAAAGGCCAGGTGACCGATCCCATCAAGACCCCCGCCGGCCTGCTGATTCTGAAGGTGGATGAACGGTTCGAGGCCGGCCAGGCGAGTTTTGAAGAGGTGAAGAACGAAATCACGGAAAAGCTGGCAGGCCCGAAGATGGAGCCGAAGGTGCGGGAGTATCTTACCAGGCTTCGCGAAGACGCGTTTCTGCAGATCAAGGATGGTTACGTGGACAGCGGGGCCGCGCCCGGCAAGGACACGCGCTGGCAGGACGTGGCCACTTTGAAACCGGAGACCACGACGAAGGAAGAAGTCGCCGCCAAGCGCAAGCGGAAACTTCTGAAAATCATTCCGCTCGGCAGCGCCAAGAGCTCCGTGGACACGCCCGCGCCGGCGGCGCCCGCCGCCGCGCCCCCGGCCGCGGGGACGGCGCCCGCGGCGAAACCATGAAATCGCCCTACGTCAACGAGCTCGAGCCCAACAAAGTAATCACCACCAGCTTCCTGGTCCATGCCAAGGAAATCCGCCAGAAGAAAAGTGGCGAACTGTATCTTTCGCTGATGCTGGGGGACCGCACCGGCGAGGTCGACGCCAAGATGTGGGACAACGTCACCGACGTGCTGGACGCGTTTGATCGCGACGATTTCGTCAAGGTCAAGGGATTAATCCAGGTCTTCCATAATCGGCCGCAGCTGACCATCCATAAAGTGCGGAGGATGGACGACAGCGAGATCGATTATACGGATTACTTCCCGTCATCCAAGCGCGAGGCCGGCGAAATGTGGGCCGAGCTGTGCGGCCTGGTAGCCGGCATGAACAATCCGCATCTGAAAGGTCTGCTGGAATCATTTCTCAGCGATGGAGAAATCGCCGGGCGATACCGGCGCGCGCCGGCCGCCAAGCAGATTCATCACGCGTATTTGGGCGGTCTGCTCGAGCATGTATTATCACTTTGCCATCTGGCGCGCATGATCGCCGGGCACTATCGCAACGTGGATTACGACCTGCTTCTCACGGGCGTGGTGCTGCACGACATCGGCAAAATCTACGAGCTGAATTACGAGCGCGGGTTTTCATATTCCAGCGACGGGCAGCTGATCGGCCATATCTCGATTGCCCTGCGCATGCTGGGGGACAAGCTCCGCAGCCTGCCCGAATTTCCATCCGGGTTGCGGTCGCTGGTGGAGCACATGATTCTGAGCCACCACGGCCATCTGGAATTCGGCTCGCCGAAGCTGCCGCAATTTCCCGAGGCGCTGCTGCTGCATTACATCGACGACATGGATTCCAAGATGGAGTGCATGCGAGCGCTCATCGCCAACGACCGGCAAGTGGAGGGCTGCTTCACGACCTACAGCCCCGCGCTGGAACGCATGGCGCTCAAAAAAGACCGCTACTTGAATCCGGAGCCGCCGCCGCAGCGGGCCCCGCGAGTAAACGGCACCGCCGTGCCGCCGGAAGGACCGGCCGTCGCGCGAGCCGAAACGGCCGCGCATCCATTGTTTGCCTCAAAAGCGCCTTCACCCTTCGCCGATAAGCTGAAGCAGGCCCTCGCGCCGCCGGAAGCGGAGGGAGAGAACTGATGTCCCGCACGACGCGCGATATTCCTCCGCCGCTCGAGATGCTGTGCCTGAAGGCCATCTGGTCGCTCGGCGAAGGCAATGTCCGGGATGTGAGGGAAGTGGTCGGACGGTCGCGGCCGCTTGCGTACACCACGATCATGACGGTGCTCGACCGCTTGGTGCGCAAGGGCAAACTGGCACGCCGCAAAGTGAGCCGGGCATATGTTTACTCATTGAGAACCTCGCGTGAAGAGATGCGCCGCGCCGCCGTACGCGAGCTGGTGGAGGGGTTCTTCGACGGCTCGGAAGGAGAATTGATGCGTTTTCTCGCCCCTTCCGAAGCGCCGGCTGCCTCGCGGCCCGTACCCGAGCCGGAAGAGGCGTCCATCGATACGGTGCTCCTCTAGGGGGGCATCCAAGCCGGCCGCGCCAAGGCTGATAATAGAGGCAATGCAAAACATTCTTCCGGTTCTCTGTTTCGTGGCGGGATTCGGCCTGGCATGGCTCCTGCTTCGCGCCAACTGGCAGCAGCGGCTGGAGGCTGACCGCGCCGCGGCGGCGGAGAAGATTGCCCTCTGGAGCGACGCACAACAGAAGCTCGCGGACTCGTTCCGCGCGCTTTCGGCCGACGCCCTGGCGCGCAACAATCAGGCTTTCCTCGATCTGGCCAAATCCGCGTTGGGCCAGGCGCAGGAATCCGCCCGCGGCGATCTGGAGAAGCGCCAGCAGGCCATCGCGGAACTGCTCACACCGGTACGCAGTTCGCTGGACAAAGTGGATTCGAAGATCCAGGAGCTCGAAAAGTCGCGCGCCGGCGCGTATGCCGCGCTCAACGAACAGGTACGCAGCCTCATCGAAACCCAGGAGAATTTGCGCGCCGAAACGGGCCGGTTGGTGACCGCGCTGCGAACTCCGGGCGTGCGCGGCCATTGGGGCGAAATCCAGCTGCGCCGCGTGGTGGAGATGGCGGGTATGCTCGACCATTGCGACTTCACGAGCCAGACGACGATTCAATCCGAAGACGGCCGCCTGCGCCCCGACCTGCTGGTACGGCTACCGGCGGGAAAAACGGTGGTGGTCGATGCCAAAACGCCGCTGGAGGCCTACCTGCGCGCGATGGAAGCCGGCGACGACCCGACGCGCAAGGCCCGGCTCGCCGATCATGCCCGTCAGGTGCGGACGCATATGACAGCCCTGGCGCGCAAATCGTATTGGGAGCAATTCGACCAGGCGCCGGAATTCGCGGTAATGTTTCTTCCAGGCGAGAGCTTTTTCAGCGCCGCGCTCGAGCATGATCCGGCCCTGATCGAATTCGGCGTGGATCAGAACATCATTCTCGCCACGCCCACGACTCTCATCGCGCTGCTCCGTGCAGTAGCATACGGCTGGCGCCAGGAGAAACTCGCCGAGAACGCGGCCGAGATCAGCGCGCTGGGCAAAGAACTGTACAAGCGGATCTCCGATATGGGAGAGCATTGGAGCAAGATGGGCAAGAGCCTGGAGCGCGCGGTGGAGGCGTATAACAGCGCCATGGGATCGCTCGAAACGCGCGTGCTGGTAAGCGCGCGCAAATTTGCCGAGCTCAAAACCGCGCCGCTGGGCCTGGAAATCGGCACTTTGGAGCCCGTCGAGAAAGCCGTACGCGCCTCAAACGCGGAGTGATCGCAGAGTCGGCCGGGGATTCCTTGAAATGGTGAACGGCCGCACGAATCACGGCACTGTTAGATTGTCCACGTACTAGCGGCGCTCCCGTCTAGGGCAAAGACCAGCCGCCGGTCCGGCAAGAGCACGAAGCAACCGCGTTCCAATGATTTGTATTGGATTCGCTCAATTCTCCAGGGAACCCAAAAAGTGGTTATGCCGTGCGAAAGCCCACGATTTCCTCGTGGCGCCTTGCTATCAGTACTGCTAGGCGATGCTATTGACTGGTTTTCCAAGGGGCCGCTACACTGAGGCTGCCTTTCGGTTGGGGAACGACCGGAGGCGCATGCAGTCGCGGTTGGCGGAGGAAGTGAAAGGGATCCATACAGAGATGAATTCTTCGATCCAGGGACCGACCATTCTGGTGGCGGAACGCGAAGCGGAAGCGAGGGGCTATTTCGAGACAGCTCTGCGCTCCTTCGGCTATTGTGTGGAACTGGCGCAGGACGGAAGAGAGGCTTTGGCGGTGCTGCAGTCGACGCGCTCCGAAGTATCGGCGATGCTGCTGGATTTCGCCGTGCCGCAGCGCGACGGTTTGGAAATTCTCCGGGAGATCCGCGCCACCCATTCGCGTCTGCCGATAATCGTAATTTCGGGAGCCACTTCGACGGCGAACGCCGTTGCCGTTATGAAGAGCGGCGCCACCGACTTTCTGGGCAAGCCGGTAACGCATCATGAACTGCAAGAAGCGCTGCGCCGTGCGCTTCGAGGAAGCCAGGGAGGCCGATGCGAAGCGGCGCACGAGGCGCCGGAGGTCACCAGCGCATTTTTCGGGGACAGCGCCCGGATGCGGGAACTCGAGAACTTCATCGGGGAGATCGGATGGTCGGAAGCGCCGGTACTGATACAGGGGGAAACCGGAAGCGGCAAGGAAGTGCTGGCGCGGGAGTTGCACGCGCGATCGCCGCGGGCGAGCAAGCCTTTCCTCAAACTCAATTGCGCCGCGCTGCCCTCGGAACTGGTGGAAAGCGAACTGTTCGGATACGAGCGAGGCTCGTTTACAGGAGCGTTTCAAAGAAAAACGGGCATGTTCGAAATGGCCGATGGCGGAACGATTCTGCTGGATGAAATCGGGGACATGGAAGTGCGGCTCCAGGCGAAGCTGCTGCACGTTCTGCAGGACCGCGAATTCCAGCGAATCGGAGGCAAGGAAACGGTCCGGGTGGACGTGCGCGTGATCTCCGCCACGCACCGCGATCTGGAAACCGCGATCAGCGAGGGAAACTTCCGCGAGGATCTCTACTATCGTCTGAACGTCATCAGCCTGCAGGTACCCGCGCTGCGCGAGCGGCCCGAAGACATTCTGCCGCTAGTCGAACTGCTGCTCAAGCGACACGCGGTTAAAGGCATGGCAGCGCCCGCGATTCCGATCGAACTGAAGCAGGCGCTGATGAGCTACGATTGGCCGGGCAATGTCCGCGAGCTGGAGAATACGATTCGTCGGCTGATCATTCTTCGAAATCCGGGCGCGATTGTGCGGGATTTAAACGCCAGGATGGAACGGCGGCGTACCGCCGGGCGCGCGGAAGAGGCGCCGCCCAAGGGGCGCGAGCGTCTGGTGGCCCTGGAATCGATAGCGCGAGCAAATCAGCAGGCCGAAGTGGAAGTCATCCTGGCGGCGCTCGAAAGCACGCGCTGGAATCGGAAGCAGGCGGCTGCGCTGCTCGGAATCGACTATAAGGCCCTCCTGTACAAGATGAAAAAGTTTGGAGTCGATGGGGCGCTCGAACCGCGGCGAGAACCGGAACCGGCGGCGCGCGTCATGACAGTACACGGAAACTGAGGAGCGGTAGAAGCGCCTGACGCTATAGTGAAAGAGTGCCGCGCCCCGACGCCGTAAAGACAATCCTACGAACAGTGTGGCTGGTTGCCATTCTGATGGTGATCGTGGGCTCGCTTTTGCCCGGAAGTTCGGCACCGATCCGAGCCTTGAGCCAGCTTCCCGTCAGCGACAAGCTCGACCATGGGATGGCCTATGCGGTTCTGGCGTGGCTTCCGGCCGCGCACGAGCGGCGCAAGGCCGTGGTAGCGGCTGCGATTGGCGCTGTCGCGATGGGCATCGTGTTGGAATATCTGCAGCTCTATTCCGGCTGGCGGGATTTTGAGGTTGGAGACATGATCGCCGACGCCGCTGGAGCCGGCTGCGGGCTCCTGGCCGCAGTGCCCGTACGGTCTGCTCCTTTTTTCCGAAAGTTGCAGAAATAAGTTTTTCGGTGCCCGTCGCAAAGATAAGGCAAGCACCGCTTGCTTCGGCCGCGGCCCGGAAACGATCGGCTAGCGCACGTGGGAAGCGAGCCACTTCTGCAGCAAAGCGGCCACTTCGAGGTTGTTTTTTTCCAGCATCATCATGTGGCCATTGCCGTGGATCCCCTGTTCTTCGAGGCGCCAGAAAGTGTTCGTCACGCCGGCCTGGCTCAGATACTTCGAAGTGCAGTGGTCATACGGCGCGTGATAGGAAGATTCGGAGGTCACGATCAGGATGGGGATGCCCTGCAGGTGTGACAGGCGGCGCGGCGGATCGGGCTGTTTCCAGCATGCCGTCAATCCGGGAGCATCCGGCCGTTTTTCGCGCACAGGGGCGAGGTCGTCAGCGGATTTGACCGGCGGATCGTAGGCGACCGGGATATCGGTAAGCCCCCAGGCACGGTTCTTCTCTTCGTTGACGACCGCGTTGTGAAAGGGCGGGCCGTTCGGCTCAATGGCGACGATTGCTTTGACAAGCTTCGGGCGGCTGTCGGCGAGCAGCCAACCGAAGGAGCCGGATTGGGAGTGGGTGAGCACGATTGCGGGACCGATCTTATCAAGCAGCGCGGAACCCGCGGCCTGGATAAGCGTTTGCGTCTCGACGGCGCTGGTGAGGCTTTCGACCTGGCTGGCGAAGAAGGCGTCAAAAATGGGATCGCCGCGCTGACCCTTCCGCGGGCCGTCGCCCGGCCATTGCGTGTGCTTCCTGGCTTGCGGCCACGTGCCGCCCACCTCGGTTGCGGTGAAGCGATGCTCGGTATCGGCGAGGTTGGGGGCGCCGAGAGGACCATTCGCGGAGGGGTGCCAGGGAGACTTGCCGCGCGCCGGCTGGTCAACCATATATACGATGTATCCCTGAGCCAGAAAGTAGTCAGCCCAGCCGGGACGGCCGTCGGGCGTGCCCATCCAATTTGTCGAGGTCTGCCAATTTCCGTGAAACAGGACGAGCGGGTTGGGCTGAGTTACGCGCTGCGGCCGCAGCACCTCGACGTACATCTGGCCGGCCATGACTTCGCGGCCGGGCGCGCCGGTATATTTGCCGCCGACATAAAAGAAGTCACGCGTGGCGAGCGCGCGGTCGGCTGTGAAAGCGATTCCAGCAAGCAGGAACAGGCAGACAAGTCGCATCATGTCCACACAGTGTATAAGATGGAAGAGCCCGAATGAATTTTCCGCGCTTGCTTGCCGTCCTGCTCCTCGCAACCAGTGCCGCCATGCCGCAGCGAACTCGAGAAGTGATCCGACGGGACAACGTGACGATTGATGTAATTGAAGAAGGGCGCGGGCCGTTGCTGGTGCTGCTGCCGTCGTTGGGGCGGGATTCGGAGGAATTTGACCCGGTGGCGGAGCAACTGGCAGGAGCGGGCTTGCGAGTCCTGCGGCCGCAGCCGCGGGGATACGGGCACAGCACGGGGCCGATGACGAACATCACGCTGCACGATTATGCGCGCGATGTAGCGGCGGTGATCGAGCGCGAAAACTCGGGGCCGGCGATCCTGGCGGGGCACGCGTTCGGACATTTCGTGGCGAAGATGACGGCGGTGGATTTTCCGCAACTGACGCGCGGCGTGATTCTGATCGGAGCGGCGCAGAAAAAGCCGGATCCGGCGGTGCAGCGGTCCGTAGCGATTGCGAGCGATCCCTCGCAGCCGGAGGCGGCGCGGCTGCAAGCGTTGAAGCACGTGTTCTTCGCGGCGGGAAACGATCCCACGGGCTGGCTGACCGGGTTTCACGCGAGCGTGCGGGATGCCGAAGTCATCGCGCGGGATGCGACGCCGCAGAGCGAGTATTATTCCGGCGGGAAGGCGCCGCTGTTGGATATCCAGGGGGCGGAGGATCCGTACAAACCGGCTGCTGCGGCGGACGAGTTGGTGGAGGACTTCGGGGCTGCGCGCGTAAAGGTGGTGCGGATTCCGCATGCGGCGCACGCGATTATTGTGGAGCAGCCGCGGGCGGTGGCGGACGCGATCCTGGTGTGGGTCAAGCAGTTGCCGTGATGGGGGCAGGCGGGAGACCTGCCCCAGGATTGCGATAAAATTGGCGCCAGAGTCGTCTAAGAGGGAAATCGAATGAGCAAAATCTCACGTCGCAGGTTTGTCGAGGGGACGAGCGCCGGTCTGGTAGCCACAACCGTCCCTTTGCGCGGGCAGACGAAGGCGGGCGCGCCGGCGAAAAGCGCCATTAAGGTCACGGTGAACGGCACGGTGCATCGGATCGAGGTCGAGGACCGCTGGACGCTGGCCGAAGTGCTGCGCGATCACCTGGGGCTGACCGGTTCCAAGATCGGCTGCGACCGGGGCGAATGCGGGGCGTGCACCGTGCTGCTGGACGGCAAGAATGTCTACTCGTGCAGCCAGCTGGCGGTATGGGCTGATGGACGAACGGTGGAGACGGTGGAAGGGCTGGCCCATAACGGCAAGCTCGATCCGCTGCAGGAAGCATTCATCGAGCATGATGGGCCGCAATGCGGGTTCTGCACGTCGGGACAACTGATGAGCGCCAAGGCGCTGCTCAATCATAATCCGCACCCGACGGCGGACGAGGTGCGGCACGCAATGACCGGGAACATTTGCCGGTGCGGCAACTATAACCACTATGTGGAGTCGGTACTGGCGGCAGCCGGAACGCTGTCGGCGGACGCGCGGAGGAAGGCATGAATTCGCTCAAGACCCTCGGCCATCCGACCAGCCGTATCGACGCGATGAAACGCGTCACCGGGACCGCGACTTACACGGGCGATCTGCGGGTTCCGGGAATGCTGTATGCGCGGGTATTGCGCAGCCCGCATGCGCACGCGCGCATCAAGCGGATCGATGTTTCGCGCGCGCAGGCGCTGCCCGGCGTGAAGGCGATTCTCACGCACGAGAACTGCGACGTGATCTGGGGCAGCGGGGACATGCGCAACAAGCGCTACCTCTTTAATAACCCGGTGCGGTTCGCGGGCGATGCGGTGGCGGCGGTGGCAGCCACGGACCGGCACACCGCGGAAGAGGCGATGCGGCTGATCGAAGTCGAATACGAGAAGCTGCCGTTCGTGCTGGATCCGGAAGACGCACTCAAACCGGGTGCAGTCGAGATTCAGGCGGGCGGGAATCTGTCGCCGACGGCGCGCGGCCAGCGCGAACCGGAAACTTACAGGCGCGGGAACATCGAGACGGGCTTTGCGGCCGCGGACCGCGTGTTTGAAGACCACTACTCGTCACCGCACATCAACAACGCGCAACTGGAACCGCGCGTGGCAATCGCGCAGTGGAACGGCGATCAGCTGACGGTGTTTACGCCAACGCAAGGAATTTCCAACTGCCATACGGAGATGGCACGAGACCTGAAGCTGGCACCGGAAAAGGTGCGGGTGATCTGCCATTACATGGGCGGCGGCTTTGGAAACAAGAACCAGAATCACGATTTCGAATTGATGGCGGCGGTTCTGGCGAAGAACGCGGGCGCGCCGGTAAAAATCGAGTTCACCCGCAAGGAGGATTTTCTTTCCGTCCACGGGCGGTGGCCGACCAAGCAGTATTACAAGATCGGGGTGCGCAACGATGGAACGCTCACGGCGATTCAACTGCGCGGATACAGCGGCATGGGGCCGTACCGGAAAGGAACGGGCGGCATCGCGGGGATTGAAATCTACCAGTGCCCGCATGTGGAGCGGCAGGTCTACCCGGTCTACACGAACAAGGCGGTATCGGCAAATCTGCGCGGTCCGGATTACCCGCAGGGGGTGTTCGGGCTCGAATCGCTGATGGATGACATCGCGACGGCCTTGAAGATGGATCCGCTGGAATTCCGCCTAAAGAACATGACGCGGAAATTCCAGGACCAACTGGAGTACACGAGCATCGGTCTCGAAGACTGCCTGCGCAAGGGCGCCGAAGCGTTCGAATGGAAGAAGCGATGGCACGCGCCGGGCGAAGGATCGGGGCCGATGCGGCGCGGCGTGGGCGTGGCGATGGGATCGTTCGGATCGAACCTGGGACGCAGCAGCGCGGTGATCGACGTGGATGCGCAAGGCATGTATCACGTGCACGTGGGCGTGACGGATATCGGCACCGGCGCGAAGACGACGATGGCGTTGATCGCGGCGGAGGCGCTGGAGGCGCCGCTCGAAAAAATAGATGTGATCTGGGGCGACACCGGACGCTGCCCCTATTCGGTGGGCGAGTCCGGCAGCCGGACCACCACGCAGACCGGCTGGGCGGTAGTGCAGGCCGCGCAGGACTTGAAACGGCAGATCGCGGAGAAGGGGCTGCCGAAAGGCTCTGACCTGCTGACCGCGACCGTGAACGCAAATCCGGACCCGCTGCGCGGGCAGGCGCGGGTCAGTTTCGTCGCGCACTTCGCCGAGGTGGAGGTGGATACCGAAACCGGCCACGTGAAGGTGACGAAATACGTGGCGGCGCATGACAGCGGACGCGTGGTAAATCCGCTGACGGCGGAAAGCCAGGTGAAGGGCGGCGCCACGATGGGGATCGGGATGGCGCTGCACGAGGAACTGCTGTACGACCGCGCCTCCGGGCTTCCGCTGACGGCGGGCTATTACGGCGCGCGTATCATGACTCACCTGGATACGCCGGAGGTGGACGTGCTGTGGATCCAGACGGAAGAACCGTACGGACCGTTCGGCGCCAAGACGTTGGGCGAGCCGACGATCATTCCATCGCCGGCCGCGGTGGCGAACGCGATTTTTAACGCGATCGGAAAACGCGTGAAAGACTTGCCGATTTCGCGCGACAAGCTTCTGGGGGTGCTGGCATGAAAAGCTTCACGAACGTCAATCCGCGCGATGTGAAAGATGCGGTGAAGAAGCTCGGCGAACCCAATGCGATTGCGGCCGGCGGTGGCAGCGACCTGCTCGGAATGATCAAAGAGCATATGGTCGAACCCGATGTGCTTGTGCATTTACGAGCGATTCGCGGGCTCGACCAGGTCGCGACACGATCGGGCGAGACGCAGATCGGCGGGCTCATTACGCTTGATACGCTGAGCCATGAGCCCGCGATTCGCGCACGGTACACGGTACTAGCCGAGGCGGCCGAAAGCGTGGGTACGCCCCAGATCCGCAACGCGGGCACGCTGGCCGGCAATGTGTGCCAGCGGCCGTGGTGCTGGTATTACCGCAACGGTTTCCCGTGTTTCAAAGCCGGCGGGAACCAGTGCTTCTCGATCACCGGCGAAAATCAGTTTCACGCGATTTTCGGCGGCGGCCCGAGCTTCATCGTGCACCCGTCGGATACCGCGCCGGCACTGGTGGCGCTCGATGCGAAATTCCGGGTGAAGGGGCCGAAAGGCGAGCGGATGATTCCGGCGGCGGAGTTCTTCACGTTGCCGCGCGCGAATGCGGCGCGCGAGAACGTCCTGGCGCCGGATGAGATCCTGGCGGCCGTGCATTTGCCGGCGGCGCGGCCGGGCACGCGCAGCACCTATCACAAAGTGATGGATCGCGAAGCCTGGACGCATGCAGTGGTCAGCGCGGCGATCGTGCTGGAGATGGATCAGCAGGTCTGCAAAAGCGCGCGGATTGTGCTGGGCGGGGTGGCGCCGATTCCGTGGCGGGTGCCGAAGGTCGAAGCCCTGCTGGCGGGACAACGGATCACACCGGAACTGGCGGCGCGGGCGGCCGAAGCGGCGCTGGAAGGCGCCAATCCGCTGGCAAAGAACGGCTACAAGGTTCCTTTGACCAAGGCTGTGGTTCGCAGAACGCTGCTGGGATTGGCGGAAAAGGCTTGAAAAGAACGAGCCGGGTTAACTAGCGATAGTATCGGCGGACGGCAGCGCGTGCGACTGCACCGGCGGGCGCTCGACAGCTTTCAAACGGCCGCGGGCGGGCTGCTCCAATGTGCTCATCACCAGCATCAAACAGGCTTTGCCGAGGTAATAGGTAGCTCCAAAACTCAAAACCACTGCGGGAACAACCGGCAAAGCATCCATGCTTTTTAGAATCGAGCACGTGCTTTGGACCGTCAATGTTTACTTTGATTAGGTACTCGATATTACGACTTGCCGTTGATGCCGTTCTTTGAGAGGAATTCGCGAATCGTTAGGAATATCCTGGCGCGCTCTTCGTTTGAAAAATTTCCATGTTTGCCGCCGGGAATCGTCAGCAGCTGATTGGGCACGTGCGCTTGCGTGAGGGCTTCGTGCAATTTAACCGCTTCCGGATACGGCACGGTGTTATCGGCGTCACCGTGAATGGTGAGAATCGGGGGCAACCCCGGGCGTACGTACGTTAGGGGAGAAACCCGTTTCGCAATCTCCTCGCGATTGGGCAGCCCGGCGAGCCAGGTAGCGGCGATGTCGCGGCGGTTGGGGCCTTCGATCACGTCCATCACGTCGGTAATGCCGAACCAGTTGATGATGGCGGCGACGCGCGGAGCGCGGGGGCCGGTGCATTCGTTGTCGAGACCGGCGCTGGCGGGAATCATACCCGTGGTGAGCGCGAGGTGTCCGCCCGCGGATTCGCCGGTCACGACGATGCGGTTGACGTCAATATCGTAGTTCTTCGCTTGCGCCACGATGTATTTCAGGGCGCAGAGGCAATCCTCCACGGCGGCGGGCGCGGGGGCGATGCGCGCCAGCCGGTATTCCACGTTGACGACATTCCAGCCCATCTCGAACCAGGGCAACAGGGACATCAGCGCGGCTTCTTTGGCGCCGGCGGCCCAGAAGCCGCCGTGGAAGTAGACTACCGTGGCCTGCGGGCCCGAGGTGTCGCGGCGTTTGTAGATATCGAGCTTCGCCTCGTAATTGCTGGCGGTGACGTAGGTCAGGTTGGGGACGGCCTGGTACTCGTTGGCGGCATGCGTGGCCCAGGCGGCCGAAGGAGAGAGCTGGGCGAATGCCGGGGCCGCGACAAAGAGCAGCAGGGTTGCGCGTAAGTCGGTCATGGGTCCTCTATGCACGGAGCAGAGCCGTCAGGGTGCGGATGTCGGGAAGATCTTCGAGCTTGCGGACGTACGCGATGATCTGACTCGCTTTCGCCGCGGGCCACTTCGCGAATTTGGCGCAGTCTTCAAACTTGGCGGCGACATCGTCGAAGCTCATTGGATCGGCCGGGCTTCCCTTGGCGAAATCAGCGCGGCCGGAGATCGTGCGGCCGTCCTTCATGTGGATGGTCAGGATACTGGTCATCTTGTCGTAGCCGGCTTTCTCCGCTTCGGCGTTTACACCAAACTTGATGCGTTGGATCAGCGTCTGAACTTCCGGACGGCGCACGACTTCGTCGTTGAATTCGTTAAGGCCGGCTTTGCCGTAGAGCAGCAGAGCGGCCATGCAGAATTCCATGCTGAACTTGGCTTGCAGGGAATCCATGGGGTGGTGATGGATGAGCGCGTTCGGCATATTTCGGTTAGCACCGACTTCGACTGTATCCACGTCTCCGGCAGCAATGTGGTACTCGCGAATCAAGCGCTGCATTACCGACATGGCCGGATGCGTGAGTGAACCGGAGGGGAAGGGCTTGATGGAGACGCCGGGCGAGACGAAGGTCCAGGGATTACCGAAGCGGAGCGCGGAGGGGTCGAAGCCGCCGCCCGCGGCATGGAAGAAGCCGTTGTCGGCTTCGAGGATGTGATCGCTGGCGGTCCAGCCGAGCAACGCGAAGTCGGCGGCGACGATGCCGGCTTCAGCGGCGTGACCGGCGTGAAACGGCTTGGTCATGGTGCCGAAGTTTTCGCGGAGTCCGGCGGCCTGACTGGCGGCGATGCCGAGCGTGCGCGCGCAAACATCGGCGTTGGCGCCGTGGAGTTTGGCGGCGGCGGCGGCGGACGAGAAGGCGCCACAGGTGCCGGTGGAATGGAAGCCGTCCTGGTAGTGGCGGGGGAAGATGGCTTCGGCGATTTTCGTTTCGATCTCGACGCCGGTATGGTAGGCGAGGAGGAAGTCGCGACCGGATGCCATGCGTTGTTCGGCGAGGGCGAGCGAAGCGGAGAGGCAGGGGGCGGTGGGGTGGGTGAGAAGGCCGTAGACACGGTCTTTGGCGACGGCGAGTTGGGTATCGTCGTAGTCGTCGGCGTGGATGCCGACGCCGTTACAGAACGCGGCGAAGCGGACAGCCGATTTCAAGGGGGAGCCGATGATGGTAGCGGTGCCACCGCTGATTCCGAGCGAGCGCACATACGTGCGGCTGATCTCGCCCGATTGGGCGACCGAGCCTACCAGCGCCAGGCCGAGCCCGTCGAGAATCAATTTCTGTCCGGCCGCCAGCGTCTCCCGGGGCAGATCCTGGTACCGCGTCGCGAGAATGAATTCGACGGCGCGCCGAGTCACTCCGCCCGAAGCAATGGTGGGTGTGGCTGGCTCCTGGCTTTCGGCTCGCAGCGCCGCAGCCGCGCCGACTGCCGCCATCTGAGCCAGCCGCCTTCGAGTCACGCCGTCCCGTGCAGACTTCATGCCCGAAGTATACACCGGGGCGGGACGGGCTACTTTACGGTGTTGTCAATGATGGAAGCGATTTTGCTGAAGACCGTGTTGACCGTGGCGCTTAACTGGGGCATCGCGGCCACAGCGGCCACCGCCACCATGCCGGCGGCGAGAGCATATTCCACCAGGTCCTGGCCTTGCGTTTCCTTCCAAAAATTCCGCATATAGACCTTCATTGTGCCTCCTCGGACTCGGATGAGACCTATGCATCGACTGTAGCAGCACCCCGGCGCGGTGCCTATCGATCGATCTTCCCGGATCGGCGCCCGAGACACCTTAGAACACATCCGCCAACGCCTCACGACAGCAGGCCGAAAAACCCGCGTTTTTTGTGCCGCTGGTCCAGGCCGAGCAGCCGTGCGCCGACCTCGTGGATGCTGCGGCCGTAGCGCGACGTCCCCGCGACCGGCTTGCCTTCGAGCACCCCCTTCTGCACGGCTTCGTAGTCGTTGGTCAGCAGCGCGTAGGGGGCCAGTTTCAAGGCGCGCTCGACGTCCTCGCGCTTGAGCCCGGTGGAGGGCGTGTAACGCGTCACCAGGAGTTTGATTCTTCCGGCGCCGACGCCGTTCTGATCGAGCCATTCGATGGAGCGGCGCGTGGCGTGCAGCGCGGCCAGCTCATTGGTGGTGACCAACAGCAACTCGTCGCACAGCGGAATCAGGTCCGACCCGGCCGAGCCCACCGCCGGCAGATCGAGTAGAATTCTCTCGTAATGCTCCCGCCAGTAGCAGATCAGCTCCATGGCGGCGGGCCGGTCCAACCCCACCGGAGCGGCCGGATTGTCTGGCGCCGCGAGCACATCCACACCCTGGCATGGCACCACGAGGCGGCTCCATAAATCCGCATCCAGCCGCAGGCAATCGCGAACCGCATCTCCCAAATGAAAGGACGATTTCAGTTTCAACAGGAAGGCGATGCTGCCGGCCACGCTATCGACATCCACCAATAAGACCGGGCCCGAGCCGGCGCGTTTCATTTCGAGCGCCAGATGGGCGGCCAGCGTACTGGCGCCGCAGCCGGCCTTGCCCGGCAGCACGCCGTAGACGGTCGCCGGCCTGACCGGCTCGGCCGGCGAACGGAGGCGGGCCAGCCGGGCCAGCACACCGCTGACCTGCTCGGCGGTGGCCTCGGAAACGAACTCGCAGGCACCCCGGCGCAGGCAGCGCAGGATCAGATCGGCGTCGTTGACCGGATTCATCGCTACCACGGGCACCACCGGGACGGCTTCGGAGATGAGGGGCAAAGCCTCGTCCTGACTGGTAGCCACATCGAGGAAGCAGATGTTGGCGCCGTGCTGCGCCGCCAGCCCGGCGAAGCTGCCGGGCCGCGGATACGCCGTCAAGGCTTGGACGTCTTCGATGCCCAGATCGGCCAGAGCTTTGCGGATGGCTTGCGCCAGGGCCGCATGCGGCGCGACAAGCAGAGGCTTCCAGCGCAGCGGTGCGGATTCAGGGCCCGTCTGTGACATGCCGGCGGAGCTTTCCTGATGGCCCAATCGGCAGATGGGGGGAAAGATGTTAGGGTGGGCGGCTCGGGCCGATGTCCGGGCGGCGATTACTGGGCGAGGCGCAGCACTTCGGAGGCGATCGCCATAAAGGCGTCGTTGAGCTGGGTCAAATCTCCGGCGTACCGGTATTTGCCCTGTGCTCCGGCCGCCACTGGATTGGACGACAGCGTGGCATCGTGGGCAATGCGCTTCAACAGAGTCGGGTCCGAACCTGCGCCGTAGCCGATTGCGTAGATGACCACGCCGGCAAGCGACTGGCCGGCTGCGGGATCCAGCACTCCGCTGCGAATCCGCCAACCGGCGCTGTCGGCGGCATTGGTCGAGAAATTCTGGATGTTGCCGGAACTGAAACTGAGTCCGGCTCCGCTGTGGTTCACGCTCTTATAGCGGGTATATCCCCCGCTGGTGTCCATCGGATTGCCCCAGTGGTCGGCGAGCGGAGCGTACTGCAGGTGCGACCCGAGATTGCTGGTGATAAACCCGCAGTTGCTCGTCCCCGGGACCACCTGCTGGTCGGGCGGATAGTCTGTCTTGTAGAGCCCGGAGGGAGCCGAGATCGCGGCCCCGGTGATGGTGGGCTTTGGGTTGCAGGCGTCCGGGCTCGGCTTGACCGGAAAGTCCGCGGTCACAGCCGTAGGCAGGCCGTCGGTGAACAGCAGGATCGCATTGAGCGCGCCCGGCTGCTGCAGCCTCACCAGTGCATCGTAGGCCTGCCACAGTCCCTGCGACATGTTCGTGTACCCGTTGCAGGTCAAGGAGGTCAACGTATTGTTGATCGTGTTTTTGAAGGTCGTCGACAGCGGGCTGTCCACCCGCGAATTGGTCCCGAACGTGACCAACCCGACATTGTCCCGCCCTTCCGAGAAACGGTCGACAAAACCCTTCGCCGCGGCCTTGAGCATGGCGCAGGCCGATCCGGCTCCGGAACCCAAAGAAGTCGAGCGATCCATGACGAGCATCACGTTGGTATCGCGGCGAGTGGCCTTGGAGGCGGTCGAGACGGTCGCGCTCTCGGTGCGGAAGAACCGCATGAAAATCAGCGGCAGCTCGACACGGGCCGTGGTGGTGATGGAGCGCACGAATTGCGAATCGCTCGCCGCCACGCTCGACACCTGCAAGTTGCTCGACCACATATATCCCGCGGGAAAGTTAGCCCGCAGATAAGTGTTGGCGGTCGCTTCGGCATTGGCGCGCTGGGCCGCGTCATCGGAGCCGCGGTTGAGCGAGCGAGCGCCGGCCAGGGCGGCGCCGTCGGCGGCCGCCGAGAGCAGCGATTTCACCAGATACATCATTCCCACGTCGATGGCCAGGCCGGCCGCCGGCACCAGAATGAAAAACAGCATCAAGGCGCCGAAGATCAGCACGTAGCCCTTCTGCCGCCGGGCGCGGCGGCGCTCAGAATATAAGCCGCACATAATAACCGCCTCCGGGAGATCCGAAATACGACAGACTGATCTCCGGCATGGAAAAATATCCTTCGACCAGGTACGCCGACTGGTTCGGCGTCAGGTTCAGCACGGAATCGAAACCGTTGGCGAGGAGCGCGGGCTGGCCGCAGTAGTCGTGAGAGCTGATATTTCCCTGCGGATCGATGTACGAGGCCGGCGGCGTACCGAAGCTGCTGGTGCGCAGGGCGGCATTGCCGATGACCAGGCGTTGCGCGAATACGGGCTGGTCTACATTGGGACAGGCGGGCACGCCGGAGGCGTCGCAAGCGGTCTGGTCGACTTTAACGATCCGCGAAAGAATGAGCACGCCGGTGCCGGTCGAAGTCAGCGTGAACTCGCGGCTGAGGGCGCGGGCGATGGCCTGCGTGCCAGAGAGCGAAAAGTCCGTGCCGAGCGCGTACATGTGGGCGACGTCGCGAGTCACCTGGGTGGCGCCGAGGGTGCGTCCGAGGCGGATGCCAAGCCCGGCAACTCCGAACAGAACCGGCACCGATACCGCGACTACCAGCGCCATCTCGACCATGGAGTTGCCCGTGCGCCCGCGCCGCGGCGCCGGCGATCTAGCGTGCTGGCGGACCGCCAACGGGGCTGCCCTCCATAATGTCCGCGGAAGCCACCGAGAACTGCAGCGGAGTTTTGTCGCGCAATAACGGAATCATCCAGGCCCACGAGAGATTTTCGGCCGAGACCACCACGATGTTGCCGCCGGCGTTGCTGCCCGCACCGCTCACCACCGAGAGCGTGACCGGGTCATAGTAGGTGATGCGGATGGCGCCCATGCCGTCACGATCGGGGCTGAGCGCGTCCGCCAATCCCAGCGAACACTCCTTCACCCTGGTCTTGATGGAGGCGTCGTGGCCGAGGCCCGGCATGGTCTGGCTGGTGACGGCGTAGCGCACCCCCTGGCGGACGGCAAAGCTCATCGTGTTCTTGACGAATATGGCGAATCCGATATCGAAGATGCCCCACAGCAAACCCAGCAGCGGCAACAGGCAGAGCGCGCTCTCGACCAGCACGCTGCCGCGGCGCGCGCCCGGGTTGGGGTGGAACGCAATCATGAGAATCCCGTCATCTACAGATCGGAATCTTTGACAGAGACAAACACTAGGCAAAAAGCCTGAATCCGGGCAGCAAAAAAACTCGGAGCGCGCCTTTCAAACGGCCCGATCCGGCAGCCGATCTGTTTAGTAGAAACGCATGTTTCTCGTGCGCAAACCGTGGAGCCGGCGGCCGTCGCTGGTGGACGCTTTTTTGCTGACGCTGTTGCTGGTTCTGTTTGGGCGGCGGATGAGCTGGGAGGCGCTGCTGGCCGACGGCGATACGGGTTGGCACATCCGCACCGGGGAGTGGATTCTCGCGCACGGCGCGGTTCCGGTGACGGACCCGTTTTCGTTTTCCCGCTCCGGCCAGCCGTGGTTCGCCTGGGAATGGCTGACGGACATCATCTTCGCCCTATTGCATCGATGGTTGGGGCTGGCGGGGATCGTGGGGCTGACCGGGCTCATCCTCTGCCTGGCGGCAGCGCTGCTGGCGTGCTGGCTGCTGCGCCGGGGCGCCGGGCTGTGGATCGCGACCGGCGTCACGCTGGCGGCCGTGAGTGCGTCGAGCGTCCATTATCTGGCGCGGCCGCACCTGTTTTCGCTGCTCCTTTTTACGGCGGCGCTATGGATTCTCGATGAAGACCGGCGACGGCGTACGGGCTGGGTGTGGACACTGCCGGCGCTGGCGGCGCTGTGGGCCAACCTGCACGGCGGCTTCGTCGCGTGGCTGGGCACACTGGCGTTTCTGGTGGGCGTGCTGGCGGCGCAACGCAATTGGAGTGAATTCCGCCGGTACGGGGCGCTTGCCGCGCTCTCGGGCGCCGCCACGTTGGCGAACCCGTACGGCTGGCGGCTGCACCAGCACATTTTCGAGTATCTGCGGTCATCGTGGATTCTGGACAATGTGCAGGAATTCCAGTCGCCGAGCATCCGTTCGGAAAACATGCTGGTATTCGCCGTGCTGCTGCTGGCGGGTGCGGCGCTGGCTTCGCGCGCGCTGGCCCGCGGGCGCTGGTTTGCGGGCGGCATGGTGCTGCTGTGGGGGATGGCGGCGCTGCGCTCGGCGCGGCACATTCCGCTGTTCGCGGCGGCGGCGGCCCCGGTCATTGCGGACGAATGCGCGGCGTGGTGGGCGGCCTGGTCGGCGCGCGCGACCCCGCGTTCGGCGGCGCGGATCTTTTGGGAACTGGGGCAGGACCTGGGCCGCTCCCGCGCGTTCACATGGTGGGCCCCGGTCTTGGGCGGGGCCGCGCTGTTTGCAAACCTGGGCCCGATCGCCGATTTTCCGCCGCAGCGCTTTCCGGTGAGCCTGGTGAGCCGCCAGTTGGAGCGGCTGGCGGCGGCGCGCGTCCTCACCTCCGATCAATGGGCGGATTACCTGATCTACCGCGGCTACCCGCGGCAGCGGGTGTTTTTCGATGGCCGCAGCGACTTCTACGGGCTCCAGATCGGCGCCGATTACCGCGAGCTGCTGCGGGCGGGCCCGCGCTCGGCCGAAGTGCTGGCGCGTTATGGCTTTGAGACGGCTCTGCTGCCGCGCGAATGGCCGCTGGTGCGGGTTCTGGAGCGCGATCCGGCATGGCGCCGGATCGACCGGGAGGCCGACGCGGAACTGTTCGTGCGCCAGCCGCCATTCAAGACCCTCCCTCTTCCGGCCGATGCGACAAAGGGGGGCATCTAAGATGCGGCTCGACCGGCGGTTCGTGATCGTGGTCGGACTCAGCCTCGTATGGGCGCTGGTGGTCTCGCTGGTGTTTTACCGCGCGGCCTCCCGATCGGGCAAAAAAACTCCCTGGAAGCCCGAAAGACCGGTAGTGCTGGCCGTCGAGGCTCTGCCGATCGGCGCGGTGATCCGGCCCGAATCGGTGAAGATCGGGCGTGTGCCGGAGAACCTGTTTCCGCGCGGCGGCTTTTCGCGCGTCGAGGAGGTCGTCGACCGGCCGGTGATGAGTCCCATCCAGCCCGACGAAGCGGTGGTGGAGGCGCGGCTGGCGGTAAAAGGCTCGGGGGGCGGGGTGGCTCCGTTGATCCCGCCCGGCATGCGCGCCATTTCGGTGCGGGTCAACGACGTGGTGGGGGTCGCGGGCTTCGTGCTGCCCGGGATGCGGGTGGATGTGCTGGTCACGGGAAGGCCGCCGGGGCGTGATGATATGGTGACGACGACGGTGCTGCAGAATATTGCCGTGCTGTCGGCCGGCAAGACCATTCAGGTTGATTCCAAGAGCCAGTCGATTTCGACGCCGGTGGTGACCCTGCTGGTAACGCCGGAGCAGGCCGAATCGCTGACGCTGGCCAACAGCGAAGGGCGCATCCAGCTGGTATTACGCAATTCGACCGATCAGGGGGCGGCGCAGACCAAGGGGCGCGACCTCCGGCAGTTGTACCCGGGGTGGGGGCCGGCGCGGCCGGCCGCGGTGGAGACGCCGCAGGAAGCGCGAACCGAGGCCCCCGCGGCGCCGCACACGCCGGCGGCCGGAGCGCCGCCGCCTGTTCCCGAAACCGAGCGCGTACTCATGATTCGAGGCAGCCAGAAAACCGAAGAGGCGATCGGAGATCTCACGCCGGCGCGGCCGAAGCAAGATGAGGCGGCGCGCTCGGCCGACGCTAAGGAAAGGCCGCAATGAAAATCCTGATTCCGATTCTTGCCCTGCTCGCGGGGGAGGCCACCGGGGGCGGCACAATCCCGAGGTCGACGTCTAACGAACCGGTGGAATTGACCCTGACGGTGGGAACCGGCATCGTGATCGACTGTCCGGGCAGGATCGCGCGCGTGGCGGCGAGCAATCCGGAAGTGGCCGACGCGGTCACCGCGAGCGCCACCGAAGTTCTGTTTCACACCAAGACCGCCGGACAGGCCACCATGGTGATCTGGTCAAAGGCGGGGGACCGCACCAGTTATCACCTCACGGTCGAACCCAATCTGGAACCGTTGCGCAAACTGCTGCGCGAAGCGTTTCCCTCCGAAGAAATCGATCTGCGTGCCTCCAAAGATTCGCTGGCGCTGGTGGGGCAGGCGAGCAGCCAGGCGGTGGCCGATCGCGCGCTGGCGCTGATCGCGGCGTCGGCCAAGGGGGCGATCAGCAACCTGCAGGTGGCGCCGCCGCCGCCGGAGAGCCAGGTGCTGCTCCGGGTGCGGTTTGCGGAGCTGAACCGCTCGGCGGTGCAGGAATTCGGCGTGAACCTGTTTTCCACCGGCGCCTTGAATACGATCGGGCAGGTGTCGCCGGGACAGTTTCCAGCCGCCGGCCTGACGGCGGTGCCGCCGGTAATTCCGGGCGGCTTCGCGGGCACAAACGCGCCGTTCGGTCTCTCCGACATTCTGAACATCTTCGCCTTCCGGCGCGATATCAACCTGGGCGCGATCATTCGCGACATGCAGACGCGCGGGCTGCTCCAAATCCTGGCCGAGCCGAACCTGGTGGCGACCAGCGGCAAGGAAGCGAGCTTTCTGGCCGGAGGCGAGTTTCCGGTGCCGATCGCGCAGGGCACCGGGGGCGGGGTGACGGTCTCGGTACAGTTCAAGGAATTCGGGATCCGGCTTTCGTTCACGCCGCTGCTGACGCCGAATCACACCATCCGGCTGCACGTGAAACCGGAAGTTTCATCGCTCGATAATGCCGACGGCGTGCAGATTTCCGGCTTCCGCATTCCGGCGCTATCGACGCGGCGGGTCGAGACCGATATAGAGCTCGACGAAGGGCAGAGTTTCGTGATCGGCGGCTTGATTGACGACCGGGTCATCGAAAACCTTTCGCAGGTGCCCGGGCTGGCGCGCATCCCGGTGCTGGGCGCGCTCTTCAAGAGCCGCTCGGAAACGAAGTCGAGAAATGAGCTGATCGTGATGGTGACCCCGGAAACGGCGCGGCCGGCGGGAGCAGGCGCGGGCCCGGCAATGCCGAGGCCGTTTCTAGGCGCGGGGGCGGGGAAAATCAAATGAACCTGGAGCACACCAGCGTCGAGCAACCCGGCTGGGAACAACGGCTGATGCGCCGCGCCGACGGCAAGAGCGCCTTGAAGCCCGAGTATCAGGAGCTGAAGTTCACGCTGCACCGCAAGCTGCTCGACCAGATGAACCTGGACGCGCTGGCCTCGATCGATAACGAGCGCATCCGGGCCGAAGTGAAGCAGGCGGTGCTGACGATCGTGGCCAACGAGCCGGCGCCGCTGACGGCAGCCGAAAAACAGCAGATCAGCGACGAGGTGCTGCACGAGGTATTCGGGCTGGGGCCGCTCGAGCCGCTGCTGCAGGACACCACGATCTCCGACATCCTGGTGAACGGCTCACGGCAGGTATATGTGGAGCGGCGCGGCCTGCTTGAGCTGGCCAACGTGCGTTTCCACGACGATGCGCACCTGCTGCGGATCATCGACAAGATCGTTTCGCAAGTCGGGCGGCGAGTGGATGAATCGAATCCGATGGTGGACGCGCGACTGCGCGACGGATCGCGCGTCAACGCCATCATTCCGCCGCTGGCGGTGGACGGGCCGCTGCTGTCGATCCGGCGGTTCGGAACGGACAAGCTGATGCCGGCCGACCTGGTGGAGAAAAAGGCGCTCACGCCGGGGATGATGCAGCTGCTGGAGGTGGCGGTCCGGGCGCGGCTGAACATCATTGTTTCGGGGGGAACGGGCGCGGGGAAGACGACACTGCTCAATGCGCTCTCGGCGTTCATTTCGCCCAAAGAGCGGATCGTCACCATCGAAGACGCGGCCGAGTTGCAGCTGAAGCAGCCGCACCTGGCGCGGCTGGAGACGCGGCCGGCCAACGTGGAGGGGCACGGGCAGATCAAACAGCGGCAATTGCTGGTCAACAGCCTGCGCATGCGGCCGGACCGCATCGTGGTGGGGGAGGTCCGCGGCGAAGAAGCGCTGGATATGCTGCAGGCCATGAACACGGGGCACGACGGATCGCTCACGACGGTCCACGCCAACAGCCCGCGGGATGCGATTTCGCGGCTGGAAGTAATGGTTTCGCTCGCCAACGCCAACATGCATCTGTCGGCGATCCGGCAACAGATCGCCGCGGCGGTGCACATTCTGGTGCAGGCGGCGCGGTTGAGCGACGGCTCGCGGCGCGTGATCAACGTCACCGAAGTGACTGGTATTGAAACCGACGTGGTGACGATGCAAGACCTGTTCGTGTTCGAAAAACTGGGAATCTCGCCGGAGGGCAGAGTAATGGGGCGCTTCGTGGCTACCGGGATTCTGCCCCGATTCAACGACAAGCTGATCGCGGCCGGCATCCGGCTGGGGCCGGAGATATTCGACGAAGTGGTGGCGCTGGAGCAGACATGATTGCCGGAGTATTCCTGATTTCGGCAGTGATGACAGTGCTCGGGTACTGGCTGTTTGCCGGGCGGCTGGAGCGCAAGGAGCGCGCGGTCGCGGTGCACCGGGTCGCGGGCCCCGCCGCGCCCAAAGCGAAGACGGGCGCATCGGCTCCGGCGCTGATCCAGATGGCGGGCCAGATGCAGGGGTTGATGGCGACCCGCCTGCTCGAACGGCTGAAGATCAAGGAGGCGGTGGAACGGCAGCTCGAAACCGCCGCGCTGAAGTGGGGCGCGGCCGGGTTGGCGCATCGCTCGGTGGGGCTTTTTTTGGCGGGTTTTGTGTCGATCACGCTGCCCACGCACAACAGCGAGCCCCTGATGGCGCTCGCGGGCGGAGCCGTGGCGGCAGTGGCGCCGTTCCTGTATGTGCGACGGGCGGCGGCCGGGCGTTTGAGAAAGTTCGAAGAGCAGTTTCCGGACTGCCTCGAATTCATCTCGCGGTCCATGCGGGCCGGGCACGCCTTTTCGGTCTCGCTCGACCTGGTGCACCGCGAGTTCAACGATCCGCTGGCGGGCGAGTTCCGGCGCGTCTTTGAAGAACAGAACCTGGGGCAGCCGCTCGAAATCGTGCTGCGGAAACTAGGACAGCGCATGCCGTCGATGGACGTGCAGTTTTTCGTCTCGGCGGTGCTGATGCAGAAGCGCACGGGCGGCAATCTGGCCGAACTGCTGGACGGGCTGGCGGAGCTGATCCGGCAGCGGTTCAAACTGCGCGCGCGGGTGCGGGCGATCAGCGCCATGGGGATGATGTCGGGCCGGGTGCTGGCGGCCATCCCGGCCATCGTGGCGGCGCTCATGCTGGTGGTAAACCGGCCGTACGTACGGTTCTTCGTGGACGACCCGGCGGGGCACCAGATGCTGGCCGGCGCGATTGGGCTGCAGCTGATAGGGTACCTGGTGATTCGCAAGATCGTGACGATCGAAGTGTAGCCATGCTGGAAGGTTTTTCGATCTTGATCTTTGTTTCGATCACCGCAGTCACGGTGCTGGTGGGGCTGCGGCTCGGACGGGGGAGGTCGCGGGCGGTCGAGCGTCTGGAGGCGGCTTCGCCGTCGACCGCGGCGCTCGCGCCGTCGCCGCACCTGGCCTGGCAGGATTTGGTGCAGCGGATCGGCACGTTCGTGCCGGCCTCATCAAAAGATCTGCCCGCCCTAAAACGCCGCCTGGTACGGGCAGGGTTTCGCAATCCCACTGCGGCCGTGGTCCTCGGCGGGATGCGGCTGGTAGGCGGGGTGGTGTTTGCGGTTTCGGGGCTGCTGGCAGGCCTCAGTTCCGGCTCGGAGAATCTGGTGCTGCTGATCGGGGCCGGGGCCCTGATGGGCTACATGGCGCCGGGGCAGTACCTGTCACGCCGCATCCGGCGGCGAAAACGGGCGATTCAAAAAGGGCTGCCCAACGCGCTGGATCTGATGGTGGTCTGCGTGGAATCGGGTTTAGGACTGGATCAAACCACGCTGCAGGTGGCGCGCGAGCTGCAGCACGCGCATCCAGAGATCTGCGATGAATTCGCGGTAATGAACCTGGAAATGCGGGCGGGCAAGAGCCGGGCCGAAGCGCTGCACAACCTGGCTGACCGCACCGGGGTGGACGATCTGAAGAAGCTGGTGGCGGTTCTGGTGCAGACCGACCGCTTCGGCACCAGCATTGCGGCCAGCCTGCGGGCGCACGCCGAGTATATGCGGGCAATGGCCTATCAGCGCGCCGAGGAGCAGGCTTCCAAGCTGCCGGTGAAGCTGGTGTTCCCGATCTTCTTCTGCGTGCTGCCGTCGCTGTTTGTGGTGACGCTGAGCCCGGTAATCACGCAGCTGGTACGGGAGCTGATCCCTATGATCGAAAACATGTAAACCGCCGATAGAGAGGAAGAAAGGAGCACGGGTCCATGGATCCCACCACGATTCGCATCATCGCGGCCCTTGTGGCGATCGCGTTTGGAGTCCTCATTTTCATGAGGCGGCGGAGCCACAAAGAGGAATAGCGCCCGAATTCCGGGCGGCGCGGCCGGCGCTCGGCGCGCCGCGCCTCTTGATTACCTACTGGCGGTTGATGAGGCTGGCGACGTAGCCGGCGCCGAAGCCGTTATCGATATTGACGACCGCGACGTTGCTGGCGCAGCTGTTGAGCATGCCCAATAAGGCAGCTAGGCCATGAAAGCTCGCACCATAGCCGACGCTGGTGGGCACGGCGATGACCGGGCAGGAGACCAAGCCGCCCACGGCGCTGGGCAAGGCGCCTTCCATGCCCGCACAAACCACGACCACGCGGGCGGCCATGAGCTGTTCGCGGTAATGCATCAAGCGGTGAATCCCGGCGACACCGATGTCCTGAATGAGGGTGACCGGGTTTCCCATGACTTCCGCAGTCACTTGCGCTTCTTCGGCTACCGGTCCATCGCTGGTCCCGGCGCACACAACCGCAATGGTGCCTTTGCCCCTCAAGGTGCGGTCGCGCCAGAAGCGGATCGCTCCGGAAAGACGAAAGTATTCACCGCCCGGCACACTATCCAAGACCAGACGAGCACAGTCGCAGCCGGCGCGGGTAATGAGCAGATTCCGGGAGTGCTCGAGCAACCGGCCGGCGATTGCCACCACCTGCTCGGGGGTCTTGCCCTGCGCCAGAACCACCTCGGGCATGCCGTGCCGGAGTTCGCGGTGATGATCGATCTTGGCGAAACCCAGGTCTTCGAACGGCATGTGGCGGACCCGCTCGAGGGCGGCATCGATATCCACCGCTCCAGCCCGCACTTGCTCGAACAGCGACCGGAGCTGGTTCTGATCCATGAGGCCAGAATATCAAAAGAAGCGAAGCGGCTCGGCGCGGCGCTGCTTGCGGGATTCCGGGCCAATAGTACTACTCGATTAAAACCCTTATGGCTGTAGCGGCACTTTTAGTCTATTGTTTGAACATAGACGGGATGAGGATTATGACTATATGGTAGATCTCGCGTATCCGTTGAGCATTCCGTTTGCTCGCCGGACCGGCGACCGACGGCTGACCAGCCGGTTTCCGCTCCAACAAGAAGTTCGGTATCGGCTCGTGCAATCCAAGGCCATGTCCGCCAAAGGCGTCGGCCAATCATTGGATATCAGCAGCGGCGGGATTCTATTCACCACGACCGACCGGCTGCCAGTGGGGCGGATGGTGGAGATCGCAGTGAGTTGGCCCGCCCGTCTGAATGGCACGTGCCCGCTGCAGTTTGTCGCGCGGGGCCGGGTTCTGCGCTCGGATGGCAAGACCGCAGTCGTGCGGATCCAGCGATACGAGTTCCGGACGCGATCCATGGGCCCATCGACCACCATCTAAGTCTGCCGGAGAGTCCCGGCCCCGCCAGAGCCGAACCCCTTCCCCGCCCAGCGCCGAAAAATCGCACTTGCGAGAAACTTGCAGCGATCGGTATACTGACATTTTCGCTGAGATGTCTATGACAGCGAGAGATGAATTCGACCCGTTAGCGCCGCAACGCGAGGCCGCGTTCTTCTACGGCCTGTTCCTGCGGGGTCATGACGTCGACGCCCTGCGGCAGGATATCGATGTCCCCCGCGCCATGTTGGATAAGTGGATGAAGGCGCGGGATTTCGAAGCTTCCTTCCGGGAGAACCTGCACCGCGTCTACAGCTACAGGAAACAGGTTTTGGCGATTTTTGACGGTCTGGTGCTGAACGAACAGAACCAGATCCGGCTGCAATAGCGCCCTTGCGCATTCCGCGAGTTCTTTACAATTCAAATGACGACAAGGCGATGGTCTGGACAGTCCAGCTGTAAATTCTCGTACAGGCGGTCGACCAGATCGAGACCGTGCTTGGCGAGGAACGGCAGGATCGAGTAGAGGCGCTCCTGCAGGTGGCGTTCGGGATAGATGAGGCCGTACAGGGACGCCGCATCGCGATCGGCCCGCGCATCGCGGCGCAAGGCCTCGCGGCCCGCCTTGCGTTCAATCTTACCCAGCTGGTACCGAATTTTGCGCTCGCTCCGCTCAAGGGCATTGGTGAGCGTGGGGTCGAAAGCGGCCATCTCCCGTTTGAGGCTCTCGAGCGCATGGTTCACGGTACCGGCACTCTCGGCCATGGCACGGTTCAATCCGGGGGGAACCAGGCGGGCGGCGATCCGCTCACGCAGAACGTCCTGTCCGTGAAAGAAATCGGCGAGGGTCAGACTATAGCGTGCGAAGAGCTTGTGGCTGCGTTCGTCCAACAGGGTAAAGCTGCTGCGCGGCATCGGGACCGGCATGCGCCCCACGATCATGCGGTAGATAGCTTCCGACTGCGCGAGATAGGCGGTCTCGGCAGGGCCCCCGATGTAGGCGGCGGTCGGCAGCATAGAGTCCTGCACAACCGGCCGCAGCAGGGCGTTGGGAGACAGGGAGGCCGCGCGGTCGATCAGCTCGGAGGCGCTGAACCGGCGGCCGTTCTGGATGTATTCCTGGTTGGCGCGGCGTAAGGCGAGCCGCTTCCCGTTCTCGAGCAGGAATACAAAGGACGTGTGCTGTTCGACATGCACCTGAGCGTGATATCCGGCGGCCTGTAGCTGCTGGTTGCGCTCGAGCACTCGGGCTGTGATATCGGGCGCAGCCTCCACGGCAGCACGCAAGGCGGGGGCGGCCAGCTCCCGAAAAGCCGGGAGCATAGGATCGATCTGCAAGATGTCGAAGTGCGCGCAGAGCTGGCGCAGAAGCTCGCCGAAGGCTTTACCCATGGTGCTGCCGGGGCGGTAACAGCCTTCCACCAGATCGGCCACTTCTTCGCCGAAGGGCAGGCCGCGGAGGCCGGCGCGCAACTCGCGGATCGGGGGCGCCGACAGGGTCACGCCGCCGACCGGCTGCGCGCTGACACTGCGCGACATCTCGATCTTGGCCGGGCGGTGCTCGCCATCAAAGACCCAGGCGTGATTGACTTCGGCGAAATCGTGATCTTCAGTGGCCAGCCAGAAGGCGGCGACCGCGGGGGTACCGCTTGCGGAAAGAGCTTCGGCGAGCCGGACCGCCGTCAGGGCCTTGTAGATGGTGTAGGCCGGACCGGAAAACAGGCCCACCTGCTGGCCCGTGACCACGGCGACGGTTCCGGGCTGAGCGAGGCGGTCGAGGGCCGGGCTGGCGGGGTTCTGCGGGCGAAGCGCAGCGACCAGGGCGGCGCGCTTTTCATTCGAAAATTCGATTTTCTGCGCGGCGGCGCGCACGGCCTCCAGATCATGCCGTTCATGTCCATAAAAGGAGGCCGTCCGATCGGGGCGGTACAGTACATCCGCGAACAAGGCGCTGGTATTCGGCAGCTCGGTCTGGCGAACGCACGTAGCAGGCATGGAAAGGAATCAGGAATCAGCTTACCAGATGCAGGACGTCTAGCGGGCGATGCGAGGTTTCTTTAACCGGGGGGCAAAATCTTCGAAATGTCGTTGTAGATCACGAATGCCACAATCATGAGAATGAACACGAAACCGAGCTTGAGAACCGCTTCCTTGACGGAGAGGCTCAGATCGCGTTGCATGATCATCTCGACCAGCAGCATGACGATCACACCGCCATCGAGGATGGGGATGGGCAGCAAGTTGAAGATGGCCAGGTTGAGGCTGACCATCGACATCAGCAGGAAGAAGGCCGAAGGACCCTGGCGGGCTGCTTCGCCGGAGAGCTGCGCAATCACGATGGGCCCGCTAATAGTCTTGGGCGACATGCGACGCTGAACCACTCCCTCGAGGAACGAGCCGATCAACATTGCGCCCCGGGTGTTTTGGCGGATCGATTCGCTCAGCGCCTCCGGCAGCGACAGACGGGTGGTGATCAGGTGAAGTTTCTGTTGCGGGGCCACGCCGATCATCCACCGGGCAGGACCATCCAGCTTGGCGTAGACGGGCTGCACGGTAGAGGTGTGAACCTGGCCTTTCCTGTTGTACTCGATTTCGAGCGGCTTGCCGGCGCTGTTCTTGGTCATCTCCTGGAACTTGTACACGGAGTGAATCGCCTGGCCGTTAACGGCGATCAGGACGTCGCCTTTCTGCAGGCCGGCCTTTTCCGCGGGATAGCCCGGCTCGATAGCGCCCAACTGTACTTCGCCACGACCATCCCAGCCGGCGTATCCGAAGCCCAACCGCTCCGAGAGAATCGGAGTGACGACGGTATCGAATCGGCGGCCGTTGCGTTCCACGGTGAGGTACATGGGACGGTAAGCGCTGGAAACTTCCTTCATCCCGATGTCTTCCCAGGTAGGATTTTTTTGTCCATCGAGCTTGACGATGCGGTCGCCATCCTGAATGCCAGCCTTGGCCGCGGGCGAATCCGGGAGCACGTGGCCGATGACCGCCAGCATATCGGCGTCGGAAGGGCGCTCGTACTTGACCATGAATAGACCCGTGAGCACCGCAACGGCGAGCACGACGTTCATAAACGGGCCGGCGAAGGCGATGATCAGGCGCTGCCAGCGGGGCTTGGCGAGGAAGCTGCGCGGATCGTCGGTGTTCTCATCGGTGACTTGTTCACCGGCCATCTTTACGTAGCCGCCGAACAGGATGAGCGAGAACCGGTAATCCGTCTCGCCGCGCCGAAAACCGAACAGGCGCGGTCCGAAGCCGAAGCTGAAGGCCTCCACTTTCACATCGAAGTAGCGCGCTGCCCAGAAATGGCCCAACTCGTGGATCATGATCATGACCCCGATGAGTACCAGCAGCCACAGAATGTTCTCGACGATGAGCATATGAATTTACGCGGTCACCGCTCCAGCGGTGGAGCGGGCCGCAACCAGCTCGCGCGCAATGTTCCTCGATTCCCCGTCAATTTCCAAAATATCTTCGACTGAGCGCGGCGTGCGAATCGGCACGCGCGCGAGCGTCTCCTGCACCAGTTCGGCAATGGCAAGAAACCCAATTCTACCCTGCAAAAAAGCTTCCACCGCGACCTCGTCGGCAGCGTTCAGCGAGCAGGTAGCGGATCCGCCGGACTGCTGGCACTGGTAGGCCAGCTTCAATAAGGGAAAGCGATCGGAGTCGGGCGGCGCAAATTCCCAACGGCGGGCCTCGCTCCAATCGATTTTGGGTACGGGCGCCTTGCAGCGATCCGGATACGTCAGCGCGTACTGGATGGGCATGCGCATGTCGGTAGCCGAGATTTGGGCGAGCACGCTGCCGTCGCTGTATTCAATCATCGCATGCACGGTGGATTGCGGATGGATAACGACCTCGACCTGCGCCGGGGCGAAGCCGAATAACCAGCAGGCTTCGATGACTTCGAAACCCTTGTTCATGAGGGTGGCCGAATCGATGGTGATGCGGCTTCCCATCCGCCAGGTAGGATGATTGAGCGCCTGCTCGGGCGTGACGTGTTCCAAAGCTTCCCTAGGCGTATTGCGGAACGGGCCGCCGGAGGCGGTCAGGATCAGTTTGGCAACTTCAGCACGGTTGCCGGCGCGCAGACATTGATGCACGCCATTATGCTCGCTGTCGATGGGAAGTAGTTCGGCACCGTGGCGCGCCACGGCATCCATGACAAGGGCACCGCCCGAGACGAGCACTTCCTTGTTCGCGAGCCCGATTCGTTTTCCAGAGCAGGCTGCTTGGTAGGTAGCTTCCAGACCGGCGACTCCAACGATCGCAGAGACCACCGTATCAACTTCAGGAGCCGTGGCCACCTGAACCCGGGCGGCTTTTCCACAAAGCAGCTCCGGCCAATCCTGTTTCCGAAGACCGATCCCCGTCAATCTAGTTGAGAGATGCGCCAGGGACTCGGGGGTTGCAACGACGGCGACTTTGGGGAGAAACTCAGCAATTTGAGGGGCCAAGATGTCGACGTTTCGGCCCGCCACCAACGCATACACTTCGTAATCGTGGCGATTGCGCCGAACGACATCCAAAGTGTTGGTTCCAATCGACCCGGTGGAACCCAGAACGGTGAGTGTTTTCATCGCGCGCCGGTCAACCGCCATCTTATCATCCCGGCAGCACATTGCCCTACGGAAATCTAGAGCGCCAGTGCCTTGGCTCAACTGACTTTTGCTCTGGAAAACCTCTAACCCTTTCGGGCGCCGGGGAGGATTGCTTCAGGGGTCTTTTTTTAGAGGTTAGTCTCGCTTTGGTGGGAGTTGCCTCCCCGGCTTACTTCCAATAATAGTAGATTCCG